>JABAOH010054561.1_pt1 | contig 89346 bp, 38 predicted proteins | sample 7062181 | NCBI WGS metagenome assembly JABAOH01 (sample SAMN14538630, study PRJNA623070) | marine sediment metagenome | biome: marine biome [ENVO:00000428]; feature: marine pelagic biome [ENVO:01000023]; material: deep marine sediment [ENVO:00002113]; isolation source: pool of 5 deep marine... | reverse complement strand
CAAACATTTTCGGCTTTTCAAGTTCCACCACTATATCGATATCGCTGTCTTCATTCATATCATCCCTGGTGAATGAACCGAATAGACCAAGTTTTACAATGTGATATTTTTTTCTATTCTTTTCTTTGAACTCTTCCAGGTATGAAAGAACTTTGTCTTTGTTTAATGCATTAAGTTCTCTTGTAATCATTCTTGCCTCTTTTCCAAATGAATATTACAATTTACTCCTTTTTTGCCTTTTTTTCAAGTGATTTCTTTGAATTTATAATGATTTTAATTTTATCCCGATGGAAAAAAGGAAAAAAAGGTGCCAGATAAGAAATTCTCTACCTTGTATTCTATTTAATAATGAGTTAAAATAACAAAGTATATTAGAAGCGAGTACATTAAATGAAAATGCTCATCGATGATATCATTTGGCTGCCCTACATCGTTGATAAATTATCCTGGAAGCATCATGTCACGCCGCAGGAGGTAGAGGAAGTGCTTTTTGATAATCCATTATACCGAAAGGTACAGAAAGGGCACCTTCCCGGTGAAAACCTGTATGCTGCCCTCGGGCAAACTAGCACTGGACGTTATCTTATCATCTTCTTTATTTACAAAAAAACACATGAAGCTCTTCTTATCAGTGCTCGCGACATGAATGAAAAGGAGAAAAAACAGTATGGACGAAGATAAAAAAATTCCTGAAATGAAAAGTTACGAAGAAATGGCAGAGTTCTGGGATACTCATGATTTGGGAGATTATTGGGAGCAGACCGAGCCGGCTGAATTTGAAATTTCACCTCAAGCACGCCGACGGTACCTGGTATCAGTGGATCGAAATATACTGCTTCGAATACAACAATTGGCACGAAAAAGGGGTTTAACAACTGAAAGCCTCGTAAACCTTTTTTTAGAGCAGCATTTACATGAGATTGAAGCCCAGGCCTCTTAAGTGATTTTTTGACTGTCCCTTTTTTCCTTTTGAGGAGAAAAGTTGATTTTTTCTTCAAAATCTATTGACATTCTATTTTGCTTTCTCTAATATATTCCTGGGCGAAAAAAGGATTCTACAATGAATTATATTTTATATGAGCCGAGAGGTTCACGTACGGTTCTGAGAGAGGCTGTGGTGAAATTCCCTGGCTTACTTACCAGTTAGAGAGGAGGATAAAAATGGTCTTAAATTCAAAATTGTTTAGACTTTCTGTAATAATTTTATTTCTGGTGTTGGTGTTAGTCCAATTGAGAGCCCAGACTCCATTTGGAAGTTTCACCATGTTGAAAAAACTTGAGGTCCTAATTGATGGAAATGAATGGAGCGTGAATGGTTTTTGCTTTGGGGGAGGATACATATGGATAATAACTTATAGAGATAATATAATTAAAATTGATACTGAAGGAAACATATTGAATCAATTTAACGTTAAAGCGCCAACTCCAGGGGGCACTTTGTGCTATGACAATGGAACGTTTTGGGTTCCCTCTAATTATACAAGTTATTCCCTGGATTACCTGAGGTTATATCATATAGACGACTCTGGAAATGTTATTGGGAATCCTATTGATATATCACATTTAAAGTCGCTTTTCTCTTCGTATATTGAAGGGATAATTAAAGTATCCGATGGGTTTTGGTTAAACGATGTATCATGCTATTCTGTCATTTATAAAATTGATATGAGTGGCAATATCATTTCCCAGTTCCCGAATTCCTGGTATGACTATTGGTCTCCTGTCATAACGATGTATGGAAATAAAATTATAAAAAAGACAGACAGCGGAACTCCTTCAAATGACTGGGATTATCATGGAGTAATCTCAATAGATACTGTTTCAGGAAATATTGTAGATATGTGGGACTATCCAACAGTATTTGCAGACCCGCCAGTAGGTAACCCTCTTGGGTTGGCCTTAGGAGACAACTGTATATGGTCCCTGGAATCGGGGTGGGACAGTTCCAATATCAAAGTAATCATGCGAAAATTGTCAATCCCAAATTCAAGACCGATTCCAGATATCCCTAGTTATAATTGGGGGGATTTTATTATAGTGGATTGGGGATATCCACCTCTAAATCCCTCAAACATTTCTGGTCTTCAGGGTTTAGGATACGATAAAGATAAAAATCGTATATTGATTGCGGAGTGGGGTGTTGATTTAATATCTGCAAAAAATGTGAATAAGAGGATTTTTCCTGTAGTCGAGACTAAGTTGGGATTTCTTGCTATAATTCGAGACCTGGTAGTTAAAGACGGTACCATCTGGCTTTTAGACTGGTGGCCCGGCGGGTGGGAACCGAGAGTGATTGAACTCAATGATAAGCATGAGATAAAGCAGGAATGGAATGTCGGAATGGATCATGTTGCTGGCATGGCAACTGATGGAAATAATTTGTGGATAAGCGGACGAACCATAGGTACATCAACTGGAGATTACAATAATGAAATAAAGATATTTGATTTTTCGGGAAAACTTATAAATCAATTCACATATGATGATCGTATCAATCACAGCTATGAAGACTTAACCTGGCATAAGAATTATGTTTGGGCAATTTCCAATGCAGAGACTTTTGGGACAGCCGAAATACATAAAATAGAGCCAAATACAGGTATTGTTATCCAGACGTTTGAAACCAATTGGCTGGATCCAACCGATAACGTTACACCTGTAATTGCCAGTGATGGAAATTCATTGTTAACAATAGGTACCACCACGTCTGGTACTTTTGATGGGTATGAAAATGACCATATAAGGATACTTAAAATCCAGGTCCAGGTTCACCAACAATCACAAATATCCCTGAGCCGTTCACAATTATACTTTGGAGCAACAACATCAGGAACCTCATCTTCCCCTCAAACTTTTTTTATCAGTAACAGTGGAGAAGGAACATTAAACTGGGCAGCATCATCAAATCGATCCTGGTTGTCATGTACGCCAAAATCCGGTACAGGATCAGGTACAGTCAATGTCGCGGTAGCTCCAACAGGATTGTCAGCCGGCACCTATACAGGCTCCATCACGATAACCGACTCTAATGCCACCAATTCTCCTCAAACTGTTTCAGTAACTCTCAATGTTTATAACTCAATTCAAACCGCGGCTCCCTTTGGTCAATACGCAACACCTACTGATGGTTCTATAGTCCGTAGTAGTGTTCCTGTTACCGGCTGGGTTCTGGATGAATTAGGAGTTCAGAGTGTCAAGCTTTATCTTCAGAATGGCAGCTCATTAACTTATATCGGAGATGCAGTATTTGTTGAAGGAGCACGGCCTGATATAGAACAGGCTTATCCAGGTTATCCATTGAACTACAAAGCTGGTTGGGGCTATATGATGTTAACTAATTTCTTACCCAATGGTGGAAACGGAACCTTCAAATTACTGGCGGTGGCTGCGGACTACGAAGGCAATACAGTTACCCTGGGAACCAAAACCATTACCTGCGACAACGCCAATGCGGTCAAACCCTTTGGGGCTATCGACACCCCCACCCAGGGGGGCACGGCTTCCGGCAATCAATTCATCAACTGGGGTTGGGTGCTGACACCGAAACCCAACATCATTCCCACAGATGGTTCTACCATCGATGTCTGGGTAGACGGGGTCAAAATCGGTAAACCCACTTATAATATTTACCGGTCTGATATTGCTTTATTATTTCCGGGTTATGCCAACAGTGATGGAGCTATTGGTTATTTTTACCTGGATACGACAAAATATGCCAATGGCGTTCATATCATCCAGTGGACTGCCAAAGACAATGCCGATAATTCCGATGGCATCGGCAGCCGTTATTTTACCATCGGGAATACCGGGGTTGATACCGCGCAATCCGGTTCCAAGATTTACAATGGCCCCTTAGTGAATCGACAGCATAAGTCTTTAGCGGATAAAAAGCTATTTGACATCCCTTTGAATTATTCCGGGCCCATCCGGTTAAAAAAAGGATACGGTCTAACCAATGAAACTCAAGTCGTTTATCCCGATGAAAACGGTTTAATCACCGCTGAACTCAATGAACTGGAACGCCTGACCATTCATTTGCAGCCTTACCCCGGTTCCCGGCGGGAAGCCCGCGGACCGGCTTATGAAAGGGAAAACCGCTGTACCGGTTACCTTGTTGTTGGAGATGAGTTAAGACCGCTGCCCATCGGTTCTACCCTGGACGCCGGAAACAGAGTCTTTTATTGGCAGCCCGGACCGGGTTTTGTCGGTCATTATCGTTTTATATTTTTTATGGAGGAAGATGGGGATGAGCGGATGAGACGAAAGGATGTTGATATTATGATCTGGCCCAAATACGGTGACGGAATTAAATAACGAGACAGACAAGAAGACACTCGTCAAACTTTTTGCCCGAAGGGCGCAAATTCCAAATCCCAAATCCCAATGAACGAAATAAGAAAAAAAGTGCCAGACAAGAAATTCATCCTCATCACAAACATATTCCCCCAGACATTAAGCACCATCGAGTTCCTGCCTCCGGTATGAGCTTCAATAAACCCAATTTACCAGCTCTTATCAGAGAAATTGAAAAGCTGCTGAAAGAGTGATTTTTTGACTGTCCCTTTTTCACTCTTTTTCCGGTATAAAGCGTAAAAGAGGAGAATAAAAACTGGAAGTCGCAGCCGCAGACCTCTGCATCTGCGGCTGCTTTTGCATTAAAGTTGTACTAACAGATACAGTCGGTAGGGCACGATAAGCCGCACGTAAACATACCGTCGCAGGTCTCACAGGTTTTCACACCCAGCCTGGTACAAATAACCCCTCCGGTGGGGTCTCCTCCATAGACTTTGTGCATGGAGCCGTTGTTCAAGTTCACAACGGTTGCTTTGTTCAGGGATAACTTTTTTCTTTTGAGATGTTTAGGTTTCATAGTTCCTCCTATATGGTTTTGGTTTTTTTTGCCGCAAAGATACTACCCGTCTGGGTAAACTCGTGAATAGACACATATTTCTCTCTCTTTACACTCCTTTTCCTCTTCAAAAAACGTTTGGCATTAACAAAAATTTTATGCCCTGTATATAGTATAGTTATTATACCGGAAACAGGTTTTTTTTCAAGGGGAAAAAAGTAAAAAAAGATACCAGACAAGAAATTCTTGACAAAAGGTGTTTTTCTGATAATAATAGATAAATGGATGATGCATTACTATTGAAAACAATCACGTCCTTTGTGGCTTCCGGGGTATGGATCGGCGGTTTTACGTTACTGGCAGAGCGGCTGGGGAGCAAAAAGGGCGGCCTCATATGCAACTTGCCGTCAACCATAATGATGGCATTTATATTTGTGGCACTGGTGCAGGACGCCCGGTTTGCAGCCGCAGCCACTGATGCAGTACCCATCGGCATGCTGATCGATACCCTGTTCTTATTGATTCTTATTCTCTTGCTGAAATACGGGTTAATCAAGGCTGTTTTGCTGTCGCTTTCTTCCTGGTTTGTTTTGGCTTTCCTGGCCCAAAAAATTCATTTATCCAACATTGTGCTCAACATTATTCTTTATTTTTTCACTGCCGTAATTACTTATCTTTTTCTTGAATATGGGGTGAAAATACCTGCCAGGGGAAGCAGTCGAAAAAAGTATTCTCCCGGTTCTCTTCTTATCCGTATCTTATTTGCCGGCAGTGTGGTGGCAGGCACGACTATTATCTCTACCTTTGCCGGGACCTATTGGGTCGGGCTGTTTTCCACCTTTCCTGCCGTGATGTTGTCGACTATGGTGATTCTAACCCTAAACCAGGGGGCTGATTTTGCCCGGGCCACCGGGAAAGTAATGATCTTATCTTCTACCAATATTATTATTTATGCGTTTGGGGTTTCTATTACTTACCCGGCCATTGGGGTGGTCTTTGGTACTATTGTATCCTTTGGTATGGCTTTCCTCTGGGTCTTGTTACTGCATCCGGTGATTCAAAAGGTCTCCAGGGAGAAATGAGAAAAAGGGAAATATGGAACATTTTGCCTGGCAACGAATTCATGCACCGAATTCCTGAGATTTTTTTTGTTGAAAAAATTTTTCTTTAGTTATATTATAATATATGGTATTTTATTAATTATGGAGGTAACATCTAAAGGGAGGTATATATTATGGCAGTAAAAAGTGGTCCACCAGGACCAATACCATCACCGCCGCCAAGACCGAAACCAGCTGCTCCTGAAAGCCCTCAACATTAGGGAGGGGATGGTTTAATATAATATGTTATATTTTGCGTAACCTGGCGTTGAAATGTGAGTGATAAAACCGATGCTCTTTCATCATAGGTTTTTCACGTGTTCCCTTCTTTCCACATAATCTATCTCTTTTTTTAAAAAGTTCTCTTGTAATCATTCTTACCTCTTTTAAATAAATATTACAATTTACTACTTTTTTTGTCTTTTTTTCCACCCCGCGCCTCAAAGTTCTCACCGGCGAGGCCAAAAAAAGAGGAAAGGTCAATCAAGCAGCAAAAAAAACTTGCATATTCAGGGCATTCGAGGTATAATTGACTCATGAAGACAAGGAATTATTATAATGCGCTTAGGAAACACAATAAAACGATTAAGAAATGTTTTATTGCATTTAGCATTCATTTGATTGTCATAAGGAAATATAATAAATCACTTTGGAAATACAATCATGTAATAAGGAATTATTTATTTGCATATAGGAAATACTATAATGTAATAAGGAAATACTATCTTGCAATACAACATTATTGTAATTCCTTATTGCATCATGGCATTTCCTTATTGCATTATCATATTTCCTTACTGCAATCAAGCATTTCCTTATTGCATTATTGTAATTCCTTATTACATCAAAGTATTTCCTTAGTGCATCGTTATAATTCCTTAAAGCAGAATAGCATTTCCTATGTGCAAAATAGTATTTCCTTTATTCGTGGAGAGATTTTTGTGTCTTTTCGTGTTTATAATCGGTCTTTTATTGCCTTCGGGGTAAAAAAACAAGCAGGAGAACAGTATGAATTATTATAAGCTGCCGCTGGACAAAAAAATTGGCATGGCCGAACTGGCCATTGAAAACTCACGGCGAAGTTCTTACATCATGGAGCGGATAGAACCGTACCAGTATGATGAAAACAGGCTCAATCAAGGGACCAGCCTGGTAACCCGCATCAAAAAACTGACGCGGCGCTGGAACGCGGCCCAGGCAGCCAAAAGACTGGCCACCAAAGAATTGCATGAGACCTGGAATATTGTTAAGGTTCGATACAGGCAAACTCGCAAGGTGGCGCGTTTGGTTTCCAGGGACCTGGCACCGCAAAAGCGGGCCCTGGCACTGGACCAAACCACAGAACGTTCGTTACCCAAATGGCTGGAAGAAGCCAGGCAATTTTATACCAATGCCCTGGCAGACCCTGATATCCCCAAACAACTCTCCCATTTTGGCATCGATGCCGCACGGTTAAACGAAGAAAAACAACTGCTGGCAGCAGTTGAAAAAGCCATGGCCAACCAGGAAAAAAAGGCGGCCGAAGCCATGCAGGTGACCAAAGAGCGGAAACAGGCGGTTAAAGAACTGGACCGCTGGATGGTGGATTTTTTCGCCATCCTGCGCCTGGCCCTGGGAAAATCCCAACACCTGGAAGCGGTGGGAATTGTTGTCTAGCCACGAAGACACGAAGACACTAAGACACGAAAGTACACCATTTTTTTAGTATAGAGGTATCTTTTTTGTGTTTCTTTGTGTCTTAGTGCCTTTGTGGCTAACCCTTATTATTTGGCAACGATGCCGGCAGCTTCGAGGAGCTGTGGTTCAGGGGCAAGTGCCAGTTTAAGGATGACCCTGAAATCACTGGCCCAATCGGCTAATTTGCTGACCACATGGTTTCGATCAAACGTGGCCGCCTGTGCGGCAGATTTTGCCCCTTCCTGGTCGAAATTGGCATCCCTGATCTTTGCGATCAGTGCCAGGCCGTTCTCAAGGTTTTCTTTTGTGACCCCGAGCCCGTCGTATTGGGTGAGCATCTCCTCATCTGCAATAACGGTTTCATAAAAGTTTTCTGCTTGCAGCACATAGCCGGTGAAGTCGTGTTTTCTTTCACCGGAAATGGAAAACTGGGCCATTTTTTCGGGTTGATGTTTCAGGATCAGGCGGCCGAGAGTGAGATGTTCATTATAAACCGGTTTGAATTCTTCGATTGCTTTTTCCAGCAGTGACGTAGCCACCAGTTGACTACCGCCTTCTGTGATGCGCTTCTGGTAGAAGCTTTTGGCCTCTTGCACAAGGCCCTGGCCCTCAGCCAATTTGGTTTCATCGTATTTGTAATTCAACAAGTACGATTTGATTTTGGGATTTCTTAATGAACCCTCCAGGTTGAGCTCGGTTTCACCGATCAACTCTTCAATTTCACGATTTGTTAAAATCATAGGTGTACTCCTTTCTTTTAATTTTTTTTAACATCTCTTCTTTTTTTACCTAAGAAAACTTCTTTCTACCAACTAACTCTTAGTGAATGTGCTTTGGATGTACTATACCAGGTGTCAACCCTGAAGTCAAGGTTTTTTTTTGAAAAAATTTTAACCTTAAATTGCATTTTATCAGGTGCCGAGCCTCATGAGGACTAATTTTGAAAGGGTTTTTTTACCAGCTTTTAGTGTTAAAAGATTTTTTTACCTGCTGCGAAGATAGCCCACAGATTACACAGATTTACACAGATTATAAAAAAAATATAAAAAAATCTGCGTAATCTGTGTAATCTGTGGTTTCCCCTTTTTCATCGTCTCCGGTCGAGGCGCAGCCTCATCACTCCATAATTAAAATTGCTGGTTCTTATTGACTTCCATGGGTTAAATTGCTATAATAGCCCTTAATTTCGGGTGTTTGTTGATACACCCTAAAAAGAAAGCCGACGTAGCTCAATGGAAGAGCACTTGACTGTGGATCAGGGGGTTACGGGTTCAAATCCCGTCGTCGGTTTTTTTTATATTAAACTAGCCGCCAATAAATACAATAATGAAAAGTTTTTGGAAGTCCAGAAACCTTTTTTCAAAAAGGTTTTTGGCCGCCGGAGGCAGAAGTTTTTTAAAATGACAAAGGAGTTACAGCATGCGGGGTATTGTACCGAGAAAGATTAAAGGTTTTCGCGACCTGGGCCCGGAATTGAACCGGGTGCGCTGGCATATTATAAACTCGGCCTGTAAAGTATACCGGGCTTATGGGTTTGAGCATTGGGATACCCCTGCCCTGGAGTATGCCGACTGCCTGGGCAAATATTTACCCGACACCGATACAGTGGCAGAAGGGGTATATTCATTTCAGAATCCGGAGAAAGAACCGGTGCTGCAAGCGGATGGCAAAGAGGTGCGGGATAAATGGGACCATGTGGTAATGGAGAATCATTTTCTTACTATGAGGTATGATCTGACTGCTCCCCTGGCCCGTCTTTATGCCGAGGAGCTGTGGATGAGGCATTTGCGGGGGCAGGTCCAGGAGAACAAGGTTCCTGTTTTCCGGCGGTACCAGTATGGGCCGGTGTTTCGTTATGAACATAAGCTGGACCCCGGTCGTTTCCGGGAATTCTGGCAATTGGATTTTGACACGGTAGGTTCAGATGATGCATCCGTGGATGCGGAAGCGTGTATGGTCCTGGCTGATGCCATGGAGGCTTTGGGATTAAAACGCAATGATTATGTGGTCAAAGTGAACAGCCGTAAGATACTCAGCGGTTACCTGGCGCATCTGGGAGTTGCCGGGGAAGAAGCGGAACAGGACGTGCTGCGTGTTATCGATAAAGTGGAAAAGATCGGTATCCGGGGCATGGCTGAAGAATTGGGTAAAGGCCGGATGGATGAGCAATCGGGTGCTCAAATCCCCGGGCTGGGGCTGGACGAGACCATTATCATAAAAATCGTCCAATTCCTGGAGCGCTTCTCCGCTGCCGGGAAACGCCAGGAAATACTGGAAAACCTGGAGCCCATCGCTGAGCTGCAGCCGGTTTCCAGGGAAGGCCTGGACGAATTAAGAAAAATCGATGAGATACTGAAAGGTGTGGGATTTGCTGAAGATCGTGTGGTATTCAGTCCCACGTTGGTTCGGGGCATGGGCTATTATACCGGGCCGGTCTACGAGGTGGATTCCACTCAGTCGTTTAAAGATGAAAAAGGACGGGAACGGCGCGTGGGTTCGATTTGCGGCGGCGGCAGGTATGATGACCTGGTAAAAACATTACTTGGCCTTCGCGTCCCGGCCACTGGTGCCTCCATTGGCGTAGACCGCCTGGCAGAATTGCTGGTCCTGACCAACCGGTTCCCCGAAGCATCCAAAGCCCCCGGACCTGTCCTGGTGGTGGTTTTTGACAATCATCTCATGCCTGAGTATCAAAAAATCGCACGGGAGCTCCGCGATAAAGGAGTAGATGCAGAAGTATATTACGGGTTCCAGCGGGGATTGAAAAAACAACTATCCTATGCAGACAAGAAGAACAGTCCCATCGCGATTTTATTGGGCGAGGATGAATTGAAAAAAGGTGTGGTAACGGTTCGTGATCTGCGCCTGGGAGCGAAGATGTCGGCGGAAATCGCAGACAAAGAAGAATGGAAAAAGAAAGCCCAATTTGAAGTACCACGGGAGGAGTTGGTAAAGAAGGTAACCAGTATTATATAAATTTTTGCCACGGATAAACACGGATAGGCACGGGGATGTTTAAAATTCGAAATTCGAAGCACGAAATTCGAAACAAATCCAAAATTCAAATGTTTAAAATTCAAAACAAAAACAATCTGGTACTACTTCTTATAATAGTACGTATTATATTATCTCCTTTAAAAGGGTGCCTGCGCCGCGGGCTTTTGGTCATTTGAATTTCGAACATTTGAATTTGTTTCGGATTTCGAGATTCGGATTTCGGATTTCTTTTCTATCCTTGTTCATAAGTGGTTGAAAAGCAAAAGGAGGCGTAACTTTGAATATGAATCATAAAAACACGATCTACCTTGATGGTGAGCATTTAACCATAGAGGATGTTATCAATATTGCTGAAAAGGGATATAAGGTGGATTTCAGGGAGGGAACCAAACAGGATATTGCCGACCTGCGCAAACGCCTGGACCGGCAGCTTGACAAACATCCGGGAATAAAAATCTACGGCACCAATGTGCTGCATGGTGATTTAAAAGACAAGCAGGTGCCGCTACCAACCAGGAGGATTTTGTTTCTATGGGCAGTATTGGAGTGCTGCATCTTCAAAAGATAATAAAAAACCTTCACACCATTCTTGCTATTGAATTGCTTTGTGGGTTGTGGGGCATTCAATTAACGCAGGAGAGGTTGCCGAAGAGGTTCCGTATTTTGGGAAGGGGTACGGCCAGGATTTATAGGAAGCTGGACGAGGAATTGGGTCCTGCGGGTGAGGATCGATATCTCAGGACGCAGATGGAGCACGTGATCCAACTGGTAAAATCCGGTGAACTTTCCGCATTGGTGGTAGATTTACTAGAGTGAAAAACTGACTCATATAAAAAGTTTTGTGGGGTCCAGGGGCGGTTTTTCAAAAGAGCCCCTGGTCGCCGAAGGCAAAAAAAAGTTCTGATAGAGTTTTATAGGAGTTCAGGATGGGCAGCTTAAACGTTTTTTTAGCTTATGGATATTTCTGCCCATCCTGTAGATACAAGTAGGGCTTAGTATATCCGCACGGAGGGCATTAGTTTTTTCAGAGTGCCCGTGCGGTACGAGAGATAAGCTTTAAAAAGCTTTTGTTTAACTTCATTGTTTTAGGATGTGGACTTGTCGTCATAAATGACTGGCATTTTTTCCAAAAAATCCAAATTTCAAAGTTCCGTCCCTGGTTTCCTTTACCATCTTTGCGGCTTTTTCTTCAAGCATATTCAAAAAACTCGACATACCGGCCATCCAGGTTGGATTCAGGGAAAAGTTCCCATTTGTCTACCCGGTCATTACTGAGCAATAAAATTCCCAGGAAACGGCGCTCAGTCAGGGAAATGTACTTGCGAACCGACCTCAAAATATCCTTTTCTTTTTCACTGAAATGATTTTGAAAGTAGTGAAAGATAATAACAGCAGGTTTTTCCAGGTTTTCATTTACCTGGTCCATGATCAGGGAAATGGACCTTCCACCTTTTATTTTTTTGTAAGAAAGAGCCGAAGATTGGGATTGAAAGTCTTTGATGATTTTAAGAAATACCCCGGCTTCCTGTTTCTCGTTTTCACACCTGGAAAAAGATCGAATATCTACTTCCAGGCAAAATTCATGGTATCCCGGTTGTTTGAAGGGGGAAATGATCTCTTCTTTAACAGCATGCAGGTCATGATTCTCACTTTCCCGCAGAAACAAATTCACATATCGTTTTACCGCAATGGTATTTAGCAGCGTATCTATTTTTCCCATTCCTTGTTCTCCACCAATCTCACCAGTTCCTCTTTACATTTATCAATGCCGTCAAAATTGGCCACTAAAAGCCGGGGGAAAATTTTAACTGCAAACTCATAGGTAAATTTAAGCCTTGTTTTATCGCTGGCGGTGTAAACAGACATTTTGCCTGTCCCCAAAGTCCCAAAGTCTCCAAAGTCCCAAAGTAAAAACAAACAACTGGAAAATCTTTGAAAATATGTTAGAATTAAACCTCTGCGTCAGAACTTAGCCGGAGGTTGAACAATGAAATACAAAGAAAAATATTTCGGGAATTCCTCAAACAAGAAGATGCGGTTTAAACGGCTGATAAGCCTGGTACTTTTTATCGGTTTTATCGGTTTTATCAATTTACCTTCTTGCCTTGTATCGGAAGAAGCAGATAAGGAACTGATTCACCACCTCACCCAAACAATCAACGCTGGTGAGATATTTGCTCTTATCGACGAACTGTCATCCGAACCGTACCAGGGAAGACTGACCGGTACGGAGGGCTATAATAAAGCCGCCCGGTTTGCGGCGGATTACTTCGAAAAATACGGGATTCTAACTGTATTCAACGATTACATGCAGTCTTTCCCCATTTCCTATACGAAGGTATATGAAAGCACACTTAAAATATATATAGAAGACCGTGAGGGCAAGGAGGAGGTCATCGAAGGTGTTTACTTCAAGAATTATTATCCCCTGAACTTCAGCGGCAGCGGTGATGTGAAGGGAGAAATCGTTTTTGCCGGATACGGGATGACAGCACCGGAATTCGGGGTTGACGACTACAAGGGCATCGATGTTAAAGGAAAAATTGTTATGGTTATCAAAGGGGTGCCCAAAGCCAAAGAGGGTGAGAATTGGCAGAAATACGATGATCATCGTTTCCGGACGAAAAACGCCAGGGACCACGGTGCTGCGGGTTTCATCTATATCTATGATGACCGCGCCAATCCCAACGGCAATTACCTGGAAGGTTTTCCCATGGTATCCATTACCACAGAACTGGCCGATAAACTGTTGGCAGCGAATAATTTAAATACCAAACAATTAAAAGAAGCACTCAATGCCCGGAAAAACGAAGGCAAGAACCACTCCTATGCCACCGGTATTACCGCTCATATCACAATAAATAGTGAAAATTTCCAGGGGATGGCCAGGAATGTCGTGGGGTATATCCCGGGCTCCGATCCGGTGTTGAAAGATGAATATATCGTGATCGGTTCCCACCTGGATCACTGCGGTATGTGGCCTATTCTGACCCCGGGTGCGGATGACAATGCTTCCGGGTCTGCCGCTGTTCTGACTGCGGCACGTGCCCTGGCCACCTACAAACAAAAACCCAGACGGAGTGTACTGTTTATCCTGTTTGCCGGTGAGGAGGTGCGATTACTGGGGTCCAGTTACTTTGTGTCTCATTTGCCGTCTCAAATCAAAAAAATTAAATTCGTGATTAATATGGATATGGTGGGTGCCGGGCCGGATATGTTTATCCTGCGGTTGAAAAATTACCCGGAGTTCCAACAGTTGATGGAAAAGGCGTCGATATTATTTGATTTAAAATCCGTGATAAAAGGCAATAAAGTAACCAAACCGCGGGGTACAGGTGCGGATCATGCACCGTTTGTCGTAAAAGGAATCCCTGCGGTTTCGGTGTTCTCCTCCAGCGGCGACCATCACGGCTACCACACCAACACCGATACCATCTATTGGATCACCCCTAAAATCACGGAAGATATCGTCAGGATTGTCAGTTATACAGCTTTTTTGTTGGCAGATGCCAGACCCTAAGGAATGGTGATATGCCGCATAAGATACAGCATATCACCATTTCTCAGGTTGACAACCGGATCGTTGGTTTGTAGTTTTGTAAGGTTTTGATATCAACGAAATTTTTTCGTTAATTTTTTTTAAATTGTTAGCTCCTTTTAACATTGTCTTAATACGTTGCTTATCGAAGGCCATTTTCTTTTCCTTCTAGATAATCCATTTTACATTTACCTTTTTCACTTTTCATTGTTTTTTATTTGCAGTAATAATAGTATAAAGTCCTGGAAAATTCAATCGCCCTAAAGTATGATTTTTAAAAATCATACTTTAGTATGAGACGAAAACTCTAAATTCGCCTTCACTTTTTTTGATTTTATAGGGCCACCAAGTCACAAAGGCACAAAGGGGACCTCCTTCGTGTCTTAGTGTCTTCGTGGCAAAAAATAAACGTGAATTCAGGGGGGAATTTGGTCTTGACATCGGCGCTTTTTTCCTGTAAAGTGTTAAGCGATGGAACGTTATTCTAGCTATCTGAAGACAATAAAAAAGGATTTGGAATCCCTGGGGGATATTTCGGCCTTTGCTAAGGGAAAATCCATCGGATTTGAAGATATATACGTTCCGTTGAAATTGAGAGAAATTTACCGGGAATCGCCCTATAAAACAAAAAAGGAGTGGGTGATCGAACCTGGTGCAGCGTTGAAAAATTACCGGTGTATGGTAATTTTCGGGCTGCCGGGGGCAGGGAAAACCACCCTGTTGAAATACATGGNNATGGGTTTTCAGGCTCAGACGCAGCCCTGGAGAGAGACCTGGAATCAGGTAAATGTATATTATTGCTGGATGGTTTTGACGAACTGGTCACCAGGAACAGCCGGGAAACAGCAGCAAAAGAAATAGGTGAATTCGCCGAGACGTATCAAAGATGCAAAATAGTAGTGACCTCCAGGACTGCCGGTTTTCATGAAAACGTATCCCCCCGGCAGTGGGGTCCATTTAGTGGTTTTACGCTGTTGGAAGTGATGGAATTTGACAATCACCAAATCAAACAGTTTGTTGATAACTGGTTTGGGACTGGTAATGCTGCCGGTACCGGTTCCATCAACCAGGGTCACACTCATGCTGTGTTAAAAATGGTCATGGATGAAAAAAATGTAAGGGCTCATGCTAAAAACCCATTGATGATTTCAGTTATTGCCGCTTTTTACGATGAAGACCGTGAACAACCGCCCAAACGCATCGATCTGTATGAACGGGTTATCGATGTGTTGGTGGACCAGTGGGATGCTCACAAAGGGATTCGAAACCGGTTTTCACCGGACATCAAAAAACTGGTTTTAAGAAAGTTGGCGTTCCAAAATCACTGCCGCAGCCGACGAACCATGACGGAGAATAGTATCCTGGAAGAAATCGCCGGGCTTTCCCTGGGGATAGATATAGACCTGGATAAAGAGGAATGTAAACGGCTCCTGGAAGAAATATGGAAGCGGAGCGGTATCCTGAAGAAACTAATGATGGATACGTTTGATTTTCTTCATTTATCCTTCCAGGAATACTTCGCTGCCCTGGAATTAGACGAGGAGGAAGATACCTTTGCCGATATTATTCCCCACCTATTGGAATCCTGGTGGGAAGAGCCCATTCTTTTCTATGCCGGGATTAGCAAGGATGCAAGCCCTATTATCAATCGAATTCAAAAGGAGTTAGCCGAAGATATTTTTTACAACAAATTGCTGCTTTCAGGTAAGTGTGTTGCCGAGGCGAGGTGTATTGATCCTTTGCTAAAAGAAGAGATTGTCCAGGATCTTTGGCAGCTTCACAGCAGCGGCGAATTTCAGTTACTCCGGGATAAGGCAATTGCTGTTCTTTCCCGGATAAAACCCCGTCGGATTATTGATAAGCTGGTGGATCAATTGACTGATACGGAAATCGGTGCCCAACGGGCAGCAGCGGAAATGCTTGGATTATTCGGAAGTATTGATGTTTTACCTACACTCATTATGATTCTTTTTAAAAGTAAAGAAAGTAAGGTTCGCAGTCATGCAGCACTTGCTCTTGGGAAAATCGGGAGCAGGGAAGCCGTACGTCCTCTTATTCAAGTGCTTGATGGGGATGCGGATGGTGTGGTGCGAAGTAGTGCTGTCGAGGCGCTTGGATTAATCGCTGACAAAGATAATATAGAAGTCCTATCTGCACTCTTAAATGCCCTTACCATGGATGAAGATGAGAATGTGCGGGGAGATGCTGCCGGGGCCCTGGGAGGAATTGGAGACCCTGAAGCTGTTCCCCGGCTTATCCAGGCACTTAGAGTTGAGAAAAAAAACTCAGTTCGCTGGCGCATTGTATTGGCACTGGGAAAATTGGGGGGGAAGGATGCCCGCGATGCCCTTATTGGAGCCCTTTATACTGATAAAAGTAGAGAAGTTCGGGAGAGTGCTGCAGAAGCGCTTGGCTTCATCGGGAGTTTAGAGTGCATCCCTGCACTCACAAAAGCGCTTACTTCGGATGAGGAGGCGGATGTACGAGGAAGTGCCGCATATGCCTTGGGGTTTATGAAGAGTATAGAGGCACTGCCTGCCCTTATTGAGGCCCTTATCACGGATACCAATGGTGAAGTTCGCGGCCGGGCAGCATATGCACTGGGACAGTTAAGAAAAATAGAGGCTGTACCATATCTTACCGCGGTTTTTAATACCCATAAAGAAAGTTTTATTCGGGGAAACACGACATATGCGCTTGGACAGATCGGGGGTATACAAGCCATACCTTTCCTCATCCAGGCACTTTCGTTTGATAGAGACTCTTATGTTCGCTTTCGTGCCGCAGAGGTCCTGGGAACGATTGGAAACGCTCTGACAGTCGAGCCTCTTAAAACAGCATTAAACGATGAAGGCAATTACTATGGCTGGAAAGTGAAAGATAAAGCGTTTGAAGCGTTGGAGAAAGTAAGCCGGCGCTTACAAATGAAAATTTCCCCGGATTGATCGCAGAAAAAAAGCGTCAGGCAAGAAATCACACTTTAAAAAGGTTTTTGGCCGCCGGAGGCAAAAATAAAAACTTGACACTTTGTTAGAAAATTTATATCATTCATATTTCAGGGACAAAACAGGATTAAAAACATGGGTGATGTAAGAGGTATACTTGAGTTCAGTATTGCCATCATTGTTGTGATTGTTGTTATAAGCATTATTTATCGGCTGGTGGAGAAAAAGAGGAGAAGAGATGTACGGAAAAAATTCCGGAGTTTTACCGACCGCCATCCAGTACTCCAGAAAAACTTGCGGGCTGTTCCCCGGGTGGTTGTGCCGGAATCGTTGGAGGTTTTGTTAACGTTGACTGATACCGAATACTATGGGCTTAAAGCGTATGCCATTGATATGTCGCTTTCGGGTTTTTCTGCAAAGCCGGATTTTCCCTTGAAAAGGCTGCCGGTGGAGACCGTTTTAACAAACGTATTGGTGGTGACGCCCATTAATACCTTTGTTATCAAAGAAATGAAAACCGTACGCATCGATCACCAGATAGATAAACGACTCATAGCTTTTCACATTGAAAAGGTCGATGAAGACCAATTTGAAAACCTTAAACAATTTATAGCCCACCTGGATGAATTCTTGAAAAAGAAAAAAGAGGAGGAACATGTCCTCTGAGGAAAAACAGTAAAACGCAAAACCATGAATCTTAAAGGCTTAAATATCCCGTTAATGGATTTTTTTGTAAGGGTTTTCCAGGAGAACGTGTACCTGGTGGGCGGGACCATCCGGGATTATATACTTTATAGTGAAATCAAAGAAAAACGGGACATTGATCTGGTGGTGATTGGTCATACCTATGAAGAAATCGAAAAAAAGTTGAGAAAACATGGGAAAACCAATACCGTGGGTAAAAGTTTTGCTGTGGTGAAGTTCAGCAAAGATGGGATGACCATTGACATATCCATTCCCAGGAAAGATGTAAAAAAAGACTCCAACAGTCATGGTCACAAAAATTTTCTGATCGAATACGGACCTCATATCAAGTTGGAGGAGGATTTAAAGCGTCGGGATTTCACCTGCAATTCCATAGCGATGCGCTTAAAAGACCATGAAATTGTAGACCCATTTGCAGGAATGAGGGCCATTGAAGAGAAACGGATCGTAATGACCGGGCCGGAGACATTTATGGATGATCCCTTGCGAATTCTCAGGGCTGCCCGTTTTGCTTCGGTCCATCGGTTCTTCATCGATGAAGATATTTATATCCGTGCCAAAGATGTGAAACTGGACGAGCTCAGTAAAGAACGCATTACTGAAGAATTGTTCCGGCTGCTCCTGGAATCTGAAAAACCTTCCATCGGTCTAACGGAATATTTCAAACTCGCCGTACTGGAAAAGCTCTTTCCTCCGCTTTACCCGTTGACCCTTACCATCCAGGATGCTATTTTCCACCCGGAAAAGGATGAATATGGTCACCATACGGTTTGGTTTCACACCTTATTGACCCTGGACATCGCCAAAATATTAAGTGTCAAATTTGATCTTGATGAAGAGAGAGCCCTGGCACTGCTTTTGGGTGTTTTGTTTCATGATGTGGGAAAACCAGTCACCACTAAATGGGAATATAAGCGAGGCCGAATGACCGTTACGTCGATGTTCCACGATTCCAGGGGCGTAGAAATCACCGATGAATTTTTAACAGATTTCAAAATCGAAACACGGAAAAACTTCCCTTTGAAACAGACGGTATTGAACCTGGTAAAGTATCACCACCGTATTTACGACCTCTTTCGAAACCGGGAGGATATCGGTTTCAGGGCTATATCACGGTTGGTCAAAGACCTCGAAGACCAGGACCTTTTACTGCTTCTCCTGGATTTTGCCGACCGTCAGTCCCGTGAACCCAATCCCATGGATGTTAGAGATATAGATGATATTTGCAAATGGTATTTGCAAAAAAAAGAAGAATATAAGATTAACCAGGAAACCATTCAGCCTATTATTATGGGCAGGGACCTCCTGAAATTGGGTATCCCGCCGGGTGTGCAGATGGGGGTTTATTTGAAGGAGTTGTATGAGCGCCAGTTGGATGGAGAATTTGATACCAAGGAGGAAGGGTTGAAGGTCTTTGAGATGATAAGAGAGAAACAGTAGGAAGTAAGCAGTAGGAAGTTTTGTGGGGGTCCAGGCCCTCGGCGAGGGCGGCCACAGAAGGCGCATTCGCGCCATCTGGAAGGCTTCCTTCCCTGAAACAGCCGTCCAGGTAACAACTCCCGGGATTTACATGTATTGATAAGACGGTAGTTGTATCAAACGTATAGGGAAGCCTTAAACTTACTTTTTTATAAAAAGCTTTTGCGGGGGTCCAGGGGGCGGTTTTCTCGAAAAGAGCCCCCTGGCCGTCGGAGACAAAAAAAAGTTCTGATAGAGTTCTAAAAGGAGTTTCAGGATGGGCAGGCTTAACCTTTTTTGAGCTCACAGATATTACTGCCCATCCTGTAGAAAAAAATAACTGGTAGTAGATCCGCACGGAGGGCATCATTTTTTCAGAGTGCCCGTGCGGTAGGAGAGATAAGGTGCCCTGCGGGCGAGTTTAATTCGCCTGCGGCGAAAGGTTAGAAAGTCAGTGGGTCAGAGATTTTTTGTCTGTTCTCTTAAGATTTCGAAATTTTGAATCCTCGGAAAGCCCTCAGTATGTGACAAATGGCAGCGGAAATGTATAATGTTGAGACGCGATCCCATTGAACACAAACTCTGTCGATGCTGTCCTACAAACCGCCTGTTTGAGGGAAATCACTCTGATGGCAATATTTTTAGATTTTTCTTAGGAGACCGCTGATCTAAGTGTACAATAATAAAAATACAACTGAAACACACCCCAACTCAAACAAAAGATTGAAACCACGGGAAGGGGAAGAATGATCACGCTTCTCTTATCGAATAGTATCTGGTCTGCATCTACCGAGATCCCTTTGTTACTTAGTAATTTAAAGGGCATAAGCTCTGCGGTTTCCACAATTTTCCCCTCTTTATTGTATGCTACATCCATTCCCCAGGGGATTGTAAATTTCATCCCTTTTTTAAGAATTATCTCTAATTGCATACGGCCAGGTTGATCTGGTGGAACCTCCACTACTCGCCCTTCTGCTATTTTATCGTATTCACATTGCCAAACAAACAGTTCTCCCTCAAAAAATTCAAGGCCTTTATGCGTAAAATAAAGAAATATGGAAGCCTTTTTACGATAATAATGGTAACCCACGTAAAATGCCACCACGGCCACAGCTGACCATGCAATGGCAAATAATAAAAAAGAAATAGGCAAAGGAGAAGAGGGAATAATTTCCATTATCCTCATTCCTAACATAGCAACCACAGCCATACTCTCAGCAACTGCGAAAGTCATGGAAGCAACCATGACAGCTTCCCTAAGAATACTTTTTTTTGGACGTCTGCATTTGTACTCGTATTCAATTGGTTTCAACCTAAACATAGAGCCTATCAATGCCATTTTTCTGCATTTATTATATAAATTGTGATATGAAATGTCAAGACTCATCGTACAAGTTAAAATAAAGGAAACGGGAAACGGGAGCAGGTGCGTAGGGGATTGGGGATTGGGGACAGGCAAGTTCCTTATTCGAGATGGCCCAAAGGGCCTGCTGTGGCTGCCTGCGCCGCAGGCCCCGTGCGGTAGGAGAGATAAGGTGCCCTTCGGGCAAGTTTAAATCGCCTGCGGCGAAAGGTTAGAAAGCCAGTGGGTCAGTGTTTATTTTTGCCTGTCACTTTTTCATTTACCCCTGGTAGGGGTACGTTGAGAAGAAAAGAAGAAGCGAAGAGGAGAAGAAGTGAAGAGGAATTGGCGTGCTTTGCGCGTTTAAAAAAGTGGTCGAAGGCCACTCCTCTTTTTCCTCATTTCTTACCTTCCGATCTTCCTAACTTCCATCTTTTCGATGTCGTCCGTGATTAAACCCATAAAATATGTGTCTGCATGATTTTTTTACCTCGAAAAATGATTGGGAAGTGCTCCCAATGATTTTTTTACCTCAAAAAACGATTGGGAAGTGTTCCCAATGATTTTTTTACTTCAAAAAACGATTGGGACGTGGTACCAATGATTAACAATAGATTGTAAATGCCTTCGTGGCTAAGAAAAATTAAAAGGATTCTTCTGTAACCCAGGAGCTTTTGAAAAAATTGGCACACAAAGAATTTACTTTGCCACTTATGGTTTTCCTTCTGTTATGTGAAATTATTTGTTGCCGTTAAGATGGGGTTTTTTGCTGGAAACCAGCCACAAAGTCACCAAAACGATACACCAAAGGGACCTTTTGTGTATTGATTTGTTGATCGGTGTTACTTTGGATTATTCATCTCAGGGTTGATTTTTTTTTAAAATAATGTTATATCTGTATTTCGAGATAAGGGATAATTGGCGATTATTCTGTAATGGAGGTAAGATGAATGATAAATATAGAAAGAACACCAGAAGAAACTCAACAATATTATATTGAGCGTATGGGAGAAGAGCTTGGCGCATTTTTCTTTGAACTCAGGAATGATGTGATATTTCTTTTCCAGAAATGGATAGAGTACCATTATCTATTTGTAGAAAAGGAGTCCCGCCTCGATTATTTGAATAAAGCAGCACCAAATTTCTTTTGGATTGTTGAAAAAACTTTGTTTTATGATATAATTCTTCATATCGCCAGATTAATAGAGGAATCAGGGCGGCCTAGAGGAAAAGGTAAACCTAATCTTACGCTTCGATATCTTCCTAACCTAATAGACGATAAGGAAACTGAATTGAAACCGGATGTAAAGAAGCTAATAAGTAATGCACAAAAAAAAGCGGCATTCAGCAATGACTGGCGCAATCGGCGTATTGCTCACAAAGACCTCCAATTGACTATGAACGATGCCGTACAGCCACTTGAGGATGTTCCGTGACCAAAGTGAGGGATGCTTTGAATGCCTTCTATGCTGTTCTCAACGCCGTTTTATTACATTATTTGGGCTCAACATTGATTCATTACAATAAAATGTCGATAAAGAATGGAGCTAAATCATTGATATATCTACTCTACGATGGTTTAAAGGCAAGGGAAAAGAATGAAAAGCAATATGAGGCAGGTCAGTATCAACCGGATGATTTCAATGTACCCGATCTCTAACCACATCTTGGATGACGATGGGAAAACAACGATCTCCCACCAAGATGAAATTTAAAGGATAATGGGGAATTATCCTTGACTTGATTCTCGATTGTGTAAATACGTGCCCGATTGACCTGACTAGCGAATAACTCGTATTTATTGCCGGTTCGTAACGGCAGGGCGACTTGACTCCCGCTTTGAGATTATCCGGCACTACTATCTCGGGAACTCCACCAAAAAATTCAAAGGCTCTTATATGACCACCTATCCAATGAGACAGGTCCTGCTTATAGTGAGCCTCCTTCTTATAAAATTAAAGTGAAGGATAGCTAATATTGACAACCTTTTCAATACATCTAAACAATTTAAAAATTTCAACATTCCGCTCTGATTCGTCCACCCATTACGAATAGTCCGTCCACTCATTTCGATGGGCAAAAAAAAGTGGACGGTTTACCAACGGAATCAGTGGTCGATTCAACCGGAATCAATGGTTGTATAGTCCACTTCTTGTCAAATCCGTTTTTAAGATTTAAATGAGAGCCGGATGAGTTATTGACTCTTGAGAAGGTCGTTTTCGATGTTGAGTTTAATACCTGATATTTAACCATGTGGTTTAGTAACAATAAATGTTGCATTTGGGATGGTAAAATTATTAGTATGCCTTAAAATGCTTTAACAGTCTAATTATAAGAAAACAGTGAAAAAAATATATTGCCTGGATTCTTTTGGAAAAGCAGCCCGAAAGTAAGGAATCTCCGGGCAAACAGTATTCTATTATATCATTTTTGAAGTGTTCATTTTTTTTTTTAATATGCAACAACTTTGCGGATTTACAGGGCGAATGAATTGTGATATTTTCTAATTCTAATTCCAACTATATCAGCCCATGCTATTTTTGTGTAAAGTACTTATGAGATATTCTAAAATAAAAGAAAAATTTTTCCGAAAAGGTACGAAAGGCATTCTTAAAAAAACATCAATAATTATCAGTTTTAATTGTTGATGCGGGAATCAAATCCAGTAGGAGAAGCCCCATTTGACCAGAGGCGGAAGCTTACCCAGATTTAGTTCCCTGGGAAGGCAATTAAAAATCAAAGTCCCGTTTTCCAATTGGGGAATGGAGGGGGGGTACTGTAATTTAAAAAAGTTGAACAAGGATGATATCCAGGATATTACCAGGTTAACACCTGTCGGCGGTGCTGGATAATCCGGTGCCCGATACCCCAACGACAGAAGCTCAACCGAATTGCCGTCGAAAAAATCAATACCCGGTTAAGGAGATTCACCTATGAAAAGGAAAATGTTCTTTAAGTTTACCCTCTTGATCGTAATGTGCAGCGCTGCTGTTTCAGCCTGCAGCTCCCTATTGGTCCCTTCGCAAAAAAATCAGCCGGCAGCGAAAAAAGTACTCATTACCAGGGAGCACTGCCGTTTTGATTTTGGGGCAAAATGGTCGCTGGAAGAAATCGACAACATGCTTGAAGAGGCTCAAAAAATAACAGACCCGGGTCAGCGGATGAGATTCATCACCTACCGATTCATGGGCACTGCCTTTGAGATCGAATCCCTGTCGGAAATTTTATCCAGGGGCATCCTGCGCGTTCGGTTCAGGGCTTTTGACTGCATCACCTTTGTGCATTACATGGTGGCACTGAATCGCTCTAAAAATTTTGACGATTTTATAAATAACCTGGTAAAACTCAGGTATAAAGACCCTGAAACTCATGGAATAGACAACTGCCCGGCATCCGGTAATATCCTGGATTTTACAGCGGAAATTTACCTGGTGAATGCGGTTAAAAGAAGATTCCTGGAAAACATCACCGGGAAGATTCTAAAGGAAAACGGGCGTAATCCCGGAATACTTAATCGTACGATTAAACCCCTGGAACGAGGGGAAAAATTTGGGGGAGGTCTGGTTGTGCCTAAATATGAGTCTACTACTTACAAAGTTCCCTATATTTTACCCAAAGATATCGAAGCAGTGAAACATTCCCTGAGAACCGGCGATCTTATATTATTCATCCAGGCTGCGAAACCCAGTAGACCGCCCAGCATTTTCGGGCACGGCGGTTTCGTAATAAAAGGAAAAGACTTACCCGGGGACCTGAGGAAGAAAAACAATATCCCTGCGGATGATAAAAACATTTATTTTATCCATTCGTCTATAAGCAGGAGCATAACATACTCCCGGCTTGGAGTGTGTATCGCCTGCAAGGAAGTTATGCCCGGTTTTTATTACCCGGAAGAACCCAGGCTGCTTACGAATTACTTGAAAGGCGTCGGTTTCCCGGGTGTGGTGGTTTTACGCCTTATGGGTTACCTCCTCATCCCGGGAAAAACAATAAAAAATAAAAACCGACTATCATATTCACTGGACAAATAGGATAACATGCGCACCGTATGGATAATACTCCACCAATTTTGCCGGGGTGCCGGTGTTATGGCGGCGCTTTTTTTCCTGGCCGATTTCCTGGGAGACCTGCTTATTCCTAATTTTGGCATTGGTTTTTCGGGAATCGTTTTCCCTGGGGGAAGCAAATTCCCGGGGCAGGTCCTGCTGACGATATCATCGTTGGGAATTATCCTGGCTGCTTTTTTGCCCTTCCATCCGTCCCGGCAGCGTATTAAAAGGAAAATGAAATACGTTTTCTCCCTGGTACGATTGTCGATATTTGGATTTATTCTTTTCTTATGTGTGAAAACGTTTACGTTTTACCTGTTTTTTTTCAACGGCTTAATCGATTCATTGTTTCCCGTTCCCTTCAGCCTGGCTGCAGCGTTCGTATTGGGGATGAACCTCTGGCGTATGCAAAAGGAATGGAAGCGCTCCAAACCGCTGGATAACGAGAACTCGCCTCGAAGGTTGATAATCGTCCACGGTATAAGTTTTGTTATCCTGGTATTCCTGGTACCGCTGTTCCTGATACTGTTTCATGGGACTACCTATTACCCGCACAATATAGGCTGGGGGAAAGAATTCGAGCCTGTAGACTGTATTATCGTATTCGGTGCAAAAGTGAATAAAGACGGCATCCCCAGTCAAGCCCTGTCCGACCGTGTCCGGCAGGGAGTGTCGCTTTTCAGGGAAGGCAAGGGGCAGCGCCTGGTGATGTCCGGGGGCTACAATTCGCACAATGATTCGGAGAGTTGGGGGATGAAAAACATGGCCGTCTCCCTTGGAGTGCCGCAGCGCATGATTATTATGGATAAAGAAGGATACAGGACCTACAAAACCGTATTTAATGTGAAAGGGATTATGGAAAAACAGGGATGGCAGCGGTCGCTTTCGGTGAGCCAGTATTATCATTTGCTGCGTATTAAGCTGGCAGCTCACCGAGTCGGACTTAATACGGATACGGTCCCTACCTGGATTTCCATGGATTTCCACATCGAGCCGCGCTCCCTGGTCCGTGAAATAGCAGCCCTGTATTATTATTATTTTTTCAAATGGGGTAAACCGGTCCCCCAATACCATAAAGAGCACAGTATCACAAGGATCAAAGCCAGCCTGGATAAATGAGAAGAGAAAATATAACGACACCGGGAAACCCGGGAAAGATAAGTAAGAAAAATGTCGCGGACATCATCGCTTTAACTCCGCTTCAAGAGGGCCTGTTTTATCATTATTTAAAAGACGGGGGGAAAAATTATTATGTCGAACAATTAATCCTGGAAATTTCCGGGGAAATAGACATTGCCTGTTTTAAGAAGGCATGGGAGTTTGTCGCAGACACGAATGAAATGCTGCGAACCCTGTTCTTATGGGAAAAACAAGAAACACCCCTCCAGGTAATCTTGAAAAAAAATAACCCGCGAATCGTTATCTATAACTTCCAGGAACAAAACAGCAAGAAAAGAATAGAGCTGAAAAAAACCATACTAGCCAGAGACCGAAATAAAGGTTTTGATTTAACCCGTGTCCCCTTTCGCATCTTTTTATTTAGAATGGGGAAAAAGCAGTATAAAATGGCAATCAGCAGTCACCATATCCTGTATGACGGTTGGAGTAACGGCATTATTTTAGAGGATTTCTTCGGCGCATACCGGGAACTGGCAAGAAATAGGACACCGGTAAGACCAGAAAAAGTAAAATTTAAAGAGTTTGTCTCGTGGCTTCGAAGACAGGACAAAAACAAGCAGGAAAGGTTCTGGAAATTATACCTGGAAGGTTTTGACTCCCCCACAGCGATATCCCGGGTCTTTACCGGGGGGGGGAAACAAGGTGGAAAAAAAGATACAGGAACGTATGCCCTGGAACTTTCCCCGGGCATGACACAGGACCTGGAAAACTTCGTTAAAACCTATAAAGTAACGTTAGCTGCGTTGTTTTATTGTGCCTGGGGAATATTGCTGCAGCGATATACGGACAGCAGCGATGTGATTTTCGGTACTACGGTGTCGGCAAGAACCGCAAAAATAAAAGGAATCGAAGATATCGTGGGGTTGTTTATAAACACTCCCCCGCTGCGAGTCCGGACTGCGCCCCCGGGAAAAATAAACGACCTGTTAGCGGCAGTCCAGCGGTCACTGGGAGAGAGAGAAGAATTTGAGAGCACGCCGTTGGCCGATATAAAAGAATGGAGTAATATACATCCCACGGAAGACCTTTTCGATTCTGTGGTAGTAATAGAGAATTACCCGTTAAACAGCAGGCTGATGAAGGGAAACGGCATATTATCTGTTCGCTCCTATTCGATATATGAAAAGACCCATTATGATTTAACATTGGTTATAACAATATTCGCTGGAATAAAATTAAGCTGGATATATAATAGTGAGAAGTTCGGTGAAGAAACCGCGGCAAGATTATGCGGTCATTTTATGCAGGTTTTAAATGATATGGTAGAGAACCCTGGTGAAAAAGTAAGCAAGATAGATATATTACCGGCCGGGGAGAAGAGGAAGATATTGTATGAGTTTAACGATACAAGCACAGGTTATCCAGGAGATAAAACCATTCACCGGCTATTTGAGGCACAGGTAGAGAGAACACCTGACGCCGCTGCTGCAGTGGGAGCCCACGAATCACACGAAATTACTTATCGTGAATTAAATAAAAAAGCCGATCGATTGGCCTGTTCATTAAGGGAACAAGGCGTCCTAACGAACAGTATTGTGGGAATTAAAATGAAACGTTCCATTGAGATGATAATCGGCATACTGGGGATATTAAAGGCAGGCGCTGCCTACTTGCCCATCGACCCGGATTACCCCGCAGAGCGCATCGATTACATGTTAAAAGACAGCGGAGCCAGGGTTTTGGTGAGTGAGTTGAGTGAGTTGAGTAAGGTGAGTGGGGGAATTGAGGTTATAAGTTTGAGTGAATTAAGCGAAGAATTCCTTACTCACCTTACTCACCCTACTCAACTATGCTATGTCATCTATACTTCCGGTTCCACTGGAAAACCCAAAGGTGTAATGATCGAACATCGAGCCCTTGTAAACCGGCTTCATTGGATGCAGGCTCGTTATCCCATCGGGAAAAACGATGTCATTCTTCAAAAAACTCCTTTTACTTTCGATGTATCGGTATGGGAGTTAACCTGGTGGGCTATTGAAGGTGCCCGTGTATGCTTGTTGATTCCCGGTGGTGAAAAAGACCCTGGAATCATTATCGATACCATTGAACGTCATCATGTGACTGTCATGCATTTCGTACCGTCCATGTTAAATGCCTTCCTGGAATATATCGGTAATACCCCGGGTTTGAGCGGGTTGTCGTCTTTACGGCAGGTGATTTGCAGCGGCGAAGCATTGACTTCACACCAGGTCAGGCGGTTTAACGAGCGGCTGTATAACAGCAGTGCCGTGCGCCTGGCCAATTTATATGGTCCCACGGAAGCCGCCATCGATGTATCCTATTATGATTGCCCCACAGGAAAAGAATTCGAGCGCATACCCATTGGCAAACCTATCGATAATATCCGGTTATTCATCCTGGATAAGAATATGAATTTGCAGCCTATTGGGCTCCCGGGTCAGTTGTGGATTGCCGGAGCCGGTCTTGCACGGGGTTATTTAAACAACCCGGAATTGACCGCCGAGAAATTTCTTTTTAGCGGTTATATGTCCTATAGGTCCTATAGGACATATAGTCTCAACTTTTCTAAAAAACTCTACAAAACAGGAGATTTGTCTCGTTGGCTGGCGGATGGGAATATCGAGTTTTTAGGGCGCATGGATGCCCAGGTAAAAATCAGGGGCTTTCGCATTGAACCGGGAGAAATAGAAAATCATCTAAATAAACATGAAGGGATAATCGAAGCCATTGTAATCAGCCGCGAGTCCTCAGATGGAGAAGTATATCTTTGTGCCTATTTTGTGGGTGGGGTTAACATTGGGAAAGTACCCGGTGCCGCGCAATTACGAGAATACCTGTCCCATTTGCTGCCCGATTACATGATCCCCGCGTTTTTCGTCCCTGTCGAAAAGATTCCCCTGACTCATAACGGGAAAGTCGACCGGAACGCCCTGCCGGCCGTTGAAATCAAAGCAGCCCCGGGAATAGGTGCCGCGCCCTGCGGGGAAACCGAAAATAAACTGGCAGAGATATGGTCGCAAGTATTGGGAATAGATAAGAGTAACATTGACAGGGATGCGAATTTTTTCCACCTGGGCGGCCACTCTATAAAAGCAATCGCAGTCATCTTGAAAATACAAAAAGAATTCGCTGTAAACGTATCCCTGGAAGAGATGTTTAAGGCTTCCACCCTGGGGAACCTGGCAGGGTATATTAAACGGGGCGCAGAGAATGAATATGTTTCAATAGAACCCCTGGAACAAAGAGATTATTACGAGCTTTCTTTTAACCAGGAGAGGCTCTGGCTGCTTCACCGGCTCGAACCCGGGAATCCCTCCTTCAACATGTCCGGGCGGATCGAATTAAGGCATCCGGCAGTCCCGGACGCGGTTAAGAAAGCCTTCTCTAAAATTTTCGATCGTCATGAAAGTTCCAGGACAGCGTTCAAGGAGGTTAACGGTAAACCGGTACAGTATGCAGTGAACCGCGTCGAGGTTCCTTTGCGGGTCATGGACATCTCGTTTATGGAAGAGGAAGAGAAGCAGCGCAAAAGAGAAGAAGTATTTGCCGCGGAGACCGCAGCGCCCTTTGACCTCACCCTTGGCCCCTTAGCCAGGATTGTCCTGTTAAAGATCGCTGCGGAATGGTTCGACCTGGTATTTACCATGCATCATATTATTTGCGACGGTTGGTCGGCAGAAATCCTCAGACGGGAATTTTACTTTTTTTACCACGAGTACTTCCGGAACCGCCAGGAACAGGAGAGCGGGCCGGAGTCCTTATCCATTCAATACAAAGATTTTGCTGCCTGGCATAACAAGCGATTAAGAGACCCCGGGGTGCGGGACCGCTCCTTCGAGTTCTGGCGGGAAAAATTAGAAGAAGGCATCCCCACGGTGAAATGGCCGTGGGCTGTCGACAGCGGCATAGATAAAAACGAAGGCACCAGCTTCGGGACCACAGTGGCACGTGAAGTTAAAGATCGTTTAAAAAAACTGGCAAAAGCGAATAATACCACCCTCTTCATTGTAATGCTGGCCGGTTATATGATACTGCTCAGCCGGTTGTCGGACACAGCAGGGCAGGATATTGCCTGTTCGGTAATCAGCGCCGGCAGGGACCATTACCAATTGCAGCCGGTTGTGGGCTTTTTTGTAAGTTCGGTAATAGTAAAAACCCGTGTTCATCCGGGCGAAAGTTTTACGGATTTTATGGGCCGGGTGGAAACAGATACCCTGGAAGCGCTTCGGCACCAGGGGTATCCGGCGGCATTGGTATGCGAAGAGTTGAGAATGACGTATCCCGAAGTTCCTGCGGCGTTTAACATGCTTAACCTGGGGGACACGGCCGCGGAAACCTCTCCCGGGAATGTGCCCGGCACTCATTTCGATCTCGAGCCTTATATCCGTGAGCACCCGGAGGGTATCGACATATACTGGCGATACAGCAAAGCAATATTTACACCTGGAATAATCGAATACATTGCCGGGGGATACGTGCGGTTACTGGCTGAAATAACAGGAGGAAAGAAAATACGGGATTTTGGCCTGTTTCGTTTCAACCCGGCAGAAACAAAAGGGAATCTTGTAGAACCGCGGCGCGCTTTCGCGATATTCGAAAAAGAGGATATTCATCAATCCATTATCCGGCGTTTTAAACGACAGGCTGCCGTGTATCCCGAAAACATCGCGGTGAAAACCGAAACCCGGTCGCTCACCTTTCGGGAACTGGATGAAATCTCGGACCGGGCTGCGTATTCCCTGTGCGGGACAGCGGGGAACCGGCCGCAAGGGGCGGCATTACTTTTTGGCCAGGGAGTGAACATGATAACCGGGATTTTAGCTGTATTAAAATCCGGGAATTTTTATATTCCCCTTGATCCTTCTTATCCTCTTGCGCGGTTGATATATATGATAAAAGATTCCGATGCAAAATTTCTTATCACGGATAATTCCCATTATCGGTTGGCAAACGAACTGGCAAAAAACATCCCCACCGGGATACAGGTAATCGATATCGAAACTATCGCAGCCCCATTATCTGCGTCATCCTTGTCCGGGCAGATACCGGGACTTGATATCGACCCGGGTCAACCCGCGTATATATTATATACTTCCGGTTCCACGGGGGTACCCAAAGGTGTGGTCCAGGACCACCGGAACATTTTGCATTTTATCCGGGTGTATACGAATAATTTGCACATCGATGCGCGGGACCGCTTAATTATGCCCTGTACATACTGTTTTGATGCCGCGGTCATGGATATATACGGTGCCCTGTTAAACGGTGCCGCGTTGTACCCCTTTGATTTGAGACAGGGGGACGGTTTAAACCGGTTGGTGCGTTGGCTGGAAAAGGAAAAAATAACGATTTTCCATTCTACTCCTACGGTTTACAGGTATTTCACCCGGTTGCTGGGCGGCGGCGAAGCATTTCCCGCCCTCCGGCTGGTAGTAATGGGTGGAGAAGCCGTTTACAAAGAGGATGTGGAGACTTATAAACGGTTTTTCCCGGATGAGTGTTTATTTATCAACGGGTTGGGTCCTACCGAATCCACGGTCACATTACAGTACTTCATAGACAAACATATGACGATACATGGGAACGTTGTACCGGTAGGGTTTCCTGTAGATGAAACCGATGTTTTGTTAATGAATGGGAAAAATGAAGAAGTCCCGGTTTATCGAACCGGTGAAATCGTATTCAAAAGCGATTACCTGGCATTGGGGTATTTGAATAACCCGGAGTTAACCAATGAAAAGCTTTTGCGGGGGGTCCAGGGGGGCAGTTTTCTCGAAAAGAGCCCCCCTGGCCGCCGGAGGCTCTACAAAACCGGTGACCTGGGAAGGCGTTTACCCGACGGAAGTATCGAATATGCAGGCAGGAAAGATCAGCAGGTAAAAATAAGGGGCTATCGCGTTGAAATAGGAGAAATAGAAAGCGTGATCGATAAGGTGGCAGGCATAGAAAAGAGTGCGGTGGTATGCCGGGAAAATAACAGCGGTGAGAGTTATTTAACCGTATTTTACACCGGCCGGGAAGAAATCGATCAAAATTACTTACTGAAAATACTCAGGGAATCGGTACCCGCTTACATGGTTCCCCGGTATTTTGTACCCATCGAACAAATTCCCCTGACCCCCAGTGGTAAAGTAGACAGGAAAGCATTACAGGCGTATAAAGGGGTTTGTCATCCTTTGCGGGCTTCATATGCTGCACCGGGAACAAGCATGGAAAAATTGATTTCCGCTGCGGTGATGGAGATAGGTAACCTGGATAAAGTGGGCATCTACGATAACTTTTTTGATCTCGGTTTTACCTCGCTGGACATTATCCGGTTGAACGGTAAGCTAAAAAACGCCATGGGTAGAGATATACCTGTAATAACAATGTTCAGGTATTCTACGATAAAGTCGGCGGCAGAAATGTTAAGTAAGGAAGACATGGGTCAAGGAGAGAGTTTTTGTTATAATGACCGGTCGCAGATATTTTCAAGAAGTAAAAAGGGAAAACAGCACAGACTTGGTTTGAAAAAGAGCAGCAGGCAATGAACGGAAACGCGAACGACGAACCGGGATTTGAAGTCGTTGTAATCGGCATGGCGGGAAGATTCCCCGGTGCTAAAAACATAGACGAATTCTGGGAAAATGTAAAGAACGGTATGGAATGTATCTCTTTTTTCTCGGATGAGGAGTTGGAGGAACCAGGGGTGGATGTCGGTCGGCTCAAAAATCCCTGTTTTGTAAAAGTGAAAGCCGGGATGGATGAGAGCGAATATTTCGATTCGTCTTTTTTCGGTTATACGCCGAAAGAAGCGGAAATCATGGACCCCCAGGTGCGCATTTTTCATGAATGTGTATGGGAGGCATTGGAAAATGCCGGGTATGATCCCGGGTTGTACAAGGGGTTAATCGGTCTTTATGCGGGTGCTGCGGCCAATCTTTCCTGGCAAGGCGCGGCTGTTTTATCCGAGGCAGGCAAAGATATCGGGCCTTTGCCGGCCCAACAATTAATGGATAAAGATTATATGTGTGCCCGAATTGCCTATAAGCTTGGCTTAAAGGGGCCTGCTTTTATTGTAAACACGTTCTGCTCTACCTCGTTGGTTGCGGTTCACCTGGCCTGTCAAGCGCTGTTAAACGGCGAATGCGATATGGCGTTGGCTGGTGGGGTATCGATTACCATGCCCCCTGTGAAGGGTTATCTCTATGAAGAGGGCATGATTTATTCCCCGGACGGTCACTGCCGGGCGTTTGACGCCGGGGCAAAGGGGACTGTTTTCGGGGACGGAAGCGGCGTTGTCGTTTTAAAACGCCTTGATGAAGCACTGGAAGAGGGGGATTATATTTATGCTGTTATTAAGGGCAGCAGTATCAATAATGACGGCGATAAAAAAGTGGGTTTTACCGCGCCCGGTATTGAAGGGCAGGCCGGGGTCATTCGCATGGCCCTCCAGGCAGCAGAAATCGAACCCGAAAGTATTACTTATGTTGAAACACACGGCACAGGGACAAACCTGGGAGACCCGGCTGAAATAGCCGCCTTAAAATTGGCATTTCAAACCGGTAAGAAAGGTTATTGTGCTGTAGGCTCTGTAAAAACCAACATCGGACATTTAAACACGGCTGCCGGTGCTGCCGGTTTTATAAAAACAGTGTTGGCACTTAAACATAAATTAATTCCTCCCAGTTTGCATTTTACGAATCCCAATCCTGGAATCGATTTTAAAAATAGTCCCTTTTATGTGAATACGAAATTAACCGAATGGAAAAGTGACGGATACCCCTTGAGAGCCGGGGTCAGTTCCTTTGGTATCGGCGGCACCAATGCGCATGTGATCCTGGAAGAATGGTCGGAAATCGCAGGGCGCAGGGGTGACTCTCCGTGGTCGCCCCCTACATCACGAGAACACCAATTGATTCTTCTTTCTGCTAAAACCGAATCCGCACTGGATCAAATGGCGTTAAATTTAGCTGCATACCTAAAAAAGAGTCCTCACCTTAACCTGGCGGATGCAGCATATACATTGCAGGTAGGGCGAAAGGCGTTCCAACACAGGAAAATGCTGGTATGTTCGACAAAGGAGCAGGCCATCGGCGCATTAACCAGCGCCGCCGCACCTGTGGGCCGGCCGTCGGAAAAGGAGCCTGTTATCCTTCACGCCTATTCGGACAGCAGGGAGGACCGTCCTGTGTATTTCATGTTTTCCGGGTTGGGTTCCCAGTATATAGATATGGGCAGGGAGCTTTACGAAAAAGAATTTCTTTTCCGGCAGGAGATGGACCGTTGTTTTGACATTCTGAACTCCCTGGTTGGGATTGACTTCAAAGAGATACTTTATCCTTCCGAACCTAATATTTCCCTTTTCTGCCCCCTCCGGGATCAACACGCTCAGCCCCTGCTTTTTTCTTTTGAATATTGCCTGGCTAAATTATTGATGAAATGGGGCATAAAGCCCCTGGCCATGATCGGGTACAGTTTCGGTGAATATGCGGCGGCCTGTACAGCCGGGGTTTTCTCCCTGGAAGATGCGCTGGAGCTCGTTGTTTACCGGGGCCGGTTGATCCGGGAAACCCCGGGGGGAGCTATGTTAAGTGTCCCGGTCCCCCAAAGCGAGTTAAAACCCCTGCTCCCTGCGGATTTATCCATTGCCGTGGATAACGGGATGTCTTGCATTGTGTCGGGTGCTAAAGAATCCGTGCAGGCCTTTGAAAAACAATTAAAAGAAAAAAAATATTTGTGTAACTGGCTGGAAACTTCCCATGCTGTCCATTCCCGGTTAATGGAACCGATTGTAAAGAAATTTGAAGAGAAATTCCTCCAGGTCAGGTTAAATAAACCTCAAATACCATATATATCAAATGTAACCGGTAAGTTTATAACCGCTGAGGAAGCGACAAACCCCCTTTACTGGACGAAGCACCTGAGAGAAACGGTGAGATTTGCCGGTGGAGTAAAAGAACTGGTAAAAGAACCCGGTGCTATATTTATCGAAATCGGTCCCGGCCAGGATTTAAGTGCATTGGTGGTGCGTTACCTGGAAGATTCCCCAGAACCAGACCAGCATGTGATTAACCTGGTCAGGCATCCGCGGAAAAAAGTATCGGATCAGTATTATCTGCTGAGCAAGATGGGTTTTTTATGGCTTTACGGGATCAAAATCGACTGGGCTGGTTTTTATAGTGAAGAGAAGAGACGCCGTAACCCGTTACCCACCTATCCCTTTGAAAAAGAACAGTATTGGCTCGATGAGATTCCATCGGGCAGTGGTTATCCCATATACAATTACCATTACAATATACATTCGCAGGAGAAGGAATTGACAGTAGCAAAAAAGCCGGATATAGCTGACTGGTTTTATCTCCCCCAATGGGAGCGTTCGCAGTTCATGTCCTTTGGCAGTTCTGGAACAGCGGGACAATCCTGCGGGTTGGTTTTTATCGATGAGTCGAATTTTTGTTCACAACTGGTGAAACGGCTCTGTCGGGAGGGATGGGAATTAATCCTGGTAGAAAAGGGTGCGGCCTTTTCTGTAAAGGATGAGCAAAAATATATCATCGATCCGAAGCAGCGTGATCATTATATCGCGTTAATGGATGAACTTCAGCGGACAAACAAAATCCCTGTGAACATTGTTCACTTATGGAGCCTCAGCGAAGTTAATAGTAATGATGAGGAACTTGAAAAAGAAAAGATAGATAAAGCCCAGGATCTTGGATTATACAGCGTGCTCTACCTGGTGCAGGCAATTGATAAAAAAGGTTTTACCGAAAAATTTAATATTCATATCGTATCTAACACCCTTCATGAAGTCAGGGGGGATGAAATATTGGCCCCTGAGAAGGCGACTGTATTGGGGCTTGCCAGGACCGTTCATCAAGAGATTGTCAACATAAAATGCCGGTGCATCGATATTATTCTCCCGGTCTCCCGGAGTCCTCAAGAAGAAATCCTGGTAGATCAGCTAGTGGGTGAATTTTCATTTTCCCTGCAGTCTTCCGAACGGGTAATTGCCTATCGAGGCAATTATCGCTGGGTGGAAACCTATAAACCGGTTCGGTTAGAAGAGATAGATGGGGCTGTACCGCGGTTAAAAGAAAAAGGAGTCTACTTAATTACCGGCGGTTTGGGAAATGTCGGGTTTATATTGGCGAAGTATCTTGCAAAAACATATAGAGCGAGGCTTATACTAACCGGGCGTACAATTTTACCCCCCCGTCTGGAATGGGAGAGTTATTTAGCTGCTCAACGTAAAGGTGGAAGCAGCAGCATTTCCCAAAAAATAGGTAAGGTAGTGGAACTGGAAAAGATGGGGGGGGAGGTGCTGGCATGCGGAGTGGATGCGGCTGATGAAAAACAAATGCGAAGCCTCGTAAATCAGGCAGAGGAGCGGTTTGGTCCCATCAATGGAATCGTTCATGCCGCCGGGATTGTGAGGGGGAATACGCTTCAGACCCTGGATAGGATAAAAAAAGAAGATTTTCAACAGCAGTTCCAGGCGAAGATTTATGGTTTAACGGTTTTGGCAAGGCTCTTCCAGGGTAGGGAACTGGACTTTTGTTTGTTAATCTCTTCTCCCTCCTCCATACTGGGAGGCCTGGGGTTAGCTGCTTACACTGCTGCCAATATCTTCATGGATGTATTTGTCTGCCGGCATAATCGAAATAGCTGCACGCCGTGGAGTACTGTAAATTGGGGAGATTGGGAATCGCAAGAAAAAACGGATGAAGGTGTTTTTATAAGAGGTTCGGTGGGAGAGTTGTTGATGAGTCCCGAAGAGGGGGTAGAAACCTTTCGACGGATTTTAAAATACTACCGGGTCAACCGGGTAAACCAGGTGGCTGTTTCAGCCGGTGATCTGCAAGATCGAATCGATAAATGGGTTAAATTGGAATTTTTACAAAGGGAAGATAGGGCTCAGAAAAGAAAACGAAAACCAGGGATTTTAAAACCAAGACCTAATTTAATGAGTCTTTATACTCCTCCTGGCACCCCGGTAGAAGAAATATTGGCAGAAATCTGGATAAATTTGTTTGGTTATGAAAAGATTGGAATTTACGATGATTTTTTCGAACTGGGAGGGGACTCGTTAAAAGCAATAACAGCCGTAACTTTAATTCATAAGAAATTGGCTACAAAAGTGCCGTTGGAGAATTTTTTTACCGTCCCCACCATAAAAAGACTTGCCCACTATATAAGTACGGGCAAAAAAAGTGCATATTTTTCTATTGGGCTGGCAGAAGAGAAAGAATATTATCTCTTATCCTCTGTGCAGAAAAGACTGTATTTTTTACAGAAATTGGAAAAAGATAATACCGGTTATAACGAGACCATCGTATTATTATTGGAAGGTGAGCTTGACATAGAGAGATTGCGGCAAGTAGTGACAAAGTTAATAATCAGGCATGAGATTTTAAGAACATCGATTGAAGTAATAGGAGAAGTACCTGTGCAGCGGATTCTACCGGGAGTAATTGATGATGTGGATGTCGTGCGATACTTTGAGACAAGCGAGGAAGAAGCAGAGAAATTGGTAAAGAATTTTATTAAACCCTTTGACTTGAGTAATCCTCCGTTGTTCCGGATTATGGTGATAAAAATAGCAGAAGGAAGATATATTTTTATAAGAGACATGCACCATATCGTGACCGACGGAGTTTCCGACAGTATATTTACAAGAGATTTTATGAAGTTGTATGCAAATGCAAATGAAGAGGAGGAACCAGGGAAGATAATAATTCAATACAAAGACTATGCAGAGTGGCAGCAGAGACAAACGAGACATGAAGAGATGAAAAAGCAGGAACAATATTGGTTAGAGGTATTTGCAGGCGAGATACCCGTATTGAATTTGCCTGCTGTTAATGCGAGGCCGCCAGTCCAAAGTTTTGAGGGTTTTGTTATTCCTTTTACCTTAAATACCTATCAAGCGGAATCGTTAAAAAAGCTGGCCACAGGGCGAGGAGTGACTCTATATATGGTATTACTGGCTATATACAATATTTTTCTATCAAAATTATGCAGCCAGGAAGATATCGTAGTGGGGACTCCTGTTGCCGGGCGCAGACATGCGGATATTGAACAGGTACTGGGTATGTTTATCAATACCCTTGTGCTGCGGAATTTTGTAGATGAAAGCAAAATATTTACAGAGTTTTTGACGGATATACGAAGAAATACATTAAATGCCTTTGAAAATCAAGATTACCCCTTTGAGGAGATAGTAGAACACGCTGCATTAAACGTAAAACGGGATGTCAGCCGCAACCCGCTTTTTGATGTGGTGTTTGTGATGCAAAACATTGATATTGCTGAAATAGAAATACCCGGTTTGAAATTAAAACCGTATAAATATGAAAATACCAGGTCGAAATTTGATTTGACGTTGAGAGTAATGGAAGCTGACGAGGGATTAAAGCTTCAATTTGAATACAGTACAAAATTGTTCAAAAAAGAGACAATAAAGAGATTTGTAAATTATTTTAAACGGATCGCCTCATCAGTTGTGAAAAATCCGGGTATAAAATTACGGCAAATAGAGATCATTACGGAGAAAGAGAAGAACCAGGTATTATATGATTTTAACGATACGCGGTGGGATTACCCGAAGGATAAGACTATCCATCAATTATTTGAAGAACAGGCCGAGAGAACCCCGGACAATATTGCCGTAGTTGGCAGTCAAAATAAAACCGGTGAAGTGGGGCAATTGACTTACAAAGAATTAGACCAAAGATCAGGTCAATTGGCCCATTCATTGAGGAAAAAAGGTATCAACGCCGACATCATTGTGGGCATCGCGGTGAAACCCTCGGTAAACATGTTGATTGGTATCCTGGGTATTTTGAAGAGCGGAGCTGCGTATTTGCCTATATATCCGGATTACCCGGAAGAACGCATTAATTACATGTTAAAAGACAGTAATGCTGGACTTCTGTTGACCGCCAATGAATTATCGGGCATCTATGGGGACACAGCATACCGTGCCTCTACCCGAGTTCTATCTTCAACTTCAACATTAGCCTCCAGCCAGACAGTACCCACAGCCGGGCTGGCTTATGTTATCTACACTTCGGGTTCCACTGGCTGGCCCAGGGGGGTGATGATCCGGCACTCATCTTTAATTAACCTATGCTGCTGGCACAATCGCTGTTTTTTCGTTACCTGCCAGGACATTGCAGCCAAATATGCGGGGTTCGGTTTTGATGCATCGGTGTGGGAAATCTTTCCCTATCTTATCGCCGGTGCTTCCCTCATCATGGTGCCGGAAGACATTAAGCTAGATATGGAACAGTTAAACCGATTCATGGAGAGGCATTATATCACCATTTCTTTTTTACCTACCCAGGTGTGCGAGCAATTTATGAAACTTGAAAACCGTTCACTGCGGGTGCTGTTAACCGGAGGCGATAAACTGAAACATTTTATCAAAAGGCGTTACCTCCTGGTGAACAATTACGGCCCCACAGAAAATACAGTGGTTACTACTCATTTCGATGTAGACCAGTTTGATCACAATATCCCCATTGGTCAACCGGCCGCCAACACCAGTATTTATATCTTGGATTCGTATGGCAATCTGCAGCCTATTGGAGTACCCGGTGAATTGTGTATCGGTGGTGACGGCCTTGCCAGGGGATACTTGAATCAGCCGGAATTGACCGCAGAGAAGTTTATTAATTTCTCACATAACACTCGACATTTAACCATTAACACTCGGTTATACCGGACCGGTGACCTGGCGTGTTGGCTGCCGGATGGGAATATCGAATTCTTAGGGAGAAAGGATTTTCAAATAAAAATCAGGGGATTTCGCGTCGAATTGGGAGAAATAGAAAGTCAATTATTAAAACACAGCCAGGTAAAGGAAACCGTGGTTCTAGCCAGGGAAGACCATGAAGGTGAGAAATACCTGTGTGCGTATGTGGTAACGGAGCCAATAAACGCCCCCGGGGGAAATCTCAATGTAATGGAATTAAAAACCTATTTATCCGCTACTCTCCCGAATTACATGATACCCTCTTATTTTATCCCATTGGATGCAATACCGTTAACCTCGAACGGGAAGGTTGATCGAAACGCACTGCCGATTCTCGGAATGAAACAAGGTGATGACTATGAGGCCCCCCGGGATGAAATCGAGAAAAAGTTAGTAAAAATAATAGCAGAGGTTTTGAAAATAGAAGAAGAAATAATTGGTATAGATTCGGATTTCTTTGAATTGGGCGGCCATTCGTTAAAAGCGGTTCATCTTGTCACGCGGATACAGGTTGAATTGGGTGTAAAAATATCCCTTGTAGAAATATTTAAAAATCCCACTGCCAGGAGGTTAAGAGGATACATAAAACGAAGTAGCGGAGATATATACATAGGAATAAAAGCTGTGGAAAAGCAGGAGTATTATGACCTGTCACAGGCCCAGAAATCCTTATGGTCAGTCGATAAAGTTGGAAAGTACCAGGTGGCTTATAACATGTCTGCAGCCTATATTTTCGAGGGTGAGTTGAGGCAGGAGGTGCTGGAAAGAACCTTTGCGACGATTGTAAAGCGCCATGAAAGCCTGCGAACTATCTTTGTAATGATTGGAAATGAACCGGGACAGAAAATCCTGGATTTTGAACAAATGGATTTTAAAGTCGACTATATCGACTTGAGGCACCTGCCGGACCCGGAAATCCGTGCCCGGGAGACCGCAGACCAGGATGAGGCGATTGCCTTTAAACTGGAAAAGGGACCATTGTTACGAGTAAAGTTGTTACAGACAGGAGATTATAGGCATATATTATTATTCACCCTCCATCATATTATCTCAGACGGCTGGTCGCAGGAGGTGTTGATTGATGAGGCTTTAACTCTATACAATGCGTATTCTAAAGGTACAGAACCCCCTTTACCACCTTTAAAGATTCAATACAAGGATTATGCGGTATGGCACAACCAACTGTTGAAAAACGAACGTTTAAAAGAAGACCGGGATTACTGGTGGAGTCAATTTATGGGAGAAATTCCCGTATTGGATTTACCAACCGATTTTAAACGTCCTCCTGTGCGAACGTTAAAGGGCAATTATGTGAGCTTTGAATTGGATGACAGCACCTGTAAAGGGTTGCTGTCCCTGGGTCAGCAAAATGGTGCCACGTTGTTTATGACTTTGTTGGCCTCGGTGAATCTCCTGCTCTATTGTTATTCAGGGCAGGAAGATATTATATTAGGTACTGTAATAAGTGGCCGGGACAATAAAGATTTGACCGGACAGATGGGATATTTTTTGAATACTTTGGCTTTACGCACCAGGTTCAGTGGAAGCGAGGGTTTTGCGACCCTGCTGCGCCAGGTAAAAAAGACTCTCTTAGGGGCAATTAAACACCAGTTATATCCCTTTGGCCTGCTGATGGAAGATTTGAATTTAAAACGGGATATGAGTCGGTCTCCCCTGTTTGATGTAATGGTGCATTTACAAGATATGGAAAGCGCCATTGAAATGGAAGGGATGTCGGTTAAAAGCTATGAATTCGGGGCGCGCAACAGCAAGTTTGATTTGATGTTCAATTTCTATCAAGAGAAGAACTCTATATTTTCAGTGCTAAAGTACAAGACCGATTTATTTAAGTACGATACCATCGTTCGCATGGCGAATCGTTTTAAAAGGCTTGTTAATAATGTGCTGGAGAATCCTGGAAAACAGGTATCGGATTTAACTTTTGAGAATGAGAGAGAATTTAAAATCCCGGGCATAAGTCCCATTTCCAGGAAAAGATTATCCCCTCAAGTCCAGGAGATAAGATGAAAATACCGGCATCATATCATCAAGAAAGGTTGTGGTTTATCCACAAATTTGAAACCGGGGTTTTGTATGATTCCAGCCCGGGATATCACAATATCCCGTTAATCCTGGACATGGGTGGCCCGGTGGATGAGGAGATATTGGAGCGCAGCATCAAGGATGTCATTGCCAGGCATGAAGCATTACGAACCCGGATAATAACCGAAGAGGATAAACCCTTCCAGTTTATCGATTTGCAAGTCAACTTTAAACTGGCACTTATGGATTTAACAGGGGATAATAAGAAAGACCGATACAACTGTGCCCTGGAGGCAGCCGTAGAGATTTCCAGGAAGCCCTTTTTAATTGACAGGGAAACCCTGGTTCGCGGCACCTTAATCCTGCTGGCAGACAATAAGTCGCTGCTGGTCATTACGGTTCATCATATTATTGCAGATAAGTTTTCCCTGGCAATCCTGGCCCGGGAAATCGCAATCTTTTATGAAGCCCACAGGAACAACCGGACCCCGGATTTACCGGACCTGCCCATTCATTACGCAGATTTTTCCCGGTGGCAGAGGGAACTGCCCGAAGAAGCCCTTGAATTTTTGCTCTCTTATTGGAAAAGGAAACTAAAGGACAAACTTCAACCGTTGGAGTTACCCACTGACCGGCCAAGATCGGCGGTTCACACGTTCCGGGAAGGAAGGCAAACGTTTTCCTTATCCGTGGCGTCCTGTAACAAAATAAAGAACGCCCTCCAGTACCGGGAAAAAGAAACCGGCTATTTTGTTATACTCCTGGCAGTTTTTAAAGTTCTTTTGCACAAATATTCGGGACTGGAGGAGATTGTTGTGGGAACCAGCGTTGATAATCGTCATCAGCCCGGTACAGGGGGAATTATTGGACCCCTCGCCAATCTCCTGGTGCTGCGAAGTGTTTTAACCGGTACCATGACGTTCCCCGAATGGGCGGCGGATTTAGCTAAAACCGTGACAGATGCGTTTAAATACCGGGATATGCCCTTTGATAAACTGGTACTGGAATTGAATCCTGAAAAAGATATGAGCCGTACGGCGCTGTTCGATGTGCTGTTTCAATGGGAGAAGAAATCCCTTCCAATAACCACTGTTAAAGATTTAAAGATAAATATCGTGGAAACCAACCTGGGATGGGGAAAGTATGACCTGAGTGTACTGATGGGGGAAGGAGAAGAATCCGTTTCCGGTATTATCGTCTATAACCGGAATTATTACGATGATGCTTCAATTTCCCGATTAATTGATCACTACGGGGTTCTTCTTGAACGTATCGGGCAGGACCCTTCAAAAGAAATCTCCCAATTCTCCATCTTAACCGAAATGGAACGACAGTGGATATTGATGGAATGGAACCAGACCGAAGCCGATTATCCTGGAGACAAAACGGTTCAACAAATCTTTGAGGACCAGGTGGAAAAGACCCCCGATCACAAAGCGGTTGTTTTTGAAGATACTTTTTTGACCTATCGGCAGTTGAATCAACAGGCCAATCGACTGGCCCGTTATTTACGAATCCAATACAATATCAAACCGAATAGCCTCGTCGGTCTCATGATGGAGCGTTCGCTGGAGATGGCGGCGGCGATACTGGCGGTATTGAAAGCCGGGGGCGCTTATTTACCCATCGATGCGGAATACCCGGAACAGCGCATTCGCTTGATGCTGGGCGACAGCAGCGTATCGCTTTTATTGATGGGCAAAGAGCCCGCCCGTCATTTTTCCTTTACTTATTTGCAGGATTTGGCCACTGGTGGTTTGAAACCACATCGAACCGCACCGCGCCCCCAGATTAAAGATTTAAATTCGGTCCAATTTCCTGATCGAAGCCTTGTCAATTATGAAAAGTACGGCAAGTACATCGGTCAGGCAATCGTTAAAAACAGTATGTCCCTGCAAGCCACTCGCGGCTGCCCGTATAATTGTGCCTACTGCCATAAAATCTGGCCCAAAACCCATGTGTTCCGCAGCGCGGAAAATATTGTCGAGGAAGTGAAACGGTATCATGATATCGGTATACGACGATTCGTATTTATCGATGATATCTTCAACTTGAATGAAAAAAACAGCAGGAGATTTTTCGAGAAAATTATCCGGGATAACCTGGATGTGCAATTCTTTTTCCCCAGCGGTGTGAGGGGGGATTTGCTCACAGGAGATTATATCGATTTGATGGTGGAAGCCGGTACCGCCGGGCTTGCTGTTGCACTGGAAACCGTTTCCCAACGATTGCAAAAACTCATAGGCAAGAATTTGAAAATTGATAAATTGGAGAAAAATGTCGCCTATTTCTGCGAAAGATATCCCCATGTTATCCTGGAACTCTTTACCATGCACGGGTTCCCCACTGAAACCAGGGAAGAGGCACTGGCAACCCTGGATTTTATAAAAAGACACCAATGGATTCATTTCCCTTATATCAACATTTTGAGAATCTTTCCCAACACCGACATGGAAAAACTGGCACTGGAAAATGGAATCTCCAGGGAAGCCATTCTCAGCCAGGAAGATTTAACTCAAAATGACCCGGGAGAAACACTGCCCTTTGATAAAAATTTTACCCTGGCTTACCAGGCGAAATTCCTGGAGGAGTACTTCCTGTTAAAAGAACGCATGTTGTATGTTTTGCCTTATCAAATGAAGGTCTTAACAGGAGATGAAATGGTTCAAAAATACGATAGTTACCTGTCGGAAAAAATCAACTGTTTCGATGATCTATTGAACCTGGTGGGAATTGCCCGAGAGGAGTTGAGTGCCCGGGATTTCGCGGTTGAGGACCGGGCGGTGGTACCGGGTCTGAATGAGAGGATAAAAGAGATTTTTCCTGTAAAAGTACCTGATGAAGAAGCAATAAAGGTTTTACTGTTGGACGTATCCCAGGAATTCACCTGCGAAAGCAGCGTGGTCTACGATGTAGTGGAAGCGCCCCTGGGGCTGATGTATCTGATGTCGAACCTGTACCGGCAATATGGAAGCCGGGTGGAAGGAAAAATTGCCAAATCGCGGATCGATTTTGACAGTTATAACGAGCTAAACGCCTTGATCAACCAGTTTAAGCCGGATGTCATCGGGATACGGTCACTGACTTTCTACAAAAAATTACTTCATAAAACAGCGGCGTTAATTAAACAGTGGGGAATCGAGGTACCTATTATTGCCGGTGGCCCTTATGCCACCAGTGATTATGCCGCTGTACTGCAGGATCGAAATGTGGACCTGGTAGTGATTGGTGAAGGCGAGGTCACTTTCTGTGAATTGATTGGCAAGATAGTGGAGAATAAAGGGAAGTTACCGGGTGAAGAGGTTCTCAAGGATATCCGGGGGATTGCATTTATTCCTGCCCAGGAAAAGCAAACCGGGACGTTTGCGCGGGAAATCGTATTACTGGATGAAATCAAAGGTGTGTTGGCCCGGGAATCGGCTGAAAACCCGGAACCGGTCAACCGCCCCACTGACCTGGCATACACCATTTTTACCTCAGGTTCAACCGGCAGGCCCAAAGGGGCACTGGTGGAACACAATAACGTGGTACGCCTGATGTTTAACCGCCGGTTTCCTTTTAATTTCGACGACAGCGATGTCTGGACCATGTTTCACTCCTACTGTTTCGACTTTTCGGTATGGGAAATGTTCGGTGCCCTGCTGTACGGCGGGAAGCTGGTCATGGTGCCGAAAAAAATAGCTCAAACACCGTGGGCCTTTCTAAAATTACTGGAAGAGGAGAACGTAACTGTATTGAACCAGGTTCCCACCATGTTCACTAACCTGGCCGCAGAAATACTGGAAAACGAAAGCAAGAGAAAATTGGCGTTAAGATATATCATTTTCGGAGGCGAAGCGTTAAACCCGGCATGGTTGAAACCGTGGCATGAGAGGTACCCGGAGGTTAAGCTGGTTAATATGTATGGCATCACCGAAACCACCGTACATGTGACCTATAAAGAAATCACCCGCGAAGAAATGCAGGGGGGTAGGAGTAATATTGGAAAACCCTTGCCTACTTTATATTGTTATATCCTGGATAAGAGTCAACAATTGGTCCCGGTGGGGGTCAGCGGTGAAATTTTTGTTGGGGGAGAAGGCGTATGCCGTGGATATTTGAACCGGCCGGCCTTAACCCGGGAGAGATTTATTCTCAGCCTCTATATTGAAGATGACCGTTTGTACTGTTCGGGTGACCTGGGCAGGTGGTTAGCCGCCGGGGACATAGAGTACCTGGGACGAATCGATCAGCAGGTCACCATTCGTGGATACCGCATCGAATGTGGGGAGATCGAGAGCCGCTTATTGGCGTTTAAAAAGATAAAGGAAGCCGTGGTCATGGCCAAACCCGTCAGGGATAATCAATGCCTGGTGGCTTACCTGGCAGCCGATGAAGAGATCCAGATCAGTGAGGTACGGGAGTATCTCAAAAAGTTTCTGCCCCTTTACATGATACCTGCTTATTTTGTCCAGCTTAAACGTTTTCCCTTAACCCCCAGTGGTAAGATCGATAAGAAGCTTTTGCCCGAACCGGAAACCGGTATTCAATTGGAAGCCGCATATGAGGGTTCGAGAAACGAAATGCAGGCGGCATTGGTAAAAATATGGCAAGAGGTATTGGGCATTGAGAACATGGGGATTCAGGACGATTTTTTCAGCCTGGGGGGGGATTCCATAAAAGGAATTCGCGTAATCAATAAAATACAGGAATGGCTGGAAGAAGTGGTTCATGTGACGGTGCTTTTTGAATCGCCAACCATTGTCGAGCTGGCGGAAAGATTAATTGGGCTGCAGCAGCAAAAAGAAGACATGGATACGGATACGGATAACCGGGTCGATGAAGTCAACGTCGCGGAATTTTGCCGGGCTGTCCAGCCGTTGCCGCCGCTGGGGAAGGTAAAATCCAGGAACCGGACGGCTGTTTTTATTTTATCTCCCCCCCGTTCCGGTTCGACCCTGTTAAGAATTATCCTGGCCGGTCATCCGCAGTTATTTGCTCCACCTGAATTGGAACTGCTCTCCTTCCATGCCCTGCAGGATAGAAAATTCGCCCTGGGGGATAAATTTTTAGCTGAAGGCACCATCCGGGCCATCATGGAAATCAAAAACTGCGGTGCCCAGGAGGCCAAATCCATCATGGAGGAATTGGAGGAGAAAAATATTACCACCCTGGAGTTTTACAGGATCATGCAGGAATGGTTGGGAGACAGGATATTAGTGGATAAAACACCCCTGAATGCCCTGGGCCTGGACGCCCTTAAGCGGGCAGAAGCCTGTTTTGATAAGCCCAAATATATCCATCTCCTTCGAAATCCCTATGCGGTGATTTATTCCTTTGAGGAAGCAAGGCTGGATCAAGTATTTCGAGTTGAACAACGGTTTCCTGCCCGGCAATTAGCAGAAATCGTTTGGTTGGTCAGCCATCGAAATATCCTGGAATTTTTTAAAGACATACCGGATTCTCGCAAACATATCGTGAAATTTGAAGACCTGGTTTCCAGGCCGGCTGTGATTGTCCAGGGAATCTGTGATTTCCTGGAACTGGAATATCACGATAAAATGCTGCAGGTATACCAGGATTCGGAAAATAGGATGGTGGATGGTATTTATTCGGAATCCAGGATGATCGGGGACCCCAAATTTTCCAGGCATAAGCGCATTAATCCCCGGGTAATAGATAATTGGGAGAAGGTACATAAAAAGGATTTCCTGGGAGATATTACCCTGGAAATGGCCCTATCCTTCGGGTATTTAAAGGCAAAAGCAAAAACCCCGGTAGAGTATATGAAAATAGAACCTGTTGAGGAGAGCGAACACTACGAGGTTTCTCATGCACAGAAACGCCTGTGGGTGTTGTACTGGTTCGAGGAAGAACAGATCGCTTACAACATACCCAGTGCATATTTATTTGAGGGGGAATTAAATGTAAAGGCCCTTGAAAAGGCCTTTGAAACCTTTGTGAAACGTCATGAAATCTTGAGAACAAACTTTATTGAAGTGGAAGGAGAACCCAGGCAAAAGGTTCATGAATATAACCATGAACGATTTAGAATCGAACATATTGATTTAACCGGGGATAGGGATGTGGAAAATCGTGCCCGGGCAATAGCGGATAAAGAAGCCATAACAGTATTTGACCTGGAGAAAGGGCCCTTAGTGAGATTAAAACTGCTTTATTTAGAGGAATACAGGTATGTGTTGTTGTTCACCATGCATCATATTATTTTTGATGGTTGGTCCAGGGGGGTGTTTGTGAGGGAGATTATCCTTTTATACAATGTTTACCTCGAAGGTAAAGAGAATCCGCTGCCGCCGCTGGAAATTCAATATATGGACTATTCCGCATGGCATAACAAACTGTTAAAAGAGGGGAAATTAGAAGACCATCAACAGTACTGGTGGAAGAGATTCAAAGGGGATATCCCGGTATTGGAATTGCCCACGGATTATCCACGGCCGGCAGTGAAAACCTATAATGGGAGGAGGCTTTGTTTTGTATTGGAGCGAATGCTGGGTAACAGTTTAAAGGAATTGAGTCAATCGATTGGGGGCAGTTTGTTCATGGTTTTATTGGCCTCGGTGAAAGTACTTTTATACCGGTATACCGGGCAGGAAGATATAGTTATCGGTTCCCCTGTTGCCGGCAGGATTCATGGGGACCTGGAAAACCTGGTGGGATTTTTTTTGAGTATGCTGCCACTGCGGACTCAATTCAGCGGCGAGGTGGGTTTCCGCGAGTTCCTGCTTCGAGTTAAAGACACGGTGCTGGGTGCCTTTGAACACCAGGTATACCCCTTCGATTGCCTGGTGGATGACTTGCAAATCGAACGGGATTTCAGCCGGTCGCCCTTGTTTGACGTGATGCTGGTACTGCAAAATACGGAAAAAGGAATCGAAGGGGGGGAGAAAATGAAGGGCGTACATGTCAGAGGTTTTTTCGCGGATTTCCCGTTAAGTAAGCATGATATTACTTTTACCTTTGAGGAAGCGGAAGAGGAGATATTGCTTTTTATCGAATACAATACCGATTTATTCGGGCAATCCCGGGTAGAACAGATGGCCGCCCATTACAAAGGAATAATTACTTCGATTCTTAAGGACCCCGGGGTCTCCCTCAATCAAATCGCTTATTTGTCGGATGAAGAAAAACACCAGTTACTGGAAGATTTTAACGATACAACAGTGGATTATCCAAAAGATAAAACCATCCACCAATTATTTGCAGAGCAGGCGGAAAAGACATCGGACCATATAGCTTTAGTTGGCAGTTGGCATGATGCGCTGGCAGTTGGGGGGGCAGCGCCCCCGGCCAATAAGGGAGAAATAGCCGGGAAAACGGTGCCCAAAGCGGTGCAGTTAACATATAAGGAATTGGATCGAAAATCAGATCAATTGGCACATTTATTGAGGAGAAAAGGTGTTGGACCCGATACCATTGTGAGTATGATGGTAGAACGGTCGGTTGAAATGATAATTGGGATAATAGGAATATTGAAAGCAGGGGGTGCTTACCTGCCTATTGATCTAGATTATCCACGGGAACGAATTAATTACATGTTGGCCGACAGTAATGCAAAGGTCTTGCTGGTTGCACCAGCAGACCTGGTTAAGGTTAAAGAGGAACCCATAGAAATAATTGATATTTCTTGTTTATCAATTAATTCAACTTCAACTTCAACCACAGGTTTCTCTTCCTTACCCTCAACCTTAACCTTGAGCAAGGCTGGCTCGGCTAACCTTGCTTATGTCATTTACACCTCCGGTTCCACAGGGAGGCCCAAGGGGGTGATGATAGAACATCGCAGCGTGGTGAACCTGGTATATGGTCTCAGGGATGTTATTTACAGCCGGTATTCTTTGCCGTTGCCGTTGAAGGTAACGCTGACGGCGCCGTATGTATTTGACGCATCGGTGCAGCAGGTGTTCGGTGTTTTGCTGCGGGGGTACAGTTTATACATCGTATCGGAGTTAAGCAGGATGGATGGGAGGCGACTTCTTGGATTTTTTATAAAATATGGAATCGACGTCTCCGACGGAACACCGACACACATCCGGTTGATGAACGGCGCTCTGTCAGAGAGCGGGATGGACATATCGGGAATTTCGGTTAAGCATTTTATCATCGGTGGTGAAACGATGCCGCAAACAGTAGTGGAAGAGTTTTTAAATTATCTTCAGCCCAGACCTCCAACTATTACCAATGTTTATGGTCCCACCGAATGCTGCGTGGATTCCACGTGGTTCGAGGTCAGGCCGGATACGGTGGGGGAGTTGGAGACGATTCCTATCGGGATTCCGATGCCCAATTACCAGGTTTATATACTGGACAGTAATCAATATCTAGTACCTCCCGGCATTCCTGGTGAATTGTGCATTTCCGGTGCCGGGGTCGGCCGTGGGTATCTAAACCGACCTGAATTAACTGCGGAGAAGTTTGTTTTAGCTCATAGCTCATGGCTCATAGCTGATAGGAGGGAGAAGAAAGTTAGCAGTCCTGGAGATCTCCCTATGAGCTATGAGCTTTCAGCTATGAACTACTTTTACAAAACCGGTGACCTGGCCCGCTGGCTGCCCGGCGGTGATATCGAATTCCTGGGGCGTATGGACCACCAGGTGAAGATAAGAGGGTATCGGATTGAATTGGGAGAAATTGAACATCAACTGGAATCCCATGAGGAAATAAGGGATGCGGTGGTAATCGCCGAGAATCAAAGTTTGTGTGCATATATCGTTTCGGAAAAAAAGTTTGAAGTATCTAAACTGAGGGAATATTTACTATTGAAATTACCACATTACATGATACCCTCGTATTTTATGCAGATTGAAGAAATCCCGTTAACTCTCAATGGAAAAGTGAACCGGAAGGCATTACCGGAACCCACAGTTTTCCGCGGTAAAACCTATATTGCACCGAGAAACCTCATCGAAGAAAAACTGGTGGAGATATGGTCGGAACTCCTGGGAATCGAAACCGCTGTTGTGGGTATCCACTCAACGTTTTTCGAATTGGGTGGAGACTCGTTAAAAGCAGTCATGATGACAGCGAAGATTCATAAAACCCTTCATGTCCGCGTTCCCCTGATCGAATTATTTAAAACACCCACCATCGCCAACCTGGCCGAATACATTAAGAGTGCTGAAGAAGATAAGTTCATATCTATCGAACCCGTGGAAGAACGGGAGTATTACCCGGCACCGTCGGTGCAGAAAAGAATATACTTCTTGCAATATATAGAGAAAAATAATACCGCTTACAATCTTCCCCAGGGGGTTATCCTGGAAGGAAACGTGGATAAAGCAAAACTGGAAGATGCATTTAGTGAACTGATTAAACGACATGAAAGTTTAAGGACATCGTTCCATATGATTGATGACGAGTTGGTCCAGAGGATTCATAAGGATGTTGAATTCGAAATCGAGTATTATAATAAAGACAATCCGAAATCGCGCAGAGACCAACATCGAAATCGCGCAGAGACCAAACAAATTCAAAATTCAAATTTCCAAAATTCAAAACAAATTATCCTGGATTTCGTTCGCACTTTTAATTTGTCTCAGGCACCGCTGCTGCGAGTGGGATTGGCCGAAGAGGAAGAAAAAAAGTACCTCCTGGTGGTTGACAGCCATCATATCGTGATGGACGGCACTTCCCTGGAAATTTTAATAAAGGAATTCTGGGATTTATATAATGGGAAAATCTTACCGGCGTTAAGATTACAATATAAAGATTTTGCCCTGCGGCAGGTCCAATCTGTTAACGCCGAAGTCCTGGAGAAACAGGAAAAATATTGGTTGAACCGGTTTTCCGGGAAGCTGCCGGTATTGAATGTCCCCGTCGATTTTGAAAGAACAGAAACAGGAAGGCAAAATTTTAAAAGTGATTATATCCACTTCTATATCGGTAAAGAAGAGAAGGAGAAGTTAGAGAAGTTGGCTGATGAAAAGGAAGTGACTTTATTTATGATATTATTAGCCGTATACAATGTGTTATTGTTAAAATATACCGGCCAGGAAGACATCATTGTGGGAATCGTTGCAGCCGGAAGAAATCACAGTGACCTGGATCGCATTATCGGTATGTTTGTCAATACCCTGGCATTACGAAATTTTCTATCCTTTGAAACGAGTTTCAGTGATTTTTTGCAGCAGGTGAAACAGTGCACCCTGGAGGCTTTTGAGAACCAGGATTACCCTTTTGAAGCCCTGGTAGATAAGTTGTCCGTTAAACGGGATATGAGCCGGAACCCCTTATTCGATACTCTCTTCCGCCTGCAGCACGCAGCCCGGGAAACAGCGGACAACCATATACCGGCGGATTTGCACGTTAAGCCCCTTATGGTAACCAATGAGGCAATTAAATTTGATTTAAAATTTGTTGCTGTTGAAAGCGAACAGGGGATAAATTTTTCTTTCGAATATTCCCGGGATTTGTTTAATTGCGAAACCATCGAGAGAATGGGTGAGCATTTTAAGAATTTAGTGGATGAAGTGATAAATAAACCCGGGGCCCTGGTATCGGAATTAGAGATGCTCCGGGAGGTGGAAAAAGAAGTACCGGTCCCCAGGGAGTTAAAAGCCGACTTTGCCCTTTGACCCATTTGATACAGGTTTGGGAGTACGGAGTACAATATGAGAGAAACAATTGATTGTCTGTTTATCGGGCATAATGATGTGGACTTTGTGGAATATGAGAAGCGGATTCGCTTGCAGGGGATTCATTCCGGTGCGTTTCGGGATTTGAATTTGAATTTTATTGGATACAATGACAGACCCTATACTGCCTCAGGGTTGTTTAATGCCCTCAGCATCGATAATTCTTCAGCTTCTGTTTTTAGTGCGGCCATTGCCTACCTGGGGACCTACTTATACCGGCGAGGGATTTCCTTTGATTATGTCAACGCCTTTCAAGAGGAGAAAGACCGCCTGTTATATATGTTAAGACACCAGGATATTCTAACCGCAGCCATTACAACCACTTTATACATGGATATGTTTCCTATCCTTGAGATTATGGATTTTATAAGAACCCACAATACCAGGGTTAACGTCGTTGTGGGAGGGCCCTATATTCTATCGCAAGTTCGTTCCTTACAACCCGATCAATTAAACTATTTATTCGAATCCATTGGTGCTGATTTTTATGTCAATAGTTCCCAGGGGGAAGCCGCGTTGGTAGAAATTATTCGTTCATTAAAAAATAATTCCTCCCCGGCTCGAATAAATAATATTTATTACAAAACCCACAGCGGGTATNNCACAGCGGGTATGTCTCCACTCCAGTATCAATGGAGAATAATAAATTGTCTGAGAACATGGTCAATTGGGATTTATTTGCTCCCCGGGTTGGAGAGAGTGTTGCAGTCAGAACGTCAATATCCTGTCCTTTTTCCTGTTCTTTTTGTGGGTATCCCGAATATGCCGGGCCGTACCAGACAGTAGATGTGGGACTCATCGAGGGTGAATTAAATCTCATCGATAAAATCGAATCTGTGAAAAGTGTTAATTTTGTTGACGATACCTTTAATGTGCCGGTGCAGCGGTTTAAAGAAATTCTTCGCAGGATGTCCGGGAACCGCTGCCGGTTTAAATGGCACTCCTATTTTAGATGCCAATTTGCCGATGAAGAAATGGTGGAGTTGATGAAGGAAAGCGGATGTGAAGGGGTTTTTTTAGGGCTTGAATCGGGAAATAACGAAATTCTAAAGAATATGAAGAAAGTTGCAGACAGAGAAACGTATCTCAAAGGAATTGAATGGTTGAAGAAATACGACATTGTTACCTTTGGCTCCTTTATTATCGGGTTTCCCGGGGAAACCTCCGAATCTATCCGGGATACCATGGGTTTCATCGAAGAGAGCGGCCTGGATTTTTTCAGGGTTCAACTCTGGGCTTGTGAACCCACCGCTCCAATTATGAGGAAGAAAGAAGAATATCGCCTGGAAGGAGCCAATTTTGAATGGTCTCATGCCACAATGGATGCAAAGACTGCGGCGGATTGGGTCGATAGAATATTTTTATCCCTGGACAGACCCATCTGGGTTCCCCAGTATAATTTTAACTTTCAACGTATTTTTCATTTGCTGCACAGGGGAATGAGCCTGGAAAAAATTAAAGGATTTTTACAATTATTTAATAGGGGGATAAGGGAAAAATTGATCAACCCGTATAAAAGGGAAGTGAGCGGGGAAACAATCGATCAAATAAAGAAGTTGGATGAAGATATTCTTTATTGGGATTTGAATGAAAATGATCCGGATCAGGACGTCAATATCTTTGATAAATACAATGCGGATTTTGATATTTAGCGATTAAAGAAACGAGGAGGACCACGAACGGAGTGTTAACCATGAAGCAAGATACCGATAAAAGCCTGGTGCTGACCACCTCCAGGTTCATTAAGCAGAGGAAATACTGGTTAAATAAATTAGCCGGGGATATTGCCGAAGCAAAAGTCGGTTTATTTTCAGAACACGGAAGACCTTCAACAGGTCGGGAAGGGATTGAAAACATTATCACCGATCCCATATCGGACCGCCTGATCCAATTAAGTAAGGAATCGGACCTGTCGGTTTATATTATCCTGTTAACTGCATTAAAGATATTGCTCTATCGGTACACTGGCAGTGAAGACATTACGGTCGAATCGCCCCTATTCAAACCCAATATATCGAAGGAGACCCTGAATGACCGCCTGTGGATACGGGATACGATTCATGGTGAAATGGAATTCCGGGATGTATTGTTTAAAATCCGTCAGTCTGTATTGGAAGCGTATGAGAATCAGGATTACCCATTGGATGAGCTGGTGAAAGAGTTCAACAGTGCCCGCGGGGATAAAGGTATCCACCGGTTTCCCGGTGTAAAATGCTTATTAGAAAATATCCATCTCCAGGAGGAAGAGGATCCCGCAAGGGAAAGTCTTGTGTTTTCCTTCTATAGGGAATCCGAATCCTGGCGCGTAACAGGCCGTATTTTCTATGACCCGGGTGTGTTTGAAAGAGATGAAGCAGAGCGTCTGGCATCTCATTTCACAGGGATATTGAACCATTCAATCCGGGAGGTAAATATAAAGGTTTCAGCGATCCGGTTTTTGTCTGAAGAGGAAAAGAAACAGTTGATTTCAATATTTAATAATACGTCGCGGGATTATCCCCGGGATAAATGCATTCATGAATTATTTGAAGACCGGGTGGAGAGGGCACCGGACAGAATGGCTGTAGTTGGCAAGGAGGAGAAAACCTGGGAACCATTACAGTTAACCTACAGGGAATTAAATAAGAAGTCAGATCAATTCGCCTGTTTATTAAGAGAAAAAGGCGTTCTGGTGGACGATATCGTTGCAATAAAGATGGAACGGTCCATTGATATGATTATAGGTATATTGGGAATATTAAAAGCCGGGGGAGCCTATTTGTCCATTGATCCCGGTTACCCGGCGGAACGGATTAATTATATGTTGAAAGACAGCAATGCAAGAGTTTTGGTGAGTGAGGTGAGTGAGGGAACTGAAGTGGTAAAATTGAGTGAAATGCACGAGGAATTCCCCACTTACCTTACTCACCCTACTCACCTTACTCAACTAAATATGGCTTACGTGCTTTACACTTCCGGTTCTACCGGGAGGCCAAAAGGAGCGATGATCGAACATTATTCGCTGGTTAACCGGCTCTATTGGATGCAGTACAAATATCCCCTTGATGAAAGGGATGTTTTGCTTTTAAAAGCAGATTTCGCCTTTGATGTATCGGTAATGGAAATGTTCTGGCCTCTTATCCGGAGTGCACGGTTGTGTCTCCTGGAGCCGGGAGGATTAAAAGAACTTCCTGTCCTGTTGAAGGCCATTGAAAAATATAATGTCAGTTACATGCATTTCGTCCCTTCCCTGTTGGACCGGATACTGGAATACCTGGAGGAGTTTGGTGAGATGAGCCGGGTATCCAGCTTGAAGTGGATCACTGTTGGTGGGGAACCTCTGCGGGCGAGTACACTGCGGAAATTTAAACGGGTGTTGTATAAAACAAAGGGAATCACGCTGCATAACATGTATGGTTTGACAGAGGCGGTCATTGATGTCACCAATTACGATTGCCCGATGGAAAGCGAAAGGGACCGGGAAGCGGCGAAGGTTCCCATTGGCAGTCCCATCGATAATATTCGCATATACCTCCTGGATAGAGAGATGAATTTACAGCCGGTTGGGACCCCGGGCCAGTTATGCATTAGCGGAGATGGTCTTGCCCGGGGTTATATAAACAACCCGGAATTGACCGCAGAGAAGTTTGACCATGATTTATGGGATTTTCAGGATTACCAGGATGAGAAAAATTATCAAAAGCTTTTGCGGGGGGTCCAGGGGGGCAGTTTTCTCGAAAAGAGCCCCTCTGGTCGCCGAAGGCTTTACAAAACCGGTGACCTGGCCCGCTGGCTGGCGGATGGGAATATCGAGTTCCTGGGGCGCCAGGATTATCAGGTGAAGGTAAGGGGATACCGGATTGAATTGGGGGAAATCGAAAACCATTTATTAAATCATGAAAAAATAAAAGGGGTAGTGGTGGTTTTTCGGGAGACAGGTGCGGGTGACCCATATCTTTGCGCCTATTTTGTGAGGTCAGGTGTAAAACCTGCCCCACCAGTACAGACCATGGTGTATGGGCAAGAACAGGAAATAGATGCCGGGGAATTAAAGGAATATTTAGCGCAGTCACTGCCAGGGTATATGATCCCATCTTATTTTATAGAGATTGACAAAATCCCCTTAACACCCAATGGGAAAATTAATCGGAGCGCTTTACCTGAGCCGGAAATCGGTGAAGAAAAAATCTATATGGCACCCCGGGATGAGGTAGAAAAGAAATTGTCCCGAACCTGGTCGGAGGTATTGGGAATTGAAGAACGGTTGATTGGCATCGATTCCAATTTCTTCGAATTAGGCGGTCACTCGCTGCGAGCCATATCGCTGATGTCGAAAATACAAAAGGAATTTGATGTATTGGTTCCTTTTGTGGAGTTCATTAAAACACCGGTTATCCGAGAATTGGCAAAGATAATCAAAGAATCGACGAAAACTCGATTCGAAGCCATCGAACCAACAGAGAAAAAAGAATATTATGAACTATCTGCGGCACAAAAGCGGCTGTATGTTTTACAAAAAATGACACCGGTCAGTATCGTCTACAATATGCCAAAAACGATGGAACTGGAAGGCGACGTGAAGCGGTTGAAATTGGAAGAGATTTTTACCCAGTTGATCCACCGGCATGAAGGATACCGGACCTCTTTTGAAATGCAATCCGGGGAACCGGTCCAGAGGATATATGACAGGGTAGAATTCGAAATCGAGTATTATTTAGCCACAGAGGCGGTTGGCGACCGCAGCCCAACAGCAGAGGACACAGAGGAAATAGGAAAAATTCATAATTCAAAATTCATAATTCAAAACTCTTTGATCCGGCCTTTCGATTTATCCCGGGCGCCTTTGCTAAGAGTCGGTCTCATCAAAATAGAAGATGGTAAATATGTGTTCATAGTGGATATGCATCACATTGTTTCGGACGGTATATCCATGGATATATTTATAAAAGAATCCATGGCCCTGTATGAAGGAAAAGAGTTAGCCGGGTTAAAAATACAGTACAAGGATTTTGCAGAATGGCAGGGAAGCGAACGTCGCAAACAGTCCCTGGAGAAACAGGAGGGATACTGGTTGGCTCAATTTAAAGAAAACGTACCGCAGCCGGGAATCCCCACGGATTTTCCCAAAACCGGAGAAGAGGGAGCTGAGGGAGACCGGGTATATTTTGAGATAGATATCGAAGGGACGACCGCTTTAAAGGAGTTTTCACTGCAAGAAGGCGCCACCCTTTTCATGATGGTGCTGGCAATATACAGCATTTTTTTATGGAAGATAATCGGCTGCGAATGCGAAGATATCGTGGTGGGCACAGCGGTAAGCGGCCGTGGACACCCGGACCTGGAGCCTGTGATCGGCATGTTTATCAATATGCTGCCCTTACGAAACCGGCTGTCGAGAGAAAAAACCTTCGAAAAATTCCTGGCGGAAGTCAGGGAAAACACTGTGCGGGCCTTTGAAAACCAGGATTACCCCTTTGATGACCTGGTGGAGAAACTGGGTGTAGAAAGGGATATCAACCGGACCCCTTTGTTCGATACGGCCTTTTCCTTTAACACCGGGAGCCCATGGGAGCCCCCGGTCATCCCGGACTTAACATTAAGATTCCATAATTCCCAGCGGTACACAGCAAAGTTTGACCTTGTCCTATTTGCCGTGGACACAGGGAATACCCTGAAACTTGCCTTCGAATACAATACCGCACTGTCCAAAAAAGAAACCATCCAACGATACACCAGGTATTTCAAGGAGATCGTGTTTATCCTTTTGACCCACAACGATATTCCCCTGGAAGAAATCAAAATCACCCATGAGTTGTTAATCCCAAAACCTGCTGACCAGGAAATCAGTTTCAACTTTTAAGTCTATATTTAAAGGATGATGATGACCAATAGAAATTATTCCGAGCAATTGGTGATAGCGGCCGGGCAAAATACCAGGGAACGGGATTATTGGCTGGATAAATTGCACGGTTTTACAGCGAAGAGCATGTTTTTCTATGATTTCAAAAAAACAGGAACATATAAGGGCGAAGAAGAAAACGATTACAGGTTGGAATCGGTGGAATTCAAGTTTACTTGGGAAGATTTTGTAAAATTATCCGGGCTCGTCAGCGGGTCCGACTATGCGTTAAATGTTGTGTTGGTGGCTATATTGACGGTATTACTCAATAAGTATACCGGCAGCCGGGATATTACAGTAGGCACGCCAATTTATAAGCAGGATATCGAAGGGGAGTTTGTGAATACGACCCTGGCCCTGAGAAACCAGGTAGACAACAGTATGACCTTCAAAATACTGTTATTGCGGGTGAGGCAAACCATTATGGAAGCCGTTGAAAATCAATGCTGCCCCATTGAAATAGTTATCCGGGATCTAAACCTGCCCTCCAGCGGCAGCGATTTTCCTCTTTTCGATATTGCGGTTCTACTGGAGAATATTCATTATAAAGAATATATCCGGTATACCTGTCCCAACATGGTATTTTCTTTCAAGCGGGAAGACAGCACTGTAAGAGGAATGCTGGAATACAATGTTTATCGTTACAGGGAGAGCACGGCAAAAGGGATTGCCGGGTATTTTACCTATCTGGCCGGGCAATTGTTATCCCATATGGATTCGAAGCTCTCGGGCATCGATTGGCTCCCGGGGGAGATGAAGAAACAACTGTTATTCGATTTTAACGACACCGGGGCCGGCTGGCCGAAAGATAAAACCATTGATGAGCTTTTCGAGTCCCGGGTCCGGCAGTTCCCGGACAGGGTCGCGGTGGTATATCACCGGGAGCAAGTAACCTATGGTGAGTTGAGTCAAAGGAGCAATAGATTGGCACGGTTATTAAGGGACAGGGGCGTGACCCGGGACAGTATTGCAGCAGTGATTATGGAGCCGTCGGTGGAAATGGTGGTGGGGATATTGGGAATATTAAAGGCTGGGGGCGCCTATTTGCCCATCGACGTTCATTATCCCGCCAGTCGTGTCTTATCCATGCTGCAAGATTGCCGGGTATCGGTGATACTGCTGAAGAACAGCAGGTTAACGAATCTTATGTTTTCTAGTTTAGCGTGTGTAAACCGCATCAGGCAGCGGCCGGTGGTAACCAGCCCACGCAGGCAAATAACAGACCTGGACCGGCTTCCTTTTCCCGATCGTTCCCTGGTGGACTACCGGGAATACAATCGTTTCATCGGTATTTCAATGGTGAAAAACAATATCTCACTGCAAGCCACCAGGGGGTGCCCTTATAATTGCGCCTACTGCCATAAAATCTGGCCTAAACGCCATATTTCCCGCTCGGCGGAAAATATTTTTGCAGAAGTAAAATGCTATTACGATATGGGGTATAGAAATTTTACTTTTGTGGATGATATTTTCAACCTGGATATGAAAAACAGCCGGCGATTTTTCGAATTGATCCTCGAGAATAACCTGAAGGTGCATTTTCACTTCCCTGCGGGGGTTCGGGGGGATATATTGACTGAGGACTATATCGATCTCATGGTGAAAGCAGGCACCACCAGCATTGCTTTAGCCCTGGAGACCGCATCCCCGAGGCTGCAGAGGTTGATCGGGAAAAATTTGAATATCGAGCGGCTTCGGGAAAATGCCCGGTATTTTACGGAAAAATATCCCCATGTCATCCTGGAACTTTTTACCATCCACGGCTTCCCCACCGAAACCAGGGAAGAGGCCCTGTTAACCCTGGAGTTTATCAAGAGCCTGAAATGGGTGCATTTCCCTTACTTTCACATCTTGAAAATCTTTCCCAATACGGACATGGAAAAACTGGCCCTGGAAAAGGGTATTTCCGGCCAGGCCATACACAATTCCGAGAACCTGGCCTACCATGAACTACCCGACACCTTACCTTTTGAAAAACGTATTACCCTGGAATGCCAGTCGGAATTTTTCAATGGGTATTTTTTATCCAAAGAGCGCTTATTAAAGGTCTTACCCTATCAAATGAAGGTGCTCACCGAAGCCGAGCTGGTTCAAAAATACGACAGTTATTTACCTGTCCCGGTGAATCGTTTCAGCGATTTACTGGAATTCACAGGTATAAGGGAAGAGCAGTTGGGGGGGGCGGCATTCCCGGGTAAAGACACCAAAGAGCTGCAGGGTATCCATGAAACAATGCAAAAACACTCCCCCGCTCACAGGTCTTCCAATCATGCCTTACGGGTTTTGCTCCTGGATTTGTCTCAATTGTTTCCCGGGGAGAGCGATATGCTGTATGATGTAGTAGAGGCGCCCCTGGGTTTAATGTATCTCCTGACCTATATAAACCGGCAGTTCGGGAGCCGGGTAAAGGGAAAGATCGCGAAATCCCGTATCGATTTTGACAATTATGACCAGTTGAGAGCACTCCTGGAGGAATTCCCACCGGATATCATCGGAATCCGGACATTAACCTTTTACAAGGAATTTTTTCATCGAACGGTAGCCATGATTGTCAACTGGGGATTCGATATTCCCATTATCGCAGGCGGTCCCTATGCTACCAGCGATTATGAACGCATCCTGGAAGACCCGGGGGTGGACCTGGTGGTCCTGGGTGAAGGCGAGCTTACCTTTGGCGAACTCATTGGAAAAATCCTGGAGAATGGTAATAAATTGCCCGGTGAAGAGGTTTTAAGAGATATCCCCGGGCTCGCTTTCGTACCCGGCAAAACCGCGAGAGCCGGGTCGGCGAAGAAAAACTGCAGCGATATTGTTATAATGGATGCCGTGGATTTCGCATCCCCTGCGGGCTCACCTGCCGGGAATCCCCCAAAAACCGGTCAATCCACGGACCTGGCTTATATTATTTTTACTTCCGGGTCTACTGGCAAACCCAAAGGGATGATGATCGAACATCGAAACCTGGTCCGGTTGATGGTTAATGATAAATACCCCTTTGATTTTAATGAAAACGATACCTGGACGCTGTTTCATTCCTATTGTTTTGATTTTTCCGTATGGGAGATATTCGGGTCGCTGGTGTACGGGGGGAAACTTGTGGTCATTTCCCGGGTAACGGCCAGGGACCCGCGACAATTTCTAAAGATACTAGTAACGCAAAGGGTTACGGTACTCAATCAAACGCCGTCGGCATTTTATCATTTAATGAATGCGGAAACGGATTCGCCGGTTACGGGATTGGCGTTAAGGTATGTTATATTTGGCGGTGAAGCTTTAGCGCCGATAAAACTGAAGCCGTGGTGGGAAAAATACCCGCATATTAAATTCATTAATATGTACGGGATTACCGAGACAACGGTTCATGTTACCTTTAAAGAAATCGGTGTAATGGAAGTAGAAGAAAATAGCGCGAATATCGGGAGGCCCATTCCCACATTAACCGCTTATATAATGGCTGACAACCTGGATTTACTGCCTGTGAGCGTGCCCGGGGAATTGTTCGTGGGGGGCAGCGGCGTGGGAAGGGGATATGTTAACCGGCCGGAAATGAGCGTGGAACGGTTCACGCGGAACCCGTATAAGGATGAAACCCTTTACCGTTCCGGTGACCTGGTGCGCTTACTCCCCGATGGTGAGATGGAATACTGCGGGCGGGTGGACCACCAGGTTAAAATCCGGGGATTCAGAGTAGAGCCGGGGGAAATCGAGAGCCTGCTGCTCAAACATAAAGATATCAAAGACGTTGTGGTACTTGCTGTGGAACGGAAAAGCCAGCCGGGTCAACCCGCAGCCGAAAACAAATCTATTTGCGCCTATGTGGTGCCTTCGAGGGAGAGTTTCGATAAAGAAAGCGGTATGGACATCCCTGCATTAAGGAAATATTTATGGGGAGAATTGCCCGATTATATGATCCCTTCGTATATTGTTCCCATGGAAAAAATACCCCTGACCGTCAATGGAAAAATAGACAGGCAAGCGTTACCCGACCCGGAAGCCGGGATTACCACGATCAAAGGTGCTCATACCGCACCCAAAACCGAAACCGAAAAGCGATTGGCCGCGTTGTGGGCGGAAACCCTGGGAATCGAAAAAGAGAAAATCGGAGTAGATGATAATTTTTTCGAGCTGGGAGGTCACTCGTTAAAGGCAGCCAAACTGGAAATCAGTATGCATAAGGCCTTTGAAATAAAAGTTCCCATGGCAGAGATATTCAAAACCCCATCTATAAAGGATTTGGCTGTTTATGTGGAGAAAGCAGCAAAGAATCGATATGTATCCATAAGCCCGGTACCAGAAAGGGAGTTCTATCCCTTATCTTCTCCCCAAAAACGATTATTTTTCCTACACCAGTTTCAATCGGAGAATGAGAGCTATAATGTCCCTTTCCTGTGTATGCTTGAGGGAAAAATTGATCCGGGGAGAATGGAAGAAACCTTTGGAAAATTGATCGATAGACATGAAAGCCTGAGAACGTCTTTTCTTTTGATTGACACAGAGCCGGTGCAGAAGGTGCACCAGCCCCGGGAAATTGAATTTGCCATCGAGTATTATGATGCAGTGAATAGGGATGATATCATTCAAAATTTTTTCCGTTCCTTTGATCTCTCAAAGGCGCCGCTGCTGCGGGTGGGGCTCATTAAGGAAGAAGATCAAAAACACATCCTGATGGTGGATATGCATCATATTATTACGGATGCCTTTTCCATGAGCATATTTGTAAAAGAATTTACGGTATTGTATGCAGGACAGGATTTGCCTCCATTACGCCTCCAGTATAAAGATTACGTTTTATGGGAGAACAGCTCAAAACAACAGGCGAGCATCAAGGTCCAGGAAAAATATTGGCGGGCACAATTTGAAGGCGATATCCCGGCATTACTGTTACCCACGGATTACCCCAGACCTTTACGGCAAAATTCCCAGGGCAGTGAGATACGCTTTACCCTGGGCAGCGAGGAGTGCCGGAAATTAAAAGCCGCGGCAGTGGAGGAAAATGCGACACTATATATGGTTTTATTGGCTTTATACAATGTATTTCTTTCAAAACTGAGCGGCCAGGAGAGTATCATTGTGGGTACTGCCGCGGCCGGGCGAAGGCATAAAGACCTGGAATCGATTATCGGCTATTTTTTAAATACCCTGCCCCTGTGGAACTTCCCCACCGGTGAAAAGACCTTTTTATCGTTTTTCAGGGAAGTGAAACAAACCGTATTAAAGGCCTTTGAAAACCAGGATTATCCCTTTGATGACCTGGTGGAAAAAGTTGTGAAAAACAGGGCTGGCAACCGCATGCCCTTATTTGATGTGATACTCGGCGTCGATAAGCCGGGAGAATCACCTGTAAAGATACCTGCTGTGAGTTTAAAACCATATCCCGACTATGAACGAAAGGTATCCACTTATGACTTGATTTTGCTGGCCTATGATATGGGAGAAACCCTGTCCTTTCGAGTCAAATACAAAACCACCCTATTTAAAGAAGAGACCATAAAACGTTTTATCACTTATTTCAAAAATATCGTATCCACTGTATTGGAGGATCCCCTGGTTAAGTTAAAGACCATCGAGATTGCATCGGAAGATGAGAAAGAGGAATTGTATTCAATGATTGAGAAAGATGAAAGTGAAATACTCATTGATTTTAACCTTTGAGCGAAAAAGGAGATGGAAATGAAAGCTGAGACCATTGATTGCTTATTTATCGGCCCCAATGAGATGAATTTCCCGGAATATGAAGAAAGCGTCAGGAAAATGGGAGTCCATTCCGGGGCGTTCCGGGATTTAAGCTTAAACTTTATCCGGTATAACAACAGACCTTATCACGCCATGGAATTGTTTAATTTATTTTGCTGCGGTAACGGTCCGGTGGGTGACCGTATCGAACCTGTGTCCATGGGAGAAGTGTTGAGCCCGGCGATTGCTTACCTGGGAACCTTTTTAACAAAACACGGCTTTACCTTTGATTACATCAATTCGTTCCAGGAAGAAAAAGAGGAGTTGGAAAGAAAATTAAAAAAGAATAATATTTTAACCATTGCCATCACTACCACGTTATACATTTCTCCGTTTCCCATTTTCGAGATTATGAATTTTATTAAAAAGCATAATCGCACTGCCCGGGTAATCGTGGGGGGGCCTTTTGTGGCCACTCAAATTCGTGTTTTGGACAGGGAAACCCTGGAATATTTATTTGAGTCTATCGGAGCTGATTTCTATGTATACAGTGCCCAGGGTGAGGCCGCGTTGGTGAATATTCTTCGTGCATTAAAGAAGAACTTGCCGCTGGAGGAGGTCGCTAATATTTATTATAAAACGGATAACGGTTATGCCGTGACCCCGGTAATAAGGGAGAACAATCGATTGGCTGAGAATATGGTAAGGTGGGATTTGTTTGCGGATCGCTGCATCGAGTATGCGGCGATTAGGACGTCCGTATCGTGTCCCTTTTCCTGTGCTTACTGTGGGTTCCCCGAACATGCCGGAAAATTTCAAACCGCACCGGTGGAAGCCATTGAACACGAATTAAATCAACTGGTTAAAAAAAACCCGGTGAAGTGTCTTCATTTTACCGATGACACCTTTAATGTTCCTTTAAAAAGGTTTAAAGATATTCTCAGGATGTTGATCAAAAACAAATATGGATTCAAATGGAACTCGTTTTATCGCTCCCAGTATGCTGATAGAGAAACCGTGGAGTTAATGAAGGAAAGCGGGTGTGAAGGGGTTTTTATGGGCATCGAATCAGGAAGCGATAAAATCCTCAGAAATATGAACAAAGCATCCCGGGTTGAAAAATATTATGAAGGCATTGCGTTGTTAAAAGAGTATGATATCGTTACCCATGGATCGTTTATTATCGGTTTTCCCGGGGAAACCATGGAAACGGTTAACGAAACCCTTGAATTTATCGAAAAAAGCAAGATCGATTTTTACCGCTGCCAGCTTTGGTATTTTGAAGCCATTACACCGATTGGGAGGCAAAGAGAAAAATATAATATTGAAGGTTCGAATTTTGAGTGGACCCATGCCACCATGGATACCGGGACAGCATGCGACTGGATAGATAAAATATTTTTCAGGTTTGATGATCCGGTCCGGTTCCCGTATTATTTTGATTTCTTTGACATCTTTCGTTTAAAACACCGGGGATTGAGCATGGACCAGATCAAAAATTTTATGCGCAATTTTAACAACGGCGTAAAAGAGAAATTAAGGAATCCATCTCAAGAAGAAGCCGGATGCGAAGTCATCGTTGCGTTAAAGGGTTCATTAATCCAAGATAATGCCGTAACGGTTGAAGCGGAAGACAGTTTAGAAGAAGAAGATATTTATGTGGATTTAGACCTGGACTGAGAATTATAAGGAGGCAGTATGTTAATTACCACGGAAAAGGTTGAGGCGGCAAAGACCTACTGGCTGAGGAAACTGTCTGCAGATTTAACTGAAGTTAAATTGATAACGGATTTTCCCAGGTCAAAGCAGTATGAATATGAAAAGGGAGAACATCGTTTTGCTTTACACCGTGATATAACAGGGAAAATACTGCATACCAGTAAAAGCAATCATCTATCGATTTATGTCATTCTCCTGGCCGGGCTTAAGGTGCTGCTTTTTAAAATCTTAAACCAGGATGATATTATTACGGCGTCTCCCACTTACAGTAAGAGCAGCCAGGAGTATAACCGGTTTGTACTTTTCCGGGATTTTTTATCGTCTTTCATGAGTTTTAAAGAGGTTTTGATCCAGGTTAAAAAGACCGTTGAGGAAGGGTATAAAAAACAATATTTCACGGTAAGTAAATTACTCCAGCTTTTGGATATAAAGAGCGATTTTTCGTTGTTTCGAGTGATTTTGGTGCTGGAGAGTATTCACAAACGGGAATTTGCGGCTGAAATTATCGATGAATACGAAAATGATATGACACTTTTTTTCAGGGTAGAGGAGAGGGAAGAGGAAATAGAGGGCAATATCGTATACAATGCAAAACTGTTCAAACCCGATACAATGGAGCGGTTGTTCGATTGGTATTCGCGGGTCCTGGACCGGGTATTGGATGATAAAAACCTGGTCATAGGGGAAATCGAGTTCCTTTCGGAAAAAGAAAAAGATGTCCTGCTTAATACGTTTAACGACACGGAAAGGGATTACCCGGCCGGCAGGACGATTCATGGATTGTTTGAAGACCAGGTGGAAGAGACACCGGATGGTACGGCTTTAGTGGGTGCCCACGAATTACACGAACCCGGGGAGAGGAAATTACAACACCACATTACCTACCGTGAATTAAATGAAAAAGCCGGCGGATTGGCGCAGGTGCTGCGGTTAAGGGGGGTAAAAGCAAATACCCTGGTGGGTATTATGCTGGAATCATCGCTCGAGATGGTCCTGGCGATACTGGGGATATTGAAAGCAGGGGGAGCGTTTTTGCCTTTAGAAAAGGATAATCCCGGGGATCGCCTCACGTATATGCTGCGGGATTGCAGCGTGGATATTTTAATAAATGATGGAATAGACGGTCCCGGCAGGGATATCCCAATAATAATAGATATTTCCGATCCTTCGCTGTATCTGGCAGAGGGTAAAAGTTTTGTTTTTAAGGGCAATCCCACGGATCCGGCTTACGTTATTTATACTTCCGGGACCACGGGCAAGCCCAAAGGAGTGATGATCCGGCACTTTAGTGCGGTTAATATGCTTGCCTGCCGAGCGGACAATTATAAAATGAATCCCGGGGACACGGCGCTGCAATTGTTTTCTTATGCCTTCGACGGTTTTATCACCAGCTTTTTCACCCCGGTGATCTCCGGGGCAAAGGTGGTATTGCCCACGGAAGAGGGAAGAAAAGATATATCCCGGATAACGGAAATCATTCCAAAACACTGCATCACTCATTTTATTTGTGTGCCCCAGTTGTTCCTGGGAATCATTGAAAATCTTACCCCGGGGGAAGCCGGGACACTAAAGGTGGTGACGCTGGCCGGGGACAATATTTCCTTAAACATCCTGGAAACAGTGCGACAAAAAAACGAAAACCTGGAAATTGCCAATGAATATGGCATAACCGAAGCCTCGGTGATGTCCACGTTGAACAGGAACCAGGAGAAGAATGGCCGTATAACTATCGGTCGGCCTATATGGAATACAAGAATTTACATTGTGGACGAGCGGATGCTGCAGCAGCCCATTGGAGTGCCCGGGGAATTGTGCATTGCGGGTATTGGTATTTCCGAAGGATACCTAAACAACCCGGAATTGACCGCAGAAAAGTTTGTCGACTATAGGTCCTATAGGTCCTATAGGTCCGATAAGACCTATATTCTCTACAAAACCGGTGACCTGGCTAGATGGTTGGCGGATGGGAACATTGAGCTGTTGGGCCGGCTGGACCGGCAGGTCAAGCTAAGGGGTTTACGCATCGAATTGGGANNGTAAGTTATAAAGATATCAAAGAGGCCAGGGTCATGGTCAAGGAAGATGCCAGGGGAGACAAATATCTATGTGCTTACCTGGTATCGCATTCGGGTAATGAACCGGAGATATCTGCGTTAAAAGAATACTTATCCCTGGAGCTTCCCGGTTATATGGTCCCCAGGTATTTTGTCCTGGTGCCGGAGATGCCCCTGACCCGCAATGGAAAAGTAGATGTCAAAAAGCTGCCTTTACCGGAAGTAGGCGGGAGGGATAATTATGAAGCGCCGGTGGATGATGTAGACAGGAAGCTGGCCGACATCTGGGCAGAAGTACTGGGCTTGAAGCCAGAGACCATTTCATTAAATGACAACTTTTTCGAACTGGGTGGTCATTCGTTGAAAGCCACCATCCTGGCAGCAAAGATACACAGGGAATTTAATATAAAAGTACCGCTGGCAGTCATCTTCGATATACCTGTGATGAGGGAATTATCAGGATATATAAAAGATGCGGCAAAGGAAGACTTTATCTCAATCCAGCCCATGGAGAAAAAGGAATTTTATGCGCTGTCGTCGGCCCAGAAGCGGTTATATGCCTTATACCGGATGGACCCGGGGAGTACCGTTTACAACACGTATACGGTCATGCGGCTGGAAGCCGAACCGGACCGGGAGATGCTGGAGACCGTGTTCCCCAAATTAATAGAGCGGCATGAGAGCTTAAGAACGTCTTTTGTGCTGGCAGCAGAGGAGCCGGTGCAGCGGATTCATAATGAAGTGGCGTTTGAAATCGAGTATGAGGGGAAAAATCCGAAACAAATCATCCGGGATTTCGTTCGTCCTTTTGACCTGTCCCGGGCACCGCTGCTTCGAATCGGGTTGGTAAGGTTGGAGGGGAAAAAACACATCCTCCTGGTGGACATGCATCACATCATAACGGACGGATCATCCCAGCGGGTCCTGGAATCGGAATTCAAGGCGCTTTATGCCGGGGAAGGGTTAAGTCCCTTAAGGCTTCAGTACCGGGATTTTTCAGAGTGGCAGAACAGCAGCCGGCACCGGGAAGCGCTAAAGCAGCAGGAGGAATACTGGCTGGAGTTGTACAGGGATGAATTACCGGTACTGGATTTACCCATGGATTTTCAGCGTCCTGCAGTGCAGAGTTTTGAGGGGTCCTCGGTGGTTTTCGGGATAGGGGAGGAGGAAAATATAAAATTAGTTGAACGGGTAAAGCGCAGCGATGTCACCCTTTATACATTCGTTCTTGCCGGGTTCTATATCCTGCTGTCCAAACTCGGCGGCCGGGAAGATATCGTGGTGGGTACACCAGTGGCGGCAAGGCGCCATGTCGATCTTGAAAAAATAATCGGGATGATGGTCAATACCCTTGCCCTGAGAAATTACCCGGCTGGTTGGAAAACCTTTAAAACCTTTTTAACAGAGGTCAAACAAAATACGATACAGGCTTTTGAAAACCAGGAGTATCCCTTCGAGGAGCTGGTAAACCGGGTGACAGGGCAGAGAGATGCCTGTCGTAATCCCATGTTTGATGTGATGTTCAATTTCCTGGAAAGACATGAAATCCAGGCGGAAAAATCTTACAGTCGCAGCGATCCCGATTTAAACCTTCATCGGAAAAGCATTGCCAAGTTCGATTTAACCTTGACATGCATGGAATTCGCTAATGAGGTTTTATTTAGTTTCGAGTATTGTACCGACCTGTTCGATTCTTCTACCATCGATCGGTTTATCCGTTATTTTAAAAGAATAATCCACCAGGTCGTCGACAATAGTGAAATCGCTGTGAGTGAGATCGACCTGCTTTCTAGCGAAGAACTGGAAGAATTTAACGATACCGAAGCCTGGTACCCGGCAGACAAAACCATCCATGGTTTGTTTGAAGAGCAGGTGGTAAGAATGCCTGATGGTGTTGCTGTGGTCGGGCATGGATGCATGGATGCATGGATGCATGAGGAGGTACATATAACGTATCGTGAATTGAATAAAAGATCGGATCAATTGGCACAGGTTTTAAGAGAAAGAGGCGTCCTGGTGGACGATATTATAGGAATTATGATGGAGCGGTCCGTGGAAATGATTATCGGGATGCTGGGGATATTGAAGGCTGGCGCTGCCTATCTGCCCATCGACCCGGATTATCCGAAGGAACGCATCGATTACATGCTGGCTGACAGCAGTGCCAGGATTTTGGTGAGTGAGTTGAGTGAGGTAAGTAAGGTGAGTGGGGAAATTGAAGTTGTTAAGTTGATTGAATTGAGCAAAGAACTCCCTACTCACCTCACTCACCTTACTCACCCTACTCACCTATGCTATGTCATCTACACTTCCGGGTCTACCGGCAGGTCCAAAGGGGTCGCTGTCCAGCATTCCTCGATTGTAAACACGTTGTGGTGGCAGAAAAACTATTACAGTTTTAATACGGAGGAATCCGTGCTGCAAATCCCCTCGTTTTCCTTCGACAGTTCGGTGGAAGATATATTTACACCATTGATCAGCGGTTCCAGGCTGGTCTTAATCGAGCAGGGGAATCGATTTAACCTGGAGTACCTGGCAAAACGGGTAATCGATCAAAGGATCACTCATTTTTTGATTACCCCGGGCCTTTACCGGGCATTTTTAAATGACATAGCGGGAAGTTTGACAGGGTTAAAAACAGTAATCCTGGCAGGAGAGAGTTTCACCGTGGAGTTGGTGAACGATCACTTTAAGAAGTTGCTTGCCGTGAAATTGTACAATGAGTACGGCCCGACAGAGAACAGCGTTTGCTCTACGGTCTATGAATTCACCGGTGATAATGATGTGCGAATAGGGAAACCCATTAATAATGTTAAGGTTTTTATTCTTAACCGGGGTGGTGGATTAAACCCGGTGGGTGTTCCCGGTGAATTGTGTCTTTCAGGGGCAGGTTTAGTCCGGGGGTATTTGAATAACCCGGAGTTAACTAATGAAAAGTTTTTGCGGGGGTCCAGGGGGCAGTTTTTACAAAAAGAGCCCCCTGGCCGCCGGAGGCAGAAATTATACAAAACCGGTGATTTAGCTCGTTGGCTGCCGGATGGCAATATCGAATTTTTAGGCCGGATGGATGAGCAGGTAAAGATACGGGGGTTCCGCATCGAACCCGGGGAAATCGAAACGCGGCTGCAGGAGCATGACAAAATCAGTGAAGCCGTGGTGATTGCCAGGGAGGATGAAGGGGGCGAGAAATATCTCTGTGCCTATATCGTGTCAGAAGTTGAATTGACCGCCCTTGAGGTGAGAGAATACCTGGTCCCGGGACTGCCGGATTACATGATCCCCTGGTCTTTTACAAGGTTGACCAAACTTCCGTTGGCTCCTAACGGCAAGATCGACCGCCGGGCCCTGCCCGAACCGGAGAAAATATGGCCAGGAGGTGATATTGAATACGTTTCACCCAGGAATGAGGTTGAAAAAACATTGAAGGAAACCTGGGAAAGCGTATTGGGCAGGGATAAAATAAGTATAACCGATAACTTTTTTACTCTAGGCGGCGATTCCATCAAGTCTATCCAGGTGGCGGCACGAATGAAAAAAGCAGGATACCGTGTGGAGATGAGAAATATTTTCCGATATCCCTCCATAGCGGAACTGGCTGCGTTGGTAAAAAAAGAAGAACGGGTACCGGACCAATCCACAGTGACAGGAACCATACCCCTGACTCCCATCCAGCAGGCTTTTTTCCAGGAACAAAAAATAGACCGCCATCATTACAATCATGCTGTCATGCTTTACGCAGAAGAAGGATTCGATGAAGAAGCGGTCAGAACCGTATTTAAAAAGATCCAGGAACATCATGATGCCCTGCGCATGACTTACAAAGAAGAGAAAGGAAAAATAATTCAGACCAACCATGGATTGGAATACCCCTTTTCCCTGGAGGTATATGAGTGGCAAAACCGCGAAAATGTCGAAGACGTCATGCAAGAAACCGTCAACCGGATTCAAGCAAGTATCCGCCCGGGAAAAGGCCCGTTGATGAAACTGGTGCTGTTTCATCTAAATGACGGCGATCGGTTATTAATCATCATCCACCACCTGGTTATCGACGGCATCTCCTGGCGAATACTGTTCGAAGATATCGAGACGCTGTACCAGCAGTATAAGAAGGGAGAGAACCTGGAACTTCCTCCAAAATCGGATTCCTTTAAGTTATGGTCTGAGAAGTTATCCGGGTATGCCGATAAAGAAGAATTCCTCCGCGAGAAACACTGGTGGGAAAAGTTGGAATCCACGGATGTACCGGTTATTGAAAAAGATTTCCACCAGGCCGACAATTACATGAAAGATGCGCAGCACCTGTGGCTCCGTTTAGACGAAGAAGAGACAAAGAATCTACTAACAAAGGCCAATGAGCCTTTTGGAACGGAAATTAATGATATATTATTAACTGCATTGGGTCTGGCAGTAAAGAAAACCTGGGGGATAAATCGCGTTTTAATCGCGCTTGAGAGTCACGGCCGACAGGAGATCGTAAAAAATGTCGATGTCAGTCGTACCATTGGCTGGTTTTCCAGTGTCTACCCGGTGTTGTTGAACCTCTCTTACGACACGGATTTATCCCGCCAGGTCAAAGAGATTAAAGAGAATTTACGGCAGGTACCCAATAAAGGAATCGGTTACGGCATATTGAGATATTTAACATCACAGGAGCATAAAGCCGGCCTGGAATTTAAGTTAAATCCTCAAATCGGTTTTAACTATATGGGGCAATTTGATGCGGATGTGGAGCAGCACACCTTTAAAACCAGCCGGGAATCAGTGGGAAACGTCCTGGGTCCCCATATAAAACGGGATTATGAGATTGATATCTCCGGGATGATTGCCAATGGGTGCTTGTTCATGTCCATTATTTACAATAAGACCCAGTACAGGGAGGTAACCCTCCGGGGATTCCTGGAACATTATAAGGCAGAACTTCGGTGCATTATTTCCTACTGCTGCCAGGATAGAGGGAGGGAATTAACTCCTACTGATTTGACCTTCAACGAATTGAGCATTGCTGAAATCGAGGTGGTGGAAGCGATATTTAATAAAGAAAATAAGGGAAATATAAAAGACATATACCCGTTGTCGCCGATGCAGGAAGGCATGTTTTTTCACTGCTTATATAATACCTCCGCTTCCGAATACTTTGAACAGGTTTCTTATCGTCTTTATGGGGATTTGAATAAATCCTGGGTAGAAAAAAGTTTAAACGAACTGTTAAAACGACACGATATCCTGCGCACGGCATTTATCCACGATGTATTCGACCGTCCGCTGCAGGTGGTATTAAAGCAGCGGCAGGTGGATTTTTACTTCGAGGACCTTACTCACTTAATTGATAAGGAAGAGAAAGCCTTATATATTAAAAAATTTAAAGAGCAGGACCGACAGCGTTCCTTTGAGCTGGACAGGGATGTGCTGATGCGGGTTTCCCTTTTCCGGACGGATGATAAGGAATACGAACTGACCTGGAGTCATCACCACCTGTTGATGGATGGGTGGTGTGCAGAGATATTGATTTCTGAGTTTTTAGAAATTTATAGCAGTTTACTGGAAGGCAGGTCCTGTGGATTACCGGAAGCGGTTCAATATCGAACCTATATCCAATGGTTGGAACAAAAAGATAAGGAATTATCCTGGAAATACTGGCAGGAATACCTGGAAGGATACGAAGAGGCAGCGGTTATTCCCAGGATAGATAAGCCGGGGGGTACTGAAGCAGGATACAAACTGGGAAAAATGGTTTTCCCCCTGGACAGGGAAACAACAAGGGGCCTGGATAACCTGGCCATAAGAAACCAGGTAACTTTGAACACAGTTATCCGGGCGATCTGGGGAGTTATCCTGGCCCGGTATAACGACAGGCAGGATGTGGTATTCGGCGCAGTGGTTTCGGGCAGACCCCCGGATGTGGAGGACATCGAAACCATGGTAGGGGTATTTATTAATACCATCCCGGTGCGCCTTCGCTTCGATGTCAAAACCACCTTTAAGGAATTGATCCGCCGGGTCCAGGAAGATGCCGTGGAAAGCGAACCCTACCATTATTACCGGCTGGCGGAAATTCAAGCCCAAACCCCGTTAAAACATAACTTACTGGACCATATCCTGGCATTTCAAAATATCCGGCCTGGCGATCGGGATCGAAAGAAGGCCAAAAACAGTGAAAAATCCAGTAAAGGCCTGGAATTGGAGCTGGGAAGTTTCGAAACCTTCGAACACAGCAACTATGACCTGAATGTGGTGGTAAACCCCGGTATGCAACTTCGTATATCCTTTCATTACAACAGTAATGCCTATAAAAAAGAATGGCTGGAACGAATCTTTTATCACTTCAAGCAGGTGACGGTTCAAATTTTAGAAAACGAAGAAGCGGTTATCGTTCAATTGGACTTTTTATCCGCGGATGAAAAATCCAGGCTGATCAAAAGAATATGGGGTGAAAAAGGAAAATTGCCCTGTGATGATACGGGAATAATGGGAAACCGGGAAAAAAGCCTGGAAGCTAAATTCAATTTTTAAAGGAGTCATTTTAATGGAAAAAGTGATTGACTGTTTATTCATCGGTCACAATGAGATGGATTTTGTCGAATACGAGAAGAACGTCAGGAAGATGGGAACCGCTTCCGGTGCGTACCGGGACCTGGGCAAGAATTTTATCCTGTACAACAACCGGCCCTATCCGGTATCCGAGACCTATAATTTATTTTACTGCAGCGGTCCGGGAGATTCCACGCAGATGAAACCCCTGGGAATGGGAGAAACGTTTAGCAACGCCATTGCCTACCTGGGCACTTACTTAAATCGACGGGGAATGACCTTCGATTATGTGAATTCTTTTACGGATGAAAAAGATCGATTGGCGGAGAAATTGAAGCAGGAAAATATTCTTACCATAGCCATTATCACCACGTTGTATGTGGCGGCTTTTCCCATTCTTGAGGTCATGGATTTCATCAAGACGTACAATCGAACCGCCAAGATCGTTATCGGCGGTCCTTATGTTACCACGCAGGTACGCACCCTGGAGCCGGAGGAGTTAACCTTTTTGTTCAAATCAATCGGGGCGGATGTGTATGTGAACAGTTCCCAGGGAGAGGCCGCGCTTGTGGAGATTATTCATGCACTGAAAACCGGTCACCCCTTGCACCGGGTAAAGAATATTTATCATCAATCCGGCGATGGATACGCGGTTACGCCCTTCCTGCAAGAAGATAATAAACTATCGGAGAACATGGTGAACTGGGATTTGTTTGCCCCCAATGCGGGCGAGTATGTTAATGTCCGGACTGCCATATCCTGTCCTTTTGCGTGTGCCTTTTGCGGGTTCCCGGAACATGCCGGTAAATATCAACCCGCGGAAGTTGCCGCGCTGGAGCAGGAATTGACTCAACTGGATAGAATCGGGACGGTGAAAAGCGTATATTTCATCGATGATACCTTTAATGTGCCGATAAAGCGATTTAAAGATATTCTCCGCATGATAATCAAAAACCGATACCGTTACCGGTGGCACTGCAATTTTCGGTGTCAGTTCTCGGACCGGGAGATGGTGGAATTGATGAAAGAGAGCGGCTGTATAGGGGTGTTTTTAGGCATTGAATCCGGAAACAATCAAATCCTTAAAAACATGAACAAAAAAGCCAGCCGGGAAAAATACCTGGAAGGTGCTGCTTTATTAAAGGAGTATGGAATCGTGACCCATGGTTCCTTTATCGTGGGCTTCCCCGGTGAAACCGAAGAAACCGTCAATGATACCATCTCCTTTATACAGGAGAGTCAACTGGATTTTTACCGGGCCCAGTTGTGGTACTGCGAGACCATTACCCCCATCTGGCGGGAAAGAGAAAAATATAAAATCAAGGGTTCTCAATACGAATGGAGTCATGCCACCATGGATTCCAAAACAGCGTGTGACCTGGTGGATAAAATATTTTTCACCATCCGGGATTCCGTGTGGGTTCCCCAGTACAATTTCGAGTTTGATCACATGGTGCATTTGATCCATCGAGGCATGAGTATCCGGCAGGTTAAAGATTTTCTCAAAGCCTTTTATACGGGCATAAGAGAAAGAATGGAAAACCCCTCGCGAAAAGAGGTGAGTTTTGAAGTGATCCGGCAGTTAAAAAGCGCCCTGGGAGATGAGAGACCCCCGGATGAGGGGATTGAGGATGCAGTTAATATTGTGACCAAGTACCAGGCGGGATTTACGTTTTAATACCCGGGCACTGTGACGATGAAATTGAAAACGATGGTTGGCAGAAAATGAACCGCAAAAAAATGAACGATAATCGCTGTGTCGGATCTAAAAATGCCGGCCCGGGGCGCAGCAGTGTCTACTTACGTCCCGGTAGTCACATTTTGGGTCCTAATAAGAACGAAAACGGTTCAAAAAACCATTGGTTTGAGCGCAACCGGAACATCGTTGGTCTTATTAAGGACATCATGGGAATGGACTGTCATTTTTGTGGGTGCGTCAGGGACATTTTCGGTCTCAGGAATCACATTTGCTGTCTTATCAGGGCCATAGGTGGTCCTAGTAGTCATTTCTATGGGCGCATAAAGAACATTTGCGGGCTTAGTGGTCACACTTGCTGTCTTACCGGGAACATAAATGGTCCTAATAGTCATTTCTTTGGGCGTAGTAAGAACATTTTTTAGCCGGGTGGTGTTCGATGTTAGATATAAATCAAATCGATGAAAACTTTTTACTTTCCAGTTGGAATTATATCAAGCAGAAGGAGTATTGGGCGGGTAAATTGTCCGGGGATACCGGGGGGACCGGGCTCTTAATTAAAACCGGCAGCAGTGGTAAGCCGGCTTCCCCGGGTCGAGAAACAGTGAAAATCGATATTCCCGTTGATTTATGCAGCCGGTTGATGCGGTTATGCAGCCAGTCCGATCTGTCCCTTTATATTATTTTGTTGACCGGCATAAAAACATTGATATATCTTTATACCCGGGCTGAAGATATCATCGTGGGTTCCCCGGTTTACCGGCCCAATGTATCGGGGGAAACCATCAATGATTTTTTATTTATACGGGATACCGCCGATGGCAACTTTACCTTTAAGGAGTTTTTAATTAATGTCAGGCAGTCGGTGTTGGAGGGTTATGAGAACCAGGATTACCCGTGGGAGAAACTGGTTCGATACCTGCATGGTGCAGCGGAAACCGATAGTCCATTCTTTACCGATATCGTATGCTCATTAAAAAACATTCATGACCCTGCGTCTGTCGAAGAAAGGGAAAATATGCTTATTTTTTCCTTTGAAAGAGAGGAAGAGGAGGTCCGGGGTAACCTTTCCTTTAACCCCGGAGTTTACGAAAAATATTATGTGGAACAAATTCCCGGTCATTTCATTAACATATTGGAGGCGGCGCTTCAAAGCATAGATACAAAGATCTCCGCGATAGCCATCGTGTCGATAGAGGAAAAGAAGCGGCTGCTGGAGGATTTTAACCGCCGGGAAGGGGAATACCCCAGAGATAAAACCATCCATGAATTATTTGGCCGGCAGGTAGAGAGGGTACCGGATTGTATTGCGGTGGAATACAGGGATGAACAATTAACCTACGGGGAGTTGAATGGAAGAGCGAACCGGTTGGCGTGGGTACTGCGTTCAAAGGGAATCGGTCCGGATTGTATCGTGGGATTGCTGACGGAGCGTTCGCAGGAGATGATGATCGGCATGCTGGGTATAATGAAAGCCGGGGGTGCTTATTTACCCATTGATCCGGGATACCCCCGTGAACGCATCGATTATATACTGAAAGACAGCAATGCTTCGCTTCTACTCACCGGCCTTGAATTATTGGACGATTGTAGGGGCACAGCATGGGGTGCGGCGCACCCAGCCCATAAAGGTGCCCCTACATCTTCACCTGCAGCCTGTAACCTGCACCTGTCACTGGTTTATGTCATCTACACGTCCGGTTCTACCGGCAGGCCCAATGGTGTGCTGATCGAACATTCCGCGTTGATTAATTTTTTATATTCTTTTTGTGATCGGTTCAGCCGGGTTTTTTCCCCGGGGGATCGCTGTTTAAGTTTGACCAACATATGTTTTGATGTCAGTGTTTGCGAGTTGTTTTTGCCCCTGGTTTTCGGTTCCGGGCTGGTGTTGATGCCGGATGAGGATATCTATGACATTGAGAAAATAGAGAATATAATCGTTAAAGGATGTGTAACGTTTGCGTACTTACCTCCTACCTTGTTGGAGGAGATATGTGCCGGTATCGGGTCTTCGGGCGGGACGGTAGTATTAAATAAAATGCTGGTAGGGGTGGAACCCATAAAAGATTATGTATTGGAGAGTTATGTGCGTTTGAACCCATTGCTGGAGATTGTCAATGGTTATGGTCCCACAGAAGCCACCATATGTGCCGCCTTTTACGACTATCGATCTCACGAACCCGGAGGCAAAAATGTTCCTATTGGAAGGCCGCTTTCCAATACAGCGATAATAATAATGCATTCCAGGGGCGAGGTGGTACCGGTGGGTGTTCCCGGTGAATTATGTATATCTGGCGCGGGGCTTGCCAGGGGATATTTAAACAACCCGGAATTAACCGCAGAGAAGTTTTTATCAGTTTCTTATAGGTCCCATAGGTCCTATAGGTCCTATATTTCTTTTAAAAAAATCTACAAAACCGGTGACCTGGCGCGGTGGTTGTGGGATGGTAATATTGAATTCCTGGGTCGCATTGATCACCAGGTGAAGATCAGGGGTTACCGGATCGAGCCGGGTGAAATCGAGAAGCAATTATTGACACACCCTGATATAAAAGAAGCCGTGGTGGTGGTCAGGGAGCATGAAGACGGTGGTAAAGATAAATACCTCTGTGCTTATATCGTGTCGAAAAGGGCTTTGGCGGCCAGTGAATTGCGGGAGTATTTAGCGAAGAATTTACCGGAATTTATGATACCCTTTTATTTTATCCGGATTGCTGAGATTCCCTTAACTCCTGCTTGTAAAATCGACAGGAAAGCATTACCTATCCCGACGTTCAAGTCGGACCGGGAGTATGTGGCCCCGGGGAATGAAGTGGAAGAAAGGCTGGCTGAAATATGGTCCGGGGTTTTGGGAATCGTAAAAGAGGTCATCGGTGTATTTGACAATTTTTTTGAACTGGGGGGGCACTCGTTAAAATCCACCATACTGGTATCCAGGATACATAAAGAACTTCATGTAAGAATACCCTTAGCCCAAATTTTTAATACCCCGACAATCCGGGAATTATCCGGTTATATCGCAGGGGCGGTGGAGGACAAATATGTCTCGTTGAAACCGGTGGAGAAAAAGGACTATTATCCGGCGTCGCCTGCGCAAAGGCGATTGTATTTTTTGCAGCAGATGGCACCGGGCAGCACGGTTTACAATATTCCCCAGGTACTGCCCCTGGGGGAAGATATCGACAGGAAACGAGTGGAAGAGACCTTTCGAAAGTTAATTGCCAGGCATGAAAGTTTGCGAACCTCCTTTGAAATGGTAGGGGGCAGTCCTGTGCAGAGGGTGCATGACCCCGGTGACATTGAATTTTCCATTGAATATTGCGGTTATAACGCACCGAGTCCGAACCAGGAAGCAGGTGATAGGGAAGTGTTAATTGCTCATTTTATACGTCCTTTTGATTTATCTTTTGCCCCGCTTTTGCAGGTGAAGTTAATAACCGCGGTTGAGGGGGAGAATGTATTGTTTATCGACCTTCATCACATCATCATGGACGGTACGTCTCATAAGATATTGGAACAAGAATTCAGGGATTTATATGGAGGGAAAGAATTACCGCATCTGCGGGTTCAATATAACGATTTCTCGGAATGGCAAAACCGCCGGGAGATGAAAGAAGCCATGAAACCCCGGGAAGCGTATTGGTTGGAACAATTTAAAGGTGAAATCCCGGTGCTTCATCTTACCTATGATTTTGACCGACCGGCGGTGCAGCGTTTCGAGGGCAATTACGTCAACTTTATCCTGGAACAAGGCCGGTGCAGGACTGTAAAGAACCTGGCAAAAGAGTTGGATGCCACGCTTTTTATGATTTTGTTGGGTGTGCTTAATATTTTTCTCTCAAAACTCAGCGGGCAGGAGGATATAATCGTGGGTACCCCTGCGGCGGGCAGGCGGCATGCGGACCTGGAAAATGTCATGGGCATGTTTGTCAACACGGTTGTGCTGCGCAATTATCCCTCCGGCAATAAAAACTTGAAAGCCTTTTTGCAAGAACTAAAGCATCGCACCCTGGAAGGTTTTGAGAACCAGGAGTATCCGTTTGAGGAACTGGTAGAAAAACTTTCCCTGCCAAGGGACATCAGCCGAAATCCCCTGTTCGACGTTATGTTTAACCTCCTGAACCAGAAAGAGTATACTGTTGATATTCCTGCGGAGGTCCCGGAAGGAAGAGGGGGTTATTGCCACTGCAAACGAACGTGCAAATTCGACCTGATGCTCAATGCAGTGGATTTCGGCGATGTGCTCCTTTTCACCCTGGAATACAGCACCAACCTCTTTAAAGAAGAAACCATCGAACGGTTTATCGCTTATTTCAAACAATTGGTTTCCTCCATTGGTGCGGATGACAATCAACCATTGGTCCTACTGGATATTATACCCGAAGAGGAGAGGGAGCAACTGCTTTACCGGTTCAACGACACGGAGACGGTTTACCCGAAAAATAAAACCATTACTGAATTATTCCGGGAGCAGGTGGAGAAGACGCCGTTGGCTGCTGCGGTGGTATTCGAGGCTCGAAGGATGACGTACAGGGAACTGGACGTCGTTTCCGACAGGATTGCCGGGGGATTGATCGAGAACCACGGCGTCACCGCTGGTGATATCGTGGGGCTTTATGTTCCCCGGTCCCTGGAGGCCATTATCGGGCTGATGGGGATTTTAAAAGCAAAGGCGGCCTGTCTTCCCATTGATCCCGCGTATCCAGGGGAGCGGATTAATTATTTACTGGCAGACAGCCGGGCAAAGGTCCTGGTGACCGGTTCATCTTTATCAAAAGGTATCGAGTTCCAGGGCGGCATCGTGGATATTGGCCGGCTGGAAAAAAGCAGGGTTTGTGTCAGAGCGGCAAGCAATGCCGAAGGGGCGGCATATGTGATCTATACCTCCGGTTCCACCGGTAGGCCCAAGGGCGTTTTGTTAAACCACATCGGCATCATCAACCATGCCCTGACCAAAATAAAGGTACTGGAAATCGGTCCCGGGGATGTTATGTGTCAGAACCTGAATATCGGATTTGTGGCCTCCATCTGGCAATTTTTCGCTCCCCTGCTGGTGGGCACAAAATATCATATCTACCCGGGAGAAATTCTCACCGATCCCTATGCATTCTTTTCCAGGGCGGGTGCGGACCGGTTGACCGTGGTAGAAGTAGTGCCTTCGTTCCTGGGGGCGTACCTGGAGGTCCTGGAAACAGGAGAACCCTGGATTCCCCTGGATTCTCTGAAAGTACTGGTATTAACCGGGGAGAAGGTGAACCCGATCCTGGTACATCGATTTGTTTCCGGGTACCGCATTCCCCTGGTGAATGCGTACGGTCAGAGTGAGTGTTCGGATGACACCCTGCATTACCGGCTTCCCGCGGATCCGCCGGTTTCCTCCGTACCATTGGGACGGCCGTCCCATAATACCCGGGTTTTTACATTAAATGAAGCGCATCAACTTCAGCCTGTGGGTGTACCCGGGGAATTGTATATCGGCGGTGACGGTCTGGCCGAAGGTTACCTGAATAACCCGGAGTTAACCGCAGAGAAGTTTATTAACCTTCCGGAACAGGTAAGCCTGTTCCCTACACCCGACTCACCCACTCACCCACTCACCCACTCAACTATATACAGGACCGGCGACCTGGCCCGCTGGCTGGCAGATGGAAATATCGAATTCCTGGGTCGAATAGACAACCAGTTAAAGATAAGAGGATTCCGGGTGGAACCGGGAGAAATCGAAAGACAACTGCTGAAACAGGAAAAAATAAAAGAAGCAGTGGTACAATTAAATGAAGCAAAGTTGACTGCGTATATTGTGGCTGAAAGGGACCTTACCATTGACATATCCGAAGTGAGGGAATTCCTGGGTAAAGAATTACCTGAATATATGATCCCCTCGTACATATTGCAGGTAGAGGAAATCCCCCTGACTGCCAGCGGGAAAGTGGATCGGCACGCGCTGCCGGAACCGGAAACAGGGCAGTGGGATGAGGGAGAATACCTTGAGCCGACGAATATGGTAGAAGAGCAATTGGTTTATTTGTGGGCTGGCGTGTTGGACCAGCCCCCGGAGCGGATAAGTACGGCGGCAAATTTTTTCGAAGTGGGTGGTCACTCGTTAAAGGCTGTTATTTTAGCTGCCGGGATTCGTAAGACCTTCCACGTGGACATCCCCCTGAGCGAAATATTTATAAACTCCACCATCCGGGGATTGGCGAGATATATAGAGGGAAGTGCAAAGGGAGAATATGCACCCATCGAGCCGGTGGAAGAAAAAGAGTACTATATATTATCCACTGCCCAGGGGTGGTTATATATTTTACATCGAATGAATCCCGCCGCTACCGCTTACAACATGCCCAAAGCCCTCCCCCTTGAAGGAGAAATCGATAAAAAGAAACTGGAAGCAATCATTAACCAGTTGATCGCGCGTCATGAAAGTTTAAGGACCTCTTTTCACATGATTGCCGGTGAGGCGGTCCAGCGCGTTCATAAGGAAGTGGAATTTGAGATTGAGAATTACCTGGTTGAGGAAGAAATAATAAAGGATTTTGTCCGGCCTTTTGATTTATCCCGGGTGCCGCTGTTTCGAGTGGGGCTGCTGGGATTGGCAGGGAAAAAACATATACTGCTGATGGATATGCATCACATCATTACGGACGGGGCCTCGCTGGATATAATAGCGAAGGATTTTATTTCCCTTGATTCGGGCAGGCAATTACCTCGCCTCCGGCTGCAGTACAGGGATTATGCGGAATGGGAGAAGCAACGTGTTCAATCGGAGAGGATGAAGAAACAGGAGAAGTACTGGCGAAGCATATTTAAGGGCAAAATTCCTGTATTGAACCTGCTCACGGATTACCCCCGGCCTTCTTTTCCCAATTTTGAGGGCAGGAAGATTCATTTTGAAATCCCGGGGGAAACGGCCGATAAAATAAGACTGCTGGCAGCAGGAACAGGGACCACTTTATACATGGTATTGTTGGCGGTATATAATGTTTTTTTATCCCGGTACACTGGCGGGAGAGATATTATAGTTGGCTCGCCTGTGGGCGGCCGATCCCATGATGATCTGAGGAATATAATCGGCATGTTTGTAAATATGCTTGCCATGAGAAATTTTCCCGCGGGCACGAAAACCTTTACAGAATTCTTGCCGGAAGTAAAAGAAAACGCTGTAAAGGCCTTTGAGAACCAGGAATATCAATTTGACGCATTGCTGGAAATACTTAATATCAAGGCGGCTCCAGGGAGACAGCCATTGGTAGAAACGGTATTTGCACTGGAAAATACCGCCGCATCACCGGGGATTTTACCTCGAAAGTCCGAAGAAAAGGAACCGGTATCTTATCCGGAATCCTATGAAGTTGAGCAAAACATCGCGAAATTCGATCTCAAATTGGCAGCAATAGAAACGTCGTGGGGAATAAAATGTAATTTCGAGTACCGCACCCGGCTGTTTAGAGATAAAACCATCGAACAAATGATCCGGCACTTTAAAAACGTATTGAGTAAGATTATAGAAAACCCGGATATGAAACTGGCGGATATAGACCTGTTGAGCAAGGAGGAAATGGAGGATTTATTAAGGCTTACCAGGAATGAAGACGACACCCCGGGTATTCGTTCCTACGTGGAAACAGGGAGGCTGGAAACGATTGAAAGTGATTTTGATTTTTGATTTTCAATCGCTGGTGAAATTGTGAATTGTTAATTGCTGTGAGTTAAGATGAGTAAAATGATCGATTGTTTTTTTATTGGACATAATGAGATGAGTTTTGTCGAATACGAAAAAACCGTGCGGGAAATGGGTATTCGCTCGGGCGCTTATCGACAACTGGAGAAAAGTTTTCTCCGGTACGACAGCGTTCCCTATCATGCCTCGGAGATTTTTAACATATTCGGTTGTAACGGCAGCCATTCGCCCGGCAGGATGAAGCCCTTAACCCTGGGGGATACCTTTAATTTAGCCATTGCCTACCTGGGGACGTATTTACACAGGAGAAATTTGTCCTTTGATTATGTGAACGCTTTTCAGGATGAGAAAGAGGTATTGGGGGAAAAGCTGGCCAAAGGTAATGTATTGATTGTTGCAATAATAACCACGCTGTATGTATCGGTTTTTCCCATTCTTGAAGTCGTGCGGTTCGTAAAAAAATACAATAACAGCGTTAAAATAATCATTGGGGGGCCATTTATCTCAAACCAGGTTCGTGCCCTGGACCGAACCGACCTGGAATCTTTATTTAAATTCCTCGGGGCGGATGTATATGTGAACAGTTCCCAGGGGGAGGCCGCATTGGTAAAAATAATCTACGCCTTAAAAAACAATCTGCTTCTGGAGGGGATCGACAATATTTATTATAACGTAAACGGGGAATTCCTGAAGACATCAATATCACGAGAAAATAATCGTTTATCGGAAAATATGGTGAACTGGGATTTATTTTCCCAACGGGTGGGTGCTCATATCAATATTCGGACGTCCATATCCTGCCCGTTTTCCTGTAAGTTTTGCGGGTTTCCCGAGCATGCCGGCCAATATCAAACCACTGGTGTCGAGGAAATCGAAGAGGAATTAAACCGGGTGAATGAAATAGATGCTGCCAGGAGTGTGCATTTTATCGATGATACCTTTAACGTGCCTACAAAACGTTTTAAAGAAATCCTCAAAATGATGATAAAAAACAACTATAAATTTAAGTGGCATTCTCATTTCAGGTGCCAGTTCGCGGACCGGGAAACGGTTGAGTTAATGAAAGAAAGTGGATGTGAAGGTGTGATTTTGGGTATCGAGTCGGGTAGTAATAAAATGCTTAAACTCATGAACAAAGCCTCGAAGGTGGAGCAATACCTTAAAGGAATCGAGTTGTTAAAATCCTGCGGCATATTAATGCATGGTAATTTTTTCATTGGGTTCCCGGGCGAGACCCTTGAAACCGTGGATGAGACGGTTCGCTTTATTAAAGAGAGCGGCATTGATTTTTATAATGCGCAATTATGGTACTGCGATACCATAACCCCGATCTGGAGGGAGAGGGAGAAATTTGCTGTGCGGGGTTCGAATTACGAGTGGAGGCATGCCACCATGGATTCACAGGAGGCATCCAACCTGATTGATAAGATTTTTTCAGGTATTGATGAGCCCATATGGGTTCCCCAGTACAATTTTGAGAGCGACGGGCTGTTTCATTTGCTGCATCGCGGGTTAAGCCTCGAGCAGGTAAAAAATTTTATAAAGGCCTTTAATAAAGGAATCAGGGAAAAAATAATCGACTGTTCCCGTGGAGACGTGAGTTTCAAGGTGATAAAAGAATTGGAAGAGTCTTTAAGACCATTGATACCCCCCCCTGGAACAAGCGGGAATCAAAATGAAGGATTCGAGGATAATGGTGCGGAATTTGATTTTTGATATTGGTGGTGTGAAGTAGTTATGGTGAGTAAAATGATCGATTGTTTTTTTATCGGGTATAATGAGATGGATTTCTCCGAATTTGAGAAGAGCGTCCGGGAAATGGGGATAAATTCGGGTGCGTATCGCGAACTGGATAAAAACTTTCTCCGGTACGATAACTCCCCTTATCATTTTTCGGAGATATTTAACATATTTGGTTGTAACGGTAGCGATTCCACCGGGAGTATGAAACCCTTAACCATGGGGGATACGTTTAGTTCAGCCATTGCTTACCTGGGCACGTATTTACACCGGAGAGGATTGTCCTTTGATTATGTAAACGCTTTCCAGGATGAGAAAGAAATATTGGCGGAAAAGCTGGCGAAAAACAATATCCTCACCATTGCCGTCATAACTACTATGTATGTCTCGGTTTTCCCGATTCTTGAAGTGGTGGGTTTCGTAAAAAAATACAATAATACCGCTAAAATAATCCTTGGGGGGCCGTTTATTACCAACCAGGTTCGCAACCTGGATCAGGCGGACCTGGAATCTTTATTTAAGCTCATTGGGGCGGATATTTATGTGAACAGTTCCCAGGGGGAAGCCGCATTGGTAAAAATAATCAGGGCCTTAAAAAGTAACGCATTGCTGGAGGGCATTGACAATATATATTATAACGTTAACGGCGAATTCCGGGCGGCGCCGGTATCACCAGAAAATAATCGCTTGTCGGAAAACATGGTGGAATGGGGTTTATTTTCCCATCGGGTGGGTGCCAATATAAATATTCGCACCTCTATATCCTGTCCTTTTTCCTGCAAATTTTGCGGGTTCCCGGAGAATGCCGGTCCTTATCAAACCGTCGGTATCGAGGCAATTGAAGGGGAATTAAGCCAGGTGAATCGAATCGACGCTGTTTGCAGTGTGCAATTTATCGATGACACCTTTAATGTTCCGGTAAAACGATTTAAAGAAATTCTTAGAATGATGATAAAGAACAACTATAAATTTAAGTGGCATTCGTATTTCAGGTGTCAGTTTGCAGAAAGGGAAATGATCGAGTTAATGAAGGAAAGCGGATGTGAAGGTGTTTTTTTAGGGATCGAATCCGGCAGCGATAAAATGCTAAAACTCATTAACAAAGACTCGAACGTGGATCAATACCTTAAGGGAATCGAGTTGTTAAAAACCAATGACATATTGACGTATGGTTCTTTTTTTATCGGGTTTCCGGGCGAAACCCCTGAAACGGTGGAAGAGACGGTTCAATTTATTAAAAATTGTGGAATCGATTTTTATCATGTGCAATTATGGTACTGCGATACCATTGCCCCCATCTGGAAAGAAAGGGCAAAATATAATCTCCAGGGGTCGCACCTGAAGTGGACGCATGCCACCATGGACACCAAAGAAGCCTCTGACCTGATCGATGAGATTTTTTTACATATTGATGAACCCGTTTGGATTCCCCAGTACAATTTCGAGTGCGATGGACTGTTTCGTTTATTACATCGAGGGTTAACCCCGGACCAGGTGAAAAATTTTATAAAGGCCTTTAATAAAGGAGTCAGGGAAAAATTAATCGACTCCTCTCGAGAAAACCCTGGTTACGAGGTGATAAAGGAACTGGAAGAATCTTTGGGAAAAAGGGTTTCCAGGGACAGCGCATGTGAATATGAGAAAAAGGCTATCCCTCATCATGGGGGGGAATTCGATTTCGGATAAAGGAGATCACTATGAATATGAAAAGGGATATGGACGGCATGCACAGCATGGACAGGGCTAAGGCAAGAACCATCGATGAGAAGCTGCTACTTTTTAGTTCTAAATTTGCGAAGCAAAGAGAATATTGGGAAGATAAGCTCTCCAACGATCTTACCAGGACGGCAATCCTGCTGAAAGACAAAGGGGACCCTGTCTCCGAAAGAGATCAAAGGGCCAGCCGGGACAGGGCAGTAACCAAAATTCATATTCCTGACCCCTTAGCCAAACGGATCGAAAAATTAAGTAAAAACTCCGATCTTTCTATTTACATGATCCTGCTGGCCGGACTCAACGTATTGATCTCCAGGTATATGGATAATAGAGAAGTTGTTATTATTTCTCCTGTTTACATCCCCTGGGTATCGGGTTATACCATAAACGATTGTGTGTTTATCCACGATTCCATCGATGATAATATGACATTTAAGGAATTATTGCTCAGCGTCAGACAATCGACTCTTGGTGCTTATGAAAACCAGGATTATCCATCCGCTAAATTGGTAGAAAGTTTGTTTCAATTCGAAGGCATCCCGGACCGGGTACATGGGATAATATCCGATGTATGGTGTTTATTGGAGAATATCCATGATAAAAAGGCTGCTGAGAATTTGAGAGAAGTGCTTGTATTTTCCTTTGCGAGGGAGGAGCACTGGCTTAAGGGGAATATTTTGTACGATCCCCTTGCCTGTGAAAGCGTTTACCTGGAACAGATGGCCTGTCATTTTATCAAGATACTGGAACAAGGAACAGGAGATGTTAATAAAAAGCTCTCCTCGTTTTCTTTATTATCGGCTGAAGAGAAGCGGCGATTGGTGTTGGAATTTAATAATAATACCGATGCAGGTGACGAAGCGCAGTATTCGACAGACAGGGTAATCCCTGAGCTCTTTGAAGAACAGGCAGGCAGAACGCCTGATGGCGCTGCTGTAGTGGGAGTCCACCTATTATACGAATTACACGAAAGAAGCAAAATCCAAATATACATCACCTACCGTGAATTAAATGAAAAATCCAACCACCTGGCCCATGTATTAAGGGAAAAGGGTGTTCGGCCCGACACTGTTGTGGGTATTATGGTAGGGCGGTGGGTTGAAATGATCATCGGGATAATAGGGATATTGAAAGCAGGCGGTGCTTACCTGCCCATTGACCCGGATTACCCGGAGGAACGAATCGGTTACATGTTAAAGGACAGTAATGCAAAGTTAGTGTTGAGTGAGTTGAGTGAGGTAAGTGGGGGAATTGAAGTGATTGATTTATCTTCATCGATTGTAGAGAACAAATATGCAGAACCCGCTCGCTTTACTCATGCTGGACACCTATGCTACGTCATTTATACTTCGGGTACTACGGGAAGACCCAAAGGTATCATGCTGGAACATCGGAGTGTAATCAATCTTGTTGGGGGCTTGAAGGAGAGAATTTACGGTCAATACAGCGAAAAGATGCGTGTTGCTGTGCTCTCTCCCTATGTTTTCGATGCCTCGGTAAAGCAGTTGTTTGCTGCATTACTTTTGGGGCACGCCCTTTATATCGTACCGGAAACTGTCAGGGTCGATGCGTTCGGATTATTGGAGTTTTACAGGAAACATAGGATAGATGTTTCGGATGGGACTCCCACCCATATCCGGTTGTTGAATGAGGTGCTGGCTCAAGATCAACATGAAAACATTTCGGGATTCCTTGTTAATCATTTTATTATTGGCGGGGAGGTTTTATTCCGGCAGGTGGTGGAAGATTTTTTTAACAAGGTTGGCAGGGCTGTGAAGATTACTAATGTATATGGTCCCACCGAGTGCTGTGTGGACACGACATCCTACGAGTTATCGGAAAAAAATATCGGGGAGTATAACCATATCCCCATAGGGAAACCGATGCCCCGTTATTATCTATATATATTGGGTAGAAAACAGGAATTGCAGCCTGTGGGCGCTGCCGGGGAGCTTTGTGTATCGGGAACGGGTGTGGCGCGGGGTTACCTGAACAACCCGGAGTTAACCGCAGAGAAGTTTATAGAATATAGGTCCTCTAGGACCCATAGGACCTATAGTTCTAAAAGAATCTACCGTACCGGTGACCAGGCCAGGTGGATGCCGGATGGAAACATTGTTTTCCTGGACAGGCTCGATCAACAGGTCAAAATAAGGGGATATCGAATCGAATTGGAAGAAATCGAGAACCTGCTGTTCAACCATAAAGAAGTAAAGGAGGTGGTGGTGGCAGCTAGGGAAGGGGCAGACGGGGACAGGTATCTTTGTGCTTACATCGTACCCCACAGTCCCGGATCCATGGATGAGCGTGAATTGAGAGAATATTTATCTTGTTCCCTGCAGGATTACCTTATTCCTTCCTATTTTATTGAGATAGATGTGATACCCCTGACGCGCAATGGTAAGGTGGATGGCAGTGCTTTGCCTTCTCCTGTGGTAAAAGGGAG
>JABAOH010094902.1_pt2 | contig 89349 bp, 85 predicted proteins | sample 7062181 | NCBI WGS metagenome assembly JABAOH01 (sample SAMN14538630, study PRJNA623070) | marine sediment metagenome | biome: marine biome [ENVO:00000428]; feature: marine pelagic biome [ENVO:01000023]; material: deep marine sediment [ENVO:00002113]; isolation source: pool of 5 deep marine... | reverse complement strand
CGCCCACCTCACGTTGCCCATAGCCTGGATCGGACGTTTGGTGAGGGGGAGGTGGAAGCGGAGCAGCACGTCGGCTCCGATAGCGGGGATCGCCCCCTGCGTCGTGATGCGTGCCCCGGCGGTCGAGATGTCGGTGATCCGCCCCCGCTGGGTACGGGCATCCCTGGCCTGGTACTCTACTGAGAGGTCGCAGGAAACACGGGGTAAACGACGCTCATCGAGGAGGTAACTCATTGCGACGTCCTCGTTTGAGGATAAACGACGATCGAGTTTACAAGCAATTCGGCGGCGGACGGGATGCCCTGTAACGGCGAGTGACGGGCGACGTTTTCGCCTGGCGCTTCGAGGCTTGATAGCTTCTGCGTGGGCCTGCATTCCCTTCGTTCCGCGAGAATCCAGATCGCCATTAGAGCTAGGGCCTCGCGTTCTCCGTCGGCCTCGCATGGCTGGCTCAACTGGACAGCCTGCAGGTCCCGCAAATGCCGGGCGACCGCACTGCGATAGCTGGCGAGCAAGGCCGGGAACTCTTGGCCCAGTTGTCTCGGAGGAGCCTCCGTGGTCATGAGCCGGCGAGCCTCACTGACAAAAGCCTCCAGAAGGACAAGTGCGGTGCCCCGATGATTCTGGCGAGCAACAGGCAGAGGGGGCCGGTGCCGCTTTGGCGGCGTTTTCCCGCGCTGGTTCCCCCTTGCAATCACGTGGTGGATCGCCCAGGATGATACCGCGAGGCCACACCACAGCATCAGGCGAAGCTGGGAGGGCGAACCGCGGCGGGTTGGCAGCCTAGCGGCGATCTGGCGACCCCAAGCACCTCCCCGACACCGGGCATCGTACCTCCGCCGGGCGATGGGATCCGATAGCAGCGCATAGGCCTCCAGTAGCTTACGCCACTGCCCCGGGGCATCCGTCGGAGGGAGTTTCCTCACCGCCGCCCGAAAGGCCCGCCGGATTTCCTCCGAAGACGCTGTCGGTTCGATCCCCAGCCGGGTGTAATAGGAGGGGANNGGAGGGGAACGAACGACGTGTCCATCACCTGATGGCCCCGGCCTGGCGCCGATCCACCCCCATCCGCCGCTCTGTGCGTCGTCGCTCAATGCCGTCCCATCTCGGGCGAAACTTCCGTCCGACAATTTCAAGCATCCTCGAGCGGACAAGGATCAACTCCTGCATGTCTTCGGGAAGCTCAGGTGCCGCTTGGGCCTGAGCGGGGCTGTCCCAAAAGGTCACCGCGATATACACATCGGGATTACTCTGGGGCGGGGCGAGGATCGCCTGTCGAAAGCCATCAAGAAATTGCAACTGGGTAGCATGGGTGTTCAGGAACCGCTCGATGAGGAGATCTCCGGTCCACGGTTCCACCGCAAAAATATTTATGCAAGCGATGGCGCCTCGCTGTTCGGGGGCTTCTCGACCCCCATCGATCACCGCCAGTGCCGGGGAGAGCGCTCGCTGGCGCCGACCCCGCCCCAGGTGCCAGTAGGTGCTGGCGCAGCCCGCCCAGTGGGCAGAGCCCACAAGGGCTTGATGCGGGAGATCTCCAACGTTGTTGGTAGCGCGCTTGACCCAAGCCTTTGTCAAACCGCCGAGAGTGCTCTCTTCCCTCATCACACACCTCCCACTTGCACCTGACCTTTTGGGTCTAAACAGCCGACAAGTGAGAAGGATGGAGGGGAACCGTGCTCAAGCCTTGCGTAACGCCCCATCCTCCCAGTCATCCGTCTTCAAAGAAAGAGCGCCAGGTCCTTTTGGGAACCTGACCTCCCGCACCTGACCATGGCCTTTCAGGGGAAATATTCATCAGTCTCCCGCACCAGCCCTAGCCACTGCTGAAGAGAACTTTGATCTTCCCCGTCTTGAGCCCAGCCTCAAGCTCCGCCTCTGTGTAAGGGATCAATGAACGCTGGCCCGCAGGCACCTGCCGGAGCAGGCGAATCGCCTCCCGGCTCCCCACCAATTTGATGAACTCCTTCCGTCCCGAGTACAGCTCCACCACCATGAATCTCCCGGTGCAAAGGGGGTTATGCCCCAGACGCCGCAGATAATTGAGGGTCTCTCGCAGGTGCGGCCCGCTCAGGTGGCGGCGTAGTTCGGCGATCAGCTGGACCTCGCGGACATCCTCGGGGCCAAAACGCACTAGGGCGCGCCCCCCCGATCGGACCAGGGTCTCGGGGGCCACCAACCCGGTCGCGACCCAGTGCATAAGGGTCCGATAGGGAATGCCGACTAATCGGGCAACCTCGCGTGCGCCGCATTCTTTTTTCATGTGCAAAAAGTAAATTTAGCCTTGCAATCGCAATTTGCACGCATTTTCGGGCGGGTTCCGGTGTCTGTCAAGGGATTTTTCATATCTACCGTGGGCGGTTCTCGAAGGTCTATCGCTATGTGGTCACCAAACCCTCGAGGCAACTGTAATCGATGTCTTGCTACTTTTGACACTTAAGAACCTGTAAGCGATGTCATGCTATACGACAGTCACTCTCTGACATCATGGAGATGGGAGAGGGGGGATTCCCTTCTCGAAAACACAACGCCCTCCCGGGCCGTGCTATTCCCGAGAGGGCGCCTCAGTGCTTGGTGCGCCGTCGGTTGTGCCTGCGGTGGGCCGGGGGATATAGTCACCCCGGTTCCATCGGCGCATCCGCTTTGGGGAAACTTACTATAGAGAGCGGAGGCGCAAGAGCTGCTCACCCATGCGGAGGATAGCCGGCGGCGTTGGTCGGTCTATTGAACCGCTGCCGGTCTAACCGTCGTGTTGATGAACTCTTTGAGCAACGCCGCGCGCTCCAGCGCCTCCTTGATCAGGTTGATCCTGCTCAGATACTCCCGCTCCAGCTCTGCGCCGGCCTCCACGAGGTGATCGTACCGCGCCAACGCCTCATGATGGATGCGGTCTTGGATCTCGGTGACTTTGTCCCGCAACTCCTCCATTGAAGATTCCCCACCCCCGTTGAGGACTTCCTCCGAAATGGCTAGGATCTCCTTCCCATAGTGATCGATCAGTTCCCTCAGCCCCGACAAGCCTTGCCCAATCTGATCCATCGATTCCCTCCTCTCGTCATGCAGATTCTCTTCCCATCTCTCCTCTAGCGACGAATGTCCCAAACATGTTCCCTCGCCTGGTGGTGGAGATCTCGAACACTTCCACAGTGTGCGTCCCGCCAGCCACAGGGTTCTCTTCAGATGACCTCTTTCCGTCATTGCACCTGCCAACCTTTGATCAATTTTCTTGTCACGATAACGACGCGACTGGCACCGTAGTCAAGGTGCCGCTAAACGGAGGGCGCAATCTGATGATGTCTGTTAGTCCAACCATATACTCCTCTGACCTCGGACATGTCAAGACAAAAAACAAGATATTGTGGCCCATTGGTCAGATGGGTCCACATATTGCGTGCTTGTGGCAGGTGACGGGGGTACCTGCTTGGGCATGCCCGTGCCTCCGGGACCGCTAGCTTTCCCTTCTTCCAGCAGGTCGAAGCAGTAGGATGCCTCCAGCGTGCGTTAGGTCTTGCTACCATCGAGTGTCCCCTGGGGCGGCAACAACATACTAACTCTCCTGAGAGACTTGAGTGAAACAAGGGTGATAGCTTTTCCCGGGCGAGTGAAAAGTGCGGATTACTGGTTGTAACCCACACCGCAGTGGATAGAGGGCGGTGAAAGGACACGCTTAGAACTTGGAGCACGGATTCATCGGGTATTGAAAATGAAGCCGGATGCGAACCCGCGAAGCGAGTTTGGGGAATACCAAAGGCAGTAACCGAAGGCGGGTTATTTGCTACGACCGACCCTGGAAGGGCTTGTTACGTCAACATGGGTGCCTCTTCTCATCTCATCAATTAGGGCACCTATCTCCGTTGAAATGACGATCCAGATGATGGAGTGCTCGCCAAACGAGCGCAGAAGTGGCCAGCGCGCCAAGTTGCGGGGAGTGCCCGGAAGCGACGCAGAGCCGGTAACCCATAGTTATGCGGCGTTACTTGGGAACCTTCATACTTATTGGTAGTGGCGGCCCACTTCGGAAGCATACTGACGTCCAATTGTGTCCGCGTTCAGCTTAAGCCATTGGCTTAAACAAGTTTTCCCGGTTGGCCGGGCATGTGATACCAATAGGCCAGTCATCAGGCCGTCGATTTCTTCCCGCGTTAAGACGACATCCCGGACGATGAGGTTAAGCACCTTTGTAAGGACAAGGGTCAAGGTGGGCGGCACGTGAATGATGCGAGCCGAACTTCCAATCGTTTCGGCGATCAGCCTGACCAAGTCCTCATAGGTGTAGATTTCCGGGCCAACAGCATCGATGATAGTGTTCGTGTCATGGTGACCGGCTTTAACGGCTATGTTCGCCATATCTTCAACATAGACGGGTTGAAGTTTGTATCTACCAGAGCCTGGTATTGCGAACACCAGAAACTTTCGTAGGAGCCAGGCGATGTTGTTGATCAGAATGTCCCCATGTCCAAATATGACGGTTGGTCTGATGATGGCGTAAGACAAGCCGGAATCTTTCAGTACCTTTTCTAGAATCGCCTTGCCCCTGAAATAAGGGAGGGGGGAGTCCTCGCTGGGCTTTGTGATGCTGACATGAACGACCCTACGTACCCCAGCCTCTCGGGCTGCTCGAAACAGGGCGAGAGTGTTCTGGATCGCTCGATCGAAGGTGACTCGCCCATAAGTGAAGCGGATCCAATAGGTATTGTAGAGTGTTGTGGCTCCTTCAAGACTCTTGGCCAATTCGGCAGGTTTGTCGAAGGTGAAGGGGACTGCGCTTACCTCACCATCGAAAGGGTTCGGCCTCTTGGGGTGGCCGGTGATGGTTTTCACTCTTTCGCCCATTTCGAGAAGTCGCCGGGTTATGTACTTACCGGTATACCCAAACGCCCCCGTAACGATGTTCAAGTGAGGTGTACTCATAGGCCACGTCCTATCTTAGTCATTGCCGCCCACGCAGCGCCGCATAACTGTGTGTTTCCGAATTCAGAGTTCGCAAATGCTGCTGAAATGGAGGCATATGCGAACTTGGAGTTCGGTTATGCGGCGGGGACCCCTCACCGGAAGCCCTATCCCTCGAGCCGGCCACGGGAGCTTCGGATGCAGGCCAGGTCTTTCCGGCTCTCATGGGTATAAATCTCTTAGGTCGCTGAGGAGTGTTATACCCCACCCCTTTTTGCTGCCGTCCCTGAGGCGGTCGTTCGGCCGTTCCGCCGGAAGCCCGTTTAGACCGCGCAGGGCTGGCACGGGCCCTCGCACCGGCGAGGCGCTCCAAGCTTCCGCTGACGCCGTGGGTGTGTGCCCTCCGAAACAGCAAAACGCCCTCCGGACCGTACGGCCCGAGAGGGCGTCTGACTGTTTGGTGCGCCGCTGATTGTGCCTGAGGTGGGCCGGGAGCTATGGTCACCCCGGTTTCAATACTACATCCTACCCAGAGCTGCCGTTATCCATGGACCACGCGACAACCCAGAAGGTTCGCCCGGAGTTAGCTCTTTTCTACTTTGACGGGCATACCCTCTGTCAAGCGCAGACTGGCTCTACCTCCTACTCAACTCTCACCTTCTGGGGCCGTCGGCGAGTGCCCGGCTTTTCCTCCATACCCCTGATGCAGCAGTCCAGGATGCTGCGCAGGGCCAGCAGAGTCTCCCGCTGGGCTGTGCTCAGGTGGTGCCGGAACTCTTCAGGGACGAACCCCTTGAGCCCATCGCCGACATTGAGCCCCGCCTCGTAGCACGCGCAGAAGAAGCACCACCGATGGGGGCATCGCTCAGGACCCTTCTCCCTTACCACCCGTATCACCTCCTTCGTTCGCGGCGAACCGCACCGTGAGGACTCCCTCCTCTAACCGAGCCTTGGCGACCGGCAGGTTGGTCACGGCCCGGGGGAGGATCAAGTCCCGTCGGAAGTTGCCGATGGAGACTATCAGTTCCTCCCCCCGCTTGAGCAGCGAGAGATCCCCCTTTTCCGCAAACGGGAGTTTCAGCTTCAAGGTAAACGCCTTTCCGGTCTTCCGCACCGTTTGGACATAGCCCTGGAAGTGGACCTGGGTTGGGTCCTTCCCCTCGAAAAGGGTTTCAGCCATGAGCTGAAGCTTCGACAGGCCCACCACCTCACTCCCGAAGAGGGGGACCTCCCAGATAGGTAGGGGGGCAAAGGCCTCCTGGATCGTCCGCCGGTGTCGTTGTTGGACCTCCCGCCATGCAGCGAAGTACCCTGAGGCTGCCTCCTGCGGCATCACCCGGTTGCTGATAACCGCGTCGGTGACATAGCCGTAAAGATTGAGATAGGTCAGCGACCGCTGGGCCTCCTTGATCACCATCCTCTCCGGATTGAGCACCAACCGGATAGTGGAATGTTCGGGGTTCACCAGGATCTCTTTAATGCCATCGATACGGTAAAAGAGGCGTTCCAGGGCGGCGTAGAAATCATCCTTGGGGAGGGGAACGGGGACGAGGGGCTGAACGACCGGGCCGAGGGAGGTGACGATCCGCCGCTCCCAGGGGAAGAGCTTTTCCATGTACCATCGGGCCACATGCGGGAACGAGAGGAGGCGCATGGTCTCGCCCGTGGGAGCGCAGTCGACGATGAGGCAGTCAAATTTGCCCTCCTGGAAATGCTGCCGGATGTGGAGGAGACTGCAAATTTCCTCCATTCCCGGCAAGACCGCCATCTCCTCGGCCACCACATCGTCGAGGCCGCGGCTGGCGAAAAGGGCCGTGAGATACTGCTGTACCTCCCCCCAGTATCGGTTGAGATCCTCTAGGACATTGACTTCCTGCCCCCAGAGGTTCTCCGCCACCAGGACGGGGTCCGGGCCTAAGGGCATGTCGAAGGCATCGGCGAGGCTGTGGGCGGGATCGGTGCTGAGCACGAGCGTCTTATAGCCGAGCCGGGCCGCGCTGAGCCCCGTGGCGGCCGACACCGTCGTCTTCCCGACCCCTCCTTTCCCCGTATAAAGAATGACTCGCATGGTCCTGAGGTCTCAAGATATCTTATGGGGGGCAATAGGGGCTATCTTGCTCCAGCCGCCCAAAAGGGTCTTTTCGGCTTGAGCGATGAGTAGATGAATGCAACGGCGAAACGCATGCGTCGATTCAGCATGAGGTTGTCCTTCTTGCACCTTCCTTGACTGAAAAAGCAAAACAGCTTCCCAGGCCGTGCTTCGCCTGAGAGGGCGTCTCGCTCTGTGTTGCGCCGTCGATTGTGCCGGAGGGGGGCTATGAACTATCCCTACCCCGGTTCCATCCCTGCCTCCCCTGCGCAGGGCTCAAGCATCGTCGAGAATGCGACCGGTGTCAAGAGGCTGCAGCCCCCCTAAGGCGTGGCGGGAATGCATTCAAAACCCGTGACAAGATTTCATCCATAAGAAAGTTGGCCGCGTGGGTATGCCGTATGCGATGCGGCGATGAGACGTTAGGTGGTTCAGGGATCGGACAACCGACCCGCATGGCCGTGTCCCACCCATGCTCTAGGATGATGGTGAGCAGGCGGACACAGAGGGAGAACCTCACCTGACGAGGCCGCCGTTCTCAACCGGTGCCTTTCCTTCACACCCCGGAATGGACCGATTCACACGAGAGCGACCCGGGCATTACCGTGGTGTAACGGTTCGTCTGATTCGCTGAAATAATGCTGTATTAGCTGAATCAGCTACCGAGGCGGACGGAGATCCATGCCTGAGTATCTATCACCCGGTGTGTATATTGAGGAATTCAGGAGAGGGGTCAGACCCATCGAGGGTGTGAGTACTAGTACGGCCGGGTTCCTGGGGGCTACCCAGCGGTGGCCGGAGACTCCTCGGCTGATCACTAGCTGGTCGGACTTTCAGCGCTGTTATGGCGGTTACTTCCCCGATGCCTCCTACCTGGCCTATGCGGTCGAGGGATTTTTCGAGAATGGGGGGCAGCGTTGTTTTGTCGGCCGGGTCGTGCCCAATGACGCCGTCGCCACCACGCATGCTGTAGGCACACTGAACATCTGGGCCATCGACCGCGGGGAATGGGGTCACTCCTGGGACACGCTCTCATGATCGCGGGGAGACCGTGAAGTCACTGAGAAGATTTCAACTGCCAATCTTCACGGGGGAGGGTACTGGTTGTAATTCGCACTGTGGTGAAGAGATGGCGGGGGAAGGAACATAAATCCTCACGTGGACCTTCGTTCCCCGATCTGCCGTTGAAGGTCCGAGAAGCCCCCTTTGCGACAAGATGTCCAAACTAAAAACCTTCCTCTCTGACACTTTGGCAAGCATCCTCCAAGAGTCCAATCTCAGAAGCATGGTTCTATGGCGGCTAAGTCAGCTGAAATTTCAAAGAGTTGCTCCCTCCGTCGTGCCGGGCGGGCATCCGCGGCACAGTTCTTGAACCTCCCATTGGGGAAAAGTCGGACTCAACAGCGGAGCAAGGGCTTTGAATCTCCGTCCCACAACCTCCGCTGCCGGGAGGTTCTACCATGGGGAAAGAGGTAAAAGGTGGCACTGGCATCCAGACACACGTGATGGGGTGGGGACTGGCATTGGGCCTGCTGCTCGGTTTACCGGCGGCCGGTGAGGCTACATCCTATACGTTCACAAAGATTGCCGAGACGAGCAGCGACACTAGTGGTTTTTCGTTCTTCGGCTCCGCCTCGATCAACGACGGGGGCACGGTGGCCTTCTCGGCTGTCCTCAATTCGGGGGAGAGCGGCATCTTCACCGGCGACGGGAGCACGCTCAGCAGCATCGCTGATACCACCGGTCCCTTAAGCGCCCCAGGCCCGCCCTCCATTAGCAATGGGGGAATGGTCGCCTTCTGGGTGCGCCTCGACACGGGGGACAACGCTATCTACAGAGGTGACGGGACGACTCTCACCAGCGTCGCGGATACCAGGGGTCCCTTCAACTTCCTCGGCCTGTTTCCCTCGATTAACAATGACGGCACGGTGGCCTTTTCAGCCCGGTTCGATGCAGGGGGGACCGGCATCCTCACGAGTGACGGAAGCTCGCCCAACACCGTCGTCTTCACGAATGATCCCTTTAGCGGCTATGGCGATCCCTCCCTCAACGACGGGGGCACGGTGGCTTTCAGGTTCCACGAACGGGTATTCCAGGAAGGGGTAGGCAGCGTCACCCTCAAATATATCATGATGAGTACCGGGACCACTCCCACACCCGTTGCCGATTCCAGCGGCTCCTATAGCGGCTTCGGAGACCCTTCCCTCAACGACGGGGGCCAACTGGCCTTTCAGGGCTTCCTCGACGCCGGGGGCAGCGAAATCCTCAGGAGTGACGACGGGACTACTCTCACCAGCATCGCCGACACCGGCGGCCCCTTCAGCTTCTTGTACGCCGTCTCCCTCAACGACTCGGGTCAAGTGGCTTTCCATGCCTCTCTCGATGCAGGGGGGATCGGCATCTTCACCGGGCCTGACCCGATTGCAGACAAGGTGATTGCTGTCGGCGACCCCCTTGCGACGTCCACGGTGACACAGATTATTAACTTTGGCCGAGAGGGGCTGAACGCTGCCGGCCAGGTCGCGTTCATTGCCCGCCTTGCCGACGGAACCGAAGGCGTGTTCCGGGCCGATCCCGTTATTGCGGGGGAGCAGGATGTAACCCAGGATGTGACCATCGTTATTACTCCCGGGGGTAACCCGAACAGCATTAACTTGCGTTCCCGGGGGACGGTTGCGGTGGCGGTCCTCAGCACAGCCACGTTCAATGCGACAACGGTAGATCCGACGACGGTCACGCTGGCCGAGAGTCCTGTAAAACTGAAACGAAACGGCACCCCGATGGCGGCCTTCGAGGATGTCGATGGGGATGGGAGCTTAGATCTCGTGGTGCATGTGGACACCCAAGCGCTCCAGCTGGATGCAACAGACACCGAAGCGGTCCTGGTGGGCCAGACCTTCGACGGGACTACCATCACGGGCACCGATGTAGTTCGGGTCTTACCATAAGGTATCGCAAGGTATTACGTGGGCATCCAGCGGGCTGCTCGTGGAAGCTGGGGGCAGGCACGGAACATCCTTCGGCCCCACAGGCAACCCGCGCCGTTCGCGGAAAAGGGCTATCATGTGGTTCAAGCGCGATAAGGCCTACGATCGCTTGAGCATCGTCGCGGCTGCCGACCGGGCGGCGGCGAAGCGGAGAGTGCGGAAGGCCATCGCCCTGTATCGGGAGGTGCTGGCCGTCGATCCGGCCGACCACGTCACCCATGGGAAGCTGGCACCCCTTCTCGCCCAGCGGCGGCAGCGGGCCAAGGCCTGGGCGAGCTTCGTCGCCGCGGGAGAAGGATACCAGCACGAGGACCGCTTCGACAAAACGCTCAGCATCTACCTCCAGGCGGCGCGCTATCTCCCCCGCCAACTCGAAGCCTGGGAGGCCATCGCCTCGCTATACTGCGAGCTGCGACAACCCGCAGATGCGGTCCAGGCCCTGCTCGACGGGTGCCGCCATTTTCGGGGCCGGAAGCACCGTCTAGAAGAAATCCGCCTGCTCCGCCGGCTCCGTGAGATCGAGCCGTGGCATTTCGAAGCAAGCTTCACCCTCGCACGCCTATTGACCAAGACGGGGGAGAAGGCAGAGGCGGAGCGGCTGCTCCATAGCCTCGCTGTGCGGATGCAGGGTTGGAAGCTCCGCCGCGTCCGGGGGGCCCTGTTCAGGATAGCTCCGAGCGCTGGGGCGGCGTGGCGATGGCTGCGGGCGGCGGTATCCCGTGGTGGGATAGCCATTCCTCACCTCGCCAGACGGCAAGGCCTTGCAATGAAGTCAGCGACGGGGAGGCAGCCAGCGCGTGTCATCTGCCTGGCGACCAGTCTTGTAGGCACCATTGCAGTGGGAGTGCCCTCCGGTGTTGACGTCGGGTCCCAGACCATCATTTTTCTACTGGTCGGAAGCTGTTTGGCTATGTTAGGGCTGGCGTCATTCCTGCTGGTCTCACGCTAACCCGAGTGGGTGAGACAAGTTCCCCTTCGTGGCTTGGCTTCAATCTTCGTCCACACCGCCCATTCGAAAATGTTTCTGTACATTGTGCAGTAGTCCTCCTGAATAGATCACTCATGAAAAACAAAACGCCCTTCCGGGCCGTATTTCACCCGAAAAGGCATCTGGTCTATTGACGCACCGTCGATCGTGCCGGAGAGAGGCTCGCTCTTATCATACCTACCGCCGTTCCGTTCCCGCCAAGCCTTCTAGGTTGTCATGAACGTTGGGGGTCAAAGAAGGTTGGAGGTCAGGGGGTCACCTATGAAAAAGCACGTCAAGTGAAAAGGCTGCTCCCGTCGGCCGGATCCCGCAGAGTCTCTATGGACTAGTCGTCAGTCACCTATGCGTGCTCACGGGCACACGAGACGATGGGACACCGGCCGCGCAATCAGGTCTGCAGGACCTGTCTGTTGCTACGCAACGGCCATGACCCTCTGGCGCTGGCCGGTGGTCTCCTTCAGTATCGGTCGAAAGTAATAGGGATGGGATGGGGTCTGGCTTGCCATTTGTCTTCTGGGAAGGACAGGGCGGCTCCCCGTACATCCTTCTGGTTGAAGCAGCGGCCCCTGACAGCGAGGCCAGAGGCCGCCCAGTTGTTGACGGTTACAATTTGGTGACAATCAATGGATACGGGACGTTATGGAAGGACGTAACTCGCAGGAATTTTTGAAGCCGGGGAGGAGGGTTGAACTCCTGACCTGCTGATTACGAAACAAGACTCACCAGAAACCTAGCCCAACTCACCACAACAAGATCCAAAACCTCTAGCGCTTTGCGCCTTGCTTTGTATGCTCAGGTGTCATTGGGTCGGCGAGGGTTCTCGGACAAATCTCGGACAGGTGGAGGATAGCACAGCGGCGTCAAAGGAAGAGCGGGCAATAACGAAGGGCAGTCAAGAATGAGCAAGCGGATACTCAGAGATGGCCGATGTACGGAAGACCTCGCAACGGTGGAAAGGAATGGGCCGAGGTTCTGCACAAAAACTCGAGAATTTGGAGTGACCGATGGTGTGCCTGGATGCTCCTCGTACGGGGCGGTCTGGTAGCAGCATGGTAGCAAAGACTGACCTTCAGGACGCGGCAAAAAGTACCCTGTCGTGACCCAAGAACGCACCCTATCCGCAACCGGCTAAACTGACAGAACTCGTCTTTCATAAGCACTCTTCCAAGCAAGAAAACTCTGTAAGTTGACACTCCTTACCTCCTAGCAGATACTCAGGTCCTTTGTGGGACGTCAAGGGATGGAACCGGGGTAGCAATAGGCCCTCGCCCCCCATAAGAGCCCGAGCATGACCGCACGGTACACTCACCTACGGGATGACTTCCTTGCGGAGACGGTGCGGCTGCTCAGACGGGGAGGGAGGGCGAAGCAGATCTCTCTTTGTACCCAGCGCATGGTAAGTGCAACACGTCCAATCGGGAAGTGCATTCTACAACTTAGATCGGCTATAATGGTCGGGTATGAAGCCGAAGTACTTGAGGATGCTCCAGCGGATGGCGGAGGACCCCCGGCGGCAGGCGACCCCATGGTCGGTCTACATCCTGCGCTGCCGGGACGGGACCTACTACACGGGGATCGCCAAGGACGTGCAGGAGCGCGTGAGGAAGCACCAGGCGGGAAAGGGCGCCGCTTACACTCGGACCCGCCTGCCGGTCGAACTGCATTATGAGGAAGACGGCCTGACCCGGTCCGAGGCCCTGGTCCGGGAGGCGTGGATCAAGGCCATACCGCGTGCAAAAAAAGGGCGGCTTGCTCGGAAGAAGGTTTAGTTTCCCGCACCCATCCCCATCCGTCGAGGATCGCTCTCCTCCCTACCGCCCCCGCATCCCCTCCATCTCCCGCCGAACCGCCTTGACCTCCTCCAACACCTCTTCGTTGGTCAGCAGGCCCTTCCGTACCAGTATTCGCCTCGTGGCCTCCTGTTCGTACATCATCGACATGAGCAGTTCCTCGAAAGTGACGACTTGGCGTGGGTCGAGTTTTTCGGCCAATGTATCCTCTAAGCTTCGTACCGTCATTTCAGAACGCGGGCCTTCATCAGCAGATCCTCCAGCGTCTTGACGGTTTTTTGCTCCTGCTCAAGACGGCGCTCTGTCTCTTCTAGCGCGGCTCTTAGCCTCCCTAGCTCATCGCGGAGAGTGTTGATCTCCATTCCCANNCGGCGCTCTGTCTCTTCTAGCGCGGCTCTTAGCCTCCCTAGCTCATCGCGGAGAGTGTTAACCTCGAATCCCATTGAGGACTTGACGTCGCCTAGCTCGTCCCGCAGCTTATCGACCTCTTGACCGCGCCAGAAGTATCCGATCCCAAACCCAATGAGGATGGCAACTACTATCAGAACTCCAACCATCGGTCGCCTCATCACGCCCTCCTTCGCGCCACTCCTTCGGGTCGGAGGCAGTTTGGAACAGGTCCGCAAAAGCCAAAACGCCCTCCCGGGGCGTACTGAACCCGAGAAGACATCTGAATCTGTAGTTCGCCAACGATTGGGCCGGAGGTTATGGTCACCCCGGTTTCATTCCTGCGTATCGACCTCACTTTACGCGCTTCCAGATAAACCATATCGGGTCTACGCCGAACGTCAGTCGGTCGCCGGAAAAGTTGTACAACTCGTATCGCTTTATACCCACCCAGTTCGGAAACAGACTCCCTTCAATGTGGTGAGTGACAAAGCCGCCTTTTTCGTCGACCTCGTAGGTGCCAAAGTAGGCAAGGTATCCTCTGTAGGCAGACATGACCTCTTGTGCGGTCCCCGCTTCGTACCCCCCCTCCTCCCCAGATATCCCAATCTTCGGTCGGTTGGGACGCATAACTTGTAGCGACATACGGCCATCCGCACCATAAGTGAGCAACCCGACCGCGTCCCCTCCCAACGGATGGCTTGCACCAACCTCATACGAGACGAGTTTCCACGATCCGACAAATTGGCCCTTGGCCTTTCGAGATGAGTGTTGCTGGCCCAGGGCATTGCCTGCAAAGATAAGCAGACTTGATACAAGGACGCCGACGCCAAGACATTTCTTGATTCTGAAATTCATTTTGTTCTTCCCCTTTTCTTCTGCTGACAGCAGTGGACAACGGAACTAACAAACAACTCCCCCCTCGTCGATCTATGCCACTATCAGGGGCGCGCAAGGAATGTTTAGGGACTTGGGGATGTGCCGGCTTGAAAATGAAAACGCCCCCCGAGCCGTGCTCCGCCCGGGAAGGCGTCTGAATGCTTGGTGGGCCGTCGATTGTGCCGGAGGCGGGCTAAGTCCTATCCCTACCCCGGTTCCATCCGTGCGTCTCCTGTGGCGGTCCTAAGTATCCCGTGCTAGGCGAAGGGTGTCAAGGTCCAGGGTCGTCAGAGGCTTCCACGATTCGCTCCAACTCGGTCACAACGCAGTCCAACTCTTCGACGATGAAGCCGGAGTCGGACTCACGGAGGACATTCACGAACGCCCGGTAATACCACAAGGTGCCTTCCTTGCCCCCGCTGAATCGCTTCCACAGCCGGTCTCCCTCGACCCGGAAGTCTGCGAGAATCGCCCGTGCGTTGTATAACTTATCAGCAGCGGACACCCGGCGCACATCCGAAGAGGCGTGGCGCAGGTGGTTGAGGTGCTGCTCTTTGCGCTTCCGCCAGGAGGGTTTGGGGATTGTGTCCGAGTCGGTGCAGCCCTCGACTATACGAGCGACCCGATCCCCGAACCGGCGGCGAATCTTCGTCAGGGTCGGCCTCCCCCCTTGATCCTCAACCGCATCGTGCAACAGGGCCGCGATAGCCTCATCCTCATCCCCTCCGTCCTCCAAGACGAGCGCGGTCACGCCCACAAGGTGGGCAACGTAAGGAATCTCCGTGCCCTTCCTCTTCTGCGAGGCGTGGAGCCGGATGGCATACTGAAGGGCATCGGCGAATCGCGGAGTGAGTGTGGGCGAATTGGAAGCTCGCGAAGGCATACAGTTTATTTCTCCAACATTGCGGCGTGGGCGTTGAGACCGGCGGGGTGGGGCTGGGCTGGAATGGTGGAGGCAAAGGCAAGGAGGGCAGCCAACAAAACAGCCCCCNNTACCCTTCACCCCGGTTCCATTCATGTTTCTCCTAGCAATGTTCAAATCTCCCCTGCGGCGCCTACTTTTGTGTTATCCGCCGGGCTTACTTCTTTTTGGGCGTCGGGCCAAGTTGGCAACGCTGCTGTCGTCAGAAGTGAAACCTGGCTCCGATGAGCCAGGTGATGAAGAAGTCGTCATCACGAACGTCATCGAGGTCGGTGAAATTAAAGAGAAGGGTGGATTCTAGCGAGATCTTTTCAGTCAGTCGATATTCCGCACCAAAGCCGAGGGGAATGAGGAAGCTGGTGTCATCCTCGTCCCGGGATCGCCCCCGGTCCAAATCCGCATGGATAAATCCAATTCCCCCTTGGAAGTGGGGTTTGAGGTCGGGAATATCGAGGAGATCCAGGGTATATTTTGCCTGTACGGTGAGGCCGATCTGCGTGAGGTCCCCGGTGACCCCGATCTGGAGAAGAGGACCGACCGAGATATTGTGGGTGAGGAAGTAGTCGCCGCTTACACCAACGGCGAACGCGGTTCCATCGGCTGTCTCGCCCTGGAGGCCCAGACCAAGGCCTGCTGTGAACTTTCCGGTCCTTCTCTCCACAGGCCTCTCCTGCTGGGCCCCGGCAGGGAGGGCAAGCAGGAGGCAGAAAAGAAGTGGGACACCACCGGTAAGAACCAGTCCTTTTCCTCTCACGAAAACGCCTCCTTTCGTATGTACAGACGCTCTCAATTTTGAGGCGCTAGAGGCGGCCTCCTGGGGGGAGTTAGTATCCCCCGGCGCGCAAGGGGTGTCAAGCATTCCAAGATGCGTTCCCAGAATAAAACAATAGGTTACGGCTTTTTGTTTTTAGATCCGGTAATTGCAATGCCTGACCACGTCACCGGGAAAGCCTTCAAAACGACACCGCATCACATCATTTCAATAGCTGACCAGCGTCATTGTGATTGCCTTCAGCGTTCTCCATATTAGGGGGAATTTTTCTAGGCGGGTAGTACGATAATGAAACCGGGGTAACCATAAAGGCCCCGGCCCACCAGCGGCAGTTCTGCTGGCGCACCAAACAATCAGACGCCCTCCCAGGCGGAGCACGGCCTGGGAGGGCGTTTTGCTTTTTAGGAGGTGGCTCAACTAACTTGGGCCAGCGGTCGAACGCCCTATCTAAAATTGTCAGATGGCAAGTGCGAGAAAGAAAGGAGGAGGAGCCATACGACGAATGATCGGGCAGCAGTCAATCGGACTTGTCGGGGTCGTTGTGACCTTTGTGGGAATCCTCGTCCTGGCGGGGGGAGTGTGGGCCGGCGGCGGCAACCTCCTCTGGGAGGACCAGTTCGACAAAGCCGGGGGCGGTGACATCGCCGAGGCCATTACCGCCCACGGCAACCGGGTCTTTGCCGCCGGAGTTAGCTCGAGCGCCGCTGACAACTCCGATTTCCTCGTGCGGGCCTACGATGCCCGGTGAGCCATGCCTTGCATCCGCCTGCTTCTACGTGATAAGTGCCGAAAGGGTTTCAATTTCACGGGCGTCGGGGGCATCCTCGGCGCTCGTGGTGTTTGTGGGGGCTGGTTGTCAAGACACTGTAGATTCTGGGAAGGACAGGGCCGCCCCCCGTACATCCTTCTGGTTGAAGCAGCGGCCCCCGACAACCAGGCCAGTGGGGTAGGGGCCGTTTGGGTGCCCAAATCACCCAGCGGCCCCGATCTCATTTCCGGTTGCGTATAGGTTGCGGATTCGCGTCACAGCTTGCACACTTTTGCGTTGTCCTGCACCCCCAAGTGTCCTAACTGCTGGTGTGGCCGACCTACCCCTTCAAGATCCTATTGACTCGCGGGGCATGACAGGATATAGGTTTTGATCGGTGGGGATGATGGCGCGAGGGAACTCCTAGATGAGATGAAAGGAGGGCACAATGGCTAAGGCGATGACGAAGGCGCAGATCGTAGGGCGGATTGCTGACAAGGCAAAGATTAGCAAGGCAAGCGCTGGGGCCATTCTGGATGAACTCGCCTCCATGGCGGCCAGGGAGGCCAAGAACGGGTTCCCCCTCCCAGGGATTGGCAAGGTTGTCTTGGTAAACCGCAAGGCGCGCATGGGTCGAAACCCTCAGACGGGCCAGCCCATCAAGATTCCCGCCAAGCGGGTAGTCAGAATTCGGATTGCCAAGGCTTTAAAAGACACCATCCTGGGCAAGAAGTAGCTCCGAGGTTCCCAGGGACTAGGCCGGGTCCCTCGCCGAAAACACACGACAGCGCACTTCGGGTGGTCTGGGAAGTCTGTGTGGCCTACCAGAGACGAGGATGATGTGCTTGCCCGTCGCTGGAGTCGTTGCTGAGGTAGTCCGGAAGAGGAAATGAAGGGGCACGGCCGCTCTGAGACTTAGCCAACCAAGAAGTGATAGAGCGTATCCCAATAGAGAAGCTCGTAGCCTTGCAGCATCCGGGCTGCCCGCCGGATTAGGGAGGGTTCGATCCCCCGATCGAGTCCTTCCTGGACCACACGGAGGGCGCGATTCTGGAAATCCGGAGGCGGGCTGCTGAACAGATCGAAGAAGACGACATCCTCGTCCTTCATTGCGTACTGTGCCCTCAGGGCGTGGCTCATCCGGGCACAGTTTCCTCCCCAGGCCTCCAGATTCACGAGGAAGGCGGCAGCAAACTCGGCGCAGGAGCCGAAGAGGGCGAGCCAGGCAACGTACGCGCTGTAGGCGAAGGCCCCGGGGATCGGCTCCGCAGCTTCGAGCTCCGCGACCGGCATGCCGAGAGCAGTGGCAAAGGCCTGGAGGCCTTCTAAGGCCGCCCGCTCTCCCTGGATCCCTCCCCAAAAGAAGTCCCGTGTCTCACTGGAGTGCGCCTTGGCGATCAAGAGGGCCATCGCTTTCAGATCACTTCCGATGATGTGGTACTGCTGCCCAGCGAAGCGACGGAGTTCATCTCTTGAAACTTGGCCGGCCTGTACAGCATCCAGATAGGGATGCCGGCGGATCCGGGCCTCGACCGCCTGGAGTTCCTTTCGTGTTGCTTCCACGAGGTGATCGACGTCCACCATGACGGTGCCTCCTTTACGGACGAGTTTCCTCTTGCCTCTGCAGGGCTCCCTGTCGATCCACCGCATCAAAGGCGGCGCGGAGTTCCTCCTTCAGCCCTTCCATGGCCGCCACATGGGCCGACTCCACCTGAGTCATCTGCCGGGTGGTGCCGAGGGTCTTGAGCATCATTGTGAAAAAGGCAATGACCCCCAGGCCGATCCCGACCACCGTGGCGTATTGGAGGCCTGTTCCACGCTCAACCAGGTAGCCGAGCACCGCTCCGACCAATACGGTCGTGGCCGAAAACCCCATGTACCGTGCAATGCGTCTCGGGGAACCCAGCTCAGCGTCGTAGGATCGGTACGCGTCGAGCAGTCGGGTGTAGGCCGGCACAATCTGCAAAGCGGCCTCTCGTTTCTGTCTGAGCAGTTGAGCTTCCCGCTGCCGCTCCCTGATTTCCTGTTGAAGTTGCTCGGGCAGTTCCTTGATTTCTTCTTGCGATGGGACATCACTGAGGCAGGCGCGGATCCGCTGGGCAAAAGCCTCCCCGAGGGCCAAGGCCGACTCCTCCCCACCTCCCGTGGCAAAGGCCAAATCAAGGGATCGAAAGGTAAGGGCAACCAATTCCGGATTGTCCGTTGCTTTGTGGCCCACCCTTTTACTATAGCCCGGCAGTGCCTCGAAACCCAAGCCTTGCCTTGCCGCCTCCCATGGCGTATGGTCAAAACAGACCGTTCAGCCGAATCCTTTCCGCGTCTGGTTGCATGCGAAGTCCATCGGGGGCCGGTTGTCTGCCCGGCTGCGTGTGGAGGCGGAAGCAAGAGGCACGGAAGCTCCGAGAGGGGGATCAATGCCGAGAGGCGCCGACCCGGCCACTGTCCGTGTCCGAGCTGTTCACCAGATCTCGGATATCGGTTTTCGTCGCACGATGGAGGACCGCCATGTTCTGGAGGTTTGCCCCGACATGGGGCTCTTCGGAGGGGTGTACGATGGCCATGGCGGGTCGGAGGCCGTCGAGAGCGTAGCGAACTCACTCCATCAGGCCTTTTTCAAAGCACTCGATACTGGGCTCTCGCCGCCACAGGCATTCCGGAACGCTTACCGCTCGGTGGATGAGAAGCTTGAAGACGTCGATAGCGGGGCGACGGCGGTCACGATCTTTCTGCGAAACGATGAACTCACATACGCTCATGTGGGAGACGGTGGGGTCCTTCTGGTCGCGGCTCGACCGTACCTCCTGACCCAGCCCCATCGCGTGGACGATCCGGCGGAGCAATCCCGCATCACTGCGGCGGGGGGAGCAATCGAGGGTGGATATGTGATCCGGGGGTTGCGAGGGCTCATGCCGACACGGAGTTTCGGCGACAGCTACTTCCGAGGGATCGGGGTGACCGCGGAGCCGGTCGTGGGAGAGCGGCGGCTTGAGTCGGACGATCGGTTCCTGGTGGTGGCCTGTGACGGACTGTTCGATGTTCTGGAGAAAGAAGAAATCGCAGAGACGCTGCTCCAGAGCGCTGGCGCGCAAGAGGGGGGCGAACATCTACGGGTAGAGGTTTTTACGAGGGGGGGGACCGACAATCTCACGATCCTGGTGATCGAATTGGAAGGAGGGAACCCCCGCCAGATTCAAACCAAGAGCTCGCGCATCGGGAGAAAGAATACCTAGCTCCGACTCAGACGAGAATGGGAACCCGGACCGATAATCGGCGTGCTCTGGCGCGAGTTCAAGCGGAGGTGATGCGCTGTACCCAGTGTTCCCGGCTGACCAGATTTCGGGAGCGGGTGGCGGCCCTGAAGGTCCGCCGCTACCGCGACTGGGAATACTGGGGAAGACCGATTCCGAGTCTCGGAGGTCCTGGGGCCAAGTTACTGATCGTTGGCCTGGCGCCTGCCGCGCATGGCGGGAACAGGACAGGTCGGATCTTTACGGGTGATCGAAGCGGGGACTGGCTCTACCGCGCCCTGTATACTTTCGGGTTTGCCAATCAATCGGCCTCGATCGCCCGGGGGGATGGACTGAGACTCAGGGACTGCTATATTACGGCGGCGGTCCGCTGTCCTCCTCCGCAGAATAAGCCCACGCGCCAGGAACTTACCAACTGTCGTTGGTACCTCCTGCAGGAGCTCAGATTACTGCGCAGGGTCCGCGTCGTGGTCGCCTTGGGTCGGATCGCCTTCGACACGTTTCTCCGGGCCTGTTATGAAACGGACGTTGCTCTACCCACTCCGCGGCCCCGTTTTGCCCACGGCGCTCGCTTTCACCTCGCGAATGGAGTCATCCTCCTCGCCTCCTACCACCCGAGTCAACAGAACACCCTGACTGGCCGCCTAACCCGGCCCATGTTTCACGCTGTCTTTCGAGAGGCCCGCAAGCGGCTAACGAAGCTGCCCTGAGGCGTGGAGTTTCTTTGTGGGTCGGTCGTCCATCGGTGTCTTCCGACTCCCGTCTCCGTTCGGATGTCTGCAGAGGACTCCTCCTTGAGGTCGTCGGTATAATATATTAAGGTCAAGGATACGACATGAGATAGGACTTGCCCTTCTGGCGGATGCCCCGTAACATGCGGCCCGGAGAAAGCGATGCGAGATACGACGGTATGGGTGATACTCCTTGTGGCCTGCGGCGTCGTGGGGGTCCTCGGCTACCGGTACTATAGGGCCACCGAACAGATTGCCCTGCTCACCGAGAAGACCAGTCGGCTGACGGCGGAAATCGAGGGGGTGACCGAGGTCCACAAGCTGACGGAGGCCAAATCGGCAAAAAGGACGCGGCAGGCCGAGAAGACTGCCGCCAAGCTTGCAAAGATCCAAAGTGGCCTGGAGACCGAGGTCAAAGGTCTCAAGAAGGATTTGACCACCGTTCGCAAGGAAAGGGATGGGTTGAAGGCGCAAGTTGCTACCCTTCAAAGCGAATCCGCGAAACTCAAGATCAATCTACAGGCCCTTCATGCCGACAAGGAAAAGGTGGAAGGCCGCCTAGCCGAGCGAGAGAAGGAGGTTGCCGTCCTTCAGCACAGCCTGCGGGACCGGGAGGCGAAGATACAGGGGTTAGAGAAAGCCCGCCGGGGAGATCAGGAAGCCCTGCGCGCGTGGGAAGGGACAGCGCAGCGATTGGTAGAGGAACAGAAGAAACTTCAGGCCGAGCTTCAGACGCGCCAGGAGGAGCTCAAGGAAGCGACGCTTCTGCAGGCGGAGCGGGCCGCAGAAGTCCACGAGTTGAGCAAAGCCCTGAAAGAACGAGAGGAACGCATTGCGGCCCTGAGAAAGCGACTGGCGGAGCTGGGCGTGCGCGAGGACCTGCAACCAGGCATTCCGACATCACCTTCCGGAACGCCCGCGCGCCGCTGAACAACGCGAGGACGGTCCGTGTCGATTCTGGTGGTCTTTGATTATCTCTGACCGTGGTGCTTTGTAGCCGAGGTACGGCTCAACACAGTCCTGGAGAAGGTCGCACAGCGATTTCCCGTCCGGCGAATCGGATATATCCTCAAGGCTGAAACGTCTGCCTTCCCCACGTTCTCCAGTGAGCGCCGTGGCCACTGGCTCAGGGCTGCGGCGGCCGAGCCCTCTTTAGGGATCCGGCCTTGGGTCACAGGGGAGCGGTATCCGGGGTCAAGCCTTCCCGCCCTGCTGGGGGCTCAGGCGGCCAGGCGCCAAGGAGACGAAGTACTGNNGAGCGCCGTGCTGGAGGAGGTGGCGCTCCAATCCGGTCTTGATCTCGACCGATTCCGAAACGATCTCAAAGACATCACGCTCAAGGAGGCTGTTTACTCGGAGCACCTCGAGGCGGTCGATCGCTGGAAGGCCGAGGCAGTCCCCACGATCATTGTGGGGGAAGAGCGGATTGAGGGAGCGGTCCCCGCGCGGCATTACGAGAATGCCCTCGTGCGGCTCATATAGGGATGCCCGCGCAAATCCATTGACATCCTATGGTCTGTTAAGAAACAGAATCTTACGTGAGGTCGGTCAAGTCAGGGGAGATTGAGGGGAAGGCCCACTTCGTGCGGAAAGGAGGAGCCCAACGCTTGGTACCGGCGCCTCAATGGAGCGAAGGAAAAGCGTCTCCCCTCCCGGCGGCGAAGTTCCGTGAGGAGGAGCTCGCAGTGGAGCTTTTCGAAGCGAAATCCGTGCCGTCGGGCCTCGGCGAGGGCCTTTTCTAAAAGTGGCCTGGCTGCTTTGAGCTTTCCTTGCAAGATCAGGATTTCTCCGATGCCCAGGCGCGTGTAGACCCGACCTCGCCTATCCTGCGTGCAGACAAAGATCGCGTCGGCTTCAGTAAAGGCTTTTTCGGCTCGCCGGAAATCTCTCAAGATCGTATAGAGTGTCGCCTCCCCCCAGAGGGTGTACGCGTAGCTCACCCGGTCCCGTAGACCCGCGTAAAGATGTCGAGCCTTGGCAAAGTTGGTGAGGGCAGGCCTATGGCGCCCGAGCATCCGGTTGGCGTTGGCGACGCCGCAGGCCGCGTAAGCCCTACCAAAGGTATCTCGCAGGCGGCTGAGTTGGTGCTGCGCCTCCGTGTAGTAAACAAGGGAGTCGGTATATTTTCCCAAGACGCGACTCGCACCCCCCATTCCACAGAGGCAGTAACCCACTCCGGACCGGTCTCCCTGTTGCTCGAAGAGTCTTTTTGCCCGCCGGAACGTGTGAAGGGCTTCGGAAGGGGTTCCCTTGATCCGCAGGGCTCCTGCAATAGCCCACAGCACGTATGCCTCACCGGTCACATCCCTGATCCTGCGGTAGATCCGACCGGCGTGGGCGAAAAGGCGTAACGCTCCCCGGTAATCCCCCAGGGCGCGCAAGCACATCCCGAGGCCAGCTTCGGCATCGGCTCGATCGCTCGCGCTTCGAAGCGTGAAGGCGAGGGCGAGGGCCATCTGATATTTCGTCCGCGCCAGGCTAAAATTGCCCAGGCGCCTGAAGCAGTGTCCTTGGGCAATCAAGCACTGAAAGAGTCCCCGCTGGTCACCGACGCGCTTGTACTGCTTAGCCGCCTCGCGATAGGATACCAGGGCCCGGCTAAAGGTTCCGGCCACCCGCTCTTTTTCTCCCTGGGCAAAGAAAGTTTCCGGTGTCTTGTTACGCATCGTTTCTCCCTGAGCCACGTCTATCATACGAAAATAACCCTTGACAAGGAGGGTGTGGAAAGCTACCTTTCGGATGGTTTTCGTGATTGGCTTGTTGTGGGACGGAAGACCGCACGGGCATCATGAAAGGCCCGGGCGGTTTTTTTTNNCGGGCGGTTTTTTTTTGCGTCAATGGTCCCGGTAGGACGGGATCCTACCCCTGGAGGGGTTTTGGGGATCCTGAAAGAAAGGAGGGAGGAAGGGACGTGCGACACAATGGCACCGTGAAGTGGTTTAACGATGCCAAGGGCTATGGATTCATCGAGCGACCGGACGGTCCCGATGTTTTTGTGCACTATTCGGCGATCCAAGGCGATGGATTCAAGACGCTGACCGAAGGGCAGTCGGTCGAGTTCGACGTCGTGGAAGGACCGAAGGGCAAGCAGGCGGCCAACGTCATTAAAGTGTAGTTGGCCAAATCCAGCTCTGGGCGGAAAGGGCCTCGACATTTTCGAGGCCCTTTCGTTTTTCTCCGCGACCGGACTGAGCAGGCACCACCACCGTTTTCTCGTCTGGGTGTTGAGTTCTGGCGTCAGGGTCGATCTGTGAATCCAGCGATCTCGGTAATCCTGACCCCCTCCACGGCGATCTCGGGCGCATAAACGATCTCATCGGCAGCCCACGTGAAGGTTTCCTTTCGCTCCTGTCCAATTGCCATAATGTGGTTCAAGATTCTGAGAATGTTGTCGTCAATTCGCACCGTGTTCGGCTTCAGGGGATTGGTGACCTTTCCATCCTTGATGCAATAGGAATCCCCCACCACAGTACAGGTGAAGTCCCCGGCGGCCAACCCATTGATGGGATACGTATACCAAATGCGCCCGACGTAGAGTCCTTCTCCGACCAAGCTCAAAAGGTGGCGACGTTTGTAGGTCTTCTTCCCTTCCAATAACACATTAGTCGCGGCAATCCCTGGCGGGTGATCAAAATGGCGTCCTCCTCCCCCCGCAAAGCGGAATCCGTTTCGAGGGATCAGGGCCTTTCGGGCCTGTCGGGATTCTATCCCCAATTTTTCTTTTCCCTGCGGATCGCGAAGGAGTCGTTGGGATTCATACGCGTTGCTCAACAGGCCAACCAAGACCCCTTCTCGGATCAGATCGGTGCGGCCGGTCGGGAGCCCTTCACAGGTAATCCCTTTGCTGCTAGCCAGACCTCGGGCGGCGCCATGATCATACAGGGTGAGCTCCGTCGATGCGACCCGCTGATTCACGCGCCCCTGAAAAGGAGACCTGCCCGCATAAAAGGTGCTTGCAGTCAGGCTGGGAAGGATGAGGTTGGTGGCAAGGTCGGCGACCGCCTGCGGACCCAGGATCACCCGGTAGGTACCAGGGCTGACGCGACTGCCGCCGATAGCGGCAACGGCCGCCCGGGCTGCCTGGGCCGCGGCGTCCTCGGTCAGTGCGGTGAGGCGCCGACCGGCAGACCAACCACTTCCCTTGGCGTGGAGTTTTTCTACCATCGCGGTGAGAAAGGCCAGGAGGAGGTTCGATTCGTCGGTCTGCACTTCGGGAAGACAGGTGGAGGCGATGGCGATCCGCTCCTGAAGAATGGTTACGTCCCCACTCACAATGAGGCCCAGGGGAGCGATCTGTGACCGCCGTCCCGCGAGATCGGCCAGGGTGCGGGAGCCCAGGAAGGTGCGAAGAGCTCTCCGGATGGCCTTCCATCCAGCCTTGACCAAATCGGTATCTCGGAGGTCCATGAGCGTAGGATCGTGGTAGCGCCTGGGGATTCGCGTTTCCCCCGTCGGTTTGGGCAGCGAGACGAATTCCGGATCATGGACCGCTGCCTGTCGGGCCTTGGAGAGGGCCCGCCGCGCCCCCTCCACGGTGAGATCACTCGGCTCGCTCCCGAAGCCCACGCGGACACCCCCGGGGGTGCGAAAAACCGCGCGGATACCGATCCCGTAGGCAAAGGTGGACTTGGGTTCTTCCACCCCGTTACAGGGGAGGTGGGACGTGTAATGCAGTCGGCTGAGGAGGTGATTGTTGGAAGCGGCAAAGACCTCCGCCTCTCGGACATCTTTAGCAGACCGCACCACAGCCAGGGCCTCCTGGACAGCCCGCTTCAACGCACGTCGCGAAATCATCAACTGCCTCCGGTGAGGCGGGCAAGCCCTCGCATGGTGGGGCCGCCGTTCCCCACACGCTTCGTCTGCATGGGTTGCCCCTTTCCGCAATTGGGGATGGGAAAGAGGCGGAAGTCCTTTCCTACCGCATCGATGGATGTGAGGAAATCCTTGGAGTCCGCCATGATCCCCCCGTCTCGATAGAGCTGGCCGAGTTCCCCTTGACGGATCGCATAGACCTTGCGGGCAGAGATGCGGAAATTCTCCCGGGACTCGGCGATCGAGGGGATCTTGTGACCAACCACGTAGTAGCCAGCCTCCACTTCGCGCAGGATGTCGTCAGGAGAGCGGTTGCCGGGAGCAAAGACGGTGTTGGACATGCGGATCAGGGGGACGAGGGAGGCATCCGTAGCCTTGGCGTGGCCGTTCGGCTGAGCGCCGAGGATCGCCGCAGTCTGGCGGCTGTTCGTGAATCCGAGGAAGACTCCGTGATCGATGTGGGTCACCCGCTTCCCCAGGGTTCCCTCGTCGTCATACCGATAGTGCCCATAGCCTGGCAGCTGGGGGTCAGAGTAGGCAGTGACGGCTGGAGAGGCAATCCGCCGGCCGACCTGGTGGATTGCGAGGTCTTGAAGGAGCCAGGAACGACCAGCGTAGGCGGTTTCCATTTTGAGAACCCGATCCAGCTCCGTCGGGTGGCCGATGATCTCGTGGCAGAGGAGTGCGTTGAAGTGCGGATCGGTAACCACGACGACCGGATCCGAGGTTGTCGGACACGGAGGAGTGGTGCAGAGGGTGAGGGTTTCCTGGGCCAGATCCAGGCAAAAGGTTGCCAGGTTGGGTAAATGCATTAACGCTTCTCTCGCTCCGTGGACGAGGAGCTCGAAGCCCCGCTGATGTCCGATGGCGTCCCAATTTTCCTGGACGACCCGGTTCCGCTCTGCCACCACGTAGCAGCTTCCCTCGGTGAGAGCGGTGGTCTGATCGATGAGGGCCCCTTCGGAACTGACAAAGAGCTGCCGGGTGAGCTGGGTGAGGGTACTGACGTGGTTATGCCGGATGGCGCGGTCCAGGCCGGCGACCGCGCGGGAGACTTCGGTGGTGTAACGAATGACCTCCGAAATGGGCACCGACCGAGGATCCGTCTCGAAGCTGGCCGTGACGGTTTCTTGCCGGATGGGGATGGGGGCTAAGACGGTGTTCGTGAGGCTCTTCCCCAGCCTCCCCATCTGGCGTTTCAGGGCGATCTTCTGAGCAGCGTTTGCATTGGCCCGAACGGTGGCATGGTTGAGCCCCTCCCACAGGATCTCAGAAAGGTTGGCGAGCTCCTTACTTCCCAACGACCGCCCGTAGTAGCCCGGGGCAGTAACTTTATCGCCGGCCAAGACCCGGATCCCGAGGCTCACCGTGGCATCGTGACTTCCTTCCTTGCTTTGCCCGTTCTCGGCGGCGGCGGCCTTCGCCTCTTTCACCTCAAGACGCACATCGGCATACACGAGGCCGCGGAACTTTCGACGAGCACGGCTCACCTGGTCGCTGGCTTGGGGCTTTAAGGCGTTAAGAATCTCGACCGTAATGGGCCCGACCATGGATCCTTCTCGACCAAATCCTTTAACGACCGACGACCGATGACAGGTCTTGGGTATCAGGTGTTAGGTCTTGGCTTTGGACACCTCAATATTTAGATTTCAAGCCCAACACCCAAAACCTAAAACCCAAAACCTAGACTGTGAACTATCAACCGGTTCGGCGGTCATCGGTTAACGATGTCGGCAATTTTCAGTGTGAAACTTTTCGCGTGCCGCTCGCGGGGCGCGGGCGGCGCCTGATGTATTCACGGGTCTTTTTCGCTGGGACGGACTGAGACGAGCCCCTCCCGTTCGATGAAGGGTTTGAACTTCTCGTAGAGGTCGAGCAGCTTGGCCTTGTAATACTCGACGTTCTCGTCGGGCTGCTCCGGATCCCACTGTGAAGCCAGCTTGGCAGCCTCGTGGACCTTGACCTTCACCCCCTTCCCAGAGACGTAGTACGAGATTTGATCACCTGGCTGGTACGGTCGCGCCGACTTCAAGGCGAGTTCGTAAGGGGCGGCAGGGTTCCGCTTCTTCCCCTTCACCTTTTGCTGATAGGTTTCCAGGGAGTCCTGGAGGGTCTCCGTCTTCATGAACATTTGTACGGGGAAGCAATGGGCATCAAAATTTTGGAGGTACCGGTCGGTGAGCCCTGGAATTTTGTCTCTTTCACCTTTGAGGAGCAGCAACATCATCTCTTCCATCCACTGCCGTTGGAACAGCTCGAGCCCGCGAGATCGCAAGCCCGAACCCTTGATGATGAGCTTTTCCTGCTCATCAAGAAGAGCGTAGTTTTTCATCTTGTAACTAAACATGGACCGGTACCGGCCGGCGAGCTCCAGGCGGATCCCCTCTGGCAAGGTGGCTGCGAGGTCATCCAAAAGCTGGTCCTCGGCGTCCGGTTCCGGCCGATCAGGCAAGGTAAAGTAGAGGCCATCGGTGTCCACCTCGATGATCCGGCACCCTCGCGTTTCCAGCCAGTCCACGATCCCTTTGATCAACTCCCGGCCGGTACTGGTGACCCGATTCGCCTGAACAAAATCGTTGAAATGGCCCATAGCAAAGCCCAAGTAGCCATAGAAAGAGTTGATCAAGATCTTAAAGGTGGACTGCAGGGCCTCCAAATAGACCCGCTCCTCCTCGCGTCCAGCCTCGCGGGCCCGCCGCTTGGCGTCCACCCGGAATTGTCGTAGGTCCTCGAGAAGCCTCGGAAAGATCTCCAGGGTGTCTTTGGCCGGAAAACACCGATAGTGGAGCATTATGGAGGGGTACAGCGAGGTCACGTCGCAGTGGAGGATATGGGTTGCCACCCCTTGGTGCCGGACATCCGTGTAGCCCCCGAGGACCTCAGTTCCGGTGGAGGGTGCCGGAATAGTTTGTCGCTGTCGGAGGTACTCCCGGGTAAGCAAGGCGTCTATTTTGGTCGCGTTTCCCCTGAGGATGACGTTCTGGTAACTAAAGGGAAAGATCTGCGCCTGGACGAAATAGCTTGGGGCAAGCAGGGCTGCGATGGCCCGGGTTTCCCGAACGTCGTCTAAGGCGTATTCGAAAAGGGGTGCGGGATCATGGTCGAAGTGCCAACTGATCCTTTCCGGGGGAATGTAGGTTCGCCCCTCAGCGGCCAGATCAAAATGTCTGGCCACGTCCTTGAGGCCGTAGCTTTCTAGATCACGGGCGCTGATGTCGTAGTGTTGGGCCAAGACCCACGTATCCACGATGTGCCGGCCGAAGACTTCATACTTCCGATAGGTGATCGCCCGCTCGGCGATCTGTATCCGGGAGGGGTGACCCCTCAGGGAGCTCCCATCCCGCCCGAGCTGGAGATCCACGCCAAGTCGCTTGGCGCGGGCCTCGATGTACTCCAGATCAAAGCGAAAGAGGTTGTGTCCTTCGATGACATCCGGGTCCCGTTCACGGATAACGCGGACCATCTCCTGGAGTATTTCTCTCTCCGTCATCTCCCTGCCTGAGAGGACCGTCTCCCATCCGGTTGAATCGCTCAAGGCCATGGCGATGATTCGATCCTGCTCGCGGGCCGGATTGGGGAATTCAAATCCTTCGCCGCAGTAGACCTCGATATCTAATTGCAGGCGTCCAAGGTCGTTGAAATGCATCTCGAGGAAGTGCGTCTGTCCTGACAAGAGGAGGTACTGCTGGATCGGGTCACCCAGAGAGTAATAGGGGGCATCAGGGGCAGTGAAGGGCTTCCCGGAAGCCCTCTGGAGGTACTGTCGTGCTTTTTGCAATTCTGCGAGGCCGGGAAAGCGGACAAGGTACCGAAAGAAACCGTCCCCTTGCAGGGCCTCAATCTCGGCCTGCCCTGGAAAATTGGTGAGAAGACCAGTCTCGGCGAGTAACAGGAAGGGGGTGAATGGATGCAGGGTTGACGTGACCTGGCCGTTTTTCTTGGAGAAGACTCGAACCTGGTCCTGCCCCTCTATTTCAAAGGCAACGAGGCGAGGGGTGGAGTCGTGGCCAAAGAGAACCGTGTTCGTATCGAGGGTCAAATCTGAAGACTCACTAGCGACAACTATGATAAAAAATGTTTTTGATTCTGGCCAATTATAACAGTCGCTTCGATGCACCTCCAAGGAAAAATACCCCGGGCTTCCCCGTTGACAGGGGTGCTTTCTTTCGATAGCCTGATGCTCACATCGTCAATGACGCTGTCTCATCGGGGGGTTCAGACGCCCGGAGGTTTCGAGGGTAGTTTGTCTCCTCGTTTTCTGCGTGTGAAGACCAATGCATGTTGCGGTTAAATCGCATGGCCGTCCCTTCTCTTCCTCCGGGTTTATCGTCTTCCATAGCCCATCGAGTTCGAGGAGACCCAGGCGTATCGCGGGTGCAAATCGTGGGTCACTCTCGATTTCGAGATCGACACCGCCAGAGCCACGTCGGTCATGGCCGACGTAGAGTTTACAGACCAATGCCGGGCCATCCGGGAAACCCTTCAGGCGTAGAGAGCGGGCATGCTCCGGCCAGAGATTGAGGCGTACCTTCAAGCCTGGGTCCCCGATCGGGATGCCGTCCTCGAGGAGATGGAGCGGATGGCTGCTCTCCGGCACTTCCCGATCGTTGGACCGCTGGTAGGACGCCTCCTGGCCCAACTCGTCCTCCTCATCGGCGCGAAGCAGATCCTGGAATTGGGTTCGGGTTTTGGTTACGCGGCGTACTGGTTTGCCAGGGCGCTCCCTGCCGACGGCCGACTGCTCGCCATCGAGCGTTCTGCTGACAATGTCCGGTTAGGTGAAGAGTGGATCGCGCGGGCAGGGCTCGCTGACAAGGTGAAATTTGTTGTGGGTGAAGCACTTCAGGTGATCGAGGATTTACCGGGTCCCTTTGATCTGGTCTTTGTTGATGTCGATAAGGAAGAGTACCCGGCATCCCTCCCCCTCACGCTTTCCCGCCTGAGGCGGGGGGGTCTGCTTATCACCGACAACATGCTCTGGAAGGGAAGGGTCGTCGAGCCCATTCCGTCCGATGCCAGTACCCGCGCCGTCCAGGAGTACACCCGCCTCCTCTATGAGACACCCGATCTTCATACCACCCTTCTCCCATTGCGGGACGGTATCGCGGTCAGCCTGAAGCTTGCGTAGGATTCGACGTTGGGGATCGGGTCTTGGGTGTCAGGTGGTCGGACCTCAAAACTTGGACGTAGGACTTTGGACCTCTGACCTCGGACTTCGGGCGTCGGACTGAATCATGGAGATTGCGATTTTTCCGTTGCCCAATGTTGTCTTTTTTCCTCACACCCTTTTGCCGTTGCACATTTTTGAACCTCGCTATCGGCAGATGCTCGCCGACTGTCTCGCAGGGGAGCGGCGGTTGGCGATGGTACTCTTGAGGCCGGGATGGGAAAGGGATTACTATGGGCGGCCTCCGATCTATTCCGTCGCGGGGGCCGGGGAGATCGTCGCGTCCGAGATGCTGCCGGACGGTCGCTCGAACATTGTCCTCAAAGGGCTCGGGCGGGTTGTGATTGAGGGGGAGATCCCTTCAGATAAACTCTATCGGATCGCCCAGGCTTCGTGGCTTGACGACGTCTACCCGTCGCGAGGAGAGGAAACGCTGGCGCCTCAGACAAAGCGCCTCCGCCAGCTCTCTGGGGAGCTGTTGTCGGCATTGCCCGAGCCCGTTCCGGGCTTTTTCGAAATCCTGGCGGATCGAGATCCACCCAGTGCCTTGGTAGATCGGATCGCGGGCCTGGTGGTGTACGAGAAGGAACAGCGGCAGCGCCTGCTCGAAGAGATCGACGTTGCCCGGCGGATGACCGAAGTGATCCGGTACATCGAGGCGCTGCTGATCCACGTCTCTCAGGGGAGCCCCCAAGCCCGCGCCCGCTGGAACTGAATCCGTCTCCCACGTCCCTGACGCACTGGATTGTGGGATCAGGCAGATGTCGGGGCACGGGCTGCGACCTTCGACTTCGGGATAATTGGACGGGGACAGAGATCGTAGAGGAGAAGCGGGCGATGACGAGAGCGAGTGACTATGGGATCACGGTATTGCGGGTGAGCTTAGGAATCATCTCTTTGATGCATGGCTACTTGGCAGCCTTCGTCTATACCCCAGCCGGAGTCACCGGCCTCAACGCCTCTAAAGGCATTCCGCTGCCAGCGATCACGGCGTGGGTCATAATCCTTGGCCACTTCCTGGGTGGGGTCTCGCTTGTCCTGGGGTTTCTTACACGCATCGGTGCCCTGGTCCATGTCGTGATCATGGGGGGTGCAATCTATTTCGTGCACCTTGAGCAGGGCTTTTTCATGAGCGGCATCATTGTTGACGCCGCTACGGGGAAGGCGATCGCGGGCGGGTACGAGTACCCCTTGGTGCTTTTCATGGCCTCCGTCGCGATCCTTCTCATCGGCAGCGGTCCGCTCGCGCTGGACGGCTCGAGACGCTGACCAGCAGCCCTCCGCGGATCTCCCTTTCCATGGTGCTGACCCCACTCGCGACGGGTTCCGGTATTTGTCGCTTTGTTAGACCGAATGGAGATGCCGCAGTCCGGTCTGCGTCCTCGGTATCGACGGATTTCAGGGGAGAAAACGCCCTTGCCGCACCGTTCCGGTTGTGCTATGGTCCGTCCCGTTTTGGCAGAATACCTTTGCTCGCATGCCCTTCACCAATGATCTGTGATTGGGCCCGCTCGATTGAGAGGTGTCCGTCGGTGTGGACCTGAGCCCCCGGAGGAATGAGTGATCCTGCTTCCCGCCGTCCTTCTCAGCCCCTTTGTCGCCGCAGCCCTTACACCGCTCCTTGCCCGATATCTTCGGACGCGGGTGGGGTGGTGGGCCGCGGCGGCCGCGCTGGGAAACACCCTGGCGCTCCTCGCTCTTGTTCCTCCCGTCGTCCATGGGGAGACCCTCCGAACCACGCTTCCCTGGGTCCCCCTCCTCGATGCCGATCTCACGATCGTGGTCGATGGGCTCAGTCTCTTTTTTGCCCTCCTGATATCCTTCGCCGGCTGTCTCATCATGGCCTACGGCCGTTTTTACCTAGACCCGCGGGAGAATCACGGCAAGTTCTTCGCCTACATGCTGCTCTTCATGGGATCCATGCTGGGGGTGGTCTTGATCGGCAATCTGATCGCCCTGTTCGTCTTCTGGGAGCTAACCAGCCTCTCGTCATTCCTCCTCATTGGATTCTGGGACCACCGAGAGCCCTCCCGTTATGGGGCCACCAAGGCCCTCCTGGTCACCGCGGGCGGCGGGATGGCGATGCTCATCGGATTCATCCTCCTGCATCAGGTCACCGGGTCCTGGGAGATGGAGGCGGTTCTGAGGCAAGGCGACATCATCCGCGCCAGCTCCCTTTATCTGCCGATCCTGGGCCTGGTGTTCCTTGGATGCATGACCAAATCCGCCCAGACCCCGTTTCACATCTGGCTGCCCAACGCCATGGAGGCCCCGACGCCCGTGAGTGCCTATCTGCATTCCGCGACGATGGTCAAGGCCGGGTTGTATCTGGTGGCCCGCCTCCATCCGGCCCTGTCGGGGACAGAGGCATGGCTGTATCTGGTCGGGGGGGTAGGCATTCTCACGCTGTGTGTGGGAGGATTCTTGGCGTTAGGCCAGGACGATCTAAAAGCCCTCCTCGCCTACTCCACGGTGAGCCAGCTGGGGCTGATTATGGCCCTGTACGGCTTAGGCACCCCCCAGGGGGCGGTGGCAGGTTCCTTCCACCTCATGAATCACGCCGCCTTTAAGGCAGCCTTGTTCCTCTGCGTGGGGATGGTGGAACATGAGGCCGGGACGAGACGGTTGAGCCAGTTGGGGGGCTTGTGGCGGGCCATGCCCTGGACGGGGGTCTTTACCCTCGTCTCGGCGGCCGCCATGGCCGGCCTGCCGCCCCTCGGTGGCTTCGTGAGCAAGGAACTTTTTTATGAAGCCACGCTCGAGGTGCACGCGGGCGTGGTGCAGGTCCTTTTTCCCGTTCTGGCGGTGGCAGGATCGGTCTTCACCTTTGCGTATTCGTTACGGCTCGTGTATGGGGTCTTCTTCGGAAGGCCGGGGCATCCGCCCAAGCATCCGCACGAAGCACCTCTGGGGATGCGGTGGTGGCCCCTCATTTTGACGCTGTTCAATCCCTTCTTTGGGCTGTGGCCGGATCCGGCAAGTCACTACTTGCTGGAGCCGATGGCCGCGGGAATTGTCAGGCACGGGGTTGATGTCCACTTGGCCATCTGGCACGGCTTCAGCTTGGCCTTGATGATGAGTGCCGTAACCATTGCATCAGGCCTGCTGCTCTTTCCGGCTGGGTCGCGGATCGAGCGCTGGCAGGGACAGGTCTTTTCCCGGGTGAGTATAGATGCCGTCTACGACGGGGGTCTCGTCCTCATGTCGCGGTCGGGGAGAGGCGTTTCGTCCCGGCTCCAATCGGGCATCCTCCGGCGGTACCTGCTGTGGATTCTCTCTTTCCTCAGCCTGCTGATCCTTTCCACCTTTCTTTGGGACCGGGTCTCCGTGATCCCCGCGGACGTGCGGTCGGTCCTTTCTTATGAAGGCATTCTTCTTTGCCTTATGATCGCCAGCAGCGTTGCGGTGGTCCTCGCCCCCCGACCTCTCCCCGCGGTGATCCTGCTGGGGGGGGTGGGGTACCTGGTCGGGGTCCTCTTTATCCTCCTGTATGCGCCGGACCTGGCGCTCACGCAGATTCTGATCGAGACCGTCTCCCTCATCCTCTTTCTCTTGGTGATCTACCGCCTCCCCCCCTTCATTCCGGAACTGGCCTCGCGCGGTCGCCTCTTGCGGGACGGCCTTTTGGCGACCGGCGTCGGTGGGGCGGTGGCGGCGGTCATCTTGGCTAGCGCTGGCCAAGCGTATTACCCGTCCATTGCCGAATTCTTCCTGCGCGAGAGCGTCCCGGGGGGAGGCGGCAGGAACGTGGTGAACGTCATCTTGATCGACTTCCGAGGATACGACACCCTGGGGGAGATTACGGTCTTGGCCATCGCCCTCCTGGGGGTGTACACCCTGCTCACGAGAAAGGGGACTCGATGAGGCGACCGACCACTCTGATCGCCGAGATTGTCACGCGGTTCTGTTTTCCCATTATCTTCCTCTTTGCGCTCTACCTCCTCTTGGCGGGGCACAATAATCCGGGGGGCGGGTTCATCGCGGGCGTGATGACCGCGGCGGCTCTCGCGCTGCAGTATGTCGTGTTCGGGATGCGGGAAGTGCAGCGCGTTACGCCGTCCAGCTATCTCGGCCTTGTGGCGCTTGGGCTAAGCCTCGCCCTTGGCACCGGACTGGGCAGTCTCCCCTTGGGATGGGGATTTCTCAAGAGTGGAATCCTGCATCTGGAGCTCCCGCTCTTTGGGGAGATTGAGATCGTCTCGGCCTTCGTCTTTGATGTCGGGGTGTTCTGTATCGTGGTCGGGGTCACGCTGACGATCATTTCCCTCCTGGGAGGGGAAGAGCCATGACGACCTTACTGGCCATCACCATCGGGGTCCTCTTCGGGACCGGAACATTCCTCGTGCTGCGCCGCAATGCGCTGAAAGTGATCATCGGTCTCTCGCTCATCTCTCACGGGGCGAATCTCCTGCTGGTCACGTCGGGGGGCTTTGTCGGGAATCGTCCGCCGATCATCGGGCCCGGTGGGGCGACCTACGTCGATCCCCTTCCACAGGCGTTGGTACTCACCGCCATCGTCATCAGTTTCGGAGTGACTTCCTTCCTGGTGGTGCTGCTCTACCGACTCTATCAGCGGACGGGCACTGTGGACATGGATCAGATCCGGAGGCTTCAAGGATGAAGGCGCTGGTGGTCTTTCCCATTTTGATTCCCTTGGCGACCGCTATTGTCACCGTCTTTCTTGGGCGCTCTTTGCGCGGAAAGATCCTGGTGAGCCTTGTGGGGGGCGGGACCACCGCAGCAACCGCTCTTGTCCTCTTGAGGACCGTCTGGAGCCAGGGGACTGTGGTCCATGTCATGGGGAGCTGGATTCCCCCCTTCGGCATCATCCTGGTGGCGGATCTCTTGAGCAGCGGGATCGTCCTCCTCTCGAGCAGCATCGGAATGGTCGCGCTGTGCTATTCCGTGGGATACATCGAGGAAGAGGGGCAGAGGCGCGCCTACCATCCCCTCTTCCATCTGCTGATGATGGGGATGCATGGTGCCTTCCTCACCGGAGACATCTTCAATCTCTTTGTCTTTTTCGAGGTTCTCCTGATTTCCTCTTATGCCCTGGTGGCCTTCGCCGGCGAGGACTACCAGCTCGAGGCCTCACTCAAATATGCCACCATCAACCTGATTGCTTCAGCGGTGTTTCTGTTGGGGGTGGGCGGCGTCTACGGGACCATAGGGACCTTGAATATGGCCGATCTGAGTGTCAAGATCGGGCAGCTGCAGAATCCTGGCCCCCTCCCTACCATTTTTCTGTTGTTCATCGCGGTCTTCGGGGTGAAAGCCTCCTTGTTCCCCTTCTACTTCTGGCTGCCCGATGCCCACTCCAGTGCCCCCACCCCCATCAGTGCCATGCTTTCCGGCGTGCTGATCAAGGTGGGGGCCTATAGCATCCTTCGAGTCTCCAGTGTGATCTTCGTCCCGCTCCGCCCGGACGTCCAGGAGTGGATCCTGACCCTGGCAGCCGTCACGATGGTGGTGGGAGCCTGTGGCGCACTCGCCCAGTCGGACATCAAGCGACTCCTGGCGTATTCCAGCGTGGGCCAGATGGGGTATATCGTCCTCGGGCTCGGAATTGGGACCCCGCTCGCCCTGGTGAGCACGCTGCTCTTCATCGTCAATCACGCTTTTGCGAAGGCGATGCTCTTCCTTGTGGCGGGGGTGGTGATTGATGCGACGGGGACCCGAGAGATGGGAAGCATGGGGGGACTGGGCCGGCAGATGCCGTGGACCGGTGGCGCCTTTTTGGTCGGGGCCATGAGCATTTCCGGCGTCCCGCCCTTCTTCGGTTTTTTCGCCAAATTTCTCCTCATCACGGCGGCACTCGAGGCCGGCTACGGGCTCCTTGCCGCCTTGGCGGCGGTGTTGGCCATCGTCACCATTTGGTATCTTTTCGGCGCCTGGCAACAGATCTTTTGGAGGGAAGCGAGCGGCCGTCCCCTTCATGCAGCCCCTCGTGTCATGACGGGATCGGGCCTCGTTATGGCCGGGCTCATTTTGGTCGGCACGATATTGCTCAATCCCCTGGTCGATTTTTTGACCGCCGTGGAGGCTCAGCTGAGGCAGCCGGGGGCCTATGTGACGGCCGTGTTTCGGGAGGTGCCGCGTTTGACCAGCCTGCCCTGAGCGCGTCGAATGTGCCTGCCCTGAGCCCCTCGACTAAGCTCGGGGCCGGGCTTGTCGAAGGGAGGCGGCGTGGAAAAGTATAGACCCTGGACCCTCATCCCGGTGCTCGCCCTGATCTGGTGTTTCCTGAGCGGGGCCGTCAGCTTGGCGAATTTCCTCCTGGGGCTCATTATGGGGACGGGAACCCTCTGGCTGTTTCGGCCTTTCTTTCCCTGGCGCGCGTCCCTCCCCCGTCTTTTCCGAAAGATCCCGGCCTTCCTTCGCTACACACCACACTTCGTCTTTGAGGTGGTCAAGGCGAATCTCCAGGTGGCCTATCTGGCGCTTCACCCCAAGACGCCGATTCGCCCCGGGATCATTGCCCTGGCGACCCGGCATCGGAGTCCCCTCGGGACCACGATGCTCGCCAACAGCATCACGCTCACCCCCGGGACCCTCACCATGGATGTCTCGGACGATGGGCGAACCCTCTATATCCATACGCTGGACATTTCCGATCCCGAGGAGGTGCGGGAGGGGATTCGTCGGGGGCTTGAGGATTACACGCTAGGGGTGGCACAGTGATGAGCGTCCTCGTGAACAGTGTGCTCTTCGTGGTGGCCTGCGCGACCCTGCTGAGTCTCTACCGCGTCGTGGTGGGACCTTCCATCGCCGATCGCGTCGTTGCCTTTGATGCCTTCTCTACGAACCTGGCCGCCGTGGTGGTCCTCTTGGTGATTCGGGACGGCCTGGCGGACCTGATCGATGTGGTCCTGGTGCTGGCGATCCTGGGATTCGTTGGAACCATGGCGATAGCCAAGTTCCTGAAGAAGGGGGATATCGTTGGTTGACATCCTTGCCGGGTTATTGATTCTGATCGGCACCTTCTTTACGGTGGTCGGCTCCATCGGTCTCATTCGGTTTCCCGATGTGCTCTGCCGGATGCATGCCACCACGAAGACGACCACACTCGGGGCCGGAACCATCCTGCTGGCCGCAACCCTCAAGTACGGGCACTCTCCCATTGGCCTCAAGTCCCTCCTGGCCGTGGCCTTTCTCTTCCTCACCGCTCCGGTCGGCGCGCATATGATTGCTCGGGCCGCCTACCGCGCGCGGACTCCCCTGGCGACCCAACGGATGGTGGCAGATGAACTGAAGGAGGTCGCAGACCGAAACGCCTACCTCTTCGAACTCGATGAAGGTCGCCCGGAGGGTGGGTAAGTCCGTGAAATTGGGAACGGCGTTTGGAAAATGGACGTTTCAAGAGCATGGCATTGTGGGTTTCCTCTTGACAGCGTAGGGCAGACTCGGTAGGCTACCTTCCCGCCTCCGTCCCCCGACCTGTGTCGTAAAAGAGAGAGTGAGCGATCGTCATAACATCGCGATCGAATAGGGAACCGCGTTTTACAAATGGCAAGGAGGTGCCGCATGCGCATCACACGGTTTATCCGCCTCATCCGATCCTTAGCTGTTGTATCCGCAGGTGTGGTTGTTCTTGGCGCGGTGATAGCTCCGGGGGCGCTGGCAGCGGAACAACCGAAGACGGGTGGCACCCTGACCTTTGCCGTCGCCGCCGAGCCGCCGTCGTATGATCTGCACCGGGAGACGAGTTTCGCGGCGATGCATCCGCTGGCCCCCCACTACAGCCTTTTGATCAAGTTCAATCAGTGGAAGTACCCCGAGGTTGAAGGGGATGTTGCGGAAAGTTGGGATACCTCCAAGGATGGGCTAACGTATACCTTTAAGATCCGGAAGGGGATTAAGTTTCACGATGGGAGCGTTCTCACGGCGAAGGACGTCAAGGCAACGTACGACAAGATCATCTTTCCGCCCGAGGGGGTACGCAGCGTTCGGAAGGCGTCCTACGCCATGGTCAAATCCGTGGAGGCGCCCGACGATCACACCGTCGTCTTCCGCCTCAAGTGGCCGGCGGCCTCGCTCCTCGCCAACCTGGCGTCCCCGTGGAATCCGATCTACAAGGCGGACATCCTGGCCAAAGACCCCCACTGGTACGAAAAGAACGTCGTGGGGACCGGCCCCTTCAAATTCGTTGAACACGTGAAGGGGTCCCACTGGGTCGGCAAGAAGAACGAGGACTACTTCATGAAGGGGCGGCCCTATCTGGATGGCTACCGGGCGATCTTCATCCGGGATACCTCAGCCCGCGTGGCGACCGTGCGGGGTGGACGAGCACTGATCGAGTTCCGGGGTTTCTCACCCGCCGCCCGCGACGACCTCGTTCGTTCCCTCGGGCCCAAGATCAAGGTCCAGGAAAGCCCCTGGCTCTGCGTCCTGACGGTGGCGCTGAATACGCAGCAAAAGCCGTTTGATGACGTGCGGGTCCGCCGGGCGTTGAGCTTGGCCGTCGACCGCTGGGGCGGGTCCAAGCACCTCTCGCAGATCTCCATCATCAAATCGGTCGGTGGGGTCATCCGTCCGGGTTACGAGGCCTATCAGGCGACCGAGGCCGAGCTCAGCAAGCTGCCCGGCTTTAGCAAGGACATCGAGGCGTCGCGCAAGGAGGCCCGGCGGCTGCTCAAGGAGGCGGGCTACGGCGGGGGATTTGGGTTTACCTTTAAGAATCGCGATGTGAAGGAGCCCTATGAGGTCGTGGGGGTCTGGCTCATTGATCAGTGGCGCCAGATCGGGGTGGCCGCGAGCCACGGCGTGCAGGAGACTGCCGCGTTTTCCAAGGACCGCCGCGCCGGAAACTTCCAAGGCACCATGGACTGGGCGTGCGATTTCATGGACGAGCCGGATCTGCAGCTCTTCAAATATGTCTCAACGAGTAAGAGCCCTATCAACTATGCCAAGTACGAAAATTCAAAGCTCGATCAGCTTTATGAACAGCAGAGCAAAGCCACGGACCCGGCAGCCCGGCGAAAGCTCGTTCGGGAATTTGAGCGGATCGTTCTCAACGAGGCGTACACCTTCCCCACCCTCTGGTGGCAGAAGATCAACCCCCACTGGGCCAAGGTGAAAGGGTGGAAGCAGCTCCCCAGCCACTACTTGAATCAGGACCTGCGAGACGTCTGGCTGGAGGAGGGTTAGGCCGCGTAGGAGGTTTGTAGGAGTCGATGGGTTGTGTGGCGGCGGCCCGCCGGATCAAGAGTGACGGTGGGCCGCCCCTTTTGATAGGCGATGCAGGGATACATCATCAAGCGGTTCCTTTTGATGATTCCGACGCTCTTGGGGGTGGCGATCCTCGTCTTCGTCCTGATGCGGGTGGTCCCTGGAGATGTCGTGGAGCTCAGATATACCCTCGAGGGGACGGCCGTCTCCGAGGAGCTTTTGGCCAAGGAGCGGGCCCGCCTTGGTCTCGACAAGCCACTCGTGCAGCAGTTTGGGGAATGGATGTGGGGAATTGTCCGGCTCGACTTTGGGAAGTCGATGTGGACGGAGAACCCCGTCACGGAGGAGATCGCGCTGCGTCTCCACCTGAGCCTGCAGGTAGCCATCATGGCGACGATCTTTGCCACGCTCCTGTCCGTCCCCCTCGGGATCCTGGCGGCCCTGAGACAAGATACCTGGGTCGATTACGCCATCCGAGTTTTCAGCATTGCTGGATTGGCCATGCCCTCCTTCTGGTTGGGAATCCTGATCATCCTCGGCCTGCTGATCTTCTTTCGGTGGATCCCACCGATGTTCTTTACCCCGATATGGGTGGATCCGTGGGCGAATCTATCACAGCTGATCTGGCCGGCCGTTGCGGTTGGGTACCGCTATTCCGCCGTCGCCACCCGGATGACCCGTTCCTCCACCCTCGAGGTCCTGCGCGAGGATTACATCCGCACGGCCCGGGCTAAAGGGCTGTGGGAGAAGGTGGTCATTGTCCGTCACGCCATGAAGAATGCCATGCTCCCGGTCATCACGGTGCTCGGCCTCGAATTTGCGTTCTTGGTGGGGGGCCTCGTGGTGACCGAGCAGGTCTTCAACCTGAACGGGCTCGGAATGCTCTTTGTGGAGTCGGTGGCGCGGCGGGATTACACTATGACTCAAGCCCTGGTGGTGCTGGTCGGGTTTACCTTTATTGTGGTGAACTTTTTTGTGGATCTCATGTACGCGTGGTTCGATCCCCGGATCCGGTATCGGTAGCAGGGGTGAAAAATGAGCACGACACCGTCCCAGTTGGATACCGCGCTCCCCCGGATCGAAGTATCTCGCGCGGGTCCACCAAAGTGGATCGTGGCGGTCCTCCGGTTTGTTCGAAAGAAGCCGCTTGGGACTGCGGGTGCTGTCGTGATCGTCGTCATGGTCACTGGAGCGCTCTTTGCCGAGGTGCTGGCCCCCTTCGATCCCCTGGACACCGATTATGCCGCCATGCTACGCCCCCCCAGTGCTCAACACTGGCTGGGGACCGATACCTTCGGACGCGATATTCTGAGCCGGATTATCTACGGCTCCCGGACGGCCCTCCTGGTCGGGTTTGGGGCGTCGTTCCTGGGCGCGACTGTTGGGGCTGTCATCGGCGTCGCGAGCGCCTATTTCGGGGGAAAGGTTGACCTGTTTGTCCAGCGGCTCATCGATGTCGTGATGTCCTTCCCGATCATCGTGCTCGCTTTGGCGGTGGTGGCTGTCCTCGGCTCCGGCATCGTGAATCTGGTCCTCGCCATTGCCATTCCCTTTATGCCCCGGATTGCGCGGGTCGTCCGTTCCAGCGCCCTGGCGATCCGCGAGACCCCGTATGTGGACGCGGCGCGGGCGATGGGCTTTAGCCACATGCGGATCATCTTTCGCCACATGCTGCCGAATGTTGTTGCCCCCTACCTCATCATGCTTACGGCCTTTCTGGGCCAGGCCATCCTCCTGGAGGCCTCGCTGAGCTTCCTCGGCCTCGGCGTGACCGAGCCGACGCCTGCGTGGGGTCTGATGCTGAAGGGGGCGGCCGTGGAGTTTGCGGAGCGAGCGCCGTGGATGGGGATCTTCCCCGGGCTCGCGATCAGCGCCGCCGTCTTCGGTTTCAATCTGTTTGGCGACTCCCTCCGGGACGTGCTCGACCCGAAACTCCGCACCTCCTGAGGCACTTCCAGACTGCGGGGGAAAAAAGGGGGGAAAAGGGGGATAAGAGGGGGAAAAGGGGATAAGAGGGGGAAAAAGGGGATAAGTTCAATTATCTGTAAGTTCAATTATCTGTTGACGTAACCAAGGCCTTCTAATACCGTCCTCATATGCCTCGTACGGCCCGTACCGCTCCTGGTGGCGTGATCTTCCATGTGCTCAACCGTGCCAATGCGCGGATTCGGATCTTTGACGACGCCTCCGATTATCAGGCGTTCGAATGGCTATTGGCCGGGACGGTGGTGCGGGTGCCGATGCATCTCCTGGCCTACTGCATCATGCCAAACCACTGGCATTTGGTAGTCAGGCCCGAGCGGGACGGACAGCTCGGGAGATTCATGCAGCGACTGACCACCACGCATGCGCGCCGATGGCATCGGACCCGGGGAAGCGTCGGGAGCGGACACCTCTATCAGGGTACGTACAAATCATTCCCCGTTCAGGATGACGAGCACTTTCTCACGGTGTGCCGGTACGTGGAGCAGAACGCCCTGCGGGCGGGCTTGGTCGAGCGGGCGGAGGACTGGCGATGGTCGAGCCTCTGGGCGCGGCTCCAAGGAGAGGCCGTTCAACAGAAGCCGATGCTGTCGATATGGCCAGTGCCCCTCCCGGACGATTGGCTTGCATTGCTGAACGAGTCCCTATCATCGAAGGGGCTCGAGACCTTGAGGCTGTCGGTTCGGCGAGGCCGGCCGTACGGCAACGAGGCTTGGCAACAACGGATGGCTAAACGTCTGGGCTTGGAGTCTGCCTTCCGCCCCCGGGGTCGTCCCGGTAAAGAAGGGCGCGGTCAATAATGTACTTATCCCCTTTTCCCCCTTTTCCCCTTCGTACCTAGGCCCTCGGATGCCAGTGCAGATGAGACTTCATCAGCTACTCGTTGCCCCGACGATTTGGGGCCCCCTTCTTGCTCTTTCCCGCTTCCACCAAACGGCTGCCCAGAAGGTTCAGCTTGAATCTCCTCACCGTGTCAGGCGTCACAACCTCTCCCCTCGGGCTCCGGAAGTAAAGCGCGTCGAACGGACACTGCACGATGCACGCACCACACTGCACGCATTGCTCCGCCTTCGGTAGAGTCGCCAACTGCTGACGGTGGTCCACCTCGAAGACGTCCGTGGGGCACACCTGTTCACAGAAGCCGGCTCCCTTGCATCGCTCCGTGTCTAGACCGATCCGAAACCGGCGGTCTTCGTGCAAGCCACTCTTGTAAACCGGAGTGCTCCCCATCAGGTCCAGACTCAAAACCAGGACTACGACCAGGGAGCTCAGGCCCCAACGGAAAATCAGCGCCCAGGAAAAATAGCCGGCCAGGACTTCATAGCCAACGAGACCAAGCAGGAAGAACAACCATAGGAGCAGCGGAATGCGTCGCTGACCGAAGTCGAAAAAAACGACGCCGACGCTCTTCCCTGTGCTACGGAGGCGTCCTTCGTAGAGGGGAAAGCTCAGGAAGATGAGAAGGGACAACCCCCAGACCAGACCCACAAGCGGGAGCACTCCCTCCCTCCAAAGTGGAAAGACGACGAGCGCACCAACAAGGGAAATTGGAAACGCCCAGGCGACGGCCATCTCGAGCCGCTGCGGCCACGGGAAACTCACCGTGCGCATTTCTACGGTTTTCTCGAGACCGCCACTCACGAAGGCGGGAATCGCAGCCGCGTAGACCGGTCCCCAGATGACCCTCCACCCGGCCTTCTTATGGATGACCTTGCCGTCAATGCCCGTTGCGGCGAGTTGCGGCAGGATCACGTGCCGGTGGTCCACGAGGTCTTCGATACCACTCGTCTTCAGGATCGAGACGACGTCGTGATTAGTCAATAGCCCCCCCGTCGCTGCACACCACACGTTGTGTCCGCGGCTGTTGGCAACGAGTAAGTATGTATCGATCCCTTCGAGGGCGCGCTTGACGCGTTCCACCGTGAGTCGGAAGTTGCAGGTGAGTAGGACCGGCGAATTACGGCCAGGGTTTCCGATCTTGACGAGACCCGTCTTACATGGAAACGGGAGAACACGGAGCAGGGTTTGGAGGACATTCACCCAAACGAAACTGAGATGCCTCACAGTGCTACTCCAGCGGGCTCTTGCGCCACGATTTCGATAAAGCTGCGCAGTGTGCTCCAGTTGACCGATAGGATCGTTAGACCTGCGTTGGTCAGTCTATCCGGCAACTCCGCGATGGGATGCGTCGTTTGTTGAGTGATGATGTACGTAAGGGCCGCCAGAGGCACCTTGACCAACGACTGAACCACCCGGGTGGCAACGCTTCGAGGCTTGACCTCATCTGCGACGAGCAGAAGGCCTCCGGGCCTCAGGATTCGCCCCACCTGCTTAAGGGCGTACGCGAGCTCATCCTCGCTTAACTCAGAGAAGCAGAGGCCGCTCATCACTGCGTCGTAGCTCTGCGGCTCCTCGCCGTCCAGCTCGGCGACGCCCATTTCTACGAGGTCGACGCGTTCCGCAAGGCCCGCCTCCCTCGCCCGCTGGGCAGCGATCTCGAGCATCTGGGAGTTGACATCTATCCCTTTCACCTTCGCGCCACGTCGGGCGGCTCGGAGCGTCAACGCGCCGGTGCCGCAGCCGAGATCCAGCACTCGCTGCCCGTGCTCAACGTGGCCCGCAAGGCGATCGTACGCTCTCTCAAGGCGCCCGAGCGTGAGGAGGCGGATGCCGAGATCGTATCGGCCTGGGCTGGATTCTAGGATTCGCATCAGGACGTACGTGCTCATCTCGGGATCCGTTCTGCTGGTACCAACCAACGCGCCTAGGTATCGCTAAATGCTCATTGACACTAAGGTAAATCAGCAAGCCGGGTGCCATCGGAAGGAGGGTTCTCCTACCAAGATCTAATTCCCGAATTCTTAAGCAAAAGAGCGGCCAGAGAGGGACGAAAAGAGGCAAATCCTCCGGGCCAACTGAGACACGGGTGCCTCAGCGCGGTCAGGGATACTACTCCCGAGAAACTGGGGAGCTAGGCACAAGCCCCCTGCATTCACCTGGGACAATCGTGTCCCCAGGTCACGAGGTTGTCCCAGGGGAGAGGGCCTAACTTTGCCGTCAGCAGCGCACGCGATCTTGGGACACCCGGGGGTGAATTGAGGCGGATAGGTAACCTGAGGACTGATAGACTTCTACTCCGATTCCATCCCCGATTCCCCTCTGCAGGGATCGATTATTGCCTAACCGTGGCCGGCTTCAGGGGCCTGGGGCAATCCCCCTGGTTGCGGGCAGGCCTTCAAACGCCCTGGCAGATTACTACCACAAATCAACTACAAATCAACAGTGGGAGGTGTGCTGATTTGCGCATTGCTGGACGCAGCGGTGACCTGCTGATTGGTAATTCAGATGCAGCCTTCCGAACCCAAGAAAAACGGCTTGTTACAGGACGCTGCTACCAGAGTGCTACCAGCATGACCTCTACCCGGTGCTCACCCAACCCAAAGGCTGACTAACATCTCTAGGAGTTTCCCAGCACCGAAACCCTTGCCCTTGACACCCCTGCCACATGAGGGGACATTTGAGGTCATCTCAGGTTTTGCATGGATGGAGCCGTGGTGAAGAAAAACTGTAACACTAGGAAACGGCAGCCCTCGCGGCGTCATGCTGCAGGGGCTTTTCTGTTGGGCGCAGTGATCTGGCTCTTGCTGCTCAACCCTGCCGTGGCCAACCTTGACGCTTTGCCCCTTTTCCGATAGCATACCACCGCGTTTCAGCGTTTTCTTTTCAGAATACTCATCGGTGGGTCGTGTCATGACGCAGTTTTACTTCATGGTGGCCTTATTGTTGGCGACACTGGTGGCGATCTTTGCCGTCCAGAATGCCGAGGAGGTTACGGTCCGCTTCCTCGTGTGGACATTCCAGACCTCGGTGGTCATCGTAATCCTCGTGTCCGCAGGCATGGGGGCTTTGTTGGCCGCCCTCATCAGCCTTCCGCAGACCATCAAGGCAAGGCGTCGACTCAGGCAGAGCGAAAGGAAACTCGAGCGTCTGGCCGTGGAGCTTGGCGGACCGGAAGGGTGGGGGGCGCCTCACGAGGAGAAATAAAAGGAGTCGGGTGAGTCAGGTCGCTACCAGCTCCATCGAGATCCGCGGATGATCCGGTGTGGTTCCGGGTTGGGCACTGCTGTTGCCGGGGTGGGCTTCGTTTGCGTTCTGCTGGCCGGGTGTGCCACTACCGGACGAACCCTGGATGGTTTCTACGTAAACGAGGCGAAGGCTTTTCGGGTCCGGCTCCCTCAAGACGGGTGGCTGGTCATGGAATCGCCTCCTGGGGCCGACCTGGCCGTTCGGGATACGCGATCTGATGCGCGCATGGCGGTCTCGGCCAGTTGTCCCGGCCGAGAGACGGGTCCACTGCCTGCCCTGGTCCAGCATCTCTTGTTCGGGCTCCGTGACGTGGAACGCCTGCGACAAGAGCGCATCATGGTGGACGGGGCGGTCGGGATTGACGCGGTGATCAAAGCGAGGTGGGAGGGGACGCCCGTCCAGATCCGGAGTGTCGTGATCCGGCGGAAGGGATGCCTCTACGATCTCCTCTTTGTTGCGCCCCCAGAAACGTTTAGGGCCCGGAGCGCCGATTTTGACGCCTTCCTCGAAGGGTGGCAGTTTCTGTTGGAGGGGCCGTGAGGCGTGCTGATGTCACACATCGCTTCTTCCTGATGCTCGGCGGCAGGGCCACCGAGTTGCTCGGGCAGCTCGGTGACGTGGCCATACTGGCCGGCCGGACCTTTTACCAGGCGCTGAAGCCCCCCTACGAGATTCGGAGCCTGATTGTTCAGATGGACCACATTGGGGTCAAGTCGATCTCGATCTGTGGCATTGCGGCCGTCTTCACCGGTCTTGTCCTCGCGCTGCAGACCACGTACGGGCTCGCCCGCTTTGGGGCCAAGGCCTACGTCGGGATCGTGGTTTCCCTGTCGATGGTGCGGGAGCTCGGGCCAGTGCTCACCGCCCTATTGGTGGGGGGACGGGTGGGATCTGGGATTACCGCCGAGCTCGGTGCCATGACGGTGACCGAGCAGATCGATGCCATGCGAGCCATGGGGGCGAATCACATCAAGAAGCTGGTGGTCCCCCGCGTTTTGAGCGCCATGCTGGTACTGCCCCTGCTCACGGTCATGGCCGATGCGTTGGGGATCTTCGGAGGCATGGTGATCTCCCAATACGAGTTTCACGTGGACTCGCATCTGTACATGAGCACCATTTGGCGGAATCTCGCGCTGGCGGATCTCTTGAGTGGCCTGGGCAAGACGGTCGTCTTCGGCTTCCTCATTGGAATCATTGGTTGCTACAATGGCCTGGAGGTCTCGGGGGGGACCGAGGGTCTGGGGCGGGCGACCACGGCGACGGTCGTGACGTCGGCGATCCTCGTCCTGATCTCCGATTTCTTCCTGACCAAGTTCTTTTGGTGGCTGGAGATGCTTGCCTGATGAGCGAGGCCATCGAGCTTGTTCAATTGTACAAGGCCTTCGAGGGGAACGAGGTCCTCCAGGGATTAGATCTCGGGATCGAGGCGGGAGAGATCCTGACCATCCTGGGAGGGAGCGGGACCGGCAAGAGTGTCCTCCTGAAGCTGATGATCGGACTCCTGAAGCCGGATGCAGGCCAGATCCTGGTTGAAGGGGACGACATCGTCCCGCTCAAGGAGGAGGAGCTGCTGAAGCTCAGGCGAAAGGTGGGCATGCTGTTTCAGGGCGCGGCCCTCTTTGACTCGTTGAGTGTGAAGGAAAACGTTGCCTTTCCCTTGAGGGAGCACACCCGGATGACCGAGAATGAGATCCGGGATCGGGTGGCGGAGGTCTTGTCGCTTGTGGGGATGAGCGGCACGGAGGCAAAATTTCCGGTGGAGCTCTCGGGAGGCATGCGGAAACGTGTGGGACTGGCCCGGGCGGTTGCCTTGACGCCGCGGATCGTCCTGTATGATGAACCGACGACGGGCCTCGATCCCCGCAATGTGGACAAGATCAATGAACTGATCACCGACCTCCGCGCGAAACTCCATGTCACCTCGGTGGTGGTCACCCACGACCTGCAGAGCGCCTTTCGGATCTCGGACAGAGTCTCACTCCTTTCCGAGGGGCGGATCGCTGCCACCGGGACACCGGCAGAGATGGGCAGAGTTGAAAACGCGGCGGTTCAGGAATTTTTGGCTGGCCACCTGTGAGAGTTCATAGTTCAGGGTTAAGGGTTCAGAGTAGAGAGTTCAGGGAAGATCGTGCAGGGTTCAGGGTCAAGAGTTGAGCATGTAGAGTTCAGAGGAACAAATCTTGCTGATCCATGAGCCATGAACCGTGAACTGTGAACAGTGAACGGAGAACTAGATGCGGGATCGGGAGTTACAGATCAAACTTCGGGTCGGGATCTTCGTCCTCCTTCTCCTCATCCTCTTTGTAGCCTTTGTCCTGACGATCGGAGTGCAAACCCGCCTCTTCGAAGAACGGTACACCCTCCGATCCGCCTTTGGGGACGTGCAGGGACTGATCGTGGGGGCTCCCGTCCGTCTGGCCGGATTGACCGTGGGCACCGTGCAGCAGATCACCTTTGGTCCGGATATCGCCGATCCCCGCATCCATGTGGAGGTGACCATTGACGTGGACTTTCAGTCCCGCATCCGGGAGGACTCGGTGGCAAGCATCGGGACCATCGGATTGGTTGGAGATAAGGTGTTCGAGATCACTGTGGGGAGCGAGAGCGCAAGGATCCTGCAGCCAGGGGAGGTTCTGCAGAGTGCAGAGCCGCTCGATTTTGCCCGTCTCGTGGGCCTCGGTGGAGACGTGTTGGAGAGTTTGGCGGATGCCAGCGGGGCCCTGAAAAAGATCCTCGGGAGTATGGAGGAAGGTCAGGGACTCCTTCCCACTTTACTTTCGGACGAAGTGGGTCGGGAACTGATCCGCGATCTGGCCGTCGTCGCAAGGAACCTCCGCACGCTTAGCGAGCGGGCGGAGAAAGGAGAGGGGCTTCTTGGCGCGTTGATGGCGAAGAAAGATGTTCCTTTAGTCGAGAACCTGAACCGCAGCGCCGTGCATTTGGAGCGCACGCTGAAAGAAATCCGCGAAGGGGAGGGGCTCCTCCATGCCCTCATCTTTGAGAAGGGCGGGGCGGACGTGGTGGAGGACCTCAAGCGGACCGCCGAGGGGTTGGACAAGGTGGTGGGGCGCCTGCGGGGCGGCGAGGGCCTCTTGGGAGCTCTACTCACCGAGGAGAGCAAGCGGCAGGTTCTTCAGGACCTTGGGGGGATCGTGGCTGACCTCAAGCGGATCACGAGGGCTCTGGCAGAGGGGAAGGGCACATTGGGGGCACTCATCCAGGACCCGACCGTATACGAAGACCTCTCAAGCCTCCTCCGAGGGGCGGAGCGGAGCTGGATCCTCCGGGGCCTCATTCGCTCCAGTGTCCGCGGGGGGGAGGATACGGTGGAAGAAGAAGAAAAGTGAGACAAGTAGTCAGATCAATCCGGCCGTGGCAGTTTCCCTTAGCGTAAGCCTATCTGGCCTTCACCAGTCAAGAGCGTTTGCGGACCCGCCAAGCTTTCCCTTTCTCACGGATCGATTTTTGCACGTTGCCTCTACTGGATTTCCTCTTTCTGTTCAGTGGACGATTCGCGGCCACGGATATCCGATAGTCCGTCAAGCAGGTGAAGGCTTGGGGAGATCGGGAAGGCCGCTGTGGTCCGTAGGGGGTATTTGGTGAAGCGAAAACTCCGGATTGCGAGACGAATTCTCCTGGGCCTGCTCGTCGTCGTTCTCCTCGTTGTCGCCGGGGTTCAAGTTGCCCTTTCAACTGAGGCGGTTCAACGGGTTCTCCGGACCCGCCTTGAAGGTCTGCTCAGTGGGCGGCTGCGGCAGGAGGTCCGGATCGGCGAGGTCTGGTTGAGCCCGTGGCTCAACTTTCTTGAGCTGCGTCAACTCGCCGTCAGCGGCCCAGGGCAAGCCCCTCTCCTCGAGATTTGGCGTGTCCGGTTTTACCCGGATCACAGTCGCCTTCTCCATCGGGTGCTGGCCTTTAAGAACGTAGTCCTGCTGCGTCCCGTCATCCAGCTTCCCGAAGGACTCGAGGTCCCGGAAAGACCGCCAGGAGGGCTGGACGTCTCCCCGATTACTCTTGATGTCGATCGTCTTCAGATCCGGGAGGGGAAATTTATCTACGGCGGGGAGAAACGGATCTGGAACGCTCAGGGTCTTGATGCTGATCTCTGGAGAGAAGAGGCGCGGGTGCGAGGTGAAATTCGCGTCGCCGAGGGAGTGGTGCATCTGTCCGCGGAACCCCTGCACTGGGGAAAGCTCGAGGCAATTGTGGCCTTGGAGGAACAGGACCTGACCTTTACGCGTCTCGGGGTCGATGTGGGGCGAGGAGACTTCGGAGTGACCGGGCGGGTCCGGAACCTGATCGGTGGACCAAGCCTGGACGTCGAGCTGACCGCGCAATTTCCCTTTACGTTTCGGCACTCCAGGCTGGGGACTCTCCGAATTGACGGCCAACTCACGGGGCCGGCACGTGCTCCCTCCTTTCAGGGGGTTGCCTGGATGCGCGGTGGCCCATGGCCTGACATGAGGATCATACTTTCCGGCGACCGAGAGGGGATCCAGGGCAAGGACCTGGCCCTGCGTCCCGCCTCAGGCGAGGTATCGGGGAGTTTCCACCTTGCGTGGAAAGACCTGAGCTACACCGCCGAAGTCCGAGGGCAGGGACTTGCTCTCGATCTGCTTATGGCTCCGAGTCTGGGGAACCTCCCGGTGACCGGGGCGGTCGCTGTCCAGGCCCTCGTGGAAGGCCGGGGTCTCACGGCTGCCGGTGTCGCGGCTCAGGCAACCTTTCAGGTCCGCTCGCTCCAGCGCCGAGATCAGCCCTCGATTGCGGGGAGCGCGGAGGGATACGTGAAGGCTACTGGGGGGCGCGTTTCTCTCGAACGCCTTCAGGTAGACCTTCCGCCCAATCGTCTGACCGTGAAGGGATCGTTGTGGGAGGAGTTGAATCTCGAGGTGGCGGCAATCTCCCCGCGTGTTGATCGAGTCGGGCGACTCCTCGGGACAAACGGGCTGAGGGGAAATGGCAAGGTGGTGGGTCGTGTGATGGGGACACTCACGGCTCCCACGTTTCAGGGGACCCTTACGTGGGACTCCGCCCGTCTCCTGAAGCGGGATTTCAAAAGCATTCATGGAAAGATCCAGCTCGAGCGGCGGCATCTGAGAGCCCCTCGCCTCGTTGTCACCAGAGGAAAAAGCACCGGGACGATCCATCTCCGCTTGACCCTACCGGACAAGCCGGGGGTGCGTGACTTGAACGAGGATCTCCGGATCAACGCAAAGGGGCAGGTCAGTGGAGCCCCCGGAGATTTTTTGTCCCTCTTTGTTCGGGAGAAGATCCCCGTCAGAGGGAGAATGACGCTGGAGGCGAGTGTGGACGGCGTTCCGGCCCAGCTTGAAGGACACGGGCATGTATTAATCAAGGATGCCACCGTGCTCGGCGAACCGTGGCAAGCAATAGAGGCAGGCCTTGAATTGGAGCCTAAGCGTCTTCTTTTCGAAGAGGTCCGCCTGGCCCGCGGCGGCGAGCACGTGACGGGGAAAGGTCTCGTGCGACTCGAGGACGGCGGGATTAGTTTTCGCCTGGCCACGGCGGGGCTTTCGCTTGAGGGATTTCGGCTCTTCGAAGGAACAGACCTCCAAGGGAAGATGCACGGCGAGATGCACGGGGAAGGTCATCTTGAGAACCCGAGGATCCAGATGGACTACACACTGAAGGGCCTCCGGTATAGCACGATTCCTCTAGGGAGTGGTCGCGGGAGCCTTTTGCTCGAGGACCAGGCGATGACCGCTCAATTGGCGCTCCCGGAACGGGGCTATTCCGCAACGGGAAGGCTGCAGGCCGTCCGCCCGTATGCCTACAATGTGCGGGTCAGCATGAAGCAGGCGGACTTGACTCCCCTCTTTGGCCTGGCAGGCCTTTCTCTCCTGAAGGGGGGTGGGGGGACCGGTTCCGGAACAGGCCAGGTGCGCGGAAATCTCACGGCGCCCCGTCCATCCGAGAGGACCCTCCACCTCGAGGCTCCCTCGCTGCGCCTCCACGGAGTGACATTTCACACCGTCCGACCGATCCGTCTCGGGATGCAGGGAGACACGTTGACGATTGCTTCCCTTGCGGTGAGCGGAAAGCAGGGGTGGCTGAACGCTCGGGGAAACATTGCTCTTCACGGGAAGGCGGACGTCGATATTCGGGGGAAGATCCCGGTAGCGCTCCTGCGAGGGCTTGGGGCGGTTGCCGGAGGGAGTGGGGCCGCTGACCTGAAACTGAAGGTCTCCGGGCTCTGGGCCTCGCCCCGGTACGAGGGAGACATGCAGTTGAAAGGGGCCCGCCTCCGACTGAAGGGACATCCAGAGGATTTTCAACGTATTGCCGGGCGCATGGATTTTCAGAAGACAGAAATTCGTATCCCGAGCCTGATTGGGAGGTGGGCCGGGGGGGAGGTGAAAATCTCAGGGACCGCATCCCGGACCCGGGGAAAGGAATGGCGGTGGGATCTCGATCTCATCCTTGATAAAGCAGACGGAGAGCGGGTCTTTGCCTGGGGAGACAGGAGGGGCAGGAGGAGAGTAACCGGTCGGACCTATCTTCAGGGGAAGCTTGCTGCCAGGGGGAGGTCTTGGCAAGAGTTGCAACACTCGCTGAGAGGAAAGCTCAGATTAGCCTTGAGGGATGGAACGTTCCGGCGATACACCGTGCTGGCCAACATCCTGCAAATCCTCAATCTCAATCCAGACCCTGTGAAAGGCGTTCCCTACGATTCCCTTGACGCGGACTTTCATCTGAAGCGGTGGGTTGCAAAGACCGAGGATCTCAGGTTCGTCTCCGACACCGTGAAGATCAGCGGGGTGGGTACGATTGACCTGGGTCGCCGAAAAGTCGATATGCTCCTGGGGGTGCAACCCCTCCGCACCGTGGACAAGGCCGTCCAATTTCTCAAACTGGGGAAGATCCCAGTCTTGGGCCGGCTCCTCTTCGGGAAGGAGCAGAGTGTCCTGGTAGTGGCAGTGGAGGTCAAGGGACCCCTGGACGGACCCAAGGTTGCCGCCGTGCCTGAGGAATCCCTCGGGCGGGGGGTCCTCGGTGTCATCCGCCGCGTGTTCGAGCTACCTGCGAAGCTAGTACCCTCCGGGAAATCGAGCAAATATCAGTGATCCGTCCGACGGGATTGACCCTCGACAGGTTTTTTGGTAGAAAAGGGGCCAAGAAAATTGACGGTCCGCATAGTGCCTGCCTTCGTCCGCCCAGCTGTCCGGCAGCGTTGTCGTGGATGACGTGCATGGGTGCACTTCCGAGTGGTCTCGCCTCCTGCGAGCGCATTGAGTCGCAGGGAGATACCAGGAAAGGCACCCTCTTCAATAGTGGGGGATGTAAATGGGTCACCGCACAGCCTTACAGGATTTTGTGAAGTCGAGGATGAGGGCCTCCCGGGTGGTGGTGGTCTCCAATCGGGCGCCGTATATGCATGTCTATGAGGGAGACCAGATCATCTCGCGACGACCGGCCGGCGGGGTCGTGGTGGCACTCGATCCGGTGCTGCGAGTGGCCAAGGGGAGCTGGGTGGCCGCCGGGCAGACCGAAGCGGACCGGAATGTCGCGGATGAGGAGGGGCGGGTCCGTGTTCCACCGGAGGATCCCCAGTACACCTTACGACGTGTGTGGCTGACCAAAGAGCAGGAGGAGGGGTACTATTACGGCTTCTCCAATGAGACCCTCTGGCCGCTCTGCCATGCGGCCTTTATCCGACCGTTGTTTCGCGCCGCCGACTGGCAGCACTACCAGGCGGTCAATCAGATCTTCGCCGACGCGGCCCTCAAAGAGGCTGGGTCCGGACGAGCGGTCATCTGGACTCAGGATTACCATCTTGCCCTCTGCCCGCGCCTTCTGAAGGAGGCGCGGCCGGAGTTGAGCGTGGCGCATTTCTGGCATACCCCCTGGCCGAACCCCGAGGTCTTTCGGATCTGCCCGTGGAGACGGGAGCTGTTAGAGGGGCTTTTGGGAAGTGATCTCCTCGGGTTTCACATCCGCTACCATTGCGATAATTTTCTGGCCACAGTGGCCAACGAACTGGAAGCCAAGATCATCACCGAACAGTCGGCTGTGCAGTACCGAGGACGCACGACACTGGTCAGACCCTTCCCCATTAGCATCGATTATCATCGGATCGTCCAGGATGTGGACTCACCCGAAGTGAAGGAAGAGACCCGTCGGATCGAAGGGCTGCTGGGGGGGCGGCCGGAGTTCTTGGCGGTGGGGGTAGACCGGATTGACTACACCAAAGGGATCGTGGAACGGTTGGAGGCCATTGATCGGTTCCTCGAGCGGTACCCGCAATATTTGGGTCGGTTCATCTACCTGGGGATTGGCGCCCCCAGCCGGATTCATATCCCAGCGTACAAGCAACTTCGAGGAGAGATCGCCCAGCTGGTAGAAGAGATCAACTGGAAGCATGGAATGGAAACCTGGCAGCCGGTAATTTTTGTGGACCAACAGGTCAGTTACCCCAGGCTGCTGGCCTATCTGGCGATGGCAGATCTCTGCCTCGTGACGGCGCTCCATGACGGCATGAATTTGGTCGCCAAGGAGTTTATTGCGTCACAGCAACAGGAAAACCCGGGCGTTCTCATCCTGAGCCGGTTTACCGGTGCGGCCCGCGAGCTGGTCGAGGCCTTGCCGATTAACCCGTATGACATCGAGGGGGCTGCCGAGACGATTCGCCAGGGACTGGAGATGCCCCGGGACGAACGGATGAGACGCTTCCGGTGGCTCCAGGAGCAGATCCAGGACCACGATATCTACCGGTGGTCCCTGGAGATGCTCAGCGAGCTGAGACGGGTACGCCGCGGCCGGCTATGACCCATCTCTTCCGGATTTGGGACCGCTGTGCCGTGCGGATCCGGCAGGCCGAACAGGTCGGTCTCTTGTTCGATTTCGATGGGACCTTGAGCCCCATTGCTAGCCGCCCAGAGGTTCCCCGCCTTTCGCCATCCTCCCGAAAGATGTTGCAGGCGCTTGCACAGGATAGCCGGGTGGCCGTGGGGATCGTGAGTGGTCGTGGGCTGAGGGACCTCCGAGGCCGCGTCAGGCTCCGCGGGATCTATTATGCGGGAAACCATGGCCTGGAGCTGGAGGGGCCCGGGATCCGCTTTCTTCATCCTGGGGCTCGAGCGGCGCGACCGGTACTACTCCGACTCACTCAAGAGCTCCGGAGGCGCTTGCTGGGGGTGCCGGGCGTCCTCGTGGAAGATAAGACCTTAAGCCTGAGCCTCCACCTGCGACGCATTCCTGGCGCGAGACGCGCCTATGTTCGGAGCGTCTTCGCGCGGACAGTGAGGCCGCATCTGAAGGAGGGGGCGGTTCGGGTGACCCGAGGAAAGTTGGTCTTGGAGGTTCGCCCCGCTGTCGACTGGGATAAGGGGAGTGCCGTGGGACTCATCCGGAAGGCGATTGGGAGAGGGCGGTCGTCTCGAAAGATTTTCCTGTGCTACGTCGGGGATGACGAGACCGACGAAGCGGCCTTCCAGGCCTTGGGAGAGGAGGACCTGGCGGTCTTCGTGGGAGGTCGGAAGCGGAGCAGTGCCGCTCCCTATTATCTTCGCGATCCTGGGGAGGTGGCGGATTTCTTGAAGCGTCTCAGGCGTTCGGTGGCCGCCTGAGGAGCAAGGAAAGATCGCTGGTATACCTCGGGTACAGATCGGCTGGCGGGATGAGACATGGACGAAACGCTGAAGCCCATTGATCTCCGAGGAGTAAAGACTTATCCCCTGGGGGGGCGGCCGAGTAAAGTCACCGCTGCCGCCCTGGCACGGGTCTGGCAGAAAGGGGGGGCCTTTCGGGACTTCCTGGCGAGCCTTCCCGATGTCTTGGGAGCACACGACTTTCGGGCGGTGGTGGCCGCCATCGTTGCCGCCCGGCGGGCCGGCAAGCCGGTAATCCTTGGGTTGGGTGCCCATGTCATCAAGGTCGGGCTCTCCCCGGTCGTGATCGATCTCTTGGAGCGGGGAATCGTGACCGCTCTTGCCATGAACGGGGCTGGCCCCATTCACGATTTTGAACTCGCCTATGCCGGTTTTACCTCCGAGGAGGTCGAGCCGATGCTTCGGACCGGAGAGTTCGGGATGGCGGAGGAGACGGGGAAGATCCTGAACGAGGCGATACGAGACGGAAGGGACAAGGGGTGGGGTCTCGGACGGGCCGTGGGCGAGAAGCTGCTAGCCCTGAACCCGCCGCATCTCGTGTTGAGCCTTTGTGCCGCCGCGGTTCGTCTTCACCTTCCGGTGACCGTTCACGTCGCGGTGGGGACGGATATCATTCACATGCACCCCTCGTGCGATGGGGCCGCCATCGGCCAGGCGAGTCACATCGACTTTCGGCTTCTCACGGCCGCGGTCGCTGAACTGGGGGGAGGGGGTGTCTATCTCAACGTGGGTTCCGCGGTTCTCCTTCCCGAGGTCTTCATGAAGGCGGTGGCGGTGGCTCGAAATCTGGGACACGCGGTGAAAGACTTTACCACCGTGAATATGGATTTTCTGCAGCACTACCGACCGATGCAGAATGTCGTGCTCCGGCCGGTGGCAGGAGGTGGCCAGGGGTATGCCCTCACCGGTCACCACGAGATCCTTTTCCCGCTTCTGGCCGCCGCCGTGATCGAGCAGTGGGAAGAACCAGAGGCGGGAAAAGCGAAGTAACCGCATCGGAGCGTCCCGGCCCTACATCCCGTCTCCGGGAAGAGTGAAATGCTGCCGCACTATGCGGGGAAACTGAAGACGCTCACCGAGCTCGTCTCCACTGTGCAGGAGCTCCGCCGACAGGGAAAGCGGGTGGTCTTCACCAATGGGTGCTTCGACCTGCTCCATCGAGGGCACGTTCGGTATCTGGATGAGGCCAAGGGTCTAGGCGATGTACTCGTCGTCGCCATCAACAGCGACGCCTCGGTCCGCGCCCTCAAGGGACCGGATCGACCCGTGATGTCCCACGAGGAGCGAGCCGAGCTTGTGGCTGCCTTGGCCGCGGTGGACTATGTTCTTATTTTTGAGGAGCTCGATCCCGAGAAGGTCATCGGGGCGCTCGAGCCGGACCTGCTGGTAAAGGGAGGGGATTGGCAGGAGGAGCAGGTGATCGGGCGACAGATCGTCGAGGGTCGGGGAGGACGCGTCTGTACCCTTCCGTATGTAGAGGGAGCTTCGAGTAGCCAGCTCCTCCGGCGCATCCGGGAAGGCAAGGGATGATCACGGGACGATTTGGTGAGCTTCAGCTCCTCGGCCTTCAGGAGGCACTTTCAGATCTCGCCGCCGGCGGCGCACTCTCCCTGCATGGCCTCTGGGGAGGTGCCCGGGCACTCGTGTTGGGGAAAGTTGCCAGGGTGCTTAAGCGTCCTCTCGTCGTCGTGACGGCCACCCTGAAGGAAGGAGAGGAGCTCACGGCGGATCTCCGCTTCTTCCTCGATCGGGACCGGGTGAACCTCTTTCCGGAGCGAGAGGTTCCACCATTTCAGCCGGTCTCGCCGCCACTCGAGGTCCGGGCGGAGCGGATCCAGCGCCTGCGAGAGCTCCGGGACGACGAGCTCAAGGCGCTCGTGGTCCCCATCCGTGCCCTCTTCCGACGCCTCCTCCCCCCCGACGCCCTGGACTTGGCGACGTTGCACCTCTATCCCCATCGGATTGTCCCGCCCGAGCAGGTCGTGGCGCTGCTCGAGGTGGGGGGGTATCGGTTGGTCCCCCAGGTGGAGCAATCGGGAGAGTACAGCCGTCGGGGGGGTATCCTCGATATCGGTCTACCACATTTGCTGCATCCGGTTCGGATCGAGTTCTTCGGGGACGAGATCGAATCTATCCGGACCTTTGATGTCAGGACGCAACGCTCTCTGTCGAGCCTGCCCACTACGGATGGGGTGACCATCCTTCCCCTCTCAGAGATTCTTCTGAGCGCGGAGTCTCGGGAGTTCGCCAGGCAGTGGATGGGGCGGGAACGTCCTGCTGCCGTGAAGGAAGCAGTTGAATCGGGGAGGCCCGGCCCAGGGCTCGAGCGGTATCTTCCCTCCTTTTATCGTCGCATCGTCCCCCTGTGGGAATACTTTAGCGCGGGGACGATTCTCGTCTGGGACGACCCGGACCAACTGAAGGCCCAGGCGGAGAGGACTGAGCATCTCCTGGTTGAAGAGTACGCGCGGCATCAAGCGGAAGGCCTCCCCCCCCTGACCGCCACTCACCTCCGGTGGAAGGAAATTCACGTGCGCCTCGCCTCAAGGCCGAGGGTCGACGTTTTCCCGTTCTCGCCCGCCCCGCAGCGTGAGAGGAGTACCTCCGGGTTCGAGACCAAGCAGATTCCTTCGTATCAGGGGCGTATGATGCCCCTCGTGCGCGATCTCGAAAACTGGCGTCGAGAGGGTCGCGCGATTACCCTCGTGGCGAGGGGGACGACCCAGGCCCATCGCCTTTGCGAAGTCCTTCGCGAACACGACCTGGGGGCGACGGTCACGGATGGGCCTCCCGGACCCGGAAGCATCCATATTCTGGAAGGGGGACTCAGCGCTGGATTTTACTTTGCGCCGCTCAAGCAGACGTATCTCACGGAGGCCGAGATCTTTGGCCCGCGTCGGGCAGTTTCTGTCCGTCGGCCGAAGATCCGAGAAGACCGTGCCTTGGCAGCATTCGAGGATGTGAAGTCTGGAGATGTGGTCGTTCACGTGGATCATGGCATCGGCCGGTTTCACGGACTGCAGAAGCTCACGGTGGGCGAGGTCGAGGGAGATTACCTTTTGCTGGAGTATGCGGGCGGCGATAAGCTCTACGTCCCGGTGGACAAACTCCACCTGGTCCAGCGCTATGTTCGTGCCGACACCACCGTAAGCGGACCTCCCCTGGATCGTTTGGGATCGAGCTCGTGGGCGAGGGCCAAGGACCGGGTGCGGGCGTCCATTCGCGAAATGGCCCAAGGGCTCTTGAAGCTCTACGCCGCCCGGCAGCTGGCCGGGGGTCATGCGTACTCTCCGGATACTCCCTGGCAGCGGGAGTTTGAGGTTGCCTTTCCCTTTGAGGAAACGGAAGACCAGATGGGGGCCATCCAGCAGGTCAAGGTGGATATGGAGCGGCCTCAGCCGATGGACCGCCTGATCTGTGGCGATGTCGGCTACGGCAAGACCGAGGTAGCCATGCGCGCCGCTTTCAAGACCGTCATGGACGGGAAACAAGTGGCGGTGCTCGTCCCCACGACCGTGTTAGCGCTGCAACACTTTCAATCGTTCGCGGATCGCTTTGCCCCTTTTCCGATCGTGGTGGAGATGCTCTCGCGATTTCGGACTCGCGGAGAACAGCACAAGGTCCTGCGGGGGTTGCGGGACGGGACGGTAGATGTTGTCATCGGGACCCATCGGCTTTTGCAGAGGGATGTCCGCTTTCGGGACCTGGGACTCCTTGTCGTAGATGAGGAGCAGCGGTTTGGCGTGGCTGCCAAAGAACGCCTGAAGCAGTTTCGCACCGAGGTCGATGTCCTCACCCTTACGGCTACTCCCATCCCCCGAACCCTTCACATGGCGATGTTGGGGGTTCGAGATGTCTCCACCATCGAGACGCCTCCCGAGGATCGGTTGAGCATTCGCACCTACGTCACACGCTTCGACCCCGAGGTGATCCGGCAGGCGGTGGAGGAAGAGATCGGCCGAGGTGGCCAGGTCTTTTTTGTCCACAACCGGATCGAGAGCATCCATTCGATGGCGCGGTTCCTCAAACGCCTGCTCCCCCATGTGAAGCTCGCGGTGGCCCATGGGCAGATGACGGAGGAGACGCTGGAACGGGTCATGTGCGACTTTTACGCAAAGCGGTATCAGCTCCTCTGCTCGACGGCCATCATCGAGTCGGGTCTCGATATTCCGACCGCCAATACCATCATCATTAATCGCGCGGACCGGTTTGGATTGGCCCAGCTCTATCAGCTGCGAGGGCGAGTCGGTCGGGACCGGTTCCGAGCGCATGCCTACCTCCTCATTCCCCGAGAGGAGGCCCTCAGTGAGAGTGCACGAAAGCGACTGCAGGTCATCGCGGAGCTGACGGAACTGGGGTCCGGCTTCAAGATTGCCACCAGGGACCTGGAAATCCGGGGAGCGGGAAATCTCCTCGGCGTGGAACAGCATGGGCATATCAATGCGGTCGGGTTTGATCTCTACTGTCAGCTGATCGAGGAGACGGTACGGGAACTCAAAGGAGTGGACCGCGAGGTGGTAGTGGATCCGGTGCTCCGTCTCCCCATCGAGGCCTACATCCCCGAGGCGTACGTGTCGGATGCCGTTGTCCGCCTCGGCTTATACCGGCGCCTGTCGGGGGCCACCTCCGTAAAAGAACGGGAGGATTTTATCGGAGAACTTCAGGACCGGTTTGGTCCCCTCCCCTCGCCGGTGGAGCATCTCTTGATAGCCCTCGATCTGAAGGCCAAGGCCCGGTTCCTCCGGATTAAGGAGATCGACGCCCGTGACGACGTCGTGCGGATTGCCTTCGGGCCAGCGCCGGCCGTCCCGCCCGAGCGAATCGTGGGGCTTCTCCACACGATGGGGGGAGAGCTCCGTTATTTGCCCCAAGATACCTTGGAGCTTCGGTGTGGGAAGACCTCCGCTCTCGAGCGGATTGAGCGGCTCCGGACCCTGCTCGACCGGATGGGGGAGCCGAGTACAGAGTCAACCGGGGCCGCAGGAAGGTCATGATACGTCACTCCCGAAACTTTTTGCTCGTTGTACTCATCGTCTGGGGGGGAACCGCGGCGGCCGCGGAGCCGATCCTCATTGACAAGGTAGCCGCCGTGGTGAACGACGAAGTGATTACCCTCAGCGAGGTCCAGAAGGAGGGGAAACCCCTCATTCAGCGAATTCGCCAGGAGTTGAGCGAGGACGTTTGGGCGAGTCAGATATCGATTACCCAACGGCAGGTCCTCGACGCGCTCATCCTTCGCCGATTGCAGTTACAGGAGGCCCAAAAAGAGAATGTCATCGTGGATCAGGCCCAGGTGACGGCGACCATAAACGAGATCAAAGTGCGGAACGGATTCAGGAGCGACGCCGAGCTCGCCGAAGCCCTGGCGCAGGAGAATCTCACCCTGGAGGAGTTCAGAACCAAGATCTGGGAGCAGCTGGTTGTCGATTCGCTTCTCAGCGTGAAAGTGCGAACGAGTGTTGTCTTATCTGAAGAGGAGATTACGGAATATTACCAGGTCCACCTCGCTGAATACCAACAGTCCCCCTCGGTGCGGATCCGGCATGTGCTCGTCCGTCTGCCCGAGACTGCGTCCTCTGAGGATGTAGAGAAGGCCCAGAACCGTGCAGCTGAGGCGCTCGAGGCGCTTCGAAATGGGGGGGATTTTGCAAAAGTGGCCGCACAGTATTCGGATGGCGCGGCGGCCCAGGATGGGGGCGACTTGGGCGTCATCCGAAAGGGGGAACTGGACCCGACTCTGGAGTCGGTTGCTTTTTCCCTAGAACCCGGGAGCCTCAGCGATATCATCCGGACCGCGGCGGGATTCAATATCATTAAGGTGGAGGAACGGACGGCCGGCGATGTGCCAATTGCTGAGGTCCGAGATCGGATGCGCGAACGCCTTTTCGCCGAAAAGGTGGAGAAACGAATGAACGAGTATTTTGGGGAACTCAAAGAGAGGGCCTACATCGAGATCCGCCTCACCGAGTAACTTCCGCTGAGAGCTAAGAGTCGAGAGTTGAGAGTCAGGGGCTTACTCCTCTGTTCTGGAACCCCTCGACTCTGGGCACTCGACTCTCGACTATTCACTAACACAGGGGAAGGTCTGCGGCCGCATTGAGGTCCAGGGATGCGACCTCTCCTTGAGCAAGACGGGCGGAGCCGGCCGCGGCGATCATGGCAGCGTTGTCGGTGCACAGCTCGGGCCGGGGCCAATAGACTTCGATCCCGTCACGGCCTGCCTTGCTCGCCAGGTGTTGCCGAAGCGAGTGGTTGCAGGCGACCCCACCCGTGATCAGAATCCGAGGGGCGTTCACGCGCTTCGCGGCCTTGATGGCATTGCGCGTGAGGACATCCACGACCGCCTGCTGGAAGCTGGCGGCGATGTCCGCCACCAGTTGCGGATTGAGAGGGGCGGGTTCGGAGTTGAAGGTCCTCGCTCCTGTGGCACCGCGTCTCCGGGGTGTCCGGTACCCCCTGTGCTCGAGATAATGAATTACCGCGGTCTTGAGCCCGCTGAAACTGAAGTCTAACGAACCATGACCCAGGATTGGTCGCGGGAGGGGTACTGCTCGGGGATCGGCGGTCCTCGCCACGTGTTCGATGTGGGGGCCTCCGGGAAAGGGGAGACCGAGAAGCTTCGCGACCTTATCAAAAGCCTCTCCCGCCGCGTCATCTCGAGTACAACCCAGCAAGCGATACTTCCTGGGAGCCTCTGCGTGGTACAGGTGTGTGTGTCCCCCCGAAGCCACCAGGGCGACATAGGGGCACTCGAGGCGCGGATGGTCGAGCAGACCGGCGGCCAGATGCCCCTCAATATGGTTGATCGCCACCAGGGGCTTCCCAAGCGTGTACGCTAACGCCTTGGCTGCGGACAGCCCCACGAGCAGGGATCCTACCAGGCCGGGACCCACCGTCACGGCGAGGCCCGTCAGATCACCAAAATCCATCCCGGCCTCCCGGACCGCCAACCGCATGACCGGCCCGATCATCTCCAGGTGGCGGCGGGAGGCAAGCTCTGGCACGATCCCCCCGTAGGGAGCATGCACCCTTACCTGCGATGCCACGATGTTGGACCGGATCTTTTCTCCCCCTTCCAACACCGCAGCAGCGGTTTCATCACACGAGGTCTCGATGCCCAGGATAAAGTCAACCATATCTTTAAGTTGTTAGCTATCAGCGATCAGCTGTCATCAATGACATACAGCGGTCGGCTGTCAGCAGTCGGCTATCAGCTTCTCCATGGCCTCTCATACTGAGAAGTGAAGCCTGCTACGAGTCTGACGGCTGAGTGCTGAATGCTACTTAGTGATTGCTGATGGCGGGTAGCTGACAGCTTTCTTCGCTTTCCGACTGGTACCGTTCCACCTATTCTTGTCTGGCCAATCTTCTCACTGCACCCGCTCACGAGTGTTGAAAGAAATCCCGCCCCCTCGAATTCGGCGTATCAAGTTGGAACGGCACTAGCTGGAGGCCAAGGCCTCCGGGGTCCGTTCGTAGATCAGGATCGCCTTCAGGACCTCCACCGCTCGTCCAAGTTGAGGGTCCTTCTTGGGGTCAGGGGTGCGCCGGCCCAGGGGCTGGGTCGTATCCCCTTCTTGCTCGCCGATGGTCTGCTGGCGCCGATCGATCGGGCCCTGAGGCGCGGCCGTCGTCGCCGGCTTGGGAGGCTCGACGACGATATCCGGCGTCACGCCGGCGCCCTCGATGGCGCGCTGGCTCGGAGTGAAGTATCGGGCGGTCGTCAGCCTGAGGCCAGAGCCGTCGTCGAGCGGAATCACCGTCTGGACCGTCCCCTTGCCAAAGGTCTGGGTGCCCAGGAGGACCGCCCGCTGGTGGTCCTTCAGTGCTCCAGCCACAATCTCAGAGGCGCTGGCGGAACCCTTATTGACCACCACCACCATAGGGAAGCTCTGGGAATTGTCATGTTCGTCCACAAACCGCAGATTCTGATTCTTTGCGCGTCCCTCGGTATATACGATGAGCTTCCCCTTGTCCAGAAAGAGATCAGCCACTTGGACCGCCTGACTCAGGAGCCCTCCGGGGTTGTTCCGAAGGTCGAGGATGAGGCCGCGCATCCCTTTCTCCACCAGCTCGTCAAGCGCCCCCTCCAGGTCCCGGTGGGTCCGTTCCTGGAACGAGACCACGCGAATGTAACCGATGCCTTCTCCGAGATCCGAAGCGCGAACGCTATGCACTTCGATGATGTCGCGGACAATGGACACCTCGAAGGGTTGTTGTCCGTCACGGAGGATGGTCACCGTCACCTGGGTTCCCTTGGGCCCCCGCAGCTTTCGAACCGCCTCGACAAGTGTCATGTCCTTGGTTGGCTCACCGTCGATCTGGGCGATACGATCCCCAGCCTGGATCCCGGCCCGATCCGCGGGGGTCCCTTCGATGGGGGCGACCACCGTGAGATACCGGTCCCGCACCGTGATCTCGATCCCTAACCCCGCGAAGCTACCCTGGGTTTCAATCTGCATTTCCTTGTAGACGTCGGGTGGCATAAAGGAGCTGTGGGGGTCCAAGGTGGTCAGCATTCCCTGGATTGCCCCGTAGATCAGGTCCTTGGACTCGGTGGATTCGACGTAGTTGTTCCGCACGAGCGTGAGGACCTCGGTGAAGACCTTCAGCGTGTCGTAGGCTTCGTCCGTGGCCACGACCCGTTGGTGGACACCACTGGTCACGATCAGCACCATTAATAGTGCGATCATCAGTATGACTCGTATCCGGCCAGTCTGCTTACTGGAGAGCATTGTGGGAACCTCCTCTGTGCCCGCGTCTCGATGTCCTTAGGGTCACCCCTCGGATGTACAAGAAGTATACCATAGTGCGGGATGTCAGGGCGGAAATTCTCAGGGCCGAGCAGCGAGCCAAACCAGGGGGTCCTGTGGTTCACCCTTGAAACGCAATTCAAAATAGAGCTGCGGACCCTCGAGCGAGCCGGTCTCCCCCACCCGCGCGATGACCTGGCCCGCCCGGACCGCATCGCCCGTCTCGACCAGGAGTTCCGACGCATGGGCGTAGAGTGAGTAGAAACCCTGGCCGTGATCGACGATGATCAGTTTGCCGTAACCCCGGAACCAATCGGCAAAGAGGACCGTGCCGTTATGGATCGCCTTGATCTGCTGGCCCAGGGGGGCGCGAATGCCGATCCCCTTATTGAAGATCACGGTGTTAAAGTTCGGATTCTTCTGGCGCCCGAAACGGAAGGCGACCTTTCCTTTCGTGGGCCAAGGGAGCTTGCCCTTGCGGGCCGTAAATGGGCCCCTCGGAAGACGGGGGGAAGGTTTCGCCCGGGCCTTCGCGCGCTTTCTGAGCTGCTTGATGAGACTCTGCAGGCGGGCGGAGGCCTTCTCAAGCTCCCGAATGGCACTCAGGTAGCCCTCTTTCTCCTCTCGAAGTCGGGCCAGCAGGATCCGCTGTCGCCATTTCTCATCGGCAATCGTCGCCTGCGTCGCTTCGATACGTTGTCGCCTTTTGGCGAGGGTCGCCCGGTGGGACTTGAGCGCCGCCTGCTTCTTGCTCAGCCCCCTCACCGTGGTGGCGTACCGTTCGCTCAGGGTCTGATCCTGGGCCGTGATGGTCTTGAGATACTTCACCCGACGCGCCATGTCGGTGAGGTTTTCGGCAGAGAAGAGGAGGCGGAAGACGCCGAACTGGCCCTGCTTATACAGGGCCCGGAGGCGGGAGGCCCAACGCTCCTGAATGGCTTGCAACTCGCGCTCACTGTGGCTGGTCTCCCGCTTCAGCTTTCGGAGGGCCCGCTCATCGGCACGCAGTTTCTTCTCCAGCGATTTAAGCTCCCGGGTGTTGTGCTGCAGCTGCTGCTGAATCCTTTTGAGGGTGGCTTGGACCGCCGCCTCCTTGGCGGTGGTTTTCTGGACTTTTTTCCGCTCCGTTGCGATCTCCTTTTTCAGTTTTTCGAGCTTGTGCCTCTTTTCACGCAGAGTTTTCGGCTCGCGGGCCTGAAGGCCCCCGGTCAACAGCAGCGAGGTGGCTATTGCGATCGTTACCGCGGCGCGCACGGGTCTCATTGCTTCCTCTTGTTACACCTTTTATTACACCTTGAGAAATCGGCGAACGGCCACCAGGCTGCCCACGCCCCCCAGAAGGACACCGATGCCGATCATGGCCACCCCGTACTGGGTTGCGAGGAACTGAGCCAGTTCAGGCCCAGAGAGGATAATGCGGGCGGACGTTCCCAATTGCCACAGGGTTGCTCTGAACAAGGCGTACAGAAGACCCAGCGCCAAGGCGGCGCCCAGTCCCCCTTGGAGGGTTCCTTCAAGGATGAGGGGAATCTGAATGTAGGTCCGAGTCGCCCCGACCAGGCGCATGATCTCGATTTCCTGGGCCCGGGCATACACCGCCAATCGGATGGTGTTCGCCACGATAAAAAGCGAGGCAACGCCCAGCACGGCACCGATCACGATCGCCAGGATTTTCATCACCTCGACGACACTCGTCAGGCGCTCGACCCATTCCTGGCCGTACAGGACATCCTCGACGCCTTCCATTCGCTTCATCGAGGCGGCCAGTTGGGCTAAGGCGTCGGCCGTCTGGTATTTCTCACGAATCCGAAGCTGAAAGGAAGCCGGGAGGGGGTTGGCCTTTAACCCCTCCAGCAGGCTTTCCTGGCCTCGGATCTGTTTCCGGAAGTCGGCCAGAGCTTCCTCCTTGGAGACGTAGGTCACCTCGCGGATCCCCATCTCCGCGTCCAGGCGTTTCCGGACGAGCTTCCGCTGCTGAGGAGTAATGTTGTCGTGGAGAAAGACGATGACCTGAAAGTCCTCCGCCCACCGAGCCACCACGGTGCTCAGATTCAGGGTCAGGAGGAGGAAGATTCCCGAGACGAGGAAGGCGACGGTAATGGCCCCGATGGAGGCCATCACCCCCCACCCCCCTCGTCGAAAATTGAGGAAGGTCTCGTCTAGGAGGTGCCGGAGGCGCTCCCAGAACATGGGCTAAGTAATCTCCTCGACCAGGCGTCCGTGCTTCAGGATGAGGGTACGGTGGCCCATCTCGGACACCAACTTCGGGTTGTGGGTTGCCACCACCACCGTGGTCCCTCGGATGTTCACCTCGGCCAGGAGGCGCATGACGTCGAGAGCCAGATCGGGGTCGAGGTTGCCAGTCGGCTCATCCGCCAGCAGAATCGCGGGATCGCTGATAAGGGCTCTCGCGATGGCGATTCGCTGCTGTTCGCCTCCTGAGAGACTGTAGGGAATCTGGTCGGCTTTCTGTAAGAGGCCGACTTCTTTTAGGAGACGGCCGATCTTACGCCGGCTGATGGCCTCGGGGATCCCCAGGACACGGGTAACCAGGTGGAGATTGTCGTACACGGTCCGGTCCATGAGGAGTTTGAAGTCCTGGAAGATCACGCCGATACTGCGACGCAGCGCGGGAAGCTTGTTTTCCCGAAGCCGGACGACATTGCGACCGTTCACGAGGATCTGGCCAGTGCTCGGCAAATCATCTCGGAAGATGAGGCGCAAGAAAGTGGTTTTTCCAGCCCCGCTTGGGCCGGAGAGAAAGACGAATTCCCCTTTCTGGATGTGGAGGTTGATGTCGGAAAGGGCCACCACATCCTTCGGATAGGTCTTGGAGACATGAAACATCTGAATCATGATGTCTTCCTAATTCCTCGCCGTCCCGCTTCCGCTGCAGGCTAGCGTGTTTAATGCGACTTTGCAACCCCAAACTGGCCCAGAGCATAGCCAGATGGTGGCGTTGACAAGACTCGTAGGCTTCTTTAGCATGGGGATACCACCCGTTCTCGGGAAGAGTCACAACCATGTCCAAAGACCCACAACCCTCCGTGCCGCGCGGGCGTCGCATTCCGCTCTCTCGATTCTGGCTCGATTGGCGGATCAGCTTCTTCCTGGTGACGGTCTGCGTTGTGGTCATCGGGATCGCCATCGTGGCGCTGTGGGGTAGACCTGAAATCGTCCCCTCGGGGGCGGGGTCTTCGCCTGCGAACCATCGCGAGCTGGCGCAATTTTATGAAGGGCTAGGCAAGACTGAGGAAGCGATTGGCGAATATCAGACCGCGATTCGTCTGAGCCCCGACGATCCAGTGCTGTATGAGGCCCTTGCCCTCCTTTTTGAAAAGGAGGGCAGGTTCAGTGAGGCCATCGCACTGTACGAGCGATCGCTCGAACTGGAAGCGGCGTCGGCGAAGGCCTCCGCCATTCAGATGCGAATCGAGCAGCTCCGGCAGCGGTACTGACTCAACCCCATTCCTGGATTCTGCCTGCTCGACGGCTTCGGAAACCCCCACCGGTGTTCTGCAAAGGAGGAGACTTCCCCATGGAACAGAGCTTAGACCGGAGGACGTTCCTTTCTGTACTGGGAGTTGGAAGTCTCTCCGTTTTACTGGCTCCCCGCTTGACCGGGGCGGCAGAAAAACCGCCAATGGCAGGAGCGTTGCTCATCGCGAAGATCAGGACGCCGCCGTTCCGCGACTCGGTGGTGCTTCTGTTCGAGTACGGGAAGCGGGGTGCCCAGGGTCTGATCATCAACAAGCCGGATCACCGGAGCCTGGGTCGTCTCATGGCAAGGTTGAACATCCGCTTCCAGGACCGGGCCACCTTCGAGCGATACACCGAGTTAGAGGTGCTGTACGGGGGGCCCGTCGGCCGGGGCCGCCTCCTCACTCTCGTCCATATGCCTCCGGGGAAATGGGCTCGGTCGTGGAACTTGGGCATTCTCGCGGTCACGCAGGATCCTAACCTGCTGCGCGAAATGGCTGCTGGGACGGCAGAGGTCAAGCAGGTGGTTGCATGTCTGGGGGTCTCGGGCTGGGCGCCCGGCCAGCTCGAGGGCGAGATCGCCAGGGGGGATTGGCGGGTCGTGTACCCCGACCCCAACGCATTGCCCGGTTTGCTGTTCGACACACCGCCGTGCGGCCGGCTCGATATGGCCCGGAGCATGCCCGAGGGGCTACCGGTCAGCTTCCCGTGGCAGACTATTTGAGCTTGGCGACCGCTGTGCTAATCGCCACCGGAGGGGCGGCGCCGATCGTAAGCCCGGTGGTACCGCTCGATGAGGCCGGCATCCGCAAAGCTAAAATAGCGATTGTCCCCGACAATGAGGTGGTCCAAAACCTCCACCCGCATGATCTTCCCGGCGAAGACCAGCTCTTCGGTGATCGCCTTGTCAGTGGCGCTTGGCTTTGGATTGCCTGACGGATGGTTGTGGGCAAAGATAAGGGCCGCGGCATGGTGGCGATTGGCCAGCTGCATAATGTCGCGCGGATAGACCGGACTTTCCGCAAGGGACCCTTCACTCGCAGTAACAATCTCCAGGATCTCGTTCTGGCCATTGAGCAGCAGCACGTGGAAAGTCTCCCGCTTGAGATCCCGCATCTGCGGCAACAGAAATACATACACGTCCTGTGAGGACTCCACTTTTCCTTTGATTCTTTTCGCCTCGCCCAGAGTCCGGCGGCCTAATTCCAGGGCGGCCTGCAGTTGCGCGATCTTGGCCTTTCCCAGGCCTTTGATGGCCCGAAGGTCTTCGAGGTCAGCGGCACTGAGTCCCCGCAAGCCACCGAAATTTTGCAGCAGCTGTCGTCCCAGATCGACGGCGCTTCGCCCTTTGACACCCGTCCGGCAAACGATGGCGAGGAGCTCGGCGGTCGTGAGGTTCTGCGGGCCGTATTTGAGAAGGCGTTCTCGTGGTCTCTCGCCTTCCGGCCACTGACTGATTGCCCGCGGATACCGTTTGTGGCGCATCGATTATCCCGTTATGGCGTGTTACCGGGGACTGTCCACTTGTTGCCTTGAGGAAATCACTCGTCACACGGGTGTGGTTTTGGTCCCGCCGTCTCCTTAGAGAATGAAGGTGATGAAGAGCAGGACGGTGATGCCCGACAAGAGCAATGCGGTGCCCCAGCCAATAAGGTTCATGAACCAGGGATTGACCGCCTCCCCCATGATCTCGCGGTCGTTAACGAGTTGGAGCACGATCACCAGCGTGAACGGAAGGAGGATGCCGTTTAGGGTCTGCGAAAGAAACATGATGGGAATGAGAGGGACATTGGGCCAGAGAATGGTGACGGCCCCAATCCCGATCATGACCAGATNNCCTCTCTGGGTCGCCGGTCGACACCGGTCTCCCAGCCGAGGGCCTCGCACGTGGCATAAGCCGTGCTCAAGGGAAGGACGGCGGCCGAGAAGACCGAGGCATTCAGGAGGCCCAAGGCGAAGAAGACACTCGCATAACGTCCGGCGAAGGGCTCGAGGGCCCTGGCGGCATCCACGGCGGTCTCGATGCGGACACCGTGTGCAAAAAGGGTCGCCGAACACGCCACGATGATAAAGTAAGCCACGCCGGTGGCCACGAAGGCTCCAAGGATTACATCTAGACGCGCATATCTATAGTCGCGCCACCGGATCCCCTTATCCACGGTCGAGGATTGCAGGTAAAACTGCATCCAAGGCGCGATGGTGGTTCCGACCAACGTGATCAACATGATCAGATAATCCCGGTCCATGTGAAATGAGGGACGGATCGTCTGCCGCAGGACCTCGCCCCAGGGAGGGCTTCCGAGGAAGGCAGAAACCACATAGAGCAGGTACAGGGCGCTCGCGATGAGGAAGACGCGCTCGACTCTCGCGTAGGTCCCTTGGACGACGAGCCAGGAGACGAAGAGGGCGGTCAGGGGAACGGAGAGGAACCGGGGAATGCCGAAGATTTCAAAAGCAGCCGCCGCCCCGGCGAACTCCGCGATGGTGTTGGCCAGGTTGGCGAGGACGAGAATCCCAAGAATCAGAACGGCCGGCCGGACTCCATAGCGCTCCCGGATGAGCTCCCCCAGTCCCTTGCCGGTGACCACGCCCATCCGGCTGCCCATTTCTTGCACGACGGCGAGACTGATGGCGGTGAAAAAGAGGGCCCAGAGCAGGCTGTACCCATAGTGCGCGCCCGCCAGGGAATAGGTGGCGATGCCACCGGCATCCTGGTCCACGCTGGCGGTGATGATGCCAGGCCCCATGATCGACAAAAAGACGAGGAGCCGGCGCTTGTGCCACCGCGGCATTCGCATAGCGTGCCTCGCTCCACCGGGACCGTGAGCCTCGACAGCGATCGCGAAGGTCACCTTCCGGGCGGTCCGGAGGGTCCTCCAGCCTGGAGCTTCCTAAATGTACTTTTTTGCCGCTCGTCGCTTCCATATCATCGGGATCAGATCGTCGAGGACGTCGTCGACGGTCACGATCCCCTCAAGCCTCGTTTCCGCATCCACCACCGGCAAGGCCGTGAGATTGTACTTCGACAACGTCTCGGCCACCTCTCTCAGGGAGGCCTCGGGCTTGACGGTGATGAGCTGCGTGGTCATGATGTCGTCCAGCCGCTCCTCAGCTCGGGCCATTATGAGCTCCCGGAGGCTGGCAACCCCCAGCAGCCGCTCCGAGGGATCGACCACGTAAATATAGTAGATAGTCTCCACCTCATCCGCCATGGCCCGGAGCTTTTCCAGCGTCTGGACTACTGTCGCCTCCGGAGGAAACGTCACGTACTCGGTCGTCATCAGTCCACCGGCCGTGTCTTCCTCATGTTCCAGCAGTTCCGCCACGTCCTCCGCCTCGGCCGGCTCCATCTCTCCCAAAAGCTCCTGGGCTTTGGCCTGTGGGAGGTCTCCCAAGATATCCGCGGCTTCATCCGGCTCCATCATCTCCAGCATATCCGAGGCTTTCTCCGGTTCGAGCATCTGAATGACCCCGGCCTGGACGTCGGGCTCGGTCTCGGTCAGGGCCTCGGCCGCCGTCTCGGGTTCCAAGGCCTCGAGGATGGCCGCTCGCTCGCTGGGGTTCAGTTCCTCCATGATGTCGGCGATGTCAGCGGGGTGCAGTTTAGCCAGCTTCGTGTAGACGGCCCGCTTTCGCGCCCTGGTCAGTTCAGTCTCAATGGGTTCCAAATGCTCCCAGGGGACCACCTCGCGGGGCAGCTCGATCCCAAAGCTCGAGACACACCACTGGAGCAGTACTTCGGGAAAAAGTCGGCGCAGCAAGCTGTGCATCCCGGCGAGCACAGCTACGACCTCGTAGCCATCGTCCCGCCACTCTAACTGCACATCGTTAACGCGGATGACGCGTCGCCGATGCGTATCCATTACCTTTTTATCCAGGATGTTGCGCCCCAACGACATCTCGTTTCCCCTGAGATCGGTCGAGGTGAACTCCTCCCGGGGTAGCCCGAGGATGACGCCCGGCCCTGTCGGCGTCTCGGATATCTCCGCCACCACCTCCCATGGGAGAAGCAGGTCCTGCTCCCCGACGCGCGCGATACTCAACTTGCTCACCCGAGGGTATATCCCCCAGAGGAGCACCACCAAGTCCTTGAGCGTCCCGACCTCCCTGCCGCGACTATCCAGAACCGGCCACGATTGCAGGCGCGTCAGAAATATGGTCCGTTGTGGAGGTTCGTTCATCATACAAATCGCTCCCAGCAGGGCCTTCATAGTACGAAAGGGACGATGGGGTGTCAATGCGAATCAGCCTCGCGATGGGCGTCCCGCTCGTCAGCGGACCTCGCCCTCTTGCTTCCTGTCTGCAAGCAGCACCAGCAGGTCCCTCGCGCCGGGCCTCTCCATCGTAGGTCGAGTGCGGAAGGGGTCGGGGAGTGGGTCTTCCCCGGCGGAAAATTCCATGGGTGGGTTTGGCGTTAGCCCTGCATTCCGAGCCGAATGACGCCTGATGCATCACGACGGCCACCCCCACCTACGCTTCGCTGTCCGAACGCTTTCGGACAGGCAAACCAGGTTCCGCCGGGTCCAGGCCCAGCTCCCCTCGCCCTCCCGACGCCACTCGACTCTCCTCGCGCCACCACCCCTCGCCTGGATGACCTCATTTTACTTGAGTTGGGCAGCATCTGCAGGGCCCGAGCGACATTGCCGGGAGCCCGAAGGCCTTCGGACCGCTCAGTGTCGCCGCGGGCCCAAAGGGTTCCGGGCTCTTGCGGAGAGGCCCGGAGCGAGGGGCCAAAGGTGCTGGTCCACCAGCTACCAACCACCGAGCACGAGTCAAGAGCCCTCTGTTCAGCACCGCGGCGGTATGCTATGGTGATATGCTAGTGAGGAGATTCCGATCATGAGTGAGGGGGAGATCCGTTTCATCGCGGATAGCATGTTGGGCAGGCTGGCCAAATGGCTCCGGATTCTGGGGTACGACACGCTTTATTTCCGAGATGCGCACGACGGTCGCCTGGTCGCCCTCGCCCGGAAGGAGGGACGAATCCTCCTGACTCGGGATACCCGAATCCTCCTGCGCCGCCGGCTCTGCCCGATACTCTTTATCCGCCATGATCGCGTGTGGGACCAATTGAAACAGGTGGCGGGTGAGCTTGAACTCAGGATGGGAGAGCGGTTCGGGAGCCGGTGTCTCCGCTGTAATCGATCCCTCGCACCCGTTGCAAAAGAGGGAGCGGCGGGTCATGTCCCGGAGTATGTCTTTCGTCATCATGATGAGTTCTTTCGATGTGAGGAGTGCGGGCGAATCTTTTGGGGGGGAACACACCTACACCATATGGAGGAGACCGTGCGGGCACTATGCGGCTGATCATGCTGGGGACGCCGGCGTTCGCAGTGCCTTCACTGCGTCGCCTCATCGAGGTGGGACACGAGGTGGCCCTGGTGGTGACCCAGCCCGATCGTCCTGCAGGCCGCGGGAAGCAACTCCGCAAGTCTCCTGTCAAGCAGGTAGCCGAAGAGGCAGGCCTTCCCGTCATCCAACCAGTAAAAATCCAAGACCCAGAGGTCGTGGGTCACCTTCGCCGGACGAAGCCTGAGTTTATTGTGGTGGTGGCCTATGGGCAGATCCTGTCCCGAGCCATCCTCGAGATCCCTCCAAAGGGGTGCCTCAATGTCCACGCCTCCCTCCTGCCCAAATATCGGGGTGCGGCGCCCATTGCATGGGCACTCATTCGGGGAGAGACGGTGACGGGCGTCACGATTTTGGAGATCATCGAGGTCATGGATGCTGGCCCCATCCTCTTGCAGCGGGAGATTCCGATCGCCGCTGAGGATAACGCCGGGACCGTTCACGATCGACTGGCACCCCTAGGTGCAGACGCGCTCATCGAGACGTTGAGCGCCGTGGAGCGCGGAGCGGTGACGAAGACGCCGCAGAATGAGGCCCAAGCGAGCTATGCACCGAAGCTTCCGCTGCACATCGGGAGGCTTGAGTGGACTCAGAATGCGGTGGAGCTTTCGAACCTCGTGCGTGGCCTTGCTCCACAGCCTGGCGCGTATACATTCTTTGGAGGCCTTCTCGTGAGAGTCCTCGGCGCACAGCCGTTGCCGGGCGATCACCGACAGGTGCCGGGCCGTATCCTCGGCGTGTTGAGGGGGGTGGGGATTCAGGTGGCAACGGGCGAGGGGACTCTGCTACTCACCAGGCTTCAGCCGGAGGGAAAGCGGGTCATGACGGCCGAGGAGTTTTCACGTGGCTATCGCGCAGAGACGGGGAGAGGCTTTGCCTCCACCCGGGAACAATCCGCGGCGCCTCGCCCTTGAGATTCTCGTCCGGGTCGAACGGGATAGAGCGTACGCGAATTTTCTCCTGGACGCCCGGCTCCGCCGGAAAAGGCTCGCCCCCCGCGACCGGGCGCTGGCAACGGAGCTCTGTTATGGGGTGCTGCGGCATCGAGGGACGATTGACTTTCTGCTCGACACAGTCCTGGATCGTCCGCTCCAGGCGGTGGATCTAGAGGCGAGGAATCTCGTAAGGCTCGGTGCCTACCAACTCTTTTATCTGGACCGAGTCCCGACCTATGCGGCCGTCGATGAAACAGTTCGGCTGGCCCGGCGGCGTAGACGAACATTTGTGAATGCCATCCTGCGGGCCTTGGACCGGCGCGGCCCGCTCCGGGAGGAGGAGCTGCCCGAAGACCCGGTCCGGAGATCGTCTGTGCGGTACTCCCATCCCCCGTGGCTCGTGGAGCGATGGCTGAAACAACTGGGGGATGAAGCGCTCCAGCTCATGGAGGCCAATAATCGGATTCCCCCGGTTTCGATCCGGTGGAATCCCCTTCGGGGAAGCGAGGACGAGCTACAGCAGGGCCTCACCCAGGCAGGGGCAGAGTGGGAGACGAGTCCCTGGCTGCCGCACGTGTATCGGGTGCGGGATGCAGGCAGCCTGCTGACCGGTCCCGTGAGCGATCGCGGGCTGTTTTGGGTGATGGATGAGGCATCAGATTTGGTCGTGCGCCTTTTGGATCCACATGCGGGGGAGCGTATCCTGGATGTCTGTGCAGGTGGCGGGGGAAAGGCCGCTTTGGCTGCCGTGTTGATGGAGAACCGGGGTGCGATCGCGGCCCTTGATGTCAGCGGACGGGCCTTGAGACGACTCCAGGAGGCACGCCAACGTTTGGGTGCCACGATCGTGAGCCCGGTGAAGGGGGATGCCCGGCACGGGCCGGGAAGGTTCCGCGGATGGGCTGATCGGGTCTTGGTGGATGCCCCGTGTACAGGGTTGGGGACAGTGCGAAGGCGACCGGAGATCCGATGGCACCGGGAGCCCGAGGAAATCGCTCGGATGACCAATTTGCAGGGGGCGATCTTAGACGGGATGGCAGACAGTGTTCGCTCTGGGGGTTGTCTGGTCTATGCGGTGTGCAGCAGGGAGCCGGAAGAAGGGGAAGGAGTTATTGTGAGCTTCTTGGCCCGGCATCCCGAGTATTCACGAGAAGAGAGCCTACCGCCATTTTTTGTGGGGGATCGGGGCGCTCTCGCAGCTGGGGGGTGTCTTGCCACCTGGCCTCACCGACATGATACTGATGGGTTTTTTGGCGCCCGGCTCCGGCGACATTAAAGGGTTTAGGGACTCATGAGTTGGCTGAACACCGCATTGAAAATCTCAGGTTTTGTGGTCGGGCTCGTCCTGTTGTCCGTCCTCTCCGGATATATCGCCATGAAGCTCTCTTTGGAGCGAGACAGGATTGACGTCCCAGTCGTGATTGGCTTGGAGCTGAAGGAAGCAGCACGTCAGATCCGGGAGGTGGGACTCAAGCCGCGGATGTCCGGCGAGGAGTACCACGTTGCCTTCCCCAAGGGAACTGTGATCCGTCAGAGCCCAACAGGCGGGTCCCGCATCCGAAAAAACAAAGAGGTCCGTCTTACCATTAGCAAAGGCAGCGACGAGACGTTAGCCCCGGATCTAGTGGGTCAACCCCTCGCTCGGGCCCAGCGTGTGATGGCCGAGCAGGGTCTGGGCCTTGGACATACGGCGAGAGTACATACCCAGCTGCCGGAGGGGGTGGTCATCGCCCAGAACCCTCCTGCGGGTTTTCCGGTCCGCCGAGGGACTCCGTTGAGTCTGCTGGTCAGTCTTGGAGAGGAAGAGCGATTTTATGTGATGCCGAATCTCGTCGGACAGCGCGAGGAAGAAGCCATCACGATCCTCAAGGAAATGGGCCTGACACCCAGCGTGACGTACCAGCCCTTCGCTGGTCCGGCCCGCCGGGTAGTTCTGCAAGATCCCTCCTTCGGGACTCGAATCAAGGAGAAAGAGCAGGTGACTCTAGTGGTCGGCCAATAAGAGCCGCTGCTAGCATTGATTGGTTTTTGGTGTTCGGTGTTGAGTCTTGGGTGGAGCCGGCACGGAAAGCATCCTTCGTCGGCGGAAAACTCCAGTGGTTGCTTTGGAGAAGAATTTATGTTCCGCGCCGAACGAATCGTGATACATCAGGACGGCCACCCCCACCTGCGCTGCGCTCTCCGAAAGCCTTCGGAGCCGTCCCGGTCCGGGAGCCCGTCCCGGGATCTCGGACCCGCAAACCGGATTCCGCCTTCCTCAGGATCTGCTTCCCTTGCCGGCTCGCGGGTTTTAGAAATTCTGCTGTCATCGGTCATCGGTCATCGGTCGACGGCCCGGAGGGCCTGTGGTTAAGATTGCGCCGGCGGTGCTCATGGTGGATTATGGTCGTCTTGCCGAAGAGGTCCTCGCTGTGGAAAAGGAGGCCGACCTCCTGCATTTCGACGTGATGGACGGCCATTTCGTCCCCGTGATCAGCTATGGAGCCGACCTGATTCGATCCCTGCGGCCCCGGACGGCGGTCCCTTTTGATGTCCACTTGATGGTGCAATACCCCGAGCGCTACATTCCCGAATTTGCCAAGGCCGGCAGCGACTGTCTGACCGTCCATGCCGAGGTCTGTCCCCATCTGGACCGTACCATTCGGCAGATCAAGGAGAGAGGGATAAAGGCGGGGGTAGCTTTGAACCCTTCCACCCCCCTCGAGACTGTCGATTCGGTGATCCGCGATATCGATACCGTCCTCCTGATGTCAGTGAACCCCGGGTTCGGGGGTCAGGGCTTTATCGCCGAAGTGGAGCAGAAGGTGGAGCAGATGCGGCGGCGTCTGGATGCGCTTCGGCTCCGCTGCGAGCTCGAAGTCGATGGAGGGATCAAAGCCGAAAACTGCGCTCGGGTCGCCAAGGCTGGGGCTTCCATTCTGGTAGCCGGCTCGGCCGTTTTTCAGAGTCCTGTGCCGGCTGAAGCCATCCGCGAGATGAAACGTCTGACGACCCCGTCGGCCTAAGGAAGCAGGGATGAGAATCGTGTGGAAACTTGCACGGCCGTACTCACCTGCGAGTGAGGGACATTAGTGAAACGGGTGAGGATGGAGCTATCTCTGGGGCTCCTGCTTCTGACAAGCCCGCTAGCAAAGGGGGCGGAGTTAGAAGTTCAGCTCCCCAAGGACCCCGTTCTCCAAGGCGATCTTCGCTCCCTCCATGTGACCGCTCCGGAGCCACTCGTTCGGCTCGCCGCCCGCTTTCGAGGGATGAACCTTCCCGTGCGTCCCGGAGAAGGAGCATATACCGTCCTCTTGGCGGTGGATCTCGAAGCCCCCACTGGCCCGCACCTGGTGGAAATTGAGGCCGAGGGGATGTCAGGCGCGCGATATCACCTCGAGGACCGGGTCCGCATCGTGGACGGGCGGTTTCCCGTTCAGCACCTGAAGCTTCCCAAGGCTATGGTGGATCTCGATGTGGAGACGCTGGATCGTGTCCGCCAGGAGCGCGCGGTGCTTGCTGCAATCTGGAGAAAGTGGAAGGATGGCCCGTATTGGTGGGAGGAATTCATTTCGCCCCTCGAGGAAACCGTTGGGGTCAGCAGCGAATTCGGGCTCCGGCGGATCATCAATGGTCAACCCCGGAGCCCCCACGGCGGCATCGATTTCGGGACCTCCGCCGGGACGTCGGTGTTGGCCAGCAACCATGGAGTGGTGGTTTACACCGGCGAGATGTTCTTCAGTGGAAATTCGGTGATCCTGCATCACGGAGGCGGCCTCTTCACAATGTACTTTCACCTGCAGAAATATCGCGTGGAACGGGGGCAGGAGGTCGCCAAGGGAGAAGTCCTCGGGTGGGTGGGGGCGACGGGTCGGGTTACCGGTCCCCATCTCCATTGGGGCGCGCGCCTTCAGCAGGCGCGTTTCGATCCGCGACGATTGCTCGAGCTCTCTCTTCCCTAGGAGATGCAACGGATTCGATGCGACTCAGGCTCCTCCTGGCCTTACTCACCGTATGCCTCGTCTGGGGCGGCGTGGCCGTGGCTTTCAAGGTTGGGCTATGGGACGCGCCTGTTCTAGGTTATGTGGCCGTCCGGTTCTGGTTGGGCGGGATCGGGCTCTGGCTCTGGGCCAGGTGGCGGGGCTCCTCGCTCGAGATTCCCGCTCCGCTCATCCCCCAGTTCATCAGGGTAGGCGTGTTGTTCACCCTCGCACTGATCTTGGTCACCTGGGGGACGGGGATGACAGCCGCGAGTCGGTCGGCTGTCTTTATGAACACGCAGCCGATCCAGGTGGCGATCCTCGCGCACTTTCTCCTACCAGGGGATCGACTGAATCCCCGCAAGATGGCAGGACTCACGGCGGCCTTTCTCGGGGTGCTGGTGATCCTGATGATGAAGACCGATCTCCCGGAGGCCGCCTCGTGGAGGCGGGGAGATTTCATTGTTCTCCTGGCAGCGCTCTCTTGGGCCTTTCAGACGATTTATGCCAAGCGACTCGTGATCAGAGTTTCGCCGCTGGCTCTCACCCTTTGGCAGGTTGTGCTCTGCGCGTTCGTCACTTCCATTCTCAGTCTCATTCTGGAGCCCTGGACTGCATGGCACGTGACGGGTCGTCTCGCCCTGGCTTTGCTGTACCTGGCCTTTGGGGTCACGATGGCCGGATGGGGACTGTGGATCTACGTTCTGCGGGAAGTGGACGCCTCGGTAGCCACAAGCTTTCTCTTCACCGTTCCGATTTTCGGTGTTCTGGCCGGATGGATGCTCCTCAGTGAACCATTGGGTCCGAACATGATCGGCGGTGCGATATTGGTGGCGACCGGGATCCTCCTGGTCAGTGCTCCGACTGGCAAGCGCCGGCCGGCGCCTGTCCCGAGCGACTCCCCCCGAATGTTCTCTCCCCCCTGACCAACGCGAGATACAGAGGNNNNATCTGCGCCGCGATCGCGAAACCGTAGGCGGCATTCGCCTTGGCGATTGCCCGAGCATGATCAAGTTTTCCGGCCGCGGGCTTCTCGTGGTTGTGCTTGGCCGAGCCCAAAAACATCTTGGCGTCGTCGACCAGGGTGTGGACTTCTCCCTGCTTCTCCTTGGGGAGCTTCGCCATGGCCGCCGCAGCCTGATCGATGGCGTCCTCGGCTTTTTCAAAATGCTTCGGACACTCGAAGGCCGAGACGACGGGCGCTGCAAAGAATACGACTAACGGAAAGACCATCAGAGAAGCGAGTATTTTTCGCATGACTGGCTCCTCCTAACTAATAGAAACGGTTAACGAGTGACGGCTCGACTCCCGAAACCTGTGAAGCGGAGCCCATAGCTAACATGTTTGGGGAAATCATGTCAAGGGAATCAAGCGCGGAGATCCAGGCTACTTCACTGGCGAGATCTCGATAATCACCTCCTTTTCGGCATCGATTTTGAACTTAATCCTGTCCCCCTTCTTGAGCCCCTTCAGGAGATCCACTGAACTGACCGGATAGCCCATCGTCATGGCCCCCATGAACCCCTCAATCTCCCCGTGCTTCACCACGAGGAGGTTCTCCGTCGGGTCCACGATCCGAACCTCCCCCTCCCCTTTGTAGAATTTGGGCTTCGTTGTGTGGGCATGGCCCGGGGTGAGGCCTTTCAGGTACGCCACGAGGCTGGTCCATTCCTCAAGGGTGAGGAGATCCGCGTAGCTGGGATGGATCGAGAGGCCATCCTCACCAGTGAAGCCCGGAGCTGTGACGATCACGGCGTTCGGATCAAGGATGGACTCGGCAAGGTACTCGACAGGGTGGTGGGCCCCCATCCCGGTGAGGTCGGGTCCGGGCCGCTGCTCTGTCATGCTGGCGGGGAATCTTTCCCCCTGTACTTGGTGACAGGAATAGCATTCCAGCTTGATGAAGACCGCACGTCCAGCCTCGGGGTCACCGGCGGGCATGGTGAACTTCCATCCCGGTGGGGTCCCCCCATGTCTGTGTAGCTCCTCCATCGTGATACGCACAGGCCCTTTCGGTTTCTGTGGGGACTGAGCGGGATGGTGATGGCCAGGCGGCTCGTCGGCTGCTCCAGAGTTGCATAACAAGAATCCGCCAAGCAGGATCATCAAAGGGATCTTTCCTCTGAATTTCATGGATGCATTCTCCCTCCGTCGAAGCGGTCGCTACGGCTTCACCACCCACCACCGATCCCCGGCCCCATGCCCTTCAGTATCTCCCCGCTTCTTGTCTCTTCGAAAGTAATACAACGGCTTGCCCTTGTACCCGTACTGCTTGGAGCCGTCGTCTCGAGTGATAATGCTAAGCGGAGCGGCAGGCGTAGGGTCACCGGTTTTTGGGGCGTAAGGAGGCCATGCTCGGGCGCAGCCCCCGGCACACGTGCTCTTCCCGGGCTCGGTGTCGTTGTCGAAGATGTACAGCGTCATGCCACTCCCATCCACGAGAAAGGTGCCGAGTTTATCCTTCGTCGCAGTCTTGAGCGGTGCGGGGGGGCTCTGCTGGGCAAAACTGGACGACAGAACCAAGAACGAGAGGGCGAAGGCCACTCCCGTGAGCATACTGAACAATCTTCCGCGGGTTGTGAGATACATGGTTACCTCCTTGAGGTTTGAGAACATGCGTTGCCGATGCGGGGTTGTCGAGCACGTCCGAATAAGTAGCCCCCGTAACGAGTGACTGAAGTTCTGGCTATTTTGGCATACCGATCAGGCTGAGGGCAAGTAGGGCGAGTCCCCAGCCGGGGAGCATCGCTGCAACCCCGAGGAACCAATACGTCATCGAGCCGTGGTTACGGCTTGACTGTCGCAGGTGCCTGACCACGGTGTCTGTGATGATGACGCCGAGGAGGGGGGCCGACGATGAAGTGATCAGCACAATCTTGGGTATTGATCCTCCCGAAGGCGCCAAGAGACCAAGAAAGGCGATGAGCCAAGCAGGAAAAAGAGCCGCCATCCCTAAAAACCAACACCGCTCCGGGCTATAGTGCCGCCACGGGCTGCTCGGGTCTGCGACCAACGCGCCGGTTCCGCACAGGCCCAAGGCCGCCGCCACGACCGACCAGGTGATCATCACTTCTCCCATGGACTGAAAGGAGAATCTCAGTGGGAGCCTTCAACCTCGGAGGAGCGCCTTGATGTCATGGGCCAGCTCGCTAGGCTTGAAGCTGCTCCCATGGACGACGCGAATCTTTCCTTGTCGGTCGACGAGGTGGACGGGCGACTGGTGCATCACCTCTCCGTTTTCGTCTTTCCAGACCCTCCCTACCCAGTAGTGCTCCCAAATCGGCCGGAGATCCCTCTTGTCTCCGATCAAAAAATGCCACCGTTCGAGCATCTGCTGCTCCTGGGAATAGGCATACACACGGTCCTTCGTGTCACGTGCGGGATCCACAGTCACGACCAGCACGGCGACCTTCGGCATGAGTTCCCCGAGGGACTCGACGGTTTCCCGAAGTTTACCCGCAATGAGGGGACACAAGTCAGGGCAGGACGTATACATGAATGTGAGAACCACGACCCGTCCCTCGAAGTCGGATGGGCGCACCAGCTTCCCGAATTGATCGGAGAGAGAAAAATCACGCGTGGGTCGGGGTGGGTCAAGCGCCGTTCCTCGATAAGTTGCCTCCTGTGTGCAGCCGATCAGAAGGCTTGCCACCAGAGTCAAGGTAGCCACGGATCGAGATGCGTTCACCGGATTATCCTCTTAGGTTTTTGTTTGTAGGAGGCGCAGACCGTTGAAGATAACCAAAAGAGAGGCACCCATGTCCGCCCCGACCGCCATCCACAAGGTGGCATAGCCGGGGATGGCTAAGGCAAGGAACAGGGCCTTGATAGCGAGAGCAAGTGTAATATTTTGCTTCACAACGCGGACCGCACGGTGCCCGAGAGCAATCGCGAACGGGAGCTTCGTGAGGTCGTCAGCCATCAGGGCGACATCTGCCGTCTCCAGAGCCTGGTCGGTCCCGGCCGCTCCCATAGCGATGCCGATCGTGGCGGCCGCGAGTGCCGGGGCGTCGTTCACCCCGTCGCCCACCATTCCTACAGTGCGGTATCGTCGCCTCAGTTCCCGGACCTGCTCCACCTTGTCCTCGGGTAAAAGATCTGCCAGGTATTCCTCGATGCCCAAGCGCTTTGCGACCGCTTCGGCAGTCCCCCAGTTATCGCCGGTGAGCATGACAAGCTTCCGCATGCCCGTCGCCCTCAATCCTCGGAGGACCTCAGCAACCTGTCCTCGCAACTGGTCGGCGATGGCGATAATCCCGACCGCCCCCGCTTGGGTTCCCAAGATAACGGTGGTCTTCCCCTCCGCTTCGAGTTCGTCCAGATTTGCTTCCACGTCCGAACTGCAAAAGCCCATCTCCTCGGCGAATCGGTGGTTCCCGATGAAAAAGCTCCGTCCCTCGATACGGGCTTGCGCCCCTCGTCCGGTTTGAGCCAGGAACTCCTCCACCTCCGGCCACTCGATCCCGAGTTCACGCGCCTTCTGGACAATGGCCTGTCCGAGATGGTGCTCTGATCGGGCTTCGATGGCCGCCGCGATCCGCAACAGCTCCCGTTGGTCGCGGTTCACGGTTGACGGTTCACGGTTCACGGCAGGAGCAAGATCTTTCTGTGAACTGTGAACGGTGAACTGTGAACAGGTGAGGATGTCGGTCACGGCGGGAAAGCCGCGGGTGAGGGTCCCGGTCTTATCAAAAGCGATAGCCTTGAGCGCCCCAAGGCCTTCGAGGAAGCGTCCCCCCTTGATTAGGACGCCATTGCGGGCCGCTGTCGCCAGGCCGGAGACGATGGTCACTGGCGTGGAAATGACTAAGGCACAGGGACAGGAGATCACCAGAAGCACGAGGGCTCGATAGAACCAGGAATCAAAGGGCTGGGCCAAAAAGAGAGGGGGGATGATGGCGATCAAAAACGCACCCGTAATGACCGAGGGGGTATAGTATTTCGCAAACTGATCAACGAAACGCTGCGAGGGGGCCTTCTGGGCTTGTGCCTCTTGAACCAAATGGATGATTCGGGCGAGCGTCGTATCCGCAGCCAGATGGGTAACCTCGATCTCAAGAGCCCCCTGCTGGTTAATGGTCCCGGCAAACACTTCGTCTCCTTCCCGCTTTTGTACCGGCATCGACTCGCCAGTGATGGGGGCCTGGTTTACCGCCGAGGCGCCCTTGATCACCTTTCCGTCGAGGGGAACCTTTTCGCCGGGCCTCACAATGAGCATGTCACCAAGTCGGATCTCTTCCACCGATAGTGTTTGCTCGTCTCCATTGCGACGAACGAGGGCCTGCGGCGGGGCCAGCTCCATCAAGGAACGAATGGCGGTCCGGGCGCGGTCCATACTGTAGGACTCCAAGAGTTCCGCGAGCGCGAAAAGGAAGGTGACGGTGGCTGCCTCGGCCCATTCGCCGATATACATGGCGCCGAGGATGGCGATGCTCATCAGGAAGTTGATATCCAGATTGAGTTGCCGCGCCGCCAAAAGGCCAGTCCGTGCGATGCGGTATCCTCCCGTCACCACAGCGGCCAGGTAAATCGGGACGGTGGTCTTCTGCGGAAACCCGAAGAGTGTGAGGGCCATTGCGGTCCCGGTGAGGCATCCTGAGGTCACGGTCAGGATGAGCTTCTTGTACCGTGTCCAGAAAGGATCGGGCGGTCTCCTCATTCGGCCGTCACCCACGGCCCGCGCGGTCATTCCCGTCTCGGCGACCGCTTCCAGGAGTTCATGGCGTGAGGTCTGCGTGGGGTCATGTTTGACCCGCAAACGCTGACCCACGACGTCGGCGGTGATTCCTTCAACCCCCGGCAGCGGGGATAGTTTTCTCTCTAGGGCCGCTACTTCGTCGGCGCAGTGCATCCCTTCGACCTCGAGGACCGAAGTGAGAGGGCCGGTGGCATCACCAAGTTGGTAGCCGAGAGCCTCCATCCGCTGGCGGATAACGGCCAGGTCCGCCTCCCGGTCACCCGGCTCGACGTGGAGCTTTCCTGACCCAAGGTCCACCTGTGCTGCCTTGATGCCGGGGAGGCTGGCGATGGCCTGCTCGGCCAGCGTAGCACAGGCAGCGCAGTGTATCCCGTTGATCGACAGCTCAATGTGCATGGTCCGTTTCACGCCGAGTTTCCTGATGGATGTAATCTGGTCAATGAGTTGCAAGAACAGGGCCCAGTTGTCCCGCGGATTCTGCGCCGCCCTTCCGTGGGGTTCAAGAGCCCTGAGGCATCCCGCTCTCCACTCATTATCGAGAATAGTCGAAAAAATATCAATCAGCGTGGGGGGAGTCAAGGAGGGGCATCGTCGAGCATTGAGTGGGGACCCATCAGGGTTATGCCAACAAAGGCGTGACTCTGGGCCGGTGAGGGAAGGGTGGGGTGCACGGCGCAAAGACATACTTGACAAACTTAATTATTAGATGTATCTAAATACATCATTCAGTGACGCTGTGTATTTTGGCGTGATGGGGCTTGCGGTATGGACGAACAAGGTCAGAGACCAAAAGAGCCATCCCTCTTTGCGGCAGGTTTGAGCCGTCGCCGGTTTCTGGGGAGCCTCGTCGGTTTAGGCTTTCTGGGAACAGCCACGGCGTCCCTGGCAGACCCGGCAAAGAGGCCCCCCGGTCAGGGGGAGGAATCTGGAGCCACATCTTCGGCTCCTCCGCCCTATTCGACGAGCACCGTTGAGGCCGCTCAGGTCCCCGTGGCCGACCTTCCCCCCCCTCTTCAGGTGTCGGATCCAATGACCTTTCTGAGTAGCTTTGACTACGGACGGGTAAAACAACTCTCCGGAGGTCAGGCCCAGCGAGAATACACCGTCATTGCTCAGGACCGCGAGATCGAGGTGGCACCGGGCGTCAAGTTTCCTGGCTGGACCTTCAACGGGTATGTCCCGGGGCCCACCCTCCGCTGTCGCGAAGGGGATCTCATCAGACTTCACTTCCTGAACGCCTCCAGCATGCCGCACACCATACACTTCCACGGCTTTCATCCGGCCAATATGGATGGGGTGTTCGAGGTTGTCCCGCCGGGTGGCCGATTTTGCTACGAGTTCACCGCCGATCCCTTTGGCGTTCATCTGTATCACTGTCATGTCATGCCGCTTAAGAAGCACATCCACAAGGGACTCTATGGAGCCTTCATCATTGATCCGGCGCAGCCGAGACCACCGGCAAAAGAAATGGTCATGGTGATGAACGGCTTCGACACCGATTTCGACGGTGAGAACGAGTTCTACACCGTGAATGGCGTGGCCAACTACTTCCTGGAACATCCCATCGAGGTGCTGCAGCACGAGCCACTTCGCATCTATCTGGTGAACATGACCGAGTTTGATCTCGTCAACTCCATTCACACCCACGCGACATTCTTTAAGTTCTTCCGGACCGGGACCAGGCTGGATCAGTACGAGTACACCGACACGGTGATGCTCTGCCAGGGCGAACGCGGGGTCATGGAGTTTAACTATAAGTTCCCGGGAACGTTCCTGTTTCACGCACATCAGACCGAGTTTGCGGAGCTCGGGTGGATTGGGGTCTTCAAGGTCCTGTCCACCGAGGAGGGGGCATGAACCGGACCGAGGGAGGAACGTTTCAGACCGCTCCACGCGGCGTACGTCTCGTCCTCTTCGCCCTGCTCCCCCTGGTGCTCCTCGGGGCGATGATCTTCGTCTTTCTGTCGTCGGAGACGTTGCTCCTGGGTCCGTCTCCCGTCCCTCCCGAGGCGCTCCAGCGGCTCACGATCGAACGGATGGCTTTTTACCCTGGCAAGTTTGTCGTGTGGGTCCGCAATACCGGGCCGGGCCCATTGCGAATCGGCCAGGTGCTGGTCAACGACGCCATCTGGGCGTTTACGGCGACACCCGGACCCGAGCTCGGCCGCCTCGCCCAGGCGACTGTTACCATTCCCTACGAATGGGTGGAGGGAGAACCGCACGAGGTGACGGTGATCACCGATGCGGGAATCGTCTTCACGAAGGGGGTCGATGTCACCACGTTGACCCCTGTCCCCGGCTGGCGCTACTTCCTCCTTTTTGCCCTCCTCGGAACGTACGTCGGCGTGATTCCGGTGTTCCTCGGCCTGCTGTGGTTTCCTTTTCTCACGGCCGTGAAGGGGCAGTGGATCGAGGGTCTCTTGAGCTTTACCGTCGGCCTGCTCGCCTTCCTTGGTCTCGATGCCCTCAGGGAGGCCTTCGAGGCAGTTGGGCAGATTGGGCCGGTCTTCAAGGGCGAGGCCTTGATCGCAATGGGCCTCATTGGAAGCTTCCTCGGTCTGATGGCGCTGGGGCAGCGCAGGAAAGAGGGGGGCGGTCACACGTCGGCCAACGGCTTGCGATTGGCCTATCTCATCGCCCTCGGCATCGGACTCCATAACCTCGGTGAGGGATTAGCCATCGGGGCGGCCTACCAGCTCGGGGAGGTCGCCCTGGGGGCCTTTCTGGTTCTCGGCTTTACGATCCACAATACGACCGAGGGGCTGGCTATTGTCTCGCCAATGCTTCGGGGCGCCCCGGCTCGGTATCATTTTTTATTCCTAGGACTATTGGCTGGGGCCCCCACCATCGCCGGCACCTGGCTCGGCGGCCTGACATATTCGGTCCCGATGGCGATCCTCTTTCTGGCGATTGGAGCCGGCGCAATTTGGCAGGTGGTCTACGAGGTTGTGCGGTTCCAGGCTAAAGAGAAGCCGGTGCTTGAATTCTTAACCATGCGCCACAATCTTGCGGGGCTCTTGGCGGGCTTTCTGGTCATGTACCTTACCGGATTGTTGGTGGCCATGTAGGAGGAAGGATGATGGAGCCTCGCCCGGTGAGCCAGGCCATTGAGGATTATCTCAAGGCGATCTACGTCCTGGAGCAGCAAGAGGGCAAGGTGATGACGAAGGCGTTAGCCGTCGCGCTGGATGTGGCGGCCCCGTCGGTCACTGCGATGATCAAGCGACTTCACGCCATGCGCCTGGTTCGCTACACCCGGTACAGAGGAGTGGCCTTGACACCTGCCGGCAGGCGGATGGCTCTTGAGGTGATCCGTCACCATCGGCTCCTGGAGCTGTATCTGGTGGAGGCACTGGGCCTGCCGTGGGATCAAGTTCACGAGGAAGCGGATCGGCTGGAACACGTGATCTCTGAAGAACTGGAGGAACGGATCGCTGAGCGCCTCGGCCATCCCGTGACCGATCCTCACGGGGACCCGATCCCTACAAAAGGAGGGGAAGTCGACGATCCTCTCGGCTTCCCCCTCAGCGAGCTGAGTCCAGGGACGGCCGCCGTCATCAAGCGGGTTGCGGATCAGGAACCGGCCAAGCTTCGGTACCTCGCAACGTTAGGCCTTTTCCCCGATGTCCGGGTGACGCTCTTGGAGAAAGCCCCGTTTGGTGGACCTATGTCGCTGGAAGTGGGGGAGGCCCGGTGTACGTTGGGAGGGGAACTGGCCCGCCAGATCTATGTCCTCCCCATTGAGTCCCTGTGAGGCAATGGTGCGCCTGTTTCGCCAGTTGGCCTGGAAGACGATGTGGGGGACCCTTCTTTGGCTCTCCTGTGTTCTCTCCGCATGTGGAAGCGCGGACGGCATGAAGGAGGGACGGCAGATTTACGCCAGGCGCTGCTACACCTGCCATGGAGAGACAGGCACAGGGGACGGTCCCACGGCCAAACTGATGGGGATCAATCCGGCAAATCTCCAGATGGCGGTCCGGGAGAAGTCGAAGGCGGAGCTTCTTGGAGTCATCGCCCGGGGCAGACAGGCCATGCCCGCCTTCGGTCCGAGCCTGACGGAGGTGGAGCGCGAGGCGGTGTATCAATACCTGCGCGCCCTGCCGGAGAAAAGGGCGGCGATCTCCCGGGGGCTCGATCCCGCAGGAGTGCAGGGTCTCAGGTAGGAGCAGGAAGGATGTCTCGTCTGATCGTTCGCGCAGGGCTCGTCGGTCTCGCCCTGCTGTGTGGTGGGGCCGACGGCCTGGCCCATGAGCCTCTGCAACGCGGGACACCACCGTTGAGGCAGCAGGCGATCTATCACCGCGCCCCTCGCTTTACGCTGATCACTCAAGGGGGAAAACAGCTTGCCCTTAAGGACCTGTCGGGCAAGGTCGTCTTGGTCAATTTTATCTATACGAGTTGTCCTGACGTCTGCCCGCTCGCCACGGCCAAGTTTCGACGGATTCAACAGCTCCTCGAGGCGCGAGGCCTTCAGACACAGGTCTACCTTTTGAGCATTAGCACCGATCCGACGGTCGACACCCCTGCGGCCCTGAGGACCTATGGCCGTCGGTACGGCGCCGACTTTTCCTTCTGGGCTTTTCTCACCGGCACACCGGGGGAGTTGGCCCGGATCTGGGATCGGTTCGGCGTGGTGACTGTTGCGCAAGGGCGGGGGGACATTGACCATACGAACATGACTTTCTTGCTGGACCGGACGGGCAGAATCCGTCTGATCTATCTCGGGTACGGTTGGCGCGAAGAGGACGTGGCAGGAGATATTGCAACGTGGCTCAAACGGGGATGAGTCTGCAATACCGGCGGTCTCTAGTTATGAGGCGCGCTCGCCGAGCAAGTCCTTGATAAGCTTTGTCGATTCCGGATCGGTCCAGTCACGGTAGCCGAGTTCTCGCCATCGGATGATTCCGCGGCGGTCGATCACGACGGTGGTCGGGAGCGCGGAACTTCGAAACGTCCGCAGCGTTTCCATGTGGGGGTCTCGGAGGACCTGGAAACTCAGATCGAGCTCTTGCAGAAAGTGCTGGATGGCGCTCTTCGGACCGGCGTCAACGCTGACCGCGACCACCTCGAATCCTTTCGTCTTGTAGTTCCGGTAGGCTTCCTCCATGGTCGGCATCTCGAGGCGGCAGGGGGGACACCAGGTCGCCCAAAAGTTGAGGAGGACCACTTTTCCCTTGTAGTGTGAGAGGCTCACCTGTGTGCCATTCAGATCGGGGAGGGTAAAATCCGGGGCAAGGGTCTCCGACTCGAGGGTGATGTGTTCCGCCTCGGCGGTGACTTGCTTCGCCGCGGGACCGGAGTCCTGTCCACAGGCGGCGAAGATCATGAGGAAGAGGAGAAGGGTTGCTAGAGTCAACCATGAAGGGTCGATGCGAAAATTTCTGTCGTTGCGGCTGTCGGTCATCTCCAAGGTGTTCATCTCCTGAACCTGCTGATTTCGCTTATGAAGTATGGGGCGGTTCCGGTCCATATGAGGTATAAACGCAGAAGCCCCCCCTTTGTTCCCGGTCCTCGTCTTATAGGCGAGACTGAAGAGAAATTCAAGGCAATTTGCTTGTCCCTCCCTTTCCATCTTTTTCCTTGACAGCCACCGGCGGGCGGGAGTATCAAGAATCTCGTGGGAGCTGGGTGTCTCTCAGCTCCTTGATTTTTCGGGGCTGTGGCGCAGTTGGGAGCGCGCTTGACTGGCAGTCAAGAGGTCGGGGGTTCGAATCCCCTCAGCTCCACCAGAAATTTCGAGGGCTTACGGCGTCGTGCCGTGAGCCCTTTTTGTTTCGGTTGCGTATAGGTTGCGTTTGGTTGCAGTCAAAATCGGGTCCAACCGGTCCACCGCCGCCTTGTTCGCGCCAGGGATCAGGTGGCCGTAGGTATCGACCGTGACCTTGATCGAGTGATG
>JABAOH010007014.1_pt1 | contig 89369 bp, 61 predicted proteins | sample 7062181 | NCBI WGS metagenome assembly JABAOH01 (sample SAMN14538630, study PRJNA623070) | marine sediment metagenome | biome: marine biome [ENVO:00000428]; feature: marine pelagic biome [ENVO:01000023]; material: deep marine sediment [ENVO:00002113]; isolation source: pool of 5 deep marine... | reverse complement strand
CTTTGGTTTTAGAAATTCCTTTACCCCCAACTTTAGTCTTCCCAACCATACATTAATTAATTGATTACGAAATCTAAAATAAATAGATGTAAAATAAATGAAAATAGACTATTTCTTCATCCTTGCCTTGAGCGAATCCACGTAACTCTCAGCCATGGTGAACATACCCTGCTTCATCTTATCCTTCGCCAGGTTCAATTCGATCTCCAGATCACCTGTGTCCACCTTCCTCTTCTTCATCGCCTCTATCTCTTTATCAATCTCCTCTATCTTCTTGTTCACCTCTACGTACTTGTCGATCTCCTTGTCCGAGAGCCTTCCCGTATCGTGAATAAGTGGACGGAAGGATATGAAGTATGGTTTACCTTCGTTGTAGGCCGGGTTCTGAACGAGGGCTGTTCCTGTCACAAGCTTGACAACCTTCGAAGCGTAATCAGTTCCGTACTTTGTCTTAACCCTGCCTATATCCCCTTCGTACTTCGTCCTCAGCTGTATCTCTGTCGCTATGTTCGCCCTTATCGCTCCCCTGAAGTCCATAAGGACCTGGGAGATCATGAACACTCCTATTCCCCACTTACGGAACTCACGGCAAGCCCTTTCTAAGGCAACATAACCGCCCTTACCTCCATACTTCGGAAGCAGCCTGTGGACCTCATCGTATACCAACAGCAATTTTATCTCCCTTTCCTCTGGAAGCGCAGCCTTGAAAACAGAGCTAACGGTCTTCCTGACGAAGTGATCTATCTGGCCTGTTTCCAACCTGTTCATAACGAATACCGTTATTTCGCCAGGTTTCCTGTACTTCTGGATGTCCACCTCCATATCAGGATCGGTAACAAGAATGATATTGGTCTTGAATGCCGTTGCGTCCTCTGGTTTAAGGCCGAACTGTGAGTAAAGATTGATCATCCTCTTGTCTCTGCATGACTTCATGAACCCTGTCCACTGCGCGGTCGGATCGAAAACTATGACAGGAACCTTCCTCTTTAACATCTCCTCTGCAACTATCATTGCCGAAACAGATTTACCTGCTCCGGTCGCTCCCGCCGCCAACGAATGCATCATTAACGCCTTGGTATCCATGTACGCCTTCACATCGGTCTCTGCTATCTTACCCACGAGAACTGTGTCAGGTCCGGCCCTCGGAAGCTTCTTGAAGTCTATCGGGAATATGTACCTCCTCTTTGCCCTCCTTCTCACCATCCAGGTAGCATAGAGCTTTCTTCCGAAATAGAAACCTGGTATGAGAAGGAAGATCACCACATATGTTAACCAGTGAAGGAAAACTGCTCTAAGTAAAATCAGAGGAGCCGGTAAAAGGATAATATCAAAGGAATCAACCGCATACGCCGACTTCCTGCCGTCCCAGTATGTGACATTCAGTTCAACAACGTACCTGTCCTGTGGCGTACCTTGCGGAATGGGAATTGATTTCGTGAATGTCTTGATGTTCTCTATTGCCAGGGTTTCCGAATTCTTTACTATGAGATTCTCTGTTTCCAAACCCTTCACTTCGTAAGTAACAATTATGTCATCTATTTCTGCCGTTGGTCCCATGTTTAAAAGCGTGACTTCGAATTTAAGGTTACCTCCAGGTTCAACGGTCTTTGTTAAGACATTAACATTTACATCAAGCAAGGGTTCTACAGGTATCTCGACCTTTATGGTAACGGGCGTTACATGCGTGATGTTTCGGTCCCTAACATTCGAAACAATATCACCTGTGTATATGCCAGGCTGTGTCGTCGGCAAAGCGTAAAGCTTGACCTTCATAACACCCGTTGATTTTCCTCGAACTGTGAATACTGGTTTTTCAATCTGGACGAGCTCCCAGGCATTTCCTGTAACGCTTGTTTCGACCGTGATTGAACTCCCAAGGTTGTTGAGTATGTCTATCGAATGAATTTCATGTTCCCCTGGTCTCAGCGTGACGAATATCAGGGTTGATTTAATTTCGACGGGGATCGCAGGAACTCCAGGCACTCCAGGCACACCAGGAGCCCCCACTCCTACTCCAGGTCCAACTCCAGGTGGCGCTGGTGGAGTTGGCGGTGCGGGTGGGCAATCCGTCGAACATACTGCTGTTGATTCACCGGTTACAGTTGAACAATTTCCGTCACCACATATGTATTCAGCAAGGACGTAAGCTCCTGAAATGCTGCTTGTATTTATGCTTATGGTGGAATCGTTCAGGTTTATAGAGCTTGGCAATCTTGTCCATGTGATATCCTCATTCGAAACGCAACCAACTCCTATCCTTGTCCAGATACTGCAGTGATAAACTCCCAGGTTACTCAGCGTGAATCCTGAAAGTTGTGAATAATCCATTGTCAGCGTCCCCATACTGGAGTTCAACACGTTGGTTATGGATATTCCCCTCAAAGCCGAACTACTAACCCAGATAGGCTCTATTTCACCAAATGTCACAGGATCAATAAGGTTAACCAACAGTGGCGTATTGATAAGATTCATAGAGTCGTTCCAGAAGTATACGTCTATGTCGAAATTCCTGGCATCAACAGTTTGGTTATAGTAGCCAGTTCCATTGGTTGTGATGTTCGCATAGGATATGTTTGTTCCCACTTCCCACAGACTGAACTTGACCTGTATGGGTGGTCTCGATATTTTCTCTTCGTCCCTAGCCTCTCCTGAGAAGAACACACCTGCAAACGCTTCAAACGTTGTTGTAGTTGAATTACAGTTACCTGATTTATCGCAGGCAGTTACATTTAACGTGTGTATACCAGCAACTGTTACGTTAGTGAAGTTGTATTCAAAGAGGAAGTAGTCCCCAATTTCTGAAATCAAGGTCATGTTGAACAGTTCGGTGTAATTCGTTCTGGAAATTCGAACGGTTGCATTCTGAACAACACCTGCATCTGTCACGTTCGCCCGTATGTTCGCGGTTGAGAACATTGGAACCCTTGCTGCAACTATTATCTCTATGCTTGGTGGTTCGGAATCCGTGTATATGATAGCGTCTTGTTCGCCGTCAAAGTATAGCAAGCTCTTGTTGGTGTAGTTCGCTGTTACGTTGATATCATAACTCTTTGCTATCGCGAAATCAGGAGCAGTGAAGTTCATCAGCCACAGGCTTTCGTTGGATGAGTAGGTTATGTTTGTGAGGTTCATTTCCATTGATAGGGTCTCGTTATACAATGTTAAATTCCATATCACCAGGCTCGTATTGTCCACAGGGCTCGTCCCGTATGTAAGGTTAACCTTTACCTGTATGGTGTCGTTCCAGGTTATGTTTATAACAGGGTTTGTATTCGTGGGTTCGATGATATCAACAAAGTAGGGGTGAACAGTTAGGTTAACAAAGGTCTGTTCTGTCTGCGTCCCTGATGCGGCTGTATAATTGGTTGTCTTTACATTGCCCGTGTAATAGTTCCACTGGTAGATAACAGGAGCTGTGTAATTCAGGCCTATGTACTCGTATTCACCGATATCCATCTGGAGCTGGGTCACATTCTTTTGAACCACACCAAGTATCCCGCCTTCTATTCCTGTATCGAGGACAAGGTAGATGTTACCCGTGTTATGGACCGTTATGGTTTCAAGAGGACCTGTGGTTCCCTGTATAACCTCTTTCGATATGTTTGCAGGCGTTTGCGTCCAGGTAAGGTTTACTGGAACTATCACACTTACGTTGACAACATCGTACGTCCCCAGCCCGCTCGCATTGATCATTCCGTAATACTTGTCGCTCGGGAAGTTGCTTTGAACGTATATCTCGATGGTCACGTATTGCGTGTCGTTTATGGGCATTGATGCTATGCTGTCAGGATAGTAGGTCACGGTGAAGTTATCGCATACCGCCCCGGACCCTGGTGTGCAGTTGAATGATATGCTGTCGACTTGATAGTTACCTATTGACCTCAGGGTTATCGAGATATTTTCGGATGAATCTGGTTGTATAACGATATCGCTTACGTTATCCTGAACTATGTCCAGTACAGGGTTCTGAGTGACGTTTACCTGTATGTAGGTCTGGTTGAAACCGGGGGAACCGTTAATATCTATCCAATCCGACGTTAGGTTCACATAATAAACTCCTGGTGAGGTCGAGTTCGGGATGTTTATGATGGGTTGTCCGTAACTCGATTCGTTCCTTAGTATGGTCCCGAACGCGAACGTATCCTGGGAAGCTGACCAGCTAACGGGTGTGGTTATAGAAAGGTTTACATAGTACGCTCTTGCATGGCCCGTGTTGTTCATGTCTATTCTGACCGGGATGTCCTCCCCCGCGTAAATGGTTATGTCGGTGATTTCAATGCTCGTTACATTCGGATTTATCTCCATCGTTGTTATTCCAGCAGCCAGAAGATCTCCGTAAAGATAACACCCAGATTTGCTTCGGGTATCGTTTGCGCATATATGAAGCGTATGGATCCCCGAGATGTTGGAGGAGTAGTTCACGCTGTAATAGGAATCGTTCTTAACCATGTAATCCTTGAATGGGCTCTCAACCTTGGCATAGTAATGGAGCCATGAATAGTATGCAGAACTTATCTGCGATCCGTTGACATCATGAACGGTCAGGTTTATGTTCTGGTCTCCAGGAAGCGTGAAACTCGTTCCGTTCTGGACGGCATCAGCCGTGAAGTTCGCTCCTGGGGTTACGGACTGGTTTATCACGATCAAGTTTTCGTTCACGGTGATGTTTATGTAAACTGTCGAGGCCTCATCGTTGTTGAATGTTACGTTGAAGTATTGCATCTCTCCCTCGAAATTAACATATTCCGTGTGATTGTATCCTGATTCGTTACCTACTGACTGGCGGATCAATTTCGAGATACTGGTGTAGTTTATATCTCCGGGTCTCATTACCCGTATCCAGGCCTTGTCAACCGCGAAATTATCCGTTATTTTCGCAGAGATTGAAACGTTCTCGAAGATTATTTCGAATATGTCCGGCGTTACGCTAACATCCTCTATTACCGGAGGAATATCCGTTACGTTCAGCCAGAAGTCCACGTAATCCTCGTCAGGATCCGCAGGCAACGTTGTATTTATTACCCATAGCTTTACGTAGAACAATCCCTCGGTGGCTCCACCACCAACACTGTAGTTAACATAGATATTTTGTTTGTCTCCCTTCTCTACATCCAGGGCCGGAGGCGAATAAACAACAAGTCCTGTTCCATTCCCCTGTAATGCTATGTCAAACACCATCTTAACGTTACCTATGTTGGTTACGTTTATCACCCCAACCTCACCATCCATGTTCGGAGGTGTTAAGAAGGTTCCGAATGTCCTCGAAACAGGTTCTATCAGCCAGCTTGAGTTCAGGGGAATGCTTATATTCATCAAGGCCAGGTCCTCTCCGCCAAGGACGGCTGCTGCCTTTATGTATGCCCAGTAGTCACCCGGTTCCTGTCCACTTGGGATGTCCATGTAAATATCCACTGTTAAGTTTTCGGTGGGTCTCAAAATACCCTGGGTTTCAGGTATGAAAGTCACGTTGCATTCAGGACATTTCGTTTGCAGATTGCTCCCTATACCAGAGGTTAAACTCATTGTTATATCTCTTACCCAGTCGTTTCCTATTGAAAGGACGGTTACGTTTCCTATGTAAAAATTCTGGCTGTCGTGCGGGACATTGTCGTTGATTAATTGCGATTCAAAGATGTCCAGTATAGGATTTGAGGTGACCTTGATATCTGTCGTATTAGTTGTCCAGTTCCACGCCTGATCAGGATCCATCCATGATGCATTCCCTATCAAATGGATAAGTTGAGGTGTTGTCGCTTCTGGGACGGTAATCTCGAAATGCCAGACGCATTTCGTAGTGTTAGACATGTTTCCGCAGTCATGGTAATGCAGTGTCTGATTGAATATTATGATTCCTCCGGCATCATCATACGCCGAGATGTTTACGAAGTACGCGCGGGGCGGACCAAGGTTGGTGAAGTTTATGTACATGTCTGTCGTGTAGTTAAGAGTCTGGGTTATATTGGAGGCTATGATTTCAGGGGTTTGCTCCATTGCATAGTTTATCTTACCCCACACCGTGAAATTACCTGCGTACGAATAATTCGCATTATACTCAGGACTCTCATCCCGAGCGTAAACTGTCACGTCATATACGCCCCCTATGGGCGGGTAGTAGGAAACCCTGTACGTATCGTTGTATATATTCGACATGGTCTCATTGGTATACGTACCATTGGGAAGCTGTATGTAGGCCCATACAAGGTCAACTTGGTAATCATCCGTAACGTTCGCCGTTATATTGGTGTAGTTAGCAACAGCCTCTATTCCGTCTGTCGGGTATATAGAGGTCCCAATTATTTGGGGCGGTTCCGTATCCTTTATGTGGATCAGGGCAATGGCCTCGTCTATACGTGCGCTGTAAAGTTGCGTGGCGTTATCCGTTATGTTGCATTTGAAGGTCATGTCTCCCTTATCTTCCGGATACCATGTAAAGAAAACATATCCAGTCGAGTTCGTGCTCTTGCTGCCGTTGTAAACGTATCCGCTGCCGTTGTCGTAATAGAAGTTAACCTGGTAATCGCTTATGCCTGCTCCCGATTCCCCATCGACCACCCTGCAGGTGTTGTTGAATGGGAAGGGATAGGAAACGTTGGATTCGTCCGGAGGACTTATCCATACAACATCGGCCAGACCTGATATCTCTATAATCACGCTATCCTGTCCCATGTCATAGCTCGGTTTAGTGGCTTTAGCCGTGATATTCCGGAAGCCTGTTTGCTGACTACCAAGGTATATATCAGTGGTTTCGCCTTCCGGAGCTATCTCTATGCCCGATTCATTGTACCATCTAACCTCCAGGTTACCTCCAGTTATGTTGTTGTTATTTTCATCCCAGACATCGGCATGTGATCCACTTATCGTATCATCCTTGTCCCATTGACTTCCGTTCAGAGGATAGGTAATGTTGGCGTAGAGGGCCCCCTTGATAGTCAAAGTGGTTGTGTTTGTTTCGGAATCTTCAGAACCAAGTTTTGTTGCATTGATGTAAATGTTATGGACGTCCGCTTGTATATCATCAGGCGGGTTGTATAATATCTCTGTGTTACCACTGGAATCTGTTGTGTTGTAACCTATGTAGCCATAGGTTGAGTTGTAGAAGCTGACATTCGCTCCTTCGGCACTCCCAAGCAACGCTTCTTTTACGTGGACGCTTATGGTTGAGTTGTAATAATATGATCTGTTAATTGCAAATGTGTCGTTCCTGTAGATTATCGTTGGGTCTCTGTTTATAACATCTATGAAGAGCTGCCTCTTTATCCTTATCATCGTATATCTTTCCGGGACTGATGTATTGTAGTAAAGTGTTTTATCATCCGTTATGTTACACGTTATATTATACCAGCTAGCGTTCTCTGGCGAGCCTCCTCCAGTCACCCATGTCCATCTAGCCCTTCCGTTAAGGGTTGCATTCGAAAGATCGTAGTCCTGATAGGTTCCGTTCTTGTAGAAAGTCACGTTGTATCCCTCTATTGGTTGTCCTGTGTTCGCATCCGTTACATAGCAGTCCACCTGAATTGTAGAACCTGCCTGATATTCGGTTCCGGATACCGGTTGTATATCGCTTATCTCGCTCCATCCGTATACATAGACAGTCGAATAGTTTGTATTTCCGTCGTAATTGGTTCTTGTCGCATTCACGTATGTAAGGTTTGGACCAAGCGGATAATTGTAGGGAACACTCCAGTTTGTGTCGTAACCTGAAGTGAGGTTAACCCAGCTACCGTTGTACCAGACAACAGAAGAATCATTCACAAAGTTCCCACACTCGTCCTTCACAGTTGCATTGAAATAAGTCGTTGTGTTCCTGTTGATAATGGTTCCATTTACGGGATTTACAATGGTTATGTTTAGCTGCCCTATTATGGTAAAGCTTCTGTTGGAAGGACTTGTGAAGTTTTCATATTCGTAGCACGTATCATTCGTTCCTCCGAACCAATATTGTGTCCCCACGGTTGACCCACATCCGGGATCAGAGAAGTTCTCGCAGTAACCATTGGATGATATACAGGAATACGTACGGCTGAAGTTCGTCCCGTTCTCTGTTACCCACATCCATCCCTTCGCACCATCAGGCCATCTGGGGTAGTCATCATCCCTTATCCTGAACCTCATCATTTCCTCTTCGTTCCCGAACCTTCTGATGGACGAATTGCTGAATATGTAGGAAACGGTCACATTGTCCTCTGTTAACGTGAAGTTTTTCACTTCCGTTTCATCAGTGTAGTTGAACGGATCAGTAACGTTGAACTTGTAGTAGTTCAATCTCCCTGGTGTCTGATTCGAATCCGAACAAGCGAATCTTTCATAGATGTACACATCCGTTCCTGCAGAACTCTTGGTTTCGTTGTGTACAAGAGTCCAGCTAACATTATCAAAACTCTTCCAAAGCGAGATGTTATCCTCGTTCCAGTCTGCATCTCCGAAATAAACATGGAAGGTATACTGCCTCCCCCAGCCATCCAGCACAGGAGTTACCCACGGATTTGATAGATACGGGGCATTACCAATGTTGAATGCATCTACTTCTGTCGTCTCATTCAAAACGTAGTAACTCCTGTATACCCTCATTATTATGTTCCAGTCACCCTTTTTCTGTCCACTGCTATCCCAGCTGCAGTTGTACCACCCCCCTCCTTCCTGCCAGTTCCCTGTACAGTAACGTATGGTCGCACCGTTCTGCAGCCTGTATTCCTGAGGACTTCCTCCGTGGTATCCTAACGTTGCTGAATCCACGCCATAACCCAAATTATCTGAACAATCGTCCTCAAGATATCCGCTCACGTTTACGAGATCACCCTGCAGGTACCCTACCCTACCCACGGGATAGTATACGTAAGGTCTGAGGTCTGAATGTACTTCTACTTCGTATATTGAAGAGTTTACATCGAAGTAACAGGAGTCGTTGAATATTCCACCTGTCCAGTTGTGTGTGCCTATCGTGTAATTACATTCACCAACTGGCGGAGCATCAAGGAAATAATAGTTCGTATAACCGCTGCTGTTCACACTTGATATGCTTCCCGGATCCCAGGAATTCGGATCAGATGCATTCGTGGTTACCCAGAACATCGTATTACCAGAGCCTAACGTTTGATTTGTGTCGTTGTCTATCATCTCCAGGCTGAGGAGAACAGAGTACGTTCCGTTCCTCCAGACCCATGAGTTTTGATGTCCCAGATAAGGCTCTACCCTGACATTATCCCTCTCTATGCTGAAGTTGTGGGCCTGCGTACCAACCTGGTATGTATGCGTATCTGTTGCATTAAAGCTGTAACTCCAGTTACCTATCGCTGTACAACCTATTGATTCGAAGCTTGTGTTAAGATAAATGGTCTGGTTTATCGGACCTTCCAGGGTTATTTCATTATCCTTCTTCCAGTCCTGATACTGGAAAGGACAACCACCCCCTGATTCTACATTCAGACATTTTATGTACAACTCGATAGTCACGTTATCCAGATCTTCATCCGTTACCCTCACAGAGAAATTCCTCATTTCTCCCCATCCTGCCGGATCCTTCAGATTAGTTTCATTCTCAAGGACAGGCTTGGTTTTGATGAAGAAATGATTCGTAACGTTGGTTGAATTGGGGTTATACAGGTACTTCGAGGAGTTCATCCTTGTGTGATACCACCTTGCTTTCATTGCAGTTGTCGTTCTGTTACATTCGTAAAATCCATCCGATGGATGCTTGTAGACCGTGCAGTTGAACACAAAACTGCTGTTTTCATTTATGAATTCTATCGAAACATTCCCGTCGTTTATGAAGTCTCCTTCACAATCACTCTCGAGATAAACCTGCTGCGTTATGTTATCTACACCTCTCAAGAACTCTTCTCCCATCTGAGGCGACGGGCTGACAGTGTAGATGGTTTGATGGAGATCCCCGTATATCTTGAGTATAAGGTTTACCGAGAGGTTCACGTTCTGGTAACAGCTATCGGTAACCCCGGCCTTCCAGGACTGGTTACCAACAGTATACTGTGGAGAGCATCCCGGGTTGAACGAGTAGTTGGCATGTCCGGTTGTGTTGGTCTTTGTGATATTTCCATAGTCCCAGCTGCTCGGGTCAGAAGAGTTCGTTGTTACCCAGAATGTAACGTTCGTGTTGACTGCGATGGATTCGTTTCTATCCGTGTCATTGACCTGCACTATTAGCAAGGTTATGTCGTTTTTGGATCTGTTGACTTCCGAAAGGTTACCAAATGTGTATCCGATTTCTATACTGTCCACTGTTATGTTGGGACCACTCTGATTGGTGGTGTTCAACGTATTGGTCCCGTCATCCAGTTCGAACATAAAGAAGTTCGTTGTTACATCTCCGATATCGTTGCAGTTGAAATCGGTAACAAGCAAACTGCATGTATCCTGTCCTCCGTAGACAGTTGTTGAATTCTTCATAACCCACGCTCCACCATAGTTGTTGGTCCTCACCCACAGGTTACAGGTGACATTGTCTTCTTGTGGATCCGATATATCAACGCTGTAGTTGTACACGACACCCCAGCCGTCCTCTCCCGGAGTAACAGAAAGGCCGCTGTAACCTGGCGGGGTGTTGTTCAGGTAGATGTAATCAGTCAGAACAGTTACGTTGTCGTTGTAGTCTGGCGTTTTCTCCACAGTCATCCTTACAGTGTAATTCCCTCCCTTATGGCCAAACGTAATCCATGTACAGTTATACCATCCCGTTCCTTCGTCGTTTACAGTCCCGTTCTCCGTGCAGTTCTCCCATCCATCAGGACCATTCAATTCGAGCATAACCAGGGAAAGGCCTGTCTGGTAACTTTCGTTTATCCCGATTCCACTGCAGTCTGTCGGAACGCCGAATCTGAAGGTTACGTTATCACCTACAGGGATGTTTGAAGCATATGTCTGGTTGGGTTCTGTCAGGTTTGTTTTTAACTGTCCTACAATGGTTATTGGAAGTGCTTCTGTGTTGTACGGTGAAGCAGCTGAAGCCCCTCCCTTGTAACACGTATCATTGTAATACGCACCTGATCTCCAGTACTGGTTTCCCACACCATACGAGCAATTCGGATTGAACGTGTACCTCAGATAACCGGAATTATCGGTCTGATTCACATAAGCCAAGATGTAAACATTTGGCTGGGAGGCGTTTGTTGTTGTCCAGAATCCTCCCCAGATCCCTCCCTCCACAGTCACAGAACCCCTGTCTTCATCGGTTATGTATATTTCAAACAATTCCGTATCATCGAAATCCCTGTCTACCGAAACCCCGTAACCAGAAGATGGAACACCCAATGAATCATCCTTTTCGAGTGTGAAATTCGCAGCAGAACTGTTGGTGTAATTCCAGACATCTATGGATGTGAAGTTGAATTGCTTCTGGCTTGAAGACTGATTCTGGAGATCGGAACAATTGAACTGGTGGTTTCTGAACCTGACAAGTCCGGTCTGTTCGTTCAAGGATTCATTTATCTTGCTCCAATTCCCGGTCAGATTTACGTAAAGTGAGACGTTGTTGTAATCATCATCAAGATCGTAGAGATCTGCCCGGAACTCCCACAGCTCTCCCCATCCTCCCTGCGATCCCCCTCCACCGGATCTTATTGCCTGAAGACCTGTGAAGTACGGGCCTGTTGCAAGGTAGAACTGCTTGCTCTCGTTCCCTGTCAATGATGTTCCGTTGTAGTATTTTTTCGTGGCATTCATACTCACGTTATACCATGACCCCGGACTCCATCCACTGTGTCTGTTCGGGGTGACATTACACTGATATATTCCATTCCCTAGATACGGAGAACATCCAACCAGCGGACACCTTTCATTTTCCTGGGTCACGTTGAAAACGATGCACGCCCCGCTGACCTGACCACAGCCGTCGGATTCCGTGATATTGGCTGTTGACGTTATGTTATCCACGCCCCTAAGGTAGTGATCGTCTGAAAGCCACATGGTTGCATTGAGGGGTGTGGTTGAAACCTTCCATGAAACATTCGTTGAGTTCGTATCCTTATACTCACTTTCATCAACCACACCTGCTGTCCACCACTGTGGTCCAACGTCGAATGTACAATCAATATCGTCATCAAGTTCAGAAGATAGGAATGTTAGGTTACCACCTTCTGCCGTATACTTGTACCCGCTTGTGGGATGGACTGTGAAGGTATTGTTATCCTTTGTGTACCAGAACCTTCCTTTCTGTGCATTGCCTATTGCCACATCTGGATCTTTGTCTATGTCCCATATCTTCACCTTGAATGCGAACGAACCTGTTATCCTCTGGGCCACAGTTCCGTTGCCCAAAAGGACTTCTACGGACACGTTATCTTTGTCCAGGGTGAAGTTCTCCACAGGTGTGGTATCGTTGTAAGAATTTCCCCCCGTTCTCGGTTCATTTCCATCATCCGTCACGTTTATAACGTACTGTCTCTGTCCGATATCGGCGTCATCAAACCCGGAATAAATGTAGGTAACTGTTTGATTCACTCCATTTACACTGCTATTGGTGTGTATGTTTTCCCATCCTACACCACTCCTGTTAACCCATATCCTAACCGTCATGTTGTCATCATCTTCATCGCTAACGTTTATCCTGAATGTATACGTCTCGCCCCAACCCCAGTCTTCAGCGGGCGTTAGCGACCAGGAGTTGGGTTCGATCACAGGCTCTGTCTCTATGAAGAAGGATGAGGTCAATGAATAGTTTACCGATATGAGATCCGAAAGGTACGCCTCTTTCGAGGAGTTTACTATGATCTCATATCCCATTGCAGGCATCACACCCGGATTCGCGGACGTGTTGAACGTGCAGTTATAGTACCCGTTTCCTACATGCGTGATGTTCGAACAGTAGAAGGTTTGGTTGGTCTTGTCGCTTACCATACTCATCGTTAAGTTTACATCTGTCATGTTGTTTCCACAGCTGTCATTGACTTTAACCTGTATGGTTACGTTTTCACCCCTGAGATACTCCTTTCCTTGAGGTGTGATCAAAGTGTTTATTAACGTGCCGTTCATCATTATTGTGAAGTTATCGGTAGCCTCCTGTTCATAATAAAGATCAGTGGATTCCGCATACCACTTCCTGATCCCTGGCTCGTATGAGCAGTTCGGGGCGAAGTAGTAATTCCTGTGACCTGATGAATTGGTCTGTGATGTGTTGCCCCAGTCCCAGTGCGTATCATTTAACTGCACGTAAACAGTAACATTCATCGGGACAGGAACGGATTGATTATCGTCATCACTTACATTGACTATTAACAGCGTGGAATTCGAGGAGTCAGACGTTATGTAGACCTGGGATTTGTTTCCTAAAACATGCGCGATGCTCACGTTCGAGGGTTCCAGGATAGGGCCGCTAACGTTCGAGGTGTTCCATTCGTTCTCCTCGTCCGCAATCTGGAAGTAGAAGTAATTATCCGTGTCGAAACCTGCCGTGAAGTTAACATCACTCTTGTTGAAATCAGAGACAATGACGGAACAATATCCCTGACCGCTCGGAAGATTCGAAAATCCTTTGTTAACCCATATCGTTCCATTATCAGTGGAAACCCAAAGCGTACAGTTGGTTTCGTCATTTTCCGGATCATCAATCTGAATAGTGAAGTTAAACCACCTAGTCCATCCATCCGAGGCAGGCGAGACCGAGGGCGAGGTTTGGTTTTGAGGTTGTATGTTCTCCAGCCAGAACCATTCAGCAAAGGTCGTTAGGTTATTGTAATACTTATTCTGCTGATCTTGCGAGGATACGTTTATGCTCCAGTTGCCTTCGATCCTCCCGGTTGAATTCCATGTGCAGTTATAGCTTCCATTTCCATTGTAGTCTATTGGCGTGCATCCAAGCTGATCCCCAACAGTGAACACCATCACACTCTTCAGTATATTTGAATCGCTTATATTCTCTCCGCAATCCCCGAGTATGCTGAAGTTGACGGGTATCTGGTCGGTTACGTTGTAGGTGGACCCGTACGTGGGCTCGTAAAGATAGTTCATCAGCTGACCCTTGATGTAAAATATCGTCCATGTGGTTTCATTCGCATAGTAACACTGATCCCCGAAACTCACGTACCAATACTGAGTATCTGCCGTGTAAGAGCAGTTCGGATTGAATGGGTGGTTCAGATAACCGGTTGTGTTCGTGGTTGTTGTGTTGACCACATTGAAGGTCGAAGAATCGTTTGTTACATTAAAGCTTCCGTTTGCAGAAGGATTGCTCACAGGTATGCTGCCTTTGTTAACATCGAATAACCTTACACTAAGTATTTTCGTATCACTCCCCTGTCTTGCTATCTCCCAGCCAGAGCCTCCGATTATCTGGAAGGTCAGATTATCCTTGGTAAGATTGGCATTATTCACATCCGTTTCGTTCGTTTTACCCCACTGGTTGGTTGCGTTGAATTTGTAGTATATGTCAGGACCCTGCAAGAAATCAGTGCATGTGAAATTAACAAGGTAATCCAGACGGGTCCATGATGTATTGTCAACCCTGTTCTTTGTTTCCACTTCTATGAACGGACCTCCCTGGTCGTACGCCTTCCATAAGGTCACGTTGTCCTCATTTCCTATTTCGTTATCCCTGAAGAGCACAGAGAAGTTGAAGGTATGGCCCCATCCTTCCGTGTCATTATCCACTGATACGTTTATCAGTCTTGGTCTCTCCACAAGCCTGAATGCGTCTTCATACAAATCCTTATCTCCGTAGAAGAATGGAGGTTTGTTCGCAATCATTGTTATGTTATGCAGGCCCAAGGTGGCATCAGTCAGGTGGTTCCACGTGCAGTTGTACGTTCCGTTGTCCATGTCAATTCCGCTGCAGAGGTAGTCATTGGCTCCTGTTATGTTGAACTGGACTGTTGATAGATTGATGTATCCGCATGTCGGATCCTCATCATGGACGTTCCCGTAAATAATGACGGGTTCTTCGCCCCTGACGTATCTCACATCATTGACAGGTTCTAACAGTGTGTTGTTCAGGATGGATTCTATGGTTACCGAGTAATTGTCAGAGTAGGAATCGGCATAACACTGGTCCCCAACTATCCCTCCCATCCACTTGTGCCAGCCCACTTCGAAAGTCGGGCAGTCCGGATCAAAGTATATTTCAATATAACCCTGCGCATCAGGCGCGTCAGTCCCTATGTCCACGAAAATCTCGCTTCCGCCACTGCTCTCATTCACGTAGAAATGACCTGTTCCCGCAGAAAGATCCGAACCCTGTAACGGACTCCCTGTGTAGTTGTTTATTGACTGCATCCTGAAATAGGTGTCGTTGTTGAACGTTCTGTTAACATAACTTCCGCTTCCGTTGGTGGGGAAATTGAACGTTACATTTCGTTTAGTGACATTTATGCTGTGTATGCTCGTGTTGTGTTTTGCGTTGTACTCATCACTTGCATTTATCTTCCAGTACCATACCCCCAGGTCAGTCCCAAGGCTACAGGAACTGTAAAGCCTTGTTAAGTTAGCCGTTGTGTTCACACAATCAAAGCAGTACTCCGTATCTCTCAAGGTCCAGGGACCTCCTGTCGAACGTGAATCCCACAGGCGAAGGGTGACGTTGTCATCATCATCCGTTACGTTTACATAGAACGTTATCTGCGATTTCGAGGGGTTTGAACCCCACGGAACTGTAAGTTTATCGCTGTATCCATCCGATATGACTGGATCAACCTGATGGAAGAATGATCTTTTCGTGAATGTTTTTGGGTTATAATAAGTTTTATTCGATTCAACCGTTACGTTATACCATCCCGACGGGTTGTTCGAGATATTCCATGTACAGTTGTATATCCCCTGAGTGAAGTTGTTAACGGGTGAACAGGTATCGTTGAAGCTGTTATGCAAAATAAGGACCGTAATGTTCGCGTCAGATATGTTGAATGCGCAGTCAGCTCCTGACGAACCAAGATAGTCCTTGATGTTAACCTCAATCGTAACGTTCTCATTAGAATAGTAATACGCATCGGATGTCCCGTTAGGTTCGAGTATCGTGTTGTTCAGCCAACCATATATCGTTAGCGTGTAGTTTACCGAAAGATTATCTTTGTAGTAGCTATCGTTATCCGTTCCGCCATACCAATCTTGCGGTCCGACCGAATAGCTACAGTTGGGCGAGAAGTTCCGGACGAGATAACCTGATTGTGTCGTGTTTTTGTAACCACCATCCACTTTCGAGGTGTTGTATGATACCCAGATACTTCCGTTTGTTCCATCGATAACGAGCGAACGGTTGTCCGTATCATTTATTAGAAGCCTCAGCATTATGGTTTCTGACCTATTCACACCCGAGGCGTTCCCGTAATCCCCATACAAGATTTCGACATCATCCTTGTATATGCTGAAGTTATATTCAGGTCGATCCGTGATGTTATTAGCATCGGTTGCATTTAATTTGAAATACATTCCTCCATCGGTTATGTTCTCATATGTGAAGTTGTTATAGTAGAAATTGACCCATCTCGGAACCAGGCAGGCAGTGCATATTGTGTATTCCATCAAATACCATGTCTGGTTGTCACTGGAAAGCCAGAAAGATATATTTACGTCTTGCGCATCCACATCGCTGGCATTGACCCTGAATGTGAAATTCTCCCCCCAACCGCCATCCTTCTCATAGATATAGGTCTCGTTGTTCATATCAGGAGGCGAGAATATATGTGGTATTATCCTGAACGCGCTGAATTTCGTTCTCGTGTTGTTGTTGTAATAGGAAACGTTTGATGCGTTCATATCAACATCGTACCATCCGAATGACTTGTTGTTGAAGTCCCACGTGCAGTTGTACGTTCCATTCCCAAGGTTGTCTATGCTCGAGTTGCATGCAAATTCCTCGCTTGATGCATTATTCCTTATGGTGAAATTCACGTAGGCATTGTCTATGTAAAGCGAGAAGTTACACTCATCCATCACCTCTCCTATTATCTCAAGAACGTTCTCGCTCGGAGTGACGCTCTCTTCATACGTCGAGCCATTCGGCCATGTGACGTTCGGATAGAGCGTGCCCCAGACGGTTACGTTGAATTCGCTGGAAACCACATCATTGTAACACTGGTCGTTTAATATGTAAGCCCTCCAGTTATGCTTGCTTGCGTTGTGCGTACAGGTTGGATCGAAACGGTATACAAAGTAACCTGACGAATTCGTCTGGTTCCATCCATCCTTTATATAGTCCCCAACCTGCCAAGAACTCTGTGTTACGTTGAGGGAGACGTTCGGCGAGTTGTAGTAAGAATCCCATGCAGCCGGCTGATTCCTTGTGGTGTCGTTCGCGTAAAGAACAAACTTTGCATAGTCGCTTCCCTGCCTCGTTACATCGGATTCGTTACCTTCACTGTAAGTAAATTGAAGATTGTCTTTGGTTATGTCAAAGTATATCTCTGGTTCACTGGCATTGGGTTCTTCATTGTATGCCTGGCCATTTATATCGGTTGCATTGAACCTGTAGAACCTTGTGGCACCCACCTCTCCACAGGTGTACGTATTGTTAAAGCTAACGAGGGTATTGCTCGGGCTCGAAACATTCTTACATTCAGTTACGGTGTACGTCCCACCTATTTTTTCGAGCAGGCAGACCTTAACGTCTGTGTAGTGCGTAACGTTTATGGTGAAGTTAAACAGAGAGCCCCAACCTCCTGGATCAGGAGTGACGTTCGGGTCTTCGAGCTCGATAGGAGCAACCACGAAAATGCTGCCAGGACTCATGTGCGTTCCGTTGTTGTAGGATTCATTCCATGAAATCATGGTCACGTTGTAGTAACCGGAAGGAGCACTTCCAGAATTCCATGTACAGTTGTAGATGTTTCCTGAATTGTTTGTTACCCACCCGGAGGTTGGGCAATAGAAGGTATCGGCAGAAGAATTTATCTTGAATCTGACCTTCACCCCTGCAATAGGATTTCCACAGTCATCTTCAACTGTTCCGTTTAAGGGTATGAAATCTCCCTGGTCATGGCTCACGTTGGTTATAGGATAGGTAACATTGTTTACAAGATCTCCGTATATATGTATCGGGAACTGTGCGCTTTCGCTATCGTTGTAACAACTCGCTCCTGATACGTTTACCTTCCAATAGGTATGACCTGGCATTATCAGCGGATTGCATGTTGCATTGAAGTTGTAAAAGTAGTGAGTTGAATTCACGTACTCGCTGATTTGTATCCAGTTGGTTTTGTTGAGTAACCAAGTCCTCACCTCGGTATCATTATCCGGATTTACTGTATAGTTGTTCAAAATTGTGTCGATGATCTGGTAGGAAAGCAGGACCTCGTGGCTCGGTCTTGAATCAGAACGGTTTATGTAAGAATCATTCCCGCTCGTTACTGTGACATTGGTGTAGTCCTTTAGAACATCAAATTCCACTGAACCAAGCGGAATGAAATCCAGTGTATCGTTCTGGAATTGATAGCTGTCATTCGCTGTTAATCTGTAATACCACGTCCCAACATCACTGTACGTATCGTTGCAGATGAATGTGTGATTGAAGGTTATGACTCCATACTGGGAAGAGTTCAATGTCCGTTCATCGTATTGAACCCACTGCCATCCTGTCTGGCTGGAGTTCATGTAGAACTTAACAGTCACGTTGTTGTTGTCTTCATCAGAGACGTTCACAGAGAAGTTGAACGGAGATTCACCCCAACATCCGTAAATCCCTTTATCCAAGGTTACGTTATCAAGTTTCGGAACGGTTCCAAGGACAAAAACATTCTCCTCGGTCGTGATGTTCGTGTTGTAAAGGCTCTTTGAAGAGCTGAATGATACGTTGTACCAACCGAATGGGAAGCCGGAGTCTGTCGTTACCGAACACTCCCAAACCCCGCTTCCTATGTGCGAAGCAGAACAGGAATCTGTGAATCCTCCATTGGTAAGGTTGAATCTTACGGTGGCCTCTGTTATCTGGTCTCCGCAGTAGTTTTCCAGACTTCCGTTGATCGTTATCTGCGAGCCACGTGTATAGTTATTACTTCCATCGGGATGTGTGAGGGTGTTCAAGAAACCGCCATAAAGATAGAACGTTAATTCACTCGTTAGATTGTCTTTATAACATGTTGAACCCTCGAATCCTCCTCTCCATTTATGCTCACCCAGGTTAAACCTTTGATCATTGCTCCAGCTCGTCCCGTCACACCAATCAGTGGTTGTCATAGTTAACAAGATATGGCCTGTTCCGTTTGTTGATGTCGTATAAGTACCCCAAGTTCCAAGGTTAATGGTAGTCATCCTGATCTTTCCGTCCGTATTGTTCGGATAGGTTTTGTTATCAGTGTCGTTCATTTGCACTATGAACTGCGTTGTCTGTGATCTGTTCAGAGAAACATTTTCTGAGGGCGTTATATTGTAGACATCAACGTCATCCTTTTCTATCTCGTAACCATGTATACTCGTTTCGTTCTCACCGTCAGGATTGCTGGCATTGAAGAAGTATTCCCAAGATGCGATGTGCGAACAGTTGTAATCGTATGTGAAGTTAACCTGTGTCCAATTGATACAGTTGGTGCAGTTGTATTCATCAACCATTGTGTAGTTTTCCCAAGGACCTGATTTCAGGTAGTGATGCCACAAGCGAATTGTCACGTTCCTCCCGAACCTGTCCCTCACCATAACAGTGAAATTCCATTCTTCCCCCCACCCTCCTGAAGATCTGCTGATGGTTTCATTCTCCAACAAAGTAGTGTAATCATAGGCTTTTACCTTGGTGAACAGATCCTGCTCCTCCTCGAACATCCGTCCGTATGTCCAGGTGTAGTTCAGTTTCGTTACCGTAACGTTCGTGTCGGGATTCAGCGTAGCATCAGCATGGGAGTGAATCCTTACGTTACGATAGACTGGATTCGGATTCAACGAACCAACAAACCTCTCCTTCTCATCCGAATCCATCGTGTGGTTGGACCAGAATTCACCGCTAACGCTCTCGAAGGAATAGTTCTGCCATATCAATTTATACTCACTCAAAACATCCTCTATCGATACGTTCGCTTCGCCTATTGTCAGGTTCGTCCCGCTGAAATCATAGTTAACTAACATCCTCATTTCACTCAACTTTTCATACGGTTGGGCAGGGTGGGTGAAGCCATACGAAGTCGTTGTCGTGTTCAAAGAACCGGTCGAATCTATATATGTATTATTCACGTACGAGGACGAAGCTCTGGTATCGCGAACACCCCTTGCCCGGAAAACCTTCCTACCGGCATCCGTGCAGTTCAGGGTAAAGTTCAAGTTTGTGGAACTACCACTTCCCACGTTCGGAACGTTCCAGACAATCTCGTTGTTCGATTCGTTGTAACTTCCTCCCTGATAAACGTCCGTTACGTTACAATCAGGAGAAACGAAAAGGCTTGCATTCCACTCATTCGATGTCGGAGCATCACCTACGTTCTTTACATTGAGAGAATAGTTGTATGTCACATTTGGCTGTATACTCCTGACCTCATGCCACGGGTACTCTGGTTTCTGGTAAATAACCAACCCAAACTCCAGGTGCGACTCGCTGGAATAGTTCATTGTGGTTATGGGATATGGAATCGCTTCTTCCGTGTACTTGTCTGAATATGAATCGGACCAGTTCAACTTCCACCTCACGTTGCCCAAGGTCGATTGTGAGGTTGGGGATTTTGCCTGGTATGTTGCAACCACATAATCATTGTAGACCAAGCTGTCGTATATCCACCATGTTAACACGTTGCTCGTAAGGTTGGTGTAGGAGTCGTAATTTACAGGACCCTCGACCTGCGGGTTTGCAGCTGTCCATCCAGATGATACAGTTTCCCTCAGGGTGATGGTCCCTGCTGTGGGTCCGCATCCCTTGTTGTGTATGATAATCTTTGAGTCAAATACCTTATCCTCTCCTATTGTCTGGGGCGTTTCCCTGATAATTTCAAGTATTGAAACGTTATCCCCGTTCTCTATGGTGTAGTTTTCCGTGACGCTCCTCTCGCTTGTGGAAGGATAGGTGTAATTGAGTGATACGTTGATCGTTGCATTCTCATTAGTATTCGAAGAATTGATCTCGAAAATCAGGGTTTGGCTGCCCGGCTGGGAGATTTCGACGGTCTGTGATGATGAGACGTCCCATCCGGAGGGAACTTGAACGGTAACGTTATAGAGAATGGAATCATAAAAAGGATGTGAGACCGTGACGTTGAAGCTTTCATTCGTGTAGTTACACATGTAGTCAGGCGAAGTGATGCTTACTTCAGGAACATCGTAAACGAAGATTTCACCCCTTTCCGACACCTTTGTGGAGTATTCAACATGCGCTTCCAGGGTGTAGACACCCTCTGGCCTTCCCGTAAGGTTTACCCAGGTGAAGTTTTCGAGTCTCGTTGAATTTTCCTGGATGTTTACGTTGACATGTGTGGATGAGTTTACGACTACTCCAGATGAATTCGTTATGTTCAGGGTTATGTTAGAAAGGTATGAGATGTTCAGGGAGTTCTCTATCTTTAGTGTTACATTGAAAAAGTTATCCTCTCCGAACACCATACCATTCGTTTCATTCCCATCAACCTTTGATAATATATCTATGACAGAGATTTTGGGTTTGTAGTAAGCCTTTAAGTTCATGTTGTTTATCGTGACGTTGGAATCTCCTAAGTTCTCGATTTTCGCTATGCAATATCCAGATCCATTTGGAGCCATCTGGCTTCTGAATATAGTTACGTTCAACTCCTCTGTTGTGTTGAGGTGGTATGAATGTAGAATATCGATCCATTCTGTGGAATTGTGAATGTAAATCCTAACGAAGGTATCGTTCCCTGTCCAGTTGGTCTGCAGATGACCTACCCTGTATTCACCTGCAGGACATTCGAACTTCGTTATAGTGTATGATAGCGGAGTCACGTTAACCGGCATGGAGTCCAGCGATCCCGCTTCCTCCAGCCTGTATGCTATCACGGTTGTATAATTATCATCCTCGTAATATCCCGGAGAAACTGGCGCGGATGTGTTTGCTGTTACATTCAGTATGTAGGAATCCTCGTAAGGAATGAGGTCTGTCGCGTTTACGGTCCATATAACCTGAGTTGTGTTTTCCTGTCCGACACCGGCAGGTATTGTCCCAAGGTATTGTGTCACAGAGGGTAGAACATCCCAGGAAAGTGTTTGCAGGCTGGCATTGGTATCATCTGCATCCCTTCCCCTTATCCAGATGGTTGCATTGAGAACGAATGGATTGTACTGGAAGATTTCGGAAGGCGAATATATATCAGTTACGTTGAATTCAGGACACTGTATGTCGAGCGTCACGTTCCAAACAGTCGAATAAGAAGATTTGTAGTAGTTATCACTCGCTGCAACAATCAACCTCCATTTCTGCTTGCCCGGATCGTAAGTACAGTCCGCAAGGAACTCATAATTCGCATACCCGCTAGCGTTTGTCGATGTACTTCCTTCCACGAGATAGCTTTCATCATACTCTGTTACCTCAACCTGTATGTTTGCGGATGGCCACGAACTATTAACCAGATCTCCCCTGTCCGTGTCGTTGACCATCACCCTGAACCACGTCGAGGAGATTTTTGTCGTTGTCGTTTCATTCCCGTAGATATGTACGAACTGGATATCGTCCTTTTCTACTACCGTGGTGTTATCATCATTAAAGTAATCCCCGGCATAAACCGTCGTCGTTCGGTTGTTGCCCTCTGTATCTGTTGCATTGAACTTGAAGTACCACGTATCTATATCCGTGTATGTGAAACTCTTGTTCCACGAAAGCATCTGATTATTGCAGTCTTCACAGATCTTTGACCCATCAACCTGTTCCCATTCTCCTGTTGAGTTCTTGATCCACAGCCAAACCGTTACATTATCTCCTATATCCGTTACATTAACGGTGAAATTCCTCGGTATGGACCAGCCATCCGAACGAACGGTGACATTCGCATATCTAAGCATCGGAATCATGGTCAGATAGAAGGCATTCTCTTTGAAATAAGTTCCGTTGTTGTAGTAATCCTTCTTTGAGATCATGGTTACGTTATACCATCCAGATAGCTGACCTGATGAGTTCCATTCACATGTATAATTGTTGCCTGTTGTATTCGTTACCCAGGTCGTGTTACTCGGGCAGTAGTGGGTTCCTCCTACGCTTGAGTTTATTATGAACCTCACGCTCGCGTTTGCGATAGGCGCGTTAGAGCAGTTCCCATCCGTGACGTTACCGACAAACGTTATGTTCTGATATGCCTCGTAAGTTTCTCCGTTTGGTGATGTGATGTTATTCTTCAAGAAACCGTATATCGTAACATTGAATTCGCTGGATTCATTATCCTTGAAACACGTATCATTCGTGATGTTCATCTTCCACTGGCGAATCCCTGGAGTGTAATTACATGTGGCGTTGAAGTCATACGAATAATTCTGGCCGGGTGTTACCTGCACGCCGGAATCCCAGTGCGTGGAGTTCAGCATGACGTAAAGGTAGACTGAAGGCCCTGTGGTGTTCACAGTGGAATCGTAATCATAAACGTACGTAGCGAGGGTCGTGGTATCCGATCTATTAACTTCTGATCCATCTCCTGTTAGGTGTTCTACTGACACCAGATCCTTCTCCACGGTGTGGTTAATGATGGTTGAGACATTCGCAATGTTAGAATGATCATCTGTGGCGTTGAAGTAAACAAACCATGTCGTGAGATCTGATTGATCTGCAACAGAGCAGGAATAGGATTTGTTGAATATGAATTTGGTATCATTGGTTTCATTGTATTGCTTCTCCTCCTGGTACTGCCAATCACCGGTCTTTGTCGAATTAAGCCAGAAGTATACCGTTACGGTATCATTATCCTCATCGGTTACATTCACTGTGTAATTATACGTTCGGTTCCACCCGCCTGATGATGGAATAACAGTTGGCTCTTCCAGAATAGGAGCGGAGGAAAGATAGAAGCTCACATTCTTGATATCGTAGTTGTAATAACTCTTGTTCGTGTAGAATTCAACGAGGTAAGTTCCAACCTCTTTGTTTGTTGTATCCCACGTACAGTTGTACCATCCATCTGTCTCCTCAACCAGACCGTTCGATGAGTTACACTGGTAGGTTTTACCATTCTCCTGGTTTGTCAGGTTGAAGTAGATCGTTCCGTCGCTTATGAGATTGGTTATGTTGTTGCTGCATGCATATTCATCGCTTACATGCGCCCTCAGGGTTACGTTCTCAATGCCCTTCGTATAGTTCGTGTTCCCATCCGGCGTCTGGATGGTATTATTAAGGTCGCCCCATATGGTCACATTGAATTCAGAGGATTCTGAATTAAACCAGCACTGGTCATTCGTGATATTCATCTTCCACTGACGGACCCCAGGCGTGTAGTTGCAGTCAGGGTTGAGGTTAACCCTGTAATGTGTCCCGTTCTCCGTTGCATTCATTTCAATCCAATCATTCTGGTCCTTCTTCACCCATGCAGAGAACGTATCATTCCCTATACCAACCGTGTAATTATTCGTATCACTGTCCCATACCTGCACAGACAGCAGAACAGTGCTACCAGGCTGAGAATCAGAACGATTCACAACAGAATTATTTCCATCCCCACCGTAGTTCACGCTTGTCGTATCCTTCGTGATGTTATGCCAGCCTATAGACGTATTCTCCACATTCGAATTTTCATCGCTCACGTTGAAGAAGAACGTCCAATTACCCAAATCGGTAGGACAGGTATACGTATAATTGAACCATGCAAAGTAATCCGAACAATTCTCACACTGCTTCTGACCAGAGGCCGTCCATCCAGATGTGGACGTGTGATTCCTCCAGAAATAAATGTCAACCGTGTCGTTGTCATCATCCGTTACGTTAACCGAATAATTATACCACTTACCCCATCCCCCATTACCTCCTATACCAACCGGAGAGACATTCAAATCCTCAAGTACAGGAGAGGTCGAAAGGTAGAACGTAATCGAATCCGAACCATTGTTATAATAGTTTTCGCTGGATACCATCTCCACATCATACCATCCGAATTCCCCATTAGACGTGTTCCAAGAACAATTGTACCAACCATTCGTTTCTTCGACAGCAGTACATGTCGTAGACGCCCCTGTCCTCTGGTTAGTAAGGTTGAAGTAGACATTCGCCAGACCTGTCATGTTGTTATCGCAGTCATCTTTTATCTGACCCTTTAACGTTATGTTGCCCTCTCCTTTCGTGAAGTTGACAGATCCGTTTGGCTCCGTGAGGTTGTTTAAGAGATCGCCGTATACGTTTACATAGAAAATGGATGAGGACTTGTTCTCATAGTATGGCGAATCCGTGACATTCACCTGCCACATCCTCTGACCCGGAATGTATTCGCATGTTGCATTGAAGTTGATGTAGTAATAGGTCGAAGTGTTCTCCTCGGAAAGATCCTTGAATGATCCGCTCTCATTCTCAACGTAGAAGTGTATTTCACTAGATAAGAAATCCAGCGTGTAATTGTTCACATCGGTATCGTTTATTTGAACGGAAAGGGTGGTTTCATGGTTTGGACGCGAATCCGAACGGTTTATACTTACTCCATCCCCTTGAAGAACGTCCACAGTTATGTTGTCTCTCTCAACAATGAAGCTTCCTGATGTCGTGTTACCGAATCCCGCGGTATCATTCAGATCAAACCTGTAGTACCATGTATCCACATCGTATTTAGAAAAGTTGATCTCGAAGTATCGAAGGGTGTAACCTTGTGAGGTATTGTCACAGTTCGTGCAGTTAGCCGTCCCGTTCAGTGTCCATGGTCCGGCGTCTTTCCTCAACCAGAGACTTATGTTAACAGTGTCGTTGTCCTCATCCGTTACATTCACAGAGAAGTTGAAGGGAGATTCGCCCCACCCTCCTGCGGAAGGAATAACCTGTGAATCGATTATATCGGGAGTGGATGCAAGGAAGAATGCGTTCTCCTGGTAATCTGTCCCGTTCCAGTGGGAAGCATTTTTAGAGAACATTGTTACGTTATACCATCCCAGAGGTGAACCTAGTATATGTGGACCGAAGGATTCGCACTCCCAGTTGGTTCCAGTGAAGCTCGCGTTGCAGTAGTAAGAATACGTTCCATGGGTTAGGTTGAAGTAGACCTCCTCCAGCTCTCCCATATTCGTTCCGCAGTCATCCTTAACGTTCCCCACTATCGTCATGTTCTGACCGCTCTCATTCGTGTGGTTGCCGATCGAGAACAACGTATTTATGAGCGAACCCATCAGGGTGAAGTTTATGGCTTCCGTAACGTTATCGAAGACATAACTGTCACCCTGGCTACCTCCCCACCATCGATGAACGCCAAGATAGTATTTGCTCTTATCAGCACACCAGCTTGTGTTTGTCATGGTTCTGACCAGATGACCAGTTGCATTAGTGTACCAGTAATCCCCAGGACCAAGATTTTCATCTTGACCATACGTATATGCGGAAAACCAGATCCTTCCCTTTGTTCCCAGCGGAGGGGCTGACATGTTGTCCGTGTCATACATGAGAACAGTGAAATTGATTTCGCTCTGATTTCTGTTAATTATTGCATCCGCTGGTGGGTATTCGTTAGAGACGTTAACGTTGTCCTTTTCCACAGTGTACGAATGTTCGGGGGTTTCACTTTCCCCGTCAGGATTGGTTGCATTGAAGAAATAATACCAGGTACCCATCTGTGTCTGGTTATAATCATACGTCATGTTAACGTTGTACCAATCATTGCAGAAGGTGCAGTTATACTCATCAATCATTGTGTAATCCTCGAAGCCAGAGACATCCGCTGATTTATGCCACAAGCGGATTGTCACGTTCCTTCCGAACCTGTCCCTCACCATCACAGTGAAATTCCACTCCTCTCCCCATCCTCCTCTATCCCTGCTGACGTTTCCATTCACCCAAACCTCCTCATTCTCGAGCAGAGGTTTGTAATAGTAGACCTTTACCTTGGTGAACAGATCCTGCTCCTCCTCGAATAACTTTCCGTACTCCCAGGTGTAGTTCAGTTTCGTTACCGTAACGTTCGTGTCGGGATTCAATGTTCCATCAGCATGGGAGTATACATGTATGTCTTGGTATATGGGACTTGCCGACAACGATCCCAAGAATCTCTCCTTCTCATCAGAATCCACTGTGTAGTTGGACCAGAACTCACCAGAAGCCGAACCGAAGGAATAGTTCTGCCAAACCAGTTTGTACACGCTTGCACCATCCTCTATCGATACGTTCGCTTCACCGATCGTGAGGTTCGTTCCAGTAAAGTCATAGTTAACCAAGAAATGTATCTTATTCAACTTCTCATACGGTTGGGCAGGATGGCTGAAGCCATACGAAGTGGTCGTGGTATTGGAAGAACCTGTGGAACCTATGTAAGTGGTATTGGTGTAACCTTCTGAGCCTCTGGTATCACGGACACCCCTCGTTCGGAAAACCTTTCTACCCGTATCCGTGCAGTTCAGTGTAAAGTTAAGGTAGGTCGACTTCCTGCTGCCTATATTCGGGACGTTCCAGACAATCTCGTTGTTCGACTCGTTGTAACTCCCTCCCTGATAAACATCCGTTACGTTACAGTCCGGAGAAACGAAAAGGCTCGCATTCCACTCATTCGATGTGTTTACATCCCCTATATTCACAACCTTGAGAGAATAGTTGTACGTCACGTTTGGCTGTATAGAACGTGGCTCTGGCCACGGATTTTCAGATCTCTGGTAGACAATTAAATCGAATTCAAGATGCGACTCGCTTGAATAATTCATGGTGGTTATCTCGAAAGTTTCTCTCTCCACTATCCCCTTGTACCCCCATGATGCATTGTACCTGAAGTGTCCTACGGTTGAATACGTATTTGGGGATATCGCTTGATATGAGGCGACACTGTAGTTGTTAACACCGAACGTTTCATTATCTATGTACCAGCTTATTACGTTGTTGTCCAGATCTATGTTTGGAGGAGAAGTTTCCGTCCCACCGGTAAGGGTCGGGTTGGCCGGGAACCATCCGGTGGGAACGATTTCCCTGAGAATCACGTCATCCTTCGGGTTACCACAACCTTTGTTGTGTATAACGAGCGAGGATTCGAAAACCTTGTTCTTGTCCACCTTCATTGGCGTTTCCCTTATGACCTCGAATATCGCTATATCATCGTCATTCTCTATCGAGAAATTTTCGCTCCTTGATTTCTGAAGATTATTGGGGTATGTGTAATTAACGGAAACGTTCAGTGTGAAGTTACCATTCGTATCATCTGTAGTCAGATTAAAGGAGAGTGTCGTGTTTCCCCTCTCAGAAATGTTTAACAGAGTGTAAGCAGGTGAGATGCCCCAGCCGGAAGGTTTATTCACAGTTACGTTGTACTGAATCTTATCAGTGAAAGGATGATAGACCGTTATGTTCAACTCCTCTGTTGTGGAGTTACAGAAGTATGCAATTACGTAAGGGTATACGCTCACATTCCCCACGACGAAAACCTCGCTTCTGGAATCTTCACCCAGCGAATATGTTAGATTGGCCTTCACAATGTAATCATCCTCATCCCATCCCGTGGTGTTTATGTCGGTGAAGTTCTCGTATGCACTCGAGCCCGCAGGTACGTTAATGTTCGTGTGCATTGAATAGTTGACAACATAACCGGATGAATTCGTGATGTTCAGACTTACATTCACATCGTATGCGGTATCCATAGAACTCGATATCTTGACAGTCACATTGAAAAAGCTGTCCCCTTCCTCCATACCGTTGGTTTCTTCCCCTCCTATCCTTTTGACTATATCTGTTATCTGCACCTTCGGTTTGTAATAAGCCTCGAAAGTTGCGTTTCTGAACGTCAGGTTGTTGTCTCCGACGTTCTTTATTTTAAAGCTGCAGTTCCCGCTTTCATTGGTCCTCATCTGACTTTTGAACACAGGAACGAAAAACTCAGAAGAGCCAAGTTCATAAGAATGTAGTATATCGGTCCAGCCGGTTGAGTTGTAGACATAGACTCTAGCTTTCGTATTCCCTGTCCAGTTTACAGTCAGATTCCCTGTCCTGTAGTGGCTCGCAGGGCAGGGGAAACCGAAAACAAGTTCTCCATCACTCGTTATGTTACTCTCCTGATCTTGGTAGTAGCTCTTCCCTAGAAGTTTGTAAACATTTATGTTCTTATTCAAGGTATCGTTCAGCCCCTCGCTAGAATTGGCGAAAACAGAGAAGTAAGTTGTGGAGTTGTAGGAAGTGATGTTTATGGTCCAGTTGGTAGTTTTCGAAGAGTCAGATGGGATCGTTCCAAGATTACGCGTTTTGCTGGGGAAAACACCCCAGTCAGGGGGGACGTCTATCGTTGCGTTAACATCGCTTGCCGCTCCCTGTATGGCATTTACAGTCGCTTCGACAACGAAGGTTTTGTTCTCGAATATTTCATACGCAGAGTCTATGCTGCTCACCGTCAGGGCTGCCTCGCAACCATACGTCTCGACAGTAACGTTGTACTCTCCTGACGGAGGATCCTTATAACACGAATCATCAGGGTCTATATACCCCCTCCAGTTCTGTTTCTGCTGGTAGTAATCGCAGGTGGGGATGAAGTAGTAGACAACGTGTCCTGTCGAATTCGTCGTGTTGGAATCAGGAGTTCCTGCAGGATAGTACTGCGATCCAATCCCGTATTTCGTGACGTTGAATTTGATCGCAGCGGAGGAGTAAGACGGATTGTATGCTGGCTGGTTGCTGTCGGTATCGTTTATGAACAATACGAACTTTGCGGCTGTTGAGTTCGAAACGTTCGATGAATTGTAGAATGCGTTGCTCTCATTCCCTTCCACGTATATTATCTGTATGTCATTCTTTTCCAGAATGAACGAGTTATCATCATCAACGTACTCCCCGTCAGCGACACTGGTATCATCATAGTTCCCGTTCAGATCAGTGGCATCGAACTTGAAGAACCAAGTCCCAATATCCCCGCAGGAGAAGTTGACCTCCCAGTATGCAGTGAAGTTCGAGCATGATGTACAGTTAACGGCATCCCCAATCTGGTTCCAACTCCCTCCAGATTTCATCCCATAAAGCTTCGTGCTTACATTATCTCCGGCCTCATCCGTTACCTTCACAGTGAAATTGAACGTTCTGCCCCACCCCTCCTGCCTTGGTGTGACATTCGCGTAATTCAAAATTGGAACAGTTGATAGATAGAAGGTGTCTGGAGGATATATGCTTGTCTGATTGTCATAATAATACGTTTTATTTACAACAAAAGTAACATTATACCATCCTTCATTCGCTCCTGACGAATCCCAGCCTCCCTGATAGAAACCGCCTCCCACACCCGTTGGCGTGAAGTTACCAGAGAATCCTGTTGTGGTTAGATTGAAGGAGGTGGTGGCATAATCTATCAGATTACCACAATCATCCAGAACTTTGCCCTGGTGGAAGATGTTATCTCCCCACGTATAGTTCTCAGAACCATCCGGTTTTAACACGCTCAGGTTAAAGTCCCCCCTCACAGTCAGGTTATAAATAATAGACTCATTTGCAAAATAACACTGTTCAGATGAATTTATCTTTACGTACCATTTCTGTTGACCAACTGAATATTCAGGACCGGGGTCTGCTGAACAGTTTGGGTCAAAACCATAAGTTACATTCCCGTCACTATCTGTCTGTAGATCATGACCGTCATCGTAAACGTAACCAGGGGGGCCGGTATAGCTTATCCATAGCGTTACATTCACACCTGCTGACAGGTATGTGTTGTTTTCGTCCCTCAGCCGAAGTTTAAGCACATCTATCTGGGTACCGCTCCTGTTAGCTGTGGATTCGTTCCCTGACAGATGTTCGAATATTACGCTGTCCCTTGTCACCGAAAAGCTCTGCGGGCTTGTTGCGTTAACTGTACCGTTATAGTTCGTGGCATTGAAAAAGAAATATTTCGAATCGTCTATATCCCCGCATGAAAAGTTGTGCGTGAAATTCAGCTGCTGCCAGCCCCCGGGTGGTATTGTATAGTTATCCTCTGCTATGTAGGTCCATGGACCTGTTGAATCGGGCCCAGCCCAGAGGAAGACAGTAACGTTATCCCCGCCAGTAGTGTTCACAGTAACGTTAAATGTAAAGGTAGTCCCTCCCCACGGGCCTGACGGTGGGCTCTGGGTAACATTTTCAAGAAGTATGCTAACTGGCGGAAGTTCGTTAACGTCAAAAATATCGTTTCCAGACGTTTCATCTTCAATTTCGCCTGTTACAGTGTTGTTCATCTTGAATTTATAACGCCATGTTCCGGTGTCTGAATCGGTGAAATTGCAATACCAGTAAAAGGTTTCATTAATGCAATTATCACAAATCATAGGAGTTTGATTCACACATGAATAATAAGTGTACTCGTTAAAGACGCTGCCACCTGGCGGTCTTAAATAAAGCGTTATATTCATTGGCGTGTTATCACCTGAGATGGCCACAATAGAAAAATTCCAGTTTTTATAGGTGTAGTACTCTGAGGTTGGATCTACGGACTGATTGAAAAGGTCTCTATAGGCATTGAGGAAGAATGCATTAACAAGGGTGTCAGAACCGTTCCAGAATTTTCCATCCTCAGTGCCCTTTGAAAAGGCGCTGACAGTTACGTTGTACCAGCCAGTGGGGGCGTCTATGGGCAAACTTCTCGTACAGGAGAAGCTACCCGAAGGTGTGCAATTATATTCAGTAACACCCTGTATAATTTTGTATATAACACCAAATTTAGCGGTGTCTGATTTCTGAGCGCTGCAATCGTCTATGACGCTTGAGGTGAAGTCTATATCTACATTTTGGGTGTAGTTCTGGGCTCCTGTGGGCGAATCTAAAGTTGAATTGGATAGATCTCCCATCAACCAGAAAGGTATTACCTCCGTGTAGTTGTCTTTCCAGCAGTCCTTTGAATAAAGCCCTGCTCTCCAGTATTCCTGACCCAGATAGTATCTTGAATCTCCGCACCACTGTGATAAGCCCATCGTTCTGTTCATGTGTCCTGTTCCGTTGGTGTCTCTGAAAATAGGCGAATCAAATGTGGTGTTGTCGTTGTAGAAAGAAATCCACACCCTTCCGAATTCGGACTGGTTCGCAACACTTTCATTCGTGTCCGTATCATTTATTTGTACCAGGAATAAACTGTTTTCTGTTCTGTTTATGGTGATGTTCCATGAAGGTGATACGTTATAAACCTTTGCATCGTCCTTTTCAATATAGAAGGTTAACTCTGTCGTTTCGTTTACCAATCCGCCATCATCCGATGCATTGAACTTGAATTTCAAATAAGTCTCTTTTTGAGCGCAGGAAAAGTTTGTGGTAAAGTTTATTAAATAACCAGGTTGCGTAGTTGGCGCTGGGACGATTTCTTGGTATATCTGATTCCAGGTATCGTATGGTGGTTCTGACCACCAGCCGTCAACAGTTACGTTACCTCCTTCCGGGTCCCAGACGTAAACCGTGAAGTTAAATATCTCCCCCCAGCCAGCTTGGCTGGGTTCAACAGACTCATTCTCTAACCTCGGATTGGTATTCAAAAAGCCTATCATGAGGAACAAAGGTTGGCTGTCAGAAAAACTTCTGCCATGAGTCCATTCATAGGCAAGCTTGGTTATCGTGATGTTTCCGAATTCATCATTTGTTCCATCTGTATGAGAATAAACCCCGATGTTGCGATCCGCTTCTTCGAAAACTTCTCGTTCCTCATCAGTTAAAGAATAATTGGACCAGACCTGACCGGCTACATCAGCGAAGGAATAGTTTTGCCAGACCAGCTTTCGAACGTCATTATCATCACTTATGTTTGCATAACCCTCTCCTATCGTTAGATTGTAGGCAGACCAATTGTAGTTGATCAAGAAATCTATTTCAGACAACTTTTGATAATGCTCCCCTGGTTGGGTGAAGGTACGGGTCGTGCTGTTACTGCAGGTGGAACCCGAGCACCCGAAATTTAAATCATCGACATAACTGGTGGAATCTCTAGTGTCATTAGTTCCTATTGCCCTCAATATGTACGATCCTTCTTGGGTGCAGTTCATGTAGAAGCCGAGATTCGTACTATTTCCGGCCCCCAGGGATCCAAGCTGCCACGTAAGCTTTCTTTCGGTTTCATTCCAGGTAGCAGGATCGTAGGCTGAAACATTACATTCTTCCGGTATCGTAAGGGTTACATTCCATGTGTTGGCAGAAATATTAAGATCGCCTACGTTAATCACTTTTAGGGTATAGGATATGTTGTATTCTGGATTTGCTGATCTCTTCTTCCACCCCCCTGAGGTGAGGTCGAATGTCAAATGGCTTTCATCTGTGTAGTTCATTGTTCTGACTTGGTGGGCTGGGGTCTCGGTTATGTTTCTGCTGCCCCATGTAAGGTTATACCAAAACATTCCTGTCTGGCCAGTATCCAGATCAGAGAGAACCTTATAAGCTGCGATTTTGTACATGTTGGCAGCTATGTCGCCAAGATCACTTGCAGACCATCTGACCTCCCTTTCAGGTACGTCCACCTCTCCGGCTGTCACGCCATCCAGAGTTGGAGCATAAGCCACCCAACCGGTTGGCAGCTTTTCGGTAAGATAGATATTTGTGGCTAAAGCACAACCCTTGTTGTGAATAACAAGACGAGAAGCGAAGTCCGTGTTGTTCCCAACTTCTCCTGGAGTCTCCCTGATTATCTCCAAAACCGGGATGGAGTCACCGGCTTCTATGGTGTAATTCGCTTCCCTGTATTTATCCAGATTATCGGGATAGGTGTAATTGACGCTTGCATTTATCACGAAATTTTGGCTAGTCCCTGCCTCTGCGGTAAGGTTAAAGCTTGCGACATAATCACCGGGCTCGCTGGCGTTTATAAGAACGTAATCAGGTTCTAACACCCAAGAGCTTGGGACCTCAAGGGTTACGTTGTACTGCAAATCATCCGTGAATGGATGAGAAACCGTGACGTTAAACTGCTCGGTCGTTGCGTTGCACATGTAAGGTTGGCCTTTTGCTGAAACAGGAACCGTTTTGAATATGAAATCTTCCTCCCTTTCCACTGGTTCGCTGATATTACCGTTAACATATGATCCTATCTGATAGTCATCTTCTGACCAGGTGGAAGTATTGATGCTGGTGAAATTAACCAGTATGGTTTCGTTATTTGGAAGTGTAATGTCAGTCTGCGTGCTGCTGTTGACGACGTAACCGGTGGAGTTGGTGATGTTTAAAGTCACGTTAATCGAGTAAGAGATGTTAAGGGTGTTTGCTATCTTTACCGTCACGTTGAACAAACCGTCTCCCGACTCCATCCCATATGTCTCCACCCCATTTTTCTTTGGCACGATATCCTGAACCAGAACCACGGGTCTGTAATAAGCCTCTAAGAAAAGAGAGTCCACCATAAGGTTGTATGTATCCATGTTCTCGATTTTTATTTGGCAGTATCCGCTGCCGTTAGCTGCTATCTGATCCTCGAGTATGGCGATCTTCGTCCTTTCTGCAGTGTCGTTGACGTATTTTCTCAGAATCTCATTCCAACCCGTTCGGTTTAAAGCGTAAACCCTTGCAGACGTATTCCCTCCATTTGATTCCCAGTGGACCGTTAAATTCGCAACCCTGTAGATTCCGGCTTCGCAGGCCCATGAAGCAATTAATTCCTTCTCACTGCTTATTTCAGCTTCTACTGTATTATCATCCAAGCTCTCCCCAACGGTCACATTGGTGACATTAACTTTACTTAAAGCACCTTCCGAATAGGTATCATTTTTAACTGTTGCATACTTCGGGGTTGAGGCCGGCGAAACTTTGTAAGCAATCAATATTTGGGAATCGTTATAATCGGAGTTGTCCTCTTCATTTTCCCCTGTAACGTTCACAGTGAAGTTTGAATACGAGTTGGGCAGAATTGTCCATGTCACTTTCTTCACTTCTTCCCATCCCAGATCCCCTACCTGTTGGGTAACAGACGGCCATATCTGCCAGCCTGAGGGAACCACAAGGCTGAGATTTATTCCTGTTGAAGAACCCGCCGTGCTATTTACGGTCGCGTTCACCGTAAAGTTCATGCCCTGGAAAACCTCTTCAGGAGCGAGAACTTCCGTTACATTAGGAACACCAATTCCCGAAAGCTCAAAGGCCGGATCCTTAAGGTGAGTGCCGTTCCAATAATAACTGACATTCGATGCGTTCATCTCCACAGAGCAGTTAAGGTTGTATTCAACAACCTCAATTGAATCCCACGTGCAGTTATAGGTCCCGTTCCCGAGGTCGGTTATTGCGGAAGTGCAATCGTAGGAGTAATCGCCGCATGTTATGTTAAAGAAAACGTTTGCACCTGTGATGTAGTTATTGCAGTCATCAAGCAAATCTCCGATAATCGGAATTACGTCTCCTATCTGGTATGATGTGTAAGGCATCGTGACATTCGGCTCCAGATCTCCGTAAACCGTTACATTATAGATCGATTGACTCTGAACATCATCCTTGAAATAATCGTAGGCATCGTCAAGGGTATAGGCAAACCAAGTCTGGTTACCAACGTCGTATAATGGATCGCAGCCTGGGTCAAAACTTAGATTGGAATAACCAGCTGAACCAGTCAAAACCACCATCTGATCAGTTCCGCTGTCCTTATGATAGTTGGTGTAATTCGTCCCGTTCACGGTCACGTTAAAGTAGATGTTTTCCTGAATCGATGAAGATGCATATTGACCGCGATCAGTGTCAAAGACGTCAACCCAGAGGGGAACTGTCTGGCTCCCGGACCTGTTCACGGAAACGTCCCTCGGCGTGTCTTTCCTCTCAGGGGCCTCGCAGAAAATGGTTAAATTCTCCACGTGTTTTACATATCCAGAAATGTCGTTTTGCGTTACATTCGATGTTATGTTGATTACGTATGCATCCTCGCTAGGACACATGATCCTCATCTTGAATGTCAGATAGGCCTTCGCCAAAGATGTGTTAAATTCATAACCATCTATCATATCATTTACACAATTGACGCAGGCATATTGCCAATAAAGTTCTGTGTATGTTCCATTGGTGGTGGCATGGTGTGTAACGTTTTGGTTTCCCCTGCCATGGGCCTCGATTGTCCCTGGTATGACCCAGCCCGCTGGTATGGTGATGTTTGTCCTGAAGGACGTTACCTCACCAAAGCTTGAGGATTCCGTGAACACCCACATCGGAAGAAGGACATCAACAACCTGCGTCCTGTTCGCCTTCCGGTCCTCATAGGACCACCAGTCATGCGGAGACGCGCAGTAATCAGAATCCTCCGCATTGAGCAGGCTGTCACCCTGATCCAAATCAATTCTCCATGCGACTCCTTCACCGTTGTTGGGAACGATTCCTGAAGGATAGTTCACGGTATAAAGAGTAGTACTGTCGTTAAGCCAGATAGTGGCGTTCTGTCTGCATTGTCCTAATGTTTTTTCGTTGTTGTTACCAACATCGTAGAGAAGTGCCCAGTACAGCTCGAACTCATGAGGTTGGATTATGGTGGTGTTTTCGCTCCCTCCGGCCGGGGTCCCCCAGTTAAGCTGATACCAGTATTGGTTGTCCGTGTTAACTGTAGGGGACGTAAATTTCTCGTAGTAGGCGTCAACGGTAGGCGTATCCAGCAAATCTGTATCCTCTGCGGGATAATGCCACATATACCTCACGCCGGTGACGTTAATCGGTTTATCCCCCCAGTTATAAACGATCACATGTTTGTATTCCCCTGTGGGGCAGTTTGTATTCCTTTCGCCCTCCCTTGAATGGGACTCGACAAAGGCCTTTGTTTCATCAGGATGGTAGCGGGTTCCGAGAACGATGTCGTCCTTTTCCAGGTCAAGCCTGCCATCTACAGCAGGTCCGGGATACACCGTACTCTCGGCTTTGCCGTCTGCTGTCTGCGAAGCGTTTACCCTAAAATACCATAGGTTATAACTGTCGTATTCTGTTGATGAGAATTCACGATAGAATTCCACTTTTTCATTGCTGGGTGTTCCTATAGCTCTACATTCTCTGATTTCCCAATTCCCTCCGCTGTATTTTTCCTGAAGACATATGGTGACATCCGCGGTATGGGTAACGTATGTTCTAACCGTGAAATTCTCTCCCCAGCCACCCTTTCCGGTAGAGCCGTCATTTGGTATAATGATTGAATTATTGAGGATCACCGGCGGTGTTACGGAAAGATAATCCTCTTCTGTCACCTCATCATCCAAATAACATGTCTTGTTTGAGTACATGGTCACGTTGTAATTCCCGCCTACTTTGCCAGCCGAATCCCAATCGCAGGTGTATGAGCCATTGCCAAGATCAGTGGTGCTGTTACACCAGTAGATATTAATGCCGTTTTCATTGGTAAGTTTGAATTTAACAGTCGCTCCTGCGATGAAATTGAAACAATCGTCTACCACATTACCTGTCAGGTTTGCGTATCTTTCTTCTGTCTCAGAATAATCACCACTGCCACCCGTTATTTCGTTGGCCAAATCGTCCACCATCTTAACGACAAACTCGTCGGACTGATTGGGTTTATAGCAGGTTCCTCCCGTTGTGTTTACCTTCCATTTATGCTCACAGCTGGTCACGTTGACCTGATAATTGCAGTCTGGGGTGAAGGTGTAATTCCAAAATCCGTCATCTGAGTCGGTTGTAGTTTCCAGAATGTAGTCACCATCTGCCTTCACATAAAACCTTCCTGATGTCGTTGTTATTGATGACTGATTGTCTGTGTCATTCCCATAAGTGGACAGGGCTGTTGAGTTATACTGGCTTAGTGGATAGGTAAAATTCCTTAAATTCAATACCGTATTGTTCCCGACTGCATGCTGGATTATGATGCTATCTCCCTCCAAATTAAAAGATTCTATTGTCGTTTCGCTTTTAGTCCCAACACTGTCAGTTGCGTTGAATTTATACTGAATGGTTCCGACCTCGCTGCAGGTGTATTGCCTTGTCCAATTAAATTCCGTTTTATTGCAGGTTGTGCAATTGTAGTTTGTAGGCGATATCTCTGTCCATTCTCCACTACTCACCTTCTCCCAGAAGTGAATATAAACAGTATCATTCGTAACATCGGTTACGTTTACAAAGAAGGTAAACGATTGAGCTCCCCAACTTCCTGACGCCGGTTCAACCTTATAATCTTCAAGTACTGGCGGATTTTCCAAGAAGAAAGTGTCGGGTTCGTATTTGTAGGAGGTGACATTGTAATAGTACTGTTTCCTTGAGAAGACCGATACATTATACCAGCCTGCAGGGGCATCTGCAGAATTCCAGGTACACTCGTAAACGTTTGCTCCCAGCTTCGTTATAGACGTGCATGATGTGTTGAAGTTCCAAAAGTCGTTTGTTAAGTTAAACCATATGTCGCCTTGGTCAATTTCAATAGCCTCCTCGCAATAGTTTTCGACAATCGCCTGGAAAAATACCCCCTCCCCTGAAGTGTAGTTTACACTACCATCCGGCTTTTGTATAGTGTTGTTTAAAATTCCTGTCACGTTGAAGTCGTAATCCTCTGATTGCGCATCCGCACAAAGGTTCGGGTCTTGATTTGTTGTAATTATAACGTACCAGTTGTGCGGACCCACCTCATATTCCTCGTCAATAGTAGGTGTGCTAGCGTTGTCGCATGTTGCAGTGAAGTTATACGTAACAATCCCGGAAGCATTGGTTGTCAGAGAATGACCGGAATCCCATGTCGCTCCCGATCCGGTTCCCACTTTCGTTATGTACATTGTAACGCTTTCTCCAGCTCCAACAGGACCCCCAGCTCCGTATTCTATCTTCACCCAGACATCTGTCCAGTTGATCTGGTCCAAAGCAGAATCATTCACGTAATCGAAATTTATCCCGCGGATCCGGATGTCTCTGTTGCTTGTCTGCGTCCCGTTCCACCCGCCCATTATTGACTGATCTGTCGTGTTCAGGCTGTAGACACCTGCGCCAGAAACATTAACAGTGAAGTTGCCCACATGTATCCATGCAGAGCCGTTGTAGATTTCGAGTTGCAGGGTATTGTTGTTATTTCCCCTTGCCACAGAACCTGAATTGTTGTAATAGGAGACGTTAACGGTTACGTTGATTAAGGATATGTTGTCCAGTTCTTGGCTGGTCACATCCTGGTATGTAGTCCAGGAGGTTGTCGATTCATTATCTCCACCCCCCTCACCTGTAACATTTATCTCATCGGTGAATATGTACTCGCCGTTGTAAGTGGCGTCCTGCCAAATCCTTATATAAACACTTGAATTATCCTCCACACAACTGTCTATTGCAGACAAATTGGTATTATAGGACTGACTGAACCCCGTGGCGGGATTAATGTCCACTACTTCAACCCACGTGGCTCCTTCATTGCAGGTAAATTCTAAAGAAAGTTGTTCATTGGGAGATTCATAAGTATCAGCACAATCACTGAAAACCCATGAGATATTTATGTTCGTGTACCCTGTTGTATCCACGCTGTGATTTACACCAGTACAATATCCAGGATCACATTGGTGTCCACCAGCGCCCCCGTCACCTCCTACTGTCTGCATGTAATAAGTATCACTACACAGTGTAGTGCAGCCTGTGCTCACAATTGAGGCTATTTCGTCCGCACCCCTGTCAGTCCAGTTTATCCAGGCTGAAGCATCGTTGTTGTTTACCCCTGAACAGCTTCCGCAGCTAAAATCTCCGGATTCAAAACCATCATAGAATATAACGGTCCTTCCAGTACTTCCTTGCGCCTTTTTCTGGATTTCCCCGGTTTCCTGATCGTCCGTGGTCAGTGAATTGCTCTTGTATTTGACAAGGACGGAAAGCGTGAGGTTGGTTTTATCTGCAGACCTGTTCGTGTTTTCGTCATCACCCGAAATGACTTCATAGGTGTAGTTCAGATCAGGATTGCAGGGCAGGGACAGCTGAACAGGCACGAATGTTTTCCTGTCCATTGCGAGAGGTGCGCTGTACATGCTGTAGGGGCTTTTGGTGACCGTTAAGGTGAACTGGGAGAAGGTTTGATTACCTGTGTATTCGTATAAAGCGTAGGTAACAGCCTGCTGGGGGATGGTCCCGTCAGCTGACGTGTTGATTTCAAAGACCGTGTCGCCGTTGATATCGGTCAGCTTGACAGTCGCGTTCCCCACGGGATTCGCTCCGTATTTGACCGTTACGTCAAGCGCGTACTTTCGGAAGAACGTCCCGTTGTCAGCGTACCAGTTAAAATTCCAGGTATCGGATATAATGTTAATGGTAGTTCCGTTTGAAGATCCTGCTGAAAACCCGTAGCCATCTTCTATATTTATTTTCTTCTCTGTTGTTTGGTTTATAGCGGATCCGTTGATGATCAGATCAACGTAAGACGTATACGTCCCACAATCATCGCTCACTGTAAAGACATCTGTTAAATATTCTTCGCCCTTTGTATAGTTTACCTGTATTGCCTGCATGTAGTCGTATATCTGGCTAACGTTCTTGGTTTCGTTAACAATTATCTCTCCGCTGTGGAAGTAAACCGGAGTGACGTTCGTTGTCTCGTAACCGTCAATAAAGAAGACAGATCCATTGTCATAGTAGACTGTATAATCATCTTTATTCACGACTCCCAGCGGAGTAAGCGTGGTGGAATCCATGCCTTCCACGTTGAGTATTTGGAAGTGTTCTGACTGTGTTACAGGTGTTCCTAATAGCTGGATCATGTCATCCGTTCCCACATCACCAGCCTCGCTAAAGTTACTGAATTCATGTTGAGTTGGTGGGTTGTAAGTTATTCCTGTCTGGGCTTCTGCCTCTGATTGCGTGTAATTCGTACACCATGTACATGGATGGGCATACAAAACAGTGTCCAACGCTATCGGGCTTGTCAGCTCCATGAGCGCTTCGGAGAACTTGTATCCGTACTTCCTGTAGTAGAATTCATGTGGAGTGTAATTGGCCTGCGGCTGGCTGACGTCTGAAATTATCTGCAGTCTTTTGAAACTAAGGATCTGTTCTGCTATTGTTCCGTTAGAGTACGAGGAGACGTTGAAAACAAGCCTGCCCTGAAGATCCCTCGCAGCGACTGTTACACTCCCTAGGTCATTGTTTGCGGTATCCTTAATACCCAGGTTGAAAGAACTCTGTCTGAGTATGTAGTTGTCGCTGGCGCTACCACCACCGCAGCCGTTATAATCTATGTTACCTTCGTCAAAAGTCGAATCTATCGCTATGAGATAATGCCCTGTACCCATTCGAATGTCATCGGTGTTATCGTAACCTGAGTAACCTCTGACTGAACCATGCGCATAACATATCCTTATTCCAGCTTCTGCATCGTGGATGAGTAGGTTGGTGAACGGTTTCGGGGGCTCACCACTCATCTCCATTCCGTACCTTCCGTTGTAGAAAGCATAGTCATTCATGGTTGTATTTGCCGGAACGTAGAGTATGCCATAGCTTCCGCTCTTTGCGTATCGTTGGAACGTAAACCTGTTTATTGTGACACTTGCGGTGCTATACCCACCGCCAGGCTCGTTGTCCATGGAGCCCGGAGAGCCTGCATCAATGTTGTTTCTAAGGGTGGTGTATATGATTTTGTAAGTGGTATCAAAGAACCGCAGTTCCCCACCATTATCAGCGTCATTGTAATCATCATATGCACACATGGCTGCCTGGTCGCAGAGCTCGGTAGCGACATTACTTTCTATGTAAGACCCCTGTTCTGGCTGGCCCGAAGCTGTTTCCTGGCCGAAAATCAGATGTCCGTTTTCCAAAACCTGCCAGTTGTAGTTCATCCTTATAATATCGTTCGTCGACTTGAGCCAGCTGACGGCGTCGGTGGCGTTACCAACTCTCAACAGTTCATCGAAAATGAAGTAGTTCCCATATTGAGTTACACCTCCGCTACACATGACCGCTACATCTTCTATGGTGTAAGGCGAGGCCTCCGTTCCCTCGGTAACCGTTATCGTTCCTCCAGTGGTGTTGGTGCCGCAAGTTATCGAGTGCCTGTGTTCCGGGTCGTACTCGAAGATTACTTCCTCCTTGGCAATTTTCATGTCTTTGATTTTTTTTAATAAATTTTTCCCATCGAATTTTTTGTCGGCGATGTAGGTATACGTTCCACCGTGGGTGAACAGGCTGTCTTTCATCTCGGTGTCGGAAGAGAGGTAGAAGACTGTTGGGAGATTGAATTCGTCCCTCTGCATGTTGAACCTGTCGAGCCTGACCCTGGACCCTTCCTCGGTATATATGTTGTTCATAACGCCTTGGTGGAACACCCTGTAGGTTTCGGGGTAGCATTTCTCGAACCTCTTAGAACACTTCACGACCGTTGGGTGGAAGACGCTGTATTTTGAATCGTAAAAGCTGAGGGAGCCGCCTTCATACACATATATTGCTGAGTTATGGGATAGCTCGTCTTTCTCAGAGACGTTGGCATTTATCCAACACCCATTCCCCCCCTCTTCATTACCGAACTGGAGGTCACCTTCTGCCAGAACCTCTATTGGCTTGTTCAGCATTATGTAAAGGTCCTCAGCCAGCACCTTTGTCTCGTTTTTCCCGTCCCCTACCTGCAGCCCGGAGTTAATCTCGAGATATGTGTAGAATTTATTTACCTTCCCCCAACCGTTTGCCTGATCAGCTTCGTGAATATCTGTTAATTTGCACGGATTAAGAGAAGTGCAATGTTCACCGTCACCAACGATCCTTATAATGTCGGTTTTTGGGTCATAAGATAGCCAGGCATATTCTGGGGATATACATTTTACTTCCAATTCAAAACTTTTAGAATCTTTGCTTCCCTCTTTGTTTTCTGCCATAACGTTCAAAGTGAAAATTCCGCACTCATTCGCTTTTAACTTCCAAACAAAATACGCAGAATCATTCTCCCCCAGGTAAGGGATAATTTTAATGCTGTTTTCATATTCGAAAACCTTCGGGGCTTCGAGAGCGATAGTTATGTTTTCTGAAAAGTTATAGAATGAAGTAACCTTAACCTCGACCTCAAATTCATCTGAGACATTAACTGTATCGTTATACTTAACATCCGTTATTCTGATTTCGGGAGGCATGAAGGTTATGTTAGTCTCGTTTACAGGCTCGGTCACATTTATTGTTATGTTGGTGGTTTCATTGCCGATCGTTACGTTTGTTTCATTTATCGGAATGGTTAAATTTATTGGTTCAGTCTGGTTCGTGGTTTCATTTGTGGTCACGTTCGTGGGCTCAATGGAAGTTTCATTGACTGTTTCATTTATAGTCACGTTAGGAGGCTCTATAATTGTTTCATTACTGATGGATTCATTGGTTTCGTTCGTAGGTTCAATATATGTTTCATTCCCGGCAGTTTCATTTCCTATAGTCTCATTCGTTTCATTCCCAGTTTCATTTCCGATGGCATCAGAAATAACACCCTCAATCAGGCTTTCTGTCAGATTCGGATCTGTAACTTCGTTCATTGCTGTTAAATAGCCTTCCAGAGGGATGGAAATGTTTTCCGTAAAGTTGGTCGCGTTCTGAGCAGTAATTATCGCAGCAGGAACAAGAACGAGGAAGAGAACCACCGCAAGGATTTGTATTTGACCCACTTCTGATTTCATGTTGTGGTTGTCCAGTCTTTTTACGATCTCCTTCTCCTTCCTCTTGGTGAATCCATCCTTCAAATAGCACAATCTGGCGGGACCCACCTCCCTTTCGTATATGATGTCTGCTCCCCTGAGCTCGTACAGATACTTGGTTACCGTATGCCTGTGCAGGTTCGTTAACTCAGAAATAGTGGTTATAGTCAGGCCTTCAGGATGTTTCCTTAGGACTTCTATTATCTGTTTCCTAGGAGACCCCTCATTCATAGAAAACTGGACCCGCACCCTTTATAACAAGTCATGTACATTAATGTACAACACAATTAGTATACATAACTGTCGAAGTATATATAGCGTAATTTGTTAACGGTTATAGAAAGATTTAAATTGTCGATCGACAATATAATGATATGTTCAGATTCCTCAGGGACCGGAAAGTCGGAAAGGGGAAGAAAGATTATTTTCACGAACTCAGCATAATCGCCAGGGAGGAACGCGAAAAAATTCTTAGAGAGAGAATAAGGGAAATCGTTTCAGAGGAATTGAAAAACTCTGGAATTAACAAACGAATTGACGACATTTCTAAGTATTCGAGATCTATTGACAAAAAGCTCGAAGAACTGAAAAATTCGCTCGTCCCATTGAGTCGGTCGAAATCCGACACTATAAGAAAAATTAAGATGAAGCGGATGATAATAGAACTTCTCACAAAGCACAAGCGGTTGACCTCATCCGAGCTCAGCAATTACCTTAATCTTTCCCGTACGAGGTGCAGCGAATACCTGACGGAATTGGAAAGGGAAATGGTTGCCAAAGGTGTTGTGATCTCCAGACAGAAGTTTTACGAGCTTACAAACCAGTGATATTCATGAAAGAAGCGGGTTTACTGATAATTTTTGCCCTCATATTAGTTACCTTCTTGGTCTACGGGAATTTACAGGAGCCAATTGAACCCCCAGAAAACAGAACCCCCTCCCTAACTCTGAATCTTTCTAGCGATAAGGAGGTATACCACTCCTCTGAGGAGATGGAGCTGGAAACAACAATCGAGACCCCAACAAAGATAGAAAACCTTACAGTAAAGGTTTACGGGATAAAGGATCGTGCAGGGAGATTCAGGGTAAATGGAGAGAGAATCGTGAATGTTGATCCTCCTGGAACGAATGAAATATTCAAATTCAGGATGCCAAGCTGTTACGGATGCGCTGGCGTGTCTCCGGGAGAATACGAAATAAGGTTCGAAGTTCTGAAAGACGGGGAGATTATAGGCAACTTCTCTAAGATGATCACGCTGGAAGCATAGCTTTTTATATACACAGGATAATATGTATGAATAAGTATGATAAAGTAATACCTTTATCTGAGAGGTGGTGATTATGAAGATAACGATTTCCGTCATAAAAGCGGACATAGGAAGTGTTGGGGGACACATAAAGCCAAGCGAACGCTTGCTCGAAACGGTCAAGGATTATATTGAGGAATATGGAAAAAAACTTCTTAAGGATTTTTACATCAGCTATACTGGAGACGACATAGCGATTCTAATGACGCATGCCCTTGGGAAGAATAACGAGAAGATCCATAAACTAGCGTGGGATGCGTTCAAGGCAGGAACAGAGGTAGCGAAAGGCCAGGGTCTATACGGAGCAGGTCAGGATTTACTCAAGGACTCGTTTTCCGGGAACGTAAAGGGGATGGGCCCTGCTGTTGCTGAGCTCGAGTTTGAGGAGCGACCCAACGAGCCGTTCCTGTTATTTGCAGCGGACAAGACAGAGCCAGGGGCGTACAACCTTCCCTTGTATCTCGCATTTTCCGATCCCATGTACTGCGCTGGTTTGCTCTTGAGCGCAGGAATGACGAAGGGATTCAAATTCACCATAATGGACGTTGAGAACACCAAGGGCGATAAAATAATTGAACTGAATGCACCTGAAAATCTTTATCACATTGCAGCCCTGTTGAGGGACAACAACAGGTTTGTGGTGGAATCAATCCATTCAAGAGACACCAGAGAGCAGGCTGTTGCCGTCAGCACTACGAGACTCCACAACATCGCAGGTAAGTATACGGGCAAGGACGATCCGGTCATGCTAGTCCGCGTACAGAAGGATTTCCCTGCAACCGGCGAAATACTAGCTCCATTCACAATTGGACATTTAGTGAGCGGATTCATGAGAGGATCGCATACAGGGCCGTTAATGCCTGTTAAGCTTAATTCCACGATCTCGTACTTCGACGGACCTCCTGTCGTGAGCTGCGCCGCATTCTGCGTACATAACGGTAAGCTGACAGAACCGGCAGATGCATTCGATCACCAATACTGGGATTTCATCAGGGGCAACATCTCGCGAAAGGCCTACGACATCCGCAGACAGGGATTCTCGGGTCCGGCAATGCTTCCGTACAAAGAACTGGAGTACGGAGGGATCGTGGAGATACTGAATAGACTGGAAAAGAAGTTCAAGGTCAGGAAGTAGGAACAACGCCTTTATATGACCTAGACTATAATATAAAGATGGGAGATAATTCTATTTATCCTCCCGTTCCCTCTCTAGGAGACGATTTCTTATCAAGACCTGGAAATTTCAATCCAGCCAAAAGAACTTATACTATTTCTTATAATGGCACTAAAATGAAAATAATCCTCGAAAGAGAAAATGGTCAATACAGAGGAATATATTCTGAAATAGAAATAGAAGATGGGACCATATATGTAGGTAATTTCACTCCAGAAAATAAACAACTTGGTATAAGCGGGTTTATGATACATCTTGATGGACGTAATGGAATCAGCATATCTAATCCTTTTCGAGAGGATGCAGAGAAAATGAGGGGTTACGTAGAGAATGTTTCATCAAATGGTTTCAAGGACAGCATACGAGAACTTGCTGAAAACCCCAGATCTAGGATACGTAAAAAACTCTCTCCCGAATTAGCACTCTTTCTAGGTCTGGATTTGTAAAGGAAATTAAACTATTTAAGCATCCCAACTTCTTTCTTTAATTTTTTGTATGTCTTTTCGATAGTTTCAGACAAGACCTTGGTTTCTGCAGTGATCTCCATAAAACCGAAATCCGTCCGAAACCTCGGGACTATGTGTACATGGAGATGTCTCACAGAAGCGCCTGACACGTCTCCGATGTTCATGCCCACATTGAACCCTCTCGGCTTCAGAACTTTTCTCAGAAGTTTGATAGATTTCTTGACCATTGTAAACAGCGAAGATATCTCTTTGTCTGTTAGATCCTCTAAATTTTCTACATGCCTCACAGGCAGAACCTGTAGATGTCCGATGTTGTATGGGTAAACATTCATTAACACGATCACCTCTTTGTCTTTGTAAAGGACCTTCTTCGGAATTTTAGGATCGTTCTTTAATATCTTACAAAACAGACAACCGCTTGTCTTCTTCCCGACCCAGTTGCTCCTTGACGGCGAAAATAAATGATGCTTATGCATGTCATCACTTCAGGCCTTCAATCAAATCTCTTATCGCTTCCGCTGGTTGCTCGGATTTCACCACACCGGATGCGACGAGTATCCCTTCCACTCCCAGTTCCTTTGCTCTCTTAACATCCTCTTTATTTTTAATCCCAGCCCCGCAGAGGACAGGTATTCCGAAGGGCCTTACCTTTTCGATTGATTCTGTTATAATTTCTGGTTTCGCTTTTGAGACCGAGATATCCCCACCTATCAGCTCAGGTGGTTCTATCGCTATGTAATCAGGTCCGAATTCAGCTATCCTTTTCGCTGTTTCCGGTGTGTCAGCACAGGCAACAGTTACCAATCCGAGTTCCCTGCACCTCTTTATTGATCTATCAAGGATTTCGAAATCCATCCGCCTTTCCGAATGATTGAGAAGCGTTCCTTTCGCACCGGCTGATTTCAAAGATTCAGGCAGGATCCATCCGGTGTGCGCCCCATAGGCTATCGGATCAGCATGCTGGGAGAACAATCGAATTCCAACGTTATCAGCGATAACTTTTATGTCCGCAGGCTGTACGGCAAGGACGATTTCAACATCGTCGCCGTCGAGGGAATCTGCTATTTCTGCAAGCTTCGATCCCCTATTACCTGTGCCCTCTTCATACGTTTTTAGGTTTATAATAAATATTTTTTTCATTCGATCCCCTCGGTATACTTTTAAGGTTACGCTAAGATATATAAATTTTAAATACAAGAATATTGCATGAAAAAATTTTTGTTAATACTGATCGTATTGCTTTTGATTCCGATTAACGCGGGAGCCGTGGTTATCACGGCAGACCCGATCAGTGGAACGACAGTGGTGGAAAAAACAGTCAACTATCAAATAACAGTTACCAACGAGAGGGGCGACCCTGACAAATTCATACTTACTGTTTTTGGTGAACATCTGGAATGGGCCAGCCTTCAGAGCTATTATTTCCAGCTTGAGCCCCATAAGTCAAAAAAGATAGGACTTAATTTTTATCCGCTTGAGGAGGGGAAGTACGAATACAGGGTACAGGTAAGGTCAATCTCATCGGAAGGAGTGGTGATGGACATCCATGATACCGTAACTTTGGACCTCACGGTTTACCCGTTGATAGATCCTGATATCACAAGTTTCTCAGCGGACGTGATTGGAGATGAACTCAAAATGAATTTGGGACTGACAGCTAAGAAAGTCAATGAAGTGGAAATAAATTTCGTAATAACGGATGACGGCAACAACAAGGTGAAGTTCTTGTCTGTGACAAGGCAGATGAAAGGTGAAGGAGAGGTTTCAGAAACCATCTCCCTCGAAGACCTGAATTCAGGATATTACTCAGTTGAGGTCACACTGGGTGGTTCTGGTGCGAGCAGGATAGCAACCTTTTACGTATCCCCTGTACACAACATCGTCACCTCCAAAAAGACGGTGTCGAATCCTTTGACGAAAGAAGTGACAATAACCATAAGCAATCAGGGAAACACCATTGATGATTACAGCGTGGAAGAAAATCTGCCTGCGAATCAGTATGTAACCCTTGTAGATGACCCGAGTACGCAGTATCTTCAAGAGAATGACGTTGTTTTCCAGTGGCAGTTAACAGGCCTTCAGGTGGGTGAAACAGTTGAAGTGAAATATTTTGTTGACTACTGGAAGCACGGGGCAGGATGGGCTGTCGTGGTATTCGCTATAATCGGTCTTCTCGGTCTTGGTGTTGTAAAGACAAGAACACCCAGCATAAGAAAGAGATACATGAGAAAGAGGGACGGGCACGTTGTTGTCTTGGATGTTAGGGGTTCGCTAACGAAGGAACTGAGAAACGTTCTTGTTAAGGACAGTGTTTCTCCTCTGGGAAGGGTCCTGCATGAGTTTGAAGGTCCTAAGCCTGTAGTTAGGGAGAGCGAGGCAGGGACAGAATTGATCTGGAGGCTGGGAGACATAAAGCCGAGGAGCGAGATATACCTGACGTATAAGATACGTCCTCTGATAGAGGCACAGCTTAAAATGCCAAGAGCATACCTAACGTACAGAACCGATGACGAAAAAAAGATCAATGTTTACTCAAAGCAGTTGTTGATGGAATAAACCGCTTTTTTCTTAAACAATAAATTTAAATATTCCCAACTAATAATAGACAAATCCCGGGGTAGCTCAATCTGGTAGAGCGATCGGCTGTAGCGGGCGCATGGTGATAAAAACTAACCATATCGGTTTGTTGAATGCCTCGCTTTTCGCTTGCCTGAAACCGATAGGTTGTGAGTTCAAAAGTTGAAACCACCAGCGGGTTTCAACCCTTCCTGCAACCGGAAGGATCTGGAAATCTCACTCCCGGGACTTCTTTTCCAAAAATTCTTTTAGAAGAGTTTTAAATACCTTGGCTTGTATATTATACTCAAAAAGTGGGGTCTCATGAGGTTCGATATAGCAAAACACGAAAGTAAAATCTACCTTCTTGGGCTAATTTTGGCAATCATTATCATATTACTCAAATAGACCTATTACTTCTAAGGTCTACACAAAGCTTATAAATAGTAAGTTACAATAAAATTACGAGCGGCCAAAGTGGGAAGGTTCACCTGTTCCCATTTCGAACACAGAAGTTAAACTTCCCAACGGTCTGGAAATTACTCCTCAAGAGGGGGGAAATCCAGATCGCTGCTCACTTTTGTTCCTTTTTCTCCATTTAAAACTTATAAATATTGAATGTGATTAAGAAATAATACGGGTAAAGCGAAATGTAATTGCCCTGGTGGTGTAGTGGTTTATCATCTGAGACTGTCACTCTCAGGACCCGAGTTCAAATCTCGGCCAGGGCGTTTTACCCAAAAAGACTAGGTTGTTCTTTTATCTCGCCTATTATCTCTGGTTTTGGTTTTTCTATTGACGCCTCTACACGAAGAATGGAAACGTTTTTTTCTACCTGTATTCCTGGCCATTTCTTGTCCAAAGTTGTATTATCCTTTTCTGCCTGTTTTTCCAGCGCGTTCATATATTCCGACCATTCTCTTATTTTTAATGTATTTTTTCCATGGTAATGGAATGATGCTCCTGAATGAACAAGAAATCCTTCACCTGTCCTAATTTCTTCTAAATCTCTCAACAGTTTATCATCAAAAGAGGAAGCTCCAAAATCTATATGTTTCATGTGTCCCAATTCGTTATCCCCACTCACGCATAATGAACGAACACCAAAGCAGGTATAACTTATTCCACAGAGGTCCTCGTCCCTAAAATAACGGGGGAAAGTAATTTTTAACTCAGAATCATGTTCTTCAGTGAAATAATCCGAAGGAATACCTAAAATACCTATACTCAGATTGCGAAAACCAAAATGTTTTATAACGGCTGAATTTAGTTGGTTTTCTATCTCTATTAACGATTTTTTTCTGAAATAATCGGAGGGGACTTCAACATTAGCAATAGTCGTATCTGGCATTTCATCCCCATCCCATTCTTTATCGTATCTTGGCATGTAAAGAACAAAGTTGTACGTCATTATCTTGTTTATGCCGGCTATCTCAAGAAACATTTCCTCGAAGCTAATTTTAGATTGCTGGAAAGAATAATACATAACTTTATTGAAAATAAAAATAATTTAAATGTGTATTGTAACTATTATTACAATTATGGGCCCGTAGCTCAGCTGGTAGAGCACCAGGCTTTTATCTGTTCGGTAAAAGCATGTAAAGGATCGAAAGATCCGATGACAGAAATTAGGTGTTCAGGAAGATACCTGGGTGTCGCGGGTTCGAATCCCGTCGGGCCCACTAAAATAAGAATTATTTAGTTCTTTCTTTTCTGTTCACGGTTTTCCATTGCCACTTGAATTTCTTCATCTTTGCAGATTTACCGAAACCGCATGCCGAGCAGTAACCCTTGCTCGCGTGATAGCTATGACGACCGCATCTCCTGCAAAGAACATGCGTTTTCTTCTGCTTCTTCCCCATGGATGGCGTTCCTTTTGGCATGGTATCAACATGGATTTGATTATTTAAATATTTTGGATCTTAAAGGATTTCATTTTCCAGGAGAAATAAGAACAATGTTGTCTCCTCTCACAAGAACAGTCCCTAGCTTCACAGAATTCTCTCCGTCAGCGCTCTGAACCTCTGCGTCGTCCAGCCAGATGTTCAAGTGTGAATCAAACGCTTTTAACGTTCCGGTTATCTTGTCTCTGTTCTTGACCTGGATGATGATCCGCTTGTTTTCTGAACTTCCAAGAACATCCAATGGTCTTTGCTGCATATCAAACCTCCAGTTTTGCTATATAATGATTATTTCTTTTATTTAAATTAATTTATTTAAAAGCATTGCGGTAAACTTATTTAAATAATACAAATAAATTAATCCAAAGTGATTGTATGGTGAAATGGCACTTACGATCGAGAAGAACATTGACGGGAAGTAGGCTTAGAAGACTCAGAAAGAAGAAGAAATTCGAGAGAGGAAGCGAGTTCTTGGAAACAAGGATAGGAAAGAGAACCGTTAAGGTAAAGAAATCGAAGGGCGGTGGTTTCAAATTAAAGCTGCTTTCAGTCGAAAAGATAAACGTTGCCGATCCAGAAACCAAGAAAGTGAAAAGGGTGAAAATACTTTCTGTTGAGAAAAATCCCGCGAATCCGCATTTCGTGAGAAGAAACATCGTTACGAAGGGAGCGATCGTTAGGACTGAAATAGGTTCTGCAAAGATAACCTCAAAACCAGGACAGGATGGAATAGTTAATGCGGTCCTGATTAAAGTCGAGAAATAAACTATTTCAATTCTATATCTATCTTAACACCCTCAGGTATAGGGATTCGAACCACCTGGCGGAGCGCGCGCTCGTTGGCTCCTATATCTATGATCCTCTTATGAATTCTCATCTCCCAGCGATCGTACGTGGCATTCCCATGTCCTGTCCCATCCCCGCAGGGCGTTTTGAGAGTCGTGACCTTCAACTTCCTTGTAGGTAAGGGAATAGGGCCTCGTGTTGATGTCCCGTATTTATGAGCAATATCCTTTATCTGATCACATATCTCTTCCAACTGCTTGGGATCTCTCCCAGCAAGTTTGACTCTCGCATATTCCATATCAAACACCTTTTACCTCTTTGAGCGTTGCTTGTATCTCCTCGGACCTTGCGAACTCCTTGGAGGTTTGTGCGGTTCTGTCCTTCTCGGATCGTATACAAGCAGGTTCCTGTCGTAGTCCATGAACTTCTCCCTGAGGCTGGGGCCAAATATCTCAACGAGTCCTCTGGCAATTGCCTGCCTCGCAGCCTCGGCCTGTCCGGAAACTCCTCCCCCTTTAACGTTAACTATAAAATCATGAGATTTCCACGCGTCTCCCGCTATTGCCAGGGGCTCTGACAGCCTCAGCCTCAAAACCTCACTCTTTATGTTATTTAAGGGCTTTGAGTTTATCAAGACCAATCCTTTCCCTGGCCTTGCCGTACACCTTGCAACAGCTCTTTTCCTCTTGCCAACAGTGAAAATTACACCTTTCTTCCCTTTCTCCTCTTTTTTCTCAATCACTTTCTTTGTTTTCTTCTTACCTTTCATTTAAACACCAAATTTTTCAGAGATCCTTCCCAGATAAACAAACTTATGTTCAAGTTTGCCCTTTGCATTTCCCATAGTTTCCATTTCTTTCCCTTTAAACTCATCAGGAACAGATCTGTAAACCTTTAAACGCCTGTACGCTTCACGACCTCTGGATTTGCCAAAGGGGAGCATGCCCCTTACGATTCTCCTGAGTATTCTTTCAGGAGGTTTTGGATAGAAAGGTCCATAATAAGGATCACCTCTCTTTATTTTCTCTGAGAAGAATTTTTCAACAGCCTTTGGGTTCCCTGAAACTATCGCTTTTTCTGCGTTAACCACCACGATCTCCTCTCCCTTGAGCAAACGTTTGGCTACCAAAGAAGCCAGCCTCCCTGCAATACAGTCCTCGGCGTTTATCACTGTCATTATCCCATTATCCTTATACCCTTTCCCTTCGGGTTTTCTTTGAGCAATTCCTCTATGGTTAAGCATTTACCTCCGGATTTTTCAATCTTTTCCTTTGCCTTCCCTGAAAATCTAAGAGCCGCTACAGTCAGCTTTTTCTTTATCTCTCCTGCCCCCAAAACGATTCCGGGGACAATTATCTTTTCATTCGCTTTCGAATGTTTTTCGAGCCTGTTCAAGTTCACTTCATATCTCTTCCTTCTCGGCCTGTTCAGATTTTCAGCTACTGAATTCCAGAATTTCGATTTGCTTTCGAAACTCTTCTTTCTCATGTCAGCTATCATTTCCTTCATTAGCTCGTTCTTCTCTCTTATTTTCATGGCAACACCTGACGGTTATTATTGTTCTTAACAGAATAAATATATAAATATATCAGAGTGCGCAGTCAGAATTTCCCCTTCTCTGGTGCCTCCCTGCATTCGCATTTCCTTTCTTCTGGTATTTTTTCCAGAACACGCTCTATTATCCTTTCCGTTTTGTTCACATTCTCTTTCATGGTCTTTATCACGCCTTCCGCGTTGACCGGTTCATCTGCCCATACATCGTAATCAGTTACAGTCGCTGTCACAGCATAGCATATACCGAGCTCCCTCGAAAGAATCGCCTCCGGTATGCATGTCATTCCTATTATATCCCCGAACTGCCTGAACATCTGGGATTCGGCTCTTGTTGAAAAACGAGGACCGGATACCCGAAGGTAAACCCCCTTTTCGTGGAATTTTATACCAATGGATTTCGCAACTTCTATCAGTTTCTCCCTTATTTCCTTGCAAAACGGATCTGCGAAAGCGATGTGACAGACCTCAGGACCGTCATAATATGTGGTAACATCCTTTCCAAAATCTATCAGCTGGTCAGGAAAAACCACATCCCCTCTCCTATATTCCTTTTTTAGCGAACCCACGGCAGCCGTTCCTATGATCCTTTCCACCCCAAGTTTTTTCAGGGCGAAAATGTTCGCTCGGAAGTTGATCTTGTGGGGCGGGATCGTATGTTTGGCTCCATGTCTGGGTAGAAGAGCGATCTTCCTCCCTCTGTATTCACAAACCTTTATCCTGTCCGATGGTTTTCCGTGTGGTGTTTTAACAGAAACAAGTTTGGAACTTTCAAAAATTTTCGCATCGTATATTCCTGTCCCCCCAATTATGCCTATCCGAACATTTTCCACGTCAATCGCCTTAATTTTATATGTCATATTATAAAAGCATTATATATATTTTAAAAATAGAGTTATACACCAAGAGGAGATGAATATGCCGAAGGACAAAATACTCGTAATGAGTGTAGACAGAGACGATGATATAGGCAGAAAACTAAAATCCAAAGGTCCTTTCATAGGGAAGGACAAGGTGTTAAAGATCGCAATCAATCTGAGCCTGAAAGACCCGGAAGATTCGGACGGCAACGCCTTATTCGGTACGATCAAGCTCTTCAGTGAGCTCAAAGACAAGTATGAGGCTGAAGTGGTTGTGCTCACCGGTCACAAAAGCAGAGGCATAGACGCGGACAGGGAGATTGCAAAACAACTTACAAATGTCCTTGATAAAAAACCAAGCGATTTTGTTGTTCTGGTTACTGATGGAGCGGACGATGAACACGTCATTCCCATAATACAATCACACATACCCATACTATCTGTCAGGAGAATAATCGTGAAGCAATCGGAAAGACTTGAATCAAGCTACTACAAGATAAAGGATTTCATAAAGGAGACCCTGGAAAACCCGAAATTCGCAAGGCTGGTCTTCGGGTTACCGGCAATCGCTCTCCTCCTCTACGCAATACTGGGAGATACCGGATGGAGGGTTATTGTCGGAGTCGTGGGAGCCTACCTGTTCATAAGGGGGTTCAAGCTGGAGGATTACGTTCTGGGGGTGTTCAACGAGTTCAAGGAATCCTTCACCAGGAGGAGATTCGCATTCTTCATGTACATAGTAGCGATAGCTGTCACAGCTCTCGCCGTCTACAGGGGGTATAACTCTGTAGTCGATTTCATTAACATCGGCCTGTTTGAGGCGACATCCGCCTTTCTCATAGCCTCAATTTACTTCTTCTGGATAGCAGGAACTGTCGCCTGGTTAGGGAAAAACATAACAAGCAAAGGGAGAAAAACATCGAGAATAGCATCCGTTCCCCTTTTCGGTCTGGCAGCCACACTGGTCATATACAATGCTTCGGAAATAATTCTTAACCCGGAGATATCCACGTTCAACTTTATCCTTTCAATAGCCCTGGGTTTCGTGCTCGCATTCATGGCTGTTGCAATAGAAGCGATGGACTAGTCTTTTTTGGACTTTAACTTTGTCTCTATCTCTATAATTTTCTTCTCAAAATCCTCCATCATTCTCTGGAAGGCTTCCTCGCTCAGCTCCTTTTTGTAGAACTTCTTTTCTGCTATCTCCTTCGCCTTTTTCAGTTCTTCAAGTTTATTTTCAAGGTCTTCTTTCGTTTTCTCCTCTTTCTCAACGCCAAGCCCCTTCTCCTCGGTCTTTTTCAGAAGTTCCTTCTTGTCTTTCAGTTCTTTCAGATCCAGCGCTTCGACAGCTTCTTCCATGTCCTTTTGCGTTTCCTTCTTCTCCAGTTCCATCTTCACTTCCTTTTCCAAGCGTTCTTCCTCCAATTCGGCGATTTTTCCCTCTTTCGAAGCGCTTTCGATCCTCCTTTCGCCTTCCTCCACGATCTCCTCAGGCTCTTTTTCTGTCTCCTCGGTTTTTTCCTCAACTTTAATTTCCTCCTTTTCTACCCCCTCCTTCGTCTCTACCGCCTTCTTTTCCTCTTCAGGTATTCTAAAATCGATGGAGAAATAGGTTAGCAAAAGACCCCAATCCTTGAACATTTTTTTCAGGTCGTTCTCCAGACTTTCTTTTCTTTCTTCACAGAAATCCTCTTTCAGGAAATCTGTTATGCCGTGTTTTTTAATCTCTGGCATGGATTTTTTGTAGATTAAGTTTGACAGGATATCTGCCCACACGTCTTCCATGAAAAGCCTCTTCCTGTTTCTTATGAGGTTGTTCGAAAACCTGTCTGAATGGAAAACCTTGAATCTTATCTCAAAATTTATGTCCATCCTCTTGCCATCACTTAGAAACACATTTTTCAATGTTCTGTTCAGGACTTTTTCTGATTTGTCCATTATCAAAAGATTTGTGAAATCCTTGTCAAGTAAACCGCTTACCGTGAATTCACCAGAGCCAAGTTCCCTGTATATCTCTCCGTGCTTCTCTATGACAAGATTTTCGTTTTCCTTTGCGGAAAATTTCTTTTTAAACGTCCCTTCTATTTCTTCCCTCTTGAATCTCTCTGCAATCACGTCTTCGTTCCTCTCCCATTCAGTTACCATATTTAGATATTTTGAGCAAAACTTAAAAAAGAAAAATATAAATAGATAATTCATAATACATTAGGTAAAGGTGTTTTAAATGGTGAAAGGCGTAATGGCCGACAAACTAATAGAGGAGACCGCCCGTAAGCTTGAGAAGATGGAAGAGATGAAACCACCGGAATGGGCAAGATTCGTTAAGACAGGCGTATGTAAGGAAAGAATGCCCTCCCGAAAAGACTGGTGGTTTGTCAGAGCAGCCTCCATCCTTCGGAAACTCTCTTCAGACGAACCTTCCGGTGTTTCAAGGATGAGAAAGATTTACGGATCTCGAAAGAGGAGAGGTCATAAGCCTGAACACAAATACCCTTCTTCCGGAGCCATAACAAGGAAGATCCTGCAACAGCTCGAAAAGGCAGGGTTTGTGAAAACAGAAAAGGGGAGAGGGAGAAGCATAACTGCAAAGGGAAAGCTCTTCCTGAAGGAGATCTCGAAAACCATCGAGGGGTAAATATGGAATATATTGATCCGAGCCAGTTGCAGCAAATGCAACAGATGCAGCAGATTGAGGCCCTCAAAAAGCAAATACTCAACAAAATACTTTCGAAGGAAGCGTATGAAAGGCTTGGAAGGGTACGATCAGCGAATCCCGAGCTCGCTTCCCAGGCCGAGTTATACCTACTCCAGATCTATCAGTCAGGAAAATTGAAAGAAAAGGTTAGTGATCAGCAAATGAAGGAAATCCTCCGATTGCTTTCCGAGAAGAGGGATTTCAAGATTACAAAAAAATAAGGTGTTTCACATGTCAAGGAACAAAAGCCCAGGAAAGAAGTTAAGGCTTTCTGCAGAGGGGAAGAAAAGAGGCGCTCCCAGATGGGCCGATATAAAGAAGTTCGGTTTGAAGAGGGCGAGGAGCAGGAGGATCCGCGTAAGAACGAAGGACTGGAGAAGAGGATCCAAGTTAAAGGTTTAAGGTGAAAGAATGGCTGAAAAAACCAAAACAGTCGGCATAGAAAGAATTTACACGATCCCTCTTCGAAGGGAATGGCTGAAAGAGCCAAGATCGAAAAGATCCAAACGCGCTCGTATGGAAGTGGAAAAATTCCTGAGAAGGCATACAAAATCTAACCAAATAAAGCTTTCGAAGGGACTGAATGAATTGATTTTTTCCAGAGGATTCAAAAAGCCCCCCGGAAAGATAAAGGTTGAAGTGAAGGGAGATTTCGAAATCCTTCAGGCAAAGCTCCCTGGAGAGGTCATAGAAAAGAAGAAAGAGGAGAAGAAGGGAGTGGCAGCAGGACTGAAGGAGAGGTTCGTTAAGAGTGAAGAGGATATCGAGAAGGAGAAACTGAAAAAGAAAGTTGAAGAGAAGATAAAAGAAGCAACTTCTGAGGAAAAGATCAAAGAAACGGTAGAGAAGGTCAAAAAAGAGGAAAGTAAAACCGAAGAGAAGAAAGAATTTAAGGAAGAAAAGAAAAAGAAATAAAATGAAAATAGCGAAAGTCAATTTTCAGAAAAACCCGAACATAGGTTTATTCGCGCTAGCGAATGATGGTTTCTGCCTCATTAACAGATTCGTTCGAAAGAAGGACGCAGACCTGATAAAAAAGGTTCTGAAGGTTGAGGTTTATCAGATAAGCGTTTTGGGGACGGGATTGATAGGGATTTTCGCTGGTGGTAATTCCAAAGGGATCGTGATTTCGGACAGGATATATGATGAAGAAATAGAGGAAATGCAGAGGAATTTCGACGTTCTCGTTATCGAAACAAAGCACACGGCCCTAGGAAATCTTATCCTCTCGAACGAGAAGGGATGCATAATCTCAAGGGACTTGAAAGACTATAAAAAAGACATTCGGAACTTCTTGGGGGTTGAGACAAGGATAGGAACGATCGGGGGGATAGACCTGGTGGGATCGCTGGGCGTGTGCAACTCAAATGGGTGTCTGGTCCATAAATGGGCAACAGCAAAGGAAAAGAAACTCATTGAAAAAATTCTAGAAGTAAACGTTTCACCGGCATCCGTCAACTTCGGTAATCCCTGGGTCAAATCAGGCCTGATCGCGAATTCAAACGGATTCTTGGCGGGCGATCAGACAAGCGGACCAGAATTAGGTTTGATCTCGCAAACCCTGGGAATAATGTGATTACATGTAACCCGTTTCCACCTTGTAAGTTTTTGACCCAACCGAATACTCGCTCTTTGTTTCGTAAACGTCATCAGAAACCTGTATTTCGGGCGTGGGTGAGTATTTCTCTCCCTTCTCATCTTCCGTGAAAACACCCTCACCCGTGATAATGGTTACGAGAGCGATCTCACTGTGATCTATTACCTTTTCTTTCGAAGGCGTCCCACCTGTCTTGAATTTCCAGATGAGCTTTCCGGTATCCGGGTCAAGTCTGTAAAAATAGCAGTTCCAGGATCCTGCAAAGAGCTTTCCATCCCTGATTTGAGGTCCTGACCAGCAGGGACCGTCTGTGATAAATTTCCACAATATTCCCCCCTTCTTATCTATGCATGCCAATAACCCTCTTTCATATCCGTCTTCTCCTCCGCCCACGTATATCCTGTCTTTGTATACATACACATTAGAACCGTCTGTGTGGTGACCGAATTTTATCATCCACAGTTCCTTTCCATTTGAAACATTCACTGCATGGAATCCGTCCTTGGCTCCGAAATACAGCACTCCTTTATGCACTTCCCCGCAGTTAAGTATGCCCCCTCCGACACGGGATCTCCAGATTTCCTTCCCCGTATGTCTGTTAATGCAATACATGTTGAAATCCCATGAACCAAAAAACATCTTATCGCCCTTTATGTTCATCGGGCTAAGAGTTCCTATTGCACCTCCTGACCTGAACCTCCATATTTCCTTTCCCGTTTCAATCCCCAGGCAGTACATGCACCCGTCATAACTCCCGATGTAAACCATATTGTCCATTATTGCTGGATGTGATATTATCTGATCTCCTGTTCTGAACCGCCAGATCTCGTTTCCTTCGATATCAAGACAATAAACATTGGAGTCCCTTGAGCCGAAAACTATTTTCCCATTGAAGTGCTCCACAGCTGAAACCACTTTATCGTTTGTTTTGAATTTCCATAAAAGTTTACCTGTCTTCTTATTGAGAGCGTATAGATAACCATCATAAGAGCCGAAAAAAACCACATCACCAACCACGACGGGGTGATGATTACCTGCACAACCTCCCGATTTGAATTTCCAAAGCTCCTTCCCTGTTTCAGTGTCTAGTGCATAAAGGTAATGGTTATCACAACCGAAGTAAACTATCCCCTCAGATATTGTCGGCAGGCATGCGATAGTCCCTCCGTATTCGTGATCCCAGGTAAGGGAATAAATCTTCTGAACCCCGAAATCCGAAATTTCCAGGTCGAAATCCTTCTCGAATTCCATCTTAAAAATTAAAGTGTATAAATAAATTAAGTGTTATGCCGCGAATAAAGCAAATACCCGAAGACTTCGTCGTTAAAGAAATATTCGAAAAAAGGTATTCCAGGAAGGAAGAAAGGGGATTTTACGTATGGTTCACACTGAAGAAGAAGAACTGGGATCTGTTTCGGGCTTTGAATATACTTTCGAAAAAACTCGGGGTTTCTATCAAAAGGTTCGGTTACGCGGGCGTTAAGGACAAGCGGGCGATCACACACCAGAGGGTTTCTGTATGGAACGTCCCTGTAGAGAGGTTGAAGACCTTGAAAATAAAAGACCTTGAGCTTTCGAAATTCGAAAAAAAGAAGGAAAGGATAAACCTTGGGGATTTGAAGGGGAACAGGTTCGAAATCGTTATAAGGGACATTGGGAGCAAAGAAAAAAGCAAAATGGAAAAAAACCTGAAACTTGTAAAGAGGGATGGCATGGTTAACTATTTTGGCGAGCAGAGATTCGGTTTCCGAAGGAATACGCATTTGGTAGGGAAAGCGATTCTTCGAAACCGCTTGAAGGAAGCGGTTTGGATATACCTAACGAAAGAAGGGGATGAAAACGAGGAAGCGAGGAAGTTCAGGGAAAATTTAAAGAAAAACAAGGACTTCAAAAAAGCCCTGAAGGAATGTCCTATAAAACTGAAAAACGAACTCGCTCTGCTCAATCACCTCTCTGGAAAACCGAACGATTATGCAGGGGCGTTAAGGAAAATACCAAAGAAGTTCAGAAGGATGTTCGTGCATGCCTACCAGTCGTATATTTGGAACGGTATAGCGAAAATCTCGAAGGAGAGGCGAATTCCAATAATAGGTTTTCAGACAGATATAAGTAAATACAAATCGAGAAAACAGATAGAAAGTTTTTTGAGGAAAGAGAAAGTGGAACCAAAGGATTTCCTTTTAAAATCAATGCCAGAGCTTTCGAGCGAGGGCAGCGAGAGGGAAACGATCGTAAAACCAAGGGAAATGGAATGGAAATTCGACAAAGACGAACTAAACAATGGAAAAACTAAGTGTTCGCTTGAATTTTCAATACCCAGGGGTTCGTATGCAACGGTTTTGATCGAAATCCTCGAAAGATCGAATTTAAATGCGCAGATTTAATTAATTATTAGTGGTATCATGGAGTGGCTGATGAACTCAATGTTTTGGATCCTGTACTTCATACTCCTTTACATAACAGTTGTTCTTCTCTTCCTGCTCGTGGAGGCCGATGAAAATAAAACAAGGAGGAAGAAACTCCGGACATTCCCGAAGGTTTCTGTTGTAGTCCCTGCTTACAATGAGGAAAAAACTATAGGAGAAACCCTCTGCTCCCTCCTGAGAATGGATTACCCCAGAAACAAACTGGAGATAATGGTTGTCAACGACGGATCAACAGACCGAACGGAAGAGATAGTGAAATCCTTCAGAAAGTATGGGATCAAACTACTGAACCAGAAAAACATGGGCAAGGGAGCTTGTCTGAACAGGGGACTTAAGCTGGCGAAGGGCGAATATATAGCCTGCCTGGATGCGGATTCCTTTGTGGAGAGAGACACCCTGAAGAACATGATCCCATACTTCTACAGCGATAAGGTTGGGGCTGTAACGCCTGTGATGAAGATAAAGAACCCGAAAACACTCCTTCAAAAGATCCAGTGGTTCGAATACATACTTTATATATACCTGAAGAAGATACTGGAACAGATAAATTCGATACACGTGACTCCTGGACCTTTCACAATATACAGGAAGTCCGCCATCAAGGGAATAGGGGGATTCGATGAGGCATCGATAGTGGAGGACCAGGAGATCGCCTATCGTTTACAGAAGTACCAGTACAGGATTGTTCAGAGCGAAAGCGGGGATGTGTTTACCATGGCTCCAAGGAACATTCGAAGATTGTACAAACAGAGGTCAAGGTGGTTTAGAGGGACGCTCATAACCCTTTACAAATACAAGAACATGATGTTCAACAGGAAATATGGAGACTTCGGTATGTACCAGCTGCCAAGCCTGATGTTCAGCATCTTCCTGTTCGTTTTCATACTCTTGTTCTTCGGTTACTACATGCTCATCCCTCTGGCCCAGACCATAAACCGCTTCGCCATGGTGAATTTCGCTGTTGTGATCAAACCCTCGATGGAGTATGTATTCAGTTCTATGTTCTACATAGACTATGCAAAATTCTTCATAATAGCCTTCTTCTTTATAGTCAGCATAGTCATGATGGTTAAGGCCCACAGGGAGGTGGAGGAGGGTATAAACATTCGAAACTCCGCGGCCCTTGCTGCATTCTTCATAGTGTATTACATACTCATGAGTTTCATTTGGCTGGCCTCGATGGTCGAGCTCGCCATTTACAAAAAAAGATGGTAAATTAATTAAATACTATATCAATATAATCTTATGAGAAAAACAAAGAAAAGCAGATACGTTCTAGCACTGTTTGTGACAGTTGTCATATTCCTACTTGGCTTTCTTCTGGGTCTCACCATAAGTTCCGGGAAGATAGAATATTTAGAAAATCTTTACAAGAGCCAGTCAGCTGACTACGAAAGCCTGCAATTTCAATACGCGTTTCTGGACATGATCAGCAACGAGAGCAACCCGAATGAAACATGCTCTGTTATATCAGCGATACTTGAAAACAACCTGAAACTTCTTGGTCCTGCCCAGGACAAGATCGAGGGATACGAGATAAGCGGTGACATAAACAACGAGGACTACCGGATCATAAAGAGAAAGTACATGATAGCCAATCTCAGGTATTGGTTGCTTGCCCAGAAGAGTGAGGAAGTGTGCGAAAACGATATGATAAGCGTGCTCTACTTCTACAACCAAAACTGCGGAAGTTGCAGAGACCAGGGATTCATACTTTCACAGCTTAAAAATATTTTTGAGGATAACATTCTTATATTCCACATGGATGCGAGTATAACCGAAGAACCCATAATAGATATACTCAGAAGGAAATACAAAATCTACGAGTTTCCTTCTCTTGTTATAGAGGACGAAACGTTCAAGGGCTTCCTTTCCAAAAACGACATATTACAGAGAATATGCCCGTTGTACAAAGAGAATTATCCTGCATGCGAAGGTTTCGAGTGATAGCATGGGAAATACCAGAAACGCTGTTTTACTTTCAGCCATAATGTTAATAGCCATTTTCCTAAACCTTATTATACTCTCTTATCATCCGGATCTCTGGTGGGACGAAGCGGTATACATATCCGTTGGGAAGTACATATACTCTTTCGGAGATATAGGTTTTTTTGAAACACTGAGACCCCCGGTCCTTCCGCTGACACTTGGTTTTTTGTGGTTATTGGACTTTAACCCGATAGGTTTTGGGAAGCTCATAGCCCTGCTTTCTCACACTCTCCTGATATTCCTTGTTTACATAGTTGTGAAAAGGATTTACAGAAGTGATGTGGCGATCCTCTCCTCCGCCTTTCTTGCATTCACACCTTTCGTTTATCTTTATTCAAACAAAATACTAACGGGCATACTATCAGGCGTTTTCGCCATGGTGGCAATATACTTCATGGTAAAGGATGATAAACCTTCGAATAAGAATCTGTTTCTTTCCGGTCTGTTTGCAGGCATCGCCTTCTTAACGAGATTTCCAGGAGGACTAGTTTTCGGAGGTCTGTTGATTACACTTATTTTAAAGGATATTAGAAGACCAAAGGGGATGATAAAAAATTTGCTATTCCTCTTGGTCGGTTTTTTCATAGTTGTTTCCCCGTATCTTATTCACAGCCTTTTCACTTACGGTTCTTCCATTTTCCCCTTAATAGAGGCCTCCAGACAGATAGAGTCAACCCCATGGTTCCATAATCAGGATCCGCTCTTCTACCTCAAGCAACTCCCCCTGAGAAATGTGTTCTTCGTTTTCTCTGTCCTGGGTTTATTTTATTTTTTCAGAAGGAAGGATTTTAAGGACTTCAGGAAGAACACTTTGCTTATCACATTTATTCTATTCCTTCTTTATTTCCAGTACCTGGAAGCTAAAAACATAAGGTTTTCCCTCATATTCCTCTCCTACCTGAGTTTATTCAGCGCATACGGCATTTATGGGATTCTGAAGATTTTTTCGAAAAAACGGCTAACACAATTGCTTGTCTTGGTTGTTTTGATATCATTTATTTTTGGCGTCTCTGTCCTCTACAACTCCCATATAAAGCACCTCAGCCAGCCTGACCCTGAAACGCCCCATCACAGATTTATAGGGTATTTTCAGGAAAATCCAGTAGAAGGAACCATCTTAACCAGCAATATCATGATAGGAGCGTACACGAATAACAAGCTTGTAAGTTTATATGACTGGAAATTCGCAAAACAAATATACGATTCTTACAGGGGCGAATCCCCTGTCCTGGCGATAGATACGTGCTCGATTGTGTGCGAAAGCAGCGATAGGGAATGTTTTGATTCTAAGGAAGAGTTCATAGAGTACGTTAGAAGGGAAAATGTGGAAAGACTTCATGAGGAATCAGAAAGCTGTAGCTATTACATATTTGAAATAAAATAAAAGAAAAAGGGGGTTTGTTTTGTTTATGACGTAGGTTTAAGCTACGCTACCCTTGTATTCTCCACCTGTCAACGTCGCCATCTTGGTCGGCTTTATTACGTAGTTTCCGATCAAAGCCCTGGTGTCTTCTGCGTTTGTACCTGCAACGATCAAGGCCTTCTGTCCGGATCCGAATACGTCCTCGACAACCTTTATCAATCCATTTCCGGCCGCCAAGTCTGCATCAGTTCCGCCAAGCCAGTAATCGCAGGCACTTGACACGTTCCAATCAGCGGCAAGCAATGTCTCTACAATAGAGTTCGCACATGGACCACCAACCAAGATTATATCCTGGTTAAGTGTTGTGTCCTGTGGGATCTCCGATGCGAGTTTTGCCACCGTGTTTGTGATTGGAACAGCTTCGTTGTACGTTCCACCAACTGTTGCGGTTCCTGTTGAGAAGCTTGGGTCAGAACCTACACCAACTCCTGCTATCGCTTGGTCATCAGGGTAGTAAACGTCTGCCTTACCCTGGTTGTCAGAGTCGTAGACCACGAATGTTCCGTAGTAGTCACCGCCTGAAGATATGCTGCTGTCACTTTCCCATGTCTCAAGGCTTGCTGCGCCCCATGTAAATACTGGAGTTGCAATCGTCATGTAGTTGCTTGCGTCCTTGTTGATTACAAACATCACAGCATTTTTGACTGAAGCTTCGTCGTTTTCCTCAAGTAGCAAGACTCCTTGATACTGGAACTCAACACCTGTGGAACCCGTCGCAACGCTGGCAGCTATTGTGGTACCACCACTTCCTGTCACGTTGTAGTATACTGTTCCCAACTGAACTGCTGCTCCGCCTGTTGCAGAAGCGTTTGACGCGGCTGCGTAGTTTGTAGGTGATGCATCACATCCACCGCTTTCAGCTGCGTAGACCATAGTGAATGTGCCGTCTTCTACACAGAGATCTCCTGTTGGTAGCTCAACTGTTGTGTTGTCCGAAGCTGTCACTGTAACACTTACGTCCTTGTCGAAGAATGTCAACCATTGTCCCTTTGCTGCCATGACCAATGGGAATGCAGTTGTCTTGTCTCCTGCGTTTCCATAAGCTGCGTTTGATCCCCAGTACATGGTCCACTTAGGTGTGCTTATATCCGTTGTGTTCACGTAGTATGCCTGACCATCTATGTAGGCCGTACCACCGTAGTTACCGTTGTCAGTCAGGTAAACCTTTGTTTTTATACCTGACAACACGTTGAGCAATTCTACGTACGCACTGCTTGTTCCCAGTCCAGAGTAGGAGTTCAACTGGTATACGTGGCTGAACTCAGACTCCTGAGTAGGGGTAAGCAAGATGTAGTCGTTCTTTCTGAACATTGCTCCCTCAACTACGTGGTACTGCTTTGTAGATGTTGCATTCAATCCTGGGTTGAAGCTTGCTGTGGTAGGATTGTATGCGAATGTCAAGGTCTTTTCGTTTCCATAGTAGTCCGTGAACTTCACTGTCGCACCAGTTGTACCAGAGTTGTCTATGTAGATAGGATCTCTTGCGTCCGAATCAAACGATGGTACAACACCGTGGAAAGCAACCTTAAAGGATCCGAATACAGGATCTTCGAAAGCGCTTCCTCTCAGTATGTAGTCCTTGTCTGATGCTGGTGCTGATACCTGGACAGCGAACTTGGAGATACCCTGGCCTGCTGTGGATGTTATGCCAACGTACGTTCCGTCTACTGTGTCCTCAGCTGTACCGACCTTTACCGCCTGGCCGTTTTCCAAGGTAAGCTTTGCAGAACCAAAACTCAACTTGGCAGAGCTGACCTGCGCCTCCTTCGTGAAGAAGAAGACAGAGTCAACGTAAACGTCCAGACCAGCAATTGTGTAAGAGCTGCCCTGTGTTACTTCCTTTGAAGTACCATCGACCTCTATGACTGCTACAGTGGAACTGCTGACACCTATCAATTTTACGGTGTAATCTGTTCCGCCAACCGTGACAGTTTTTGTTTCACCTTCATCGAAGGTCTGCACGTTGGCACCACCGAATAAGACCAATTTAGTGTCACTGCTTCCACTTCCTACTGTGTAGGTCTTTCCAAACAACTCTATTGCGTTTCCCTGTACATCGGTACTTGAGACGTTCAAAATCTTGTTGAAAACCACGCTAGCATTGTAGAGGTTACCTGTTGAGAAATCTATGTATATATCTGGGTCTGTCAGGTCGCCTGCACTCTTACCAAATGATACTGTACCACCCAACATGTTTATGTACTGGTCGTATGGGTGCGTGGTTCCGGAATCGTCGTAAACCGTCCCTGAGGACAAAACTGTTGGCAAATCGCTCTTTGTAAGGGTTGTTTTCAATCCAGCCTTTGTCAAGGAGTCTGCAAGGTAAAGATTGGTGTTCGATGTCGCTAAGCTAACGCCATCGCTGACTCCGATTGTCGCTCCTCCTGCTGGAACAGTTTTTTCCTCCACTGCGTAGTGTGACACCATGCTTGCTGCTATGTCAGCAGAACCCAGAACGTCCAACGCATTAACGTTTGAACCACCAATAACAATCGCTGGTGAGGATAACGTGGTGTCAGTTACCGCTACGTATGGTTCCAGTCCCTGATCTAATGTCACTGCTCCGAATGCACCGAATAAGGTTACACCCAGTGTTGCTGCTGCCGCCAAACCACCGGCAACAATTTGTTTAATTTTCATAGTTACCTCCCAATTATATAAGAAGCCCCGGTTTGACCAAAGGCTTCAACTTGATAATAATTAGGCTCAAGGGGGTATATATAACTTCAGTGAAACAGTCACATGGAAAATGAAACTATTGTAAATAGAGCTTTTTAATGTTCAAAAATCATAAATAATAAATTTTAATTGTTCCAAAAAGATTTTTAGGCGTTTTTATTAAAAATAAAAGATTTTAAATAAATATTATTATTAAATCTCCGTAAAAAAGGCTTATTAACATTGCAAACAGGAATACGGGAGCGAATCTTACACCTTCCTTGATCCAGACATACCTTTTTGTTCCCTTCAACTCCCTGATATCTTTTTCTGTCAGACCTTTCCATTTCCCCTTCATTATGACATCCCCCACCTTTAATTCATTTACATTTATTTTCTTCTTGAACAGGTTTTCCTCTACCACCTTTGCATAGGAGGTGAAGAGCAGGACGAATGTAAGAAGGAAGGGAAAGAGGAGGATGGTTGTAAGAAAGTTAACAGGGACCGAAAGAGACGAATAGACGTAAAATGCAAAACCCCAGGAAAATACAAAGAACAGGGCAATCAGAGGAAAAACTATTTTTGACTGCCCCTTCAGATAGTTAAGGTAAATTTTATTTACATCCCTCCTTTTCAGGCCCAAAAAAATGGAATAAACTATAAGATAAACGAGCGAAATGAAGAGGAAGTTGAAGAGAAGAGTGAGAGGGAACGGCATTACACTGTTTATAACGAAGCCTGACGTGTTGGGGAACAGAAAACCTAACGCCCCAAGCAGCCAGGCATCTCCGTCACCCCACTGTTTAGAGAAATACAGGAGAAGGCCAAGGGCAAGAAATACCACACCAACAAATATAGAGTTACCAATTATCCACAGATCATTCTCTATGAAAGCGAAGATCCCTCTAACGATTAGAGATAGAACTATTATTGAGTACGGAAGCCAGTCAGGGAATTCCGTGTATCTCAGATCCCAGTAACCGGCGAGACCGAAACCAACAACACCAATGGCAAGCAGTACGAAACCTAACAACATAATAATTATTATATATGGAAAATATAAATCAAATAAACATCTGGGGAGGTAGTCTAGTTTGGTCTAGGATTCCAGCTTCGGGACAATTGCGGAAAAGCTGGCGACCTGGGTTCAAATCCCAGCCTTCCCATAAAAGGCGATTGACGACCTAAAATTTAAATTCAACTCGTCTTTTGAAATCACTCAGTTATACCCTTTCTCTGCTTTATCTGGTTTAAGACTTTTTGTTCCAGATCCTTTGGAAGGGGTTCGTATACAACATCTATCAGCCAATAGAAACCCTGTCCTCCTGTAGAGGATTTCAGTGATGAGTTGAAACCGAACATCTCAGCGACCGGAAGTTTCGATGTTATGCTTGTCGTTCCCCTCTCTTCCTTCATTTCAAGAACCTGTCCCCTTCTGTTCTGAACTTCCTTCATCGCTCCGCTGAGCTGATCCGTGGGGACATCAATCCTTATGATCTGTTTAGGTTCAAGAACGTATGTTTTAGCAGAAACCATGGAGTCTCTTATCGCTGAACGAACGGCAGGGATAACCTGGGCAGGGCCCCTGTGTATCGCATCCTCATGGAGTTTTGCATCAACCAATTTGACTTTTATCGCATCGCATGGTTCCCTGGCGAGCGGGCCCTCATCCATGGCTTCCCTGAATGACTGCTTAACCATCTCCATTACCTCCAATATTGCATGAACGCCCCTCGTCATGTCCAGGAATACGTTCCGGTTGTGTATCTGCTTAACCTTCTTTGACTCATCCCTGTCAAAGCCGAGATCAACCAGCTTGTTCTGAAGCTCAACATCCTTTTTCTTGACCTCCATGTTCGATGAGATCTCACCCCTTATCATAGCCTGATGAACCTTTTCTTCCAGGGGTTCTGAAATTATGTAGAACCTGTTATGTTTGTTAGGAGATTTCCCTTCAATCGCTTCAGGCGTTACGCCTCGGATTGATTCCCTGTAGATTACGATAGGAGGTGACACACTGACATCCAAACCCTCATCCTTCAGCGGACGTTCGATCTTCGCATCTATATGAAGTTCTCCCAAGCCAGAAACGAGATATTCTCCTGTGTCCTCATTTATCTTAACCCTTAGAGTTGGATCTTCTTTTGCCACCCTCTTCAGGAACTCGATCAGTTTAGCGAGTTGCTGTGGTTTTTTAGGTTCTATAGCCTTCACAACAACGGGTTCGAAGATATGCGTGATAGATTCAAAACCTGGAATAACGTCCTGCGGTTCGCATAGGGTTTCTCCGGAGAAAGCGTCTTTCAAACCCACGATTCCAACAATATTTCCTGCATCCACCTCATCCATCCCTATCCTCTGCTGTCCCTTATAAACGGAAACCTGCTGTATCTTCTGGGTTTTGTTTGCTCCCACAAGATAGACTTCCTGCCCTGTCTTCATCTTCCCTGAAAATATCCTAACGGTTGCAACGTAACCGGCATGAGGGTCCGGATAAAGTTTCGTAACTATTGCGGCAAGCTTACCTTCTGGATTGCAGTTTGCCATCTCTTTCGCTACCTCTGAATCGCTCTCCCCAGGCCAGATTTTCGCTATCCTGTACCCCTGCGCTTGCAACGGGTTTGGTAGGTGTTTTATGACCATGTCCAGAACTATTGTGTGTAAAGGAGCTTTTTTAGCCAGCTCTTTCTCACCTTCAGGCCCCTTGTTTGTGAAATCTATTACATCCTTGAAGGTCATTCCTGTCTTCTGCATGTAGGGGATTGAGATGGCCCAGTTCCTGACAGCTGACCCGAATGCGATAGAACCATCATTAACGTTAACAATCCATTTCTCAACAAATTCCTTTTCACCGTACTTTCTTATCAGAACATTGACTTCATCTATTATCCTTTTGAACCTCTCCTGCATCTGTTCAGGCGTGAGCTTTAACTCCTTGATCAGACGATCAACCTTGTTCACAAACAGGATTGGTCGAACTCTTTCCTTCAGTGCCTGACGGACGACCGTTTCAGTCTGTGGCATCACAGCCTCCACTGCATCTATCACAACCAAGACCCCATCTACTGCACGCATCGCACGCGTCACGTCCCCGCCGAAATCCACATGACCGGGGGTGTCTATTAGATTGATTAAATAATCTTTTCCACCCCATTTATGAACCATGCTCACGTTTGCAGCATAGATCGTAATACCTCTCTCCTGCTCCTGCTCAACAAAATCCATCGCCAGTTGCTTACCTGCGAGTTCCTCGGACATCATCCCTGCTCCTGCAAGAAGGTTATCCGTGAGCGTTGTCTTTCCGTGGTCTATGTGAGCAACTATTCCTATATTTCGGATTTGCTCAGGTTTCCTCATCAATTCCTTGATAACGGGTGTCGCATCCTTTGCTGCCATATTATCTTCTCCTACCAATAACTAAATTTTTGTTTGAACCCAAATATAAGTTTATAATATTGAAAGAAAAGGTATTTAAAACTACAAGATTACCTTGCACCCTCAGCTTCCTTCTCTATCCTGTGTCTTTCGCGTATCACGTTGTTTCTCTGATCGTTATTTGCTATATCAATCAATTCCTCGGCAATGGTCTGCGCGAAACTTTTCCTTTTCTTGAATGCCCTCGAAAAGATATTCTGAGAGATCAGACGAAGTGAGACGTCCAACCTTCTCTGCGGGCTTGTAACTACAGCCTTCCTGGCTATGATCCCTCCCATTCTGTAACCAACCACCTCTTCCAGTAATGCCCCATTCTCCACAGCCTTAACCAGAGTTTGCAGGGGATTCCTTTTCGTTCTTTTCTCTATGATCTCAAAAGCTTCTTTAACGGATTTGTACAGCAGATCATACCTGCCTGAAATATGCCCTGACGTTAGCTTGTGTTTTTTACCCTTATGACCAGGGACGGCAAGTTTATTCATGAACCTCTCGACAATATTCATGTCAACCTTATGAATGGAAGTTGGCGACAATCTTCCTGAACTTTTCGGAACTATGAAAGGTTTTAGATTTATGTACCTCTTTAGACCAGGATCAGAGACCTCGACCCCTTCGGTATTCCATCTGTTGAAAAGCAGCAACTTCATTTATCCACCCTCTTTCACCTTTTCTTTCTTTCCCTTAAGGATTTCTGATAGTGCAACTCCGTTGACTGCAACTACCTTATATTTGATACCGTGCATGGATCCTACCGCTCCTCCCTGGGAGCCGCCAAGACCCTCTATCAGGACTTCATCATGCTCATCTATGTGTTTTATCGCTCCTGTCTTCGGAACGAAGGCGGTGACTTGTATCCCGTTCTTTATTAGTTGGCATCTCACGGCCTTGATTATTCCTGAATGCGGCTGTTTTTGTTCGACACCTTTCTTTTTCAGAACCAGTGCCCTGGCCCGTGGGGAGCCCTTCAAGGGGGTTTTTGACCAGAGCTTCAACATCTGCCTTTTCTTTTGGTCAGAGTTCCATCTGAACCTTTTCCTCTTTCTCCTCAGATTTCGGGCGGAAAACTTTCCAGGCATTATTTCAACCTCAGAGTTTCAATCTTAAAATGTCTCTTAAGGAATTCCCTTATCATCTTTATATTCCTTCCGTTCTTTCCAATAACAGTTGATCTGTCGCTAACATGAATCGATACTGTTACAACGTTTGAATCAATTTCTATACTTTTCAGATTCGGTATAAAATTTTTAACCATCTCTTCAGGGGTGTCCGCATACTCGAATATCTTTACAATCTTCCCTAGAGTCTTGCCAACATTTTTGATCTTACTTCCGTTCTTTCCTATAGCCATTCCCATCTTTCCGGGCTCTATCAAGAAGTAGACGCACTCCTCATCCATCAGGCAATCCTTTACATGAACCCCTGTCAGTCTCTCAAAAACCCCAGCTGTTCTTATGTCTTCCGTCGTTAGTTTTATAGTCATTCCCATCACTTCTTTATGCCAAGCACAGATATGTTGAACGGCTTGGCGCTTACCTCGCCTAACTGTCTTGAATTCCCCTTAAATTTTTTCAATTCTATTCCAAAGTTCTTGCTATAATATTCCAGATCCTTGTGTGTGTTTTCCGGGCAATTTGAGGCGTAGATCACCGATTTTATAATATTTTGTTTTAGATTTTTAAGGACACTTTTAGTTCCTATAACAAGTTTTTTCTCCTTTATAGCAGATTTAATTTCCTTTTCCTCCGACATGCTACCACTAATATATGAAGCCAAGAAGACCTCCGCCTATATTCTCCTTTTTTGCCTGTCTGTGATCAAGAACCCCTTTAGGTGTTGTGATGAACAGCAGACCTATGTTTACAGAAGGTAAAAACCTCTTCTCCCACTGTATGAACTCGTCTTTCTTCACCTCAAATCTAGGTCTTATGACACCACAGTTGTTTATTCTTCCTGTCAGTTCTATTTTGAATTTACCACTCCTTCCATCATCTACAAATTCAAATGATCCTATGTATTTGTTCTTCTGCATTATTTTCAGGATTTCCTTTACAATATTCGAACTGGGGACCGTACAACCCCTCTTACCTATTCTTTCCGCGTTCTTTATTATTACAAACACATCCGCTAGTATATCATGACGCATATCAATCACTCAAATTTTTCAAACCCCAGTTTTCTTGCAACCTCCCTGAAACATTGTCTGCAATAACGAAGTCCATACTTGCTTATTACACCTTCTGTCTTTCCGCATCTCCTGCAAGGGAATGCGTTTCTTCCGAATTTCCTGTCCTTCGGCTTATTGAACTTCATGAATCTCGCCAATTTCTCAGGTTTTCCTTCAATCTGTTTCTTGGCGTTTTTGAATGTCATTTAATCTTCCTCTCCTTCTGATATCTTAACTCCAAATTCTTTCTTCGCCCACTCCTGCGCTTCTTCCCTCGTGATTCTGTGTTTCCCTCCAACCCTTTTAGGTTTTATCTTTCTTTTCTTGACCCTGAATCCAGGTCTTTCCAGCGTTACGCAAACATCCATTCCCATTATCCCTATTTCAGGGTCGTACTTTACCCCTGGTATGTGTATGTATTCCTTAATACCTATAGAAAAGTTACCGTTATCGTCAAACTGGCTGGGTTTTAATATGTCATCAAGAGCATGAAGGACAGACCTCAGAAACTCCTTCGCTCTTTCGCCCCTCAATGTAATTTTCGCTCCTATGGGCCTGTGTTTCGCGACACCGAACGTCGTTCTCCTATGGGTTTTTGTGACAACTATTTTGCTTTCCGAGAACTTTTTTACCAATTTCTTTGCGCTTTCAAGTTTTGGTCCTGCCTCTCCTGCCCCTATATTTATCGTGACCTTTTCCAGTCTGATTTTTCTCATCTTGTTCATTTGACCTCACCGACTAAAACATAATCTTTCACGGTCTCTATCTCTCTATCCTTTGTTTGGATTATGACCCTGCTGCTCTCAAGCATGGTTTTTCGATCGAAAATATCCTTTATCCGCCCGCGTACACCCATGTTCTTCCCGGAAATTATGGTTGCGGGAGAATTCTTGTCGAACTTGAAGTGTTTAAGAACTTTCTGACTCGGTAGTTCTATCAGGATAGAATCATTTGTTCTGTAAACATCCTTATCCGTAAGTATGTTCCTTCCATCATGCAGGTTTATTTGTAACACCCCTCCCCTGATGACCCTCTTGTTTTGGATCCTGCAAAGCTTTTTCTTTGCTTCCTCTGGTTTTATACCTTCCAGGACCAAACCCCGTTTTTCAACATTGACCCTGAAGGCCTTGTTTATGCTTGGTATTTCCAAAACATCCATAAGTCCCACGGGATAATTAGGATCCTTCCTCTTTTTCTTATCAACGAGCACTTCACCGCTCTTTATGATCTTCCTTGCCTCCCTCGCGTTTTCAGAAAACTTTAGGATATCCCTCAAGACAATGAGAAGGGGTATACATATTTCTTTCCTGTGAGGACCCGCTCTGGGTGTGATCACGAACTTCGCCTGCTTTTTCCCCAATTTCCAATACTTCGGTATTAAGTATCTCTTCATATGCATAATCATCACTTCTTTTTTCCAACACCTTTCCTGATTTTTAATCTCTCCTTTATGCCGGCCTTCTTCTTTATCTTCTTCTCCCCTGCTTCCTTCTTAACACCTTCACTCCTTTTCCCCAATTTGGCTTCCCTTGCCCTCTCCACGACAGCCTGTCTCCTTTTATCTTCCATCTTCGGATCAACTATCAACAGGTTCGAGGGCTCAACGGACTTCAACACTTCGCTACCATCAACCTTTTTTGTATTGAACCCTTCTATATAGACTTTTGATGTTTTGAGGTCAATCCTTTCGACCTTTCCCTTGAAACCCTTGTCCTCGCCACGCATAATTTTCACTTCGTCTCCCTTTCTCAGGGTAAGCGATCGCTTTCCGAACCTCCTTCTTAGAATCTCAGAGAGATGCACAGAGACGAACTTGCGTCTTACATGTAAGGGGGCGTTATGTCTAAACTTTCTCTGCTTTCTCGGTTGTTTGCTTCCGATCCATTTGTTTGACCATTCCTTCATATCACACCACTATTGTCGCGATTTTTCCCACGGTTGGGAATCTTTCGACTGCTTCCTTCGCTACAGGACCCTTTATCTGGGAACCCCTCGGGTCGCCTTTCTCATCAACTATTATGGCTGCATTGTCTTCAAACTGTATTCTTATCCCGTCAGGCCTCTTGTATTCCTTTTTCTGGCGAACCACTACCGCCCTGTGGACTTCGTGTCTGACCTTCTCTGTTCCTGAGTAAACCTTACAGAAAACCAGGCTTCCTACCCCGGCTCGTGGTTTCGCCCTTCTCTTTCCTTTGTATCCTTTAACACTTATTATCTCCAAAACCTTCGCTCCCGTGTTGTCTATGCATTTCAACAGGGACTTCGTTGACAGGCTATGCGTAACCTTCGAGGATATTGCCTTCATGCTCTCGCTCCTTCAACATTAACAACAACGAAACATTTGGTTTTTGATAAAGGCCTGCATTCACCAATTATGACAGAATCCCCTTCCTTCGCTCGAATGCAGGGAGGGTTATGCGCTGTAACGCGTGATCTGGACTTTTCGTATCTCTGATACTTAGGCATGTATCTGTGATACCTCCATTCTACGATAACTGTGTTATGCGATTTCGCGGATTTCACTATCCCCCTCAAAACACGACCGCGGATAGAGGTCTTTCCATGCCAGGCGCATTTCAAATCATCGCATTTTTCCTTGGGTTCTTCCAGACCTAAACCTAGGCCTTTCTTTTTCTCCACCTTCTCTTTCTTCCCCTTCACGGTCTTCGGATTTTTCATAATAATCCAATTGACAATTTCTATTTAAATATATTAACAGTTAACTGTTTGGATTATACTAATAGAAGCAAATATTTAAAAAGACCGTGCTTCACCACTTTTCCTACTCCCAACAAAAGTGGTGGATCAAAAGGAAGCTCCCACTTTCACCACTTCTTAAACTTCTTCTTTATCCTATCCTCAGGTCTGCCCACGAGGATTTTTCCGTCTATCCTGACATTCTGTTTACCGAGAGAAAAAACAAATACGTTATGCTCTTTCGCCAGTTTTACCTCCTTCCCCTTCGCTTTCTCGATCACGATTATGTTTCGAGATTCATCTATAACCTTTCCGGAAATCCCAACATTCCTTTTGTTGGAACTCTCAACCACTTTAACCCGCAACCCTATCAATTCGTGACGGACGAGGTTTTCTGGAGATCTCATACTTAATATCAAAACTACAGAATTTAAATTATATTCCGCTAGTTTACGGGTTCACGAAACTTCGATCTTATCGCTCTGGAAACCAAGTTTAACGAGAATCTCCCTGATCTTTCTCCTGTGATCCCCCTGGAGTTCAATCACTCCATCCTTTATCGTTCCTCCACAGGCGAGCTTGGTTTTCAGTTCTTTCAGAATGTCCTTGCTGTTGACGTCCTTGCTTATCCCTTCGATTATAGTCACTCTCTTTCCGAACCTCTTTCTATCAGAACTTACTTTTATCTTTTCCTCTTCTTTTGCGATGGTTTCGCAAGCGCATATATCCTTCGGTAACCCACAATTCGGACAAATTTCAGCCATGCTCTACTCTTTTTCCCTCTTTAATAGTTTTAATTCTCGCGATCGTTCTCCTGATTTCCTTCAGACGTCCAGGAGAAGTCACACTCGCTCCTATATGTATGTTTGCTTTTTCTTTAGAAAGCTCCAATCTTAGTTCGTTTAGGTTCTTATCAAGTTCCTTTTCATCCATTTTTTTCAAATCTTTCATTCTCAAAATAGCCATAAAAATATCACTTACTATCTTTATTTTTTGTTTTTTCCTTTTTAACCTTTTCCCTGTCCTTTGCTATGATAGGGACGGATTTCATTATCTTAACCTTCACCCCTATCTTTCCCGGTTTCGTGTTTGCCTCCTCAAAACCGTAGTCAACGAGTTCCTTGGCCGGTTGCCCGCAATGCTTCAAATAGCCATCAACGAACTTTCCAGTCCTTCCTTTCGATCCCCCAAGTTTACCAGCGATTATGATCTCTGCTCCCACCGCTCCTGCATCCATTATCCTCTTGAGCATGACGTTCCCTATCTTTTTGTAATTGAACCCTCTTTCCAGTGCGGACGTGATCCTCTTCGCAACGATCTTCGAATCCAGATCCGGTTTCTCTATCGATTTCACATCCACCTGCGGGTTATCAAGCTTGAACTTGGATTTCAAGAGATCGGTCATCTCGTTTATCTTTCCCCCGCCCGACCCTATTATCCTTCCGGGCCTGTCCGTATAGATTAGAATCTTTACACCCAGAGGCGTTCTTTCCAGCTCTATCTTTGAATAGCTTTCCGAAGGGAAGTATTGTTTTATGAATCCCTCTATCTGGATCTTCCTCATTGCATAGTCAACGAAAAACTTTTTCATGATCATGTTATCCCTACTTTTGATGTAAAACTATTTGTATGTTTGTCATCTTCCTCCTTGTCCTTCTCATTTTGAGCCTGCGGGGACGGATGAACGTGAACCCTTTGTGTGCCGAGGCGAAGATTATGAGCCTGTTGATGTCCAGGCCTTTGAATTCTGCATTCGCTTCAGCAGATCTGACAATCCTGAGTATCTCCTTGCTCGCGTTGGTGTAGTATTTCCCTTCCAGATCCCTTCTCTTTTCAACCATGTCCTGCAGGAGACTTTTCCCCTTCTCAAGATTCCTGCCGGATATCGCCCGGCAGACTATGGTCGAGCTCTTTGAGGATATTCTTAGACCTCTTCCGTAGGCTCTGGCGGATTTCTTCGGATTCATATTCAAAGCATATCTGTTCATGTTACCCCCTACTTCAGCGGAACGAATTTCGAAGATCTTGTAGCTCCGAAACCAGGAGCTGAATGTTTCACAGACCTCCTCGTCATCACAAATTCTCCAAGTCTGTGTCCCAGCATTTCGGGCTTGATCTCCAAAGCGACATATTCTTTCCCGTTGTGAACTCCTATTTTCGAACCCACCATCTGCGGAAGTATGATCATCTCCCTGCAGCGGGTCCTGTGAAATTTCTTGGGATCCTTGTTGATCTTTTCCAGCAGTTTTTTCTGATTATCAGTCAGGCCTCTCTTTAAAGATCTCCTCTGCCTTGATTTCAGGAGCTTTGCAAATTCTTCAATGCTCATACCCTGCATTTCTTCCAAGGACCTGTTCCTGAATGCGAATTTAACCATAACTATCCTCCTCACTTCTTACCCTTCTTTTTACCTGTCCTCCTAGAACCCCATGACCCAACTTTCCTTCCTGGGGGAGCATGCCTGCTAACACTCATGGGCTTTCCTGGTTTTGTCGGGCCTCCGAAAGGATGGTCTATCGCGTTCATCGCCCCACCGGAAGTTCTTGGATACAGTTTACCTTTCCTGTGCATAGCTATCCATTTCTTTCCCGCCTTCACCCATGGCTTCTCCTTGAAGCCCTCGCCAGCCGGCACTCCAAGACTCGCTCGACATTCAGGGTTCAGATTTAATTTCTTTTTTGAGGGCAGCTGAACCACACACGCACTTTTCGTTTTCGAGACAACTGTTGCGAACGAACCTGATGTTCGACAAAGTTTCGGACCGGAGTTAGGATACGTCTCTATAGCGAATATCTGTATGCCCACGGGTATTTTTGAAAGTGGTGAAACAAAATCTGTTCCATCTCCAAGCTTCAAGCCCTTCGGGGCAATCAGGTAATCATAAGTTCCGTCGGTGTATTTAATTTTCGCCAGAGGTGCGTTCCTGCCCGGATCATTCATTATCTCTGTAACATTCCCGTCTATGTTCCTGTAGCTGATTTTTAACTCTTTCCCTCTCTTCGGGACCCTGTATGTTGGGGATCCTCTCCCCCTCCTCTGCGATATTATCCTCTTTCCCATCTTTTCACCTTATATCATTCCAAACTTCGAAGCGACATCCGCAGCTGAAAACTCCGGGTTTATCTTCACGTACGCCTTCTTCTGACCCCTGGTTGTCATTTCCGTTCTGACGGAATCCACTTTAACATCAAATTCTTTTTCTATCACTTCTTTTATTGTTTTCTTGTCTGCTCTCTTATCCACTATGAATACGAGTTTGTTTTCGATCTCGACCATGTTCATGGATTTTTCAGCCAGGTGGGGATGTATCAGAACGTCCCAAACGTTCTTCTCCCTGATTTTTTTCTCCTTGACTTCCTTTACCTCTTTTTCCTTCGCCATCTTAACTACCCAATTCCTTTATCACGGACTTTGTCAAGATCGTTAACCTTCCGGGATGCGTTCCGGGAGCGAGCATTTCAACACCAAGCTTCTTTCTTTCAACAACATCAACACCAGGGATATTCTCTCCGGCCCTAACGATCCCTTCATCCCTTTCCACAATGATCAGAGGACCTTTCTTGTTTCTGTATTTCCTTCCTCTCATCTTCCCCTTGCCTGCCCTCACCTTTTTGTTTTCACACCTCTCAATCTCCTCTTTAAGGCCCAACTTTAACAGGACGTCCAGAACATCCTTCGTTTTCTTCAGTTTCTGCAGATCATCCTCAAGAACGAGGGGAAGATGTTTTATCTCGTTAATTTTATGCCCTCTTTCCGAAATCATTTCCCTTTCTTTGGTTGCCGCCATCGCGGATTCCAACGCTTTCCTTCTTTCCTTCTTGTTGATTTTCAATTTCCATTCCTTCTCAGGTTTGGGGGAATGCGCCCTCCTTCCCTTTATCGCCTGTGGAACAACCCTTGCTGTCAGGTTAAGAAAACCCATACCATGAATCCTCTTCATCCTCGCTAGTTCTCTGTTCATTTGCGTGTCCCTCCGTGATCTCCTTCCATGATAGTGAGCGGAACTCCTGTGCCCGGCGAGAGGATCGGACCCGTACGCCTGGCGAAGTTCGCTCTTCTCCGCCAACACCGCTCGTTTTATAAGGTCCTCCCTTACCTTCTCAGAGAACAGACTAGGAAGATTAAGCTTTCCCTTTTCTTTCCCGTTCAAACCGTAAACAGGCGTTTGCATACACATCACGCGATTTAGACATTAATTATGTTTAATTAATTTAAATATATACTTTCTGGCTCTAGTTATAAATATGGCATTCAAACCTGACGAGGTCCATGAGAGGTTCAGGAGCTGGAAAAGGATCTTAATACTCGGTATCGCGCTCTTCATAATTTTCATTTCCCTGGTGGCCATACTTTTCCACCTTTTCAGAACAGGAGGCGATCCCCTGATCATAGGCCTTGTCATCCTGATTCTAATAATAATGATCCCTATTGCGTTATTCCTGATTGACCTGGGATCGATAACGAACTGATTGCTATCCCAAGGTCTCCAGAAACTCCTTCTCAAGAAAATGAAGCTTTCCGGGAACGATTATCACGCCGGGTTTCGGAAGATCTTTCCCTCTCAAATCCTCCATCCTTCCGTACACTATCCTTTCCTTTTCTGAACTCAGTTTCGAACATAAAACAATCTCCCTCCCCCTCAGCAATTTCTTCCTCTTCCTGTCTTCGATCCTGCTGAGGATATCCAGACCTTTCTTCGTTCCCATGTCCCTGTCCAGAAGAAGCAAGGTGTGCAAACCCTTCGAAAGATTTTCCCTTATGATATCGTAAAACCCCTTGCTTTCATACCCTTTCTTCGGGGTTATGACAGTTCCAGTCTTCCCGAACTTGTATATCTGAAGGCCGGTTCTAGCGACAGTCGTGTATATCGAAGAGGAATGAACGATTTCTACCGGTATTTTTTGTTTCTTTGCCTCAAGGATCAGATGGACATGCGTGGTGGCCACGAGGGGATCGCCAGGCACGAGGAGAACCACATCCTTCGAGGTAGCTTCCTTCAGGAGTTTATCCGACCCCTCCTCTACATCCTTTCTTTCGAGCCTTTGAATATCTTTTCCGATCAGTTTCCCAAGCTTTCTAAGATCCCCACCCCAGTGGGCCGTATACAACTCGCAGTAGATCGAATCCGCTCGCTTCGCTATCTCAATCCCGCGGAGCGAGACGTCCTTCTCGTTCCATACCCCTAGTCCGATCATGTAAAGCATGCTATCAATTAAAATTATTAAACTTTTAAATAAATTTTACACTATGAGTGCCAGAAGAGACGATATATTCATGGCCACGGTAGGGCCAGATTTCGAGATAGGAGACTTCGCCAAGAAGAGCGATAAGAAGTCGTATCTGATATGGCACATAAAGGAAGGCGGGGGAAGCATAAACTCCACCCCTGTTATAAGAGGAAAACATGTCTACATTGGAGCCCTTGATAACTATCTCTATAAACTCGATAAAGAGACGGGCAAACTTGTATGGAAGTTCAAAACAAGCGGTCCCATATGTGATTCCTATCCTGTCTTCAAGGATGGTGTTCTCTTCTTAGGAAGTTACGATCATAACTTATACGCGATAGATGAGGAAACAGGAGAAGAGGTTTGGCGTTTCAAAACAGGGGATAAGATATTCGGATCTTCTGCATTGATAATGGGCGATCTCGTGATATTCACCTCAAAAGACTTCTATGTCTATGCCTTGGACAGGAAGACAGGGGACATGGTATGGACATTCAGAACAGGAGGATGGTCCGCTTCTTGTCCAACAGAATACAAAGGCAACATCATCGTAAGCTCCTCGGATGGGAATCTCTATTACCTAACAAAAGAAGGAAAGGAGATATGGCGTTTCAAGACAGGAGGAAACATCTTCACTCAAAATCCTTTCTGCATTCACGAAGACGTCGTATACTTCGGTTCGGACGATTCCAATTTTTATGGTGTTCGCCTTTCGGAAGGGAGAGAGGTGTTCAGACACAAAACAGGTAGCTATGTGGATGCTGTTCCCATAATCCGGGAGGGAACGCTCTATGGAATTTCAGATGATAACAATTTCTATGCGATTGAACTTTCAACGGGCAGGACTGTCTGGAAGTTTAAAACGGGCACCGGTAGGGGTGGAAACATGCCTTCAGACTTCGAAGATAAGATAATTTTCGGAGCAGCCGACGGGAATCTTTATTGTCTAGAAATGAAAACAGGAAAAGAGATCTGGAGATACAAGACAGATGGTCATATATACGGAGGAAACCCAATAGAGAACGGAAGAATATACTTCGGATCCTATGACTGCTACCTTTACTGCATAACCACTGAAGGAAAAATCCTCTGGAGGTTCATGACCTCCACAAATAAACAAACCCAGTACGAATACGAGGAGGAAGCGGTTTTCGAGTTTAAAGCTCCTGAGGTTGAGCACACAGAAGATATGGAGGAAGACAGGTACGCAGTCAAAACAGAAGTTATGTTTGATGACACATACAAAGCAAAGAGCGAATACCAGACAGAGATCCACTACTCCTCTGGCGGAGGAGAATACAAATAATTACTTCTTGAAAGGCTTCGACATCTTCCAGAAGGCCTCGAAGTAATTTTTGAATGAGCGGGCGACATCCTTGTTGATCATCTCAATCGCCATAACATTCTCCCCGACTGGTATTCCTATTATCGTAACGTCCTTGTAACCGAATACCCATGAAGGAGTTTTAATTTCGAATGGCATGTATCTTGCTTCACATCCTTTGTAGGTGTTTCTGTTCTCCAAAATCTTAGGGTTTGTTCCCTGGTTGAACATGATCCTTCCCTTTATTCCCAGTTTCGCTCGCTTTTCGTGATCCTTCTTCCAATATTCATGCTGTTCCTTCTTCTGAAAGACAGGAACCCCAAAATAATAATATTCGTCCCCTGCCTTCAATACTTCATACATTTTTTCATGGGAACGTTTTATGCCCTCGAAACCCTTGTATATCATTACATCTTGTTCCCACATGAGATTGAAATACTTTCTGAAGGAATCCGCAATCTCTTTGTTCTCTATTACGAAAGCGACAGGTTTTTCCCCCCATAATATGATCGCCGTTTTGTCGCCGAAGATCTCGACTTCAGATGGGGTCATATACTCCTTGGGCAAAACCTTTAATTCTGTAGCAGGGAGATTTTTGAGAACGTCTATGAATTCGGCTCCTTCGGAAAAAATGATCTTTAGAACAACCCCCTTTTTCGAACGTCTGATTTCAAAGCTCCTCAAAAAATCTTGAAGAGGTACAGGTTCACCCGAGGCCCCGAAGATAAGCCATTCCTCTCCTTTCTCCAGCGTTTTCAAAACATCCTCAAAAACCGTTTTGACCCCCTTTTTACCTTCATAAACGTAGGCCTCCTGTTTTATCTTGGCGATGTTCCTTTTCATTTTCAATCTCGGCAGGATAGACCGGAGCTTCTCCTCCCTTTCTTTCATGACATCCAGAAACTTCTCCGGGTCCGTAGCCTCGAAGTACCTCCTCCCTTCCTTTATGACGTAATTTATCATACCCGTTTCTATCAATCGTCTTATGATCTCGTACGTCGTGCTTCTGTGGAGGTTTGTTTTCTTTACAATCACGCCGGCCGTTGTTGATCCTGTTTCTAACAGAGTGAGATAAACTTTCGCCTCATTCTCTGTTAATCCTATATCTTCCAGCACATCCTTCTCTCTCGCTTCTTCCATGATTATATTTTGACCGAAAAACTTATAAATTGTAGTCCAATTTAGGACTACACTATTTTATATACCCTTAAATTAAGTAACTATTAGAGAGTGATAAAAATGGATCTAATGAGCAAGAGGAAATTAAAGAAAGTATTCAAAGATATGGGCGCAAGCAGAAAAGAGTTCGAAGAAGCATGGAGAGATGTTTACGGCAAAGAAGATTCAGAACTAACGAGAAAAGCAGCCGTGGGTTCTTTGGTAGGTTTGTCTATACTTCCAAGTCTTGCATTGGCTGACAGCCCTCCTGCTGAGGTTGAGAAGGTGAAGGAAGAGAAAAAGGAAGAAAAAAAGGTTTCGAAATTCTTCACAGGAACATATTATCAGGGAATAAAAGGCCCTTCAATAGCGAGGTTCGAAGGCGGTTCAGACGGTTTGCCTATGGGTCTTGAAGCTTACGGTTTGCTTGATCTGGAGAGTGATGACAAGAAGCCCGGTCTCGAAACAGTTTTCGGTGAATTCAGATTATCCAAGAAATTGTACAAGGATTTGAGGTTGTCAACAAGATCAATAGTTTCAAGCGAGTTCAAGGATATTTTGATGCTAGGTCTGAGGTATTCTCCCAAAATTAAAGATGGGGATGTTCTAATGATAGAATATTACCCGTTGCGAACAGAAGAAAACCAGATGCTGTACGTATATGTAATGAAAAAATTAGCAGATGGAAAGTTTTTCGTAGATATATTCCTCAAGGGAACAATGGATTTTTACAGATCAAAAAAGATTTATAGCGAAATAGGTTGTGGGATGGATTTAGGAGGAGGACTTGAATTAGTTGCCCAAGGAAGACTGGCAACAGGAGGTTACAAAGCATTATTGCTTGGTGGCAGGTACAGTTTCTAACACACCCCTTTTTATTATTTACTATTTAATGATAACTAAGTGATTATATGTTACTATCAACCCCACCACCACAGACGACTCAGGATATCGCAGTTCAGGAGCAGAGATTGTCAGAGAAAGAACTTGAAAAAATAAAGAAACCTTTGTTTAAATTTAATGGTTGTCTGGATTTTTCTGCGGGAAAGGATATTGATGCCCAGAATGACGCCACTTTAAAAATAGGGAAAATAGCAGCAGTTAACAGCTGGTCAGACATGACACTGTTCGGAAGTTTTTATGACGAAATTAAGATTTCCTTGGGTCCTGAACTCCCAATACACCCGGTTCTCGGTGCGGATTTTCAGGTCGGAGAAAGAACAACCGGCAGATTAGGTTTATCAACTGGTTTTGTTGAATCGGGGTCCGTTAGACTGGCGATAGATCGTTATTTCGCCTCGAATAAAAAAGATGATGATGGAAAGGATAATAAATTCTGGTGGCTGAGAGGAAGCTACGGACCATTCGATCTGCCATTCGATCTGGGAACTTTAGATGATGACTGGAGCGTGGGTGGTATGACTAGATTGTTTTCAGACGATAAAACAGGAGTCAATGTATGGGTCTCCAAAGATTTAGGAAAGGGATGGGGCGCCAAGGTTCAATACTGGAAGACGCCCGCAGAAAAAACCAGAATTTACGTTACAGTTTTCAAAAGGTACTGATAAATTCTGGCACATTAACCCTTTTTTAAATTAATTGCATTAAACGATACTAAATGCTTTATTCGATCCCACCTCCTCCCACCACGGCAGATTCGGGTTATGTGCAAATGGTGACAAAGGAATATAGAGAAAAGCATAATCTGAATCCATTTTTTGATCTAAAAGAAGCTATCGAAGGATTCTCCCTCGCAAAAAAAGATATGCTAAAGAATTATAGAAAAATTGAAATATACATCCCTAAACATAAGAACGAAATGATAGCCCTAAATGACATGTCACCTGAACTTTACGAATGGATGAAGAAAAAAGAGGGATTTAACGAAACAATAAAAAAGATTAATAAATTATTTCCCAAAGATCATTCTAAAGATCCTTATTTTAAAAACACACTCGGTACATCGTTCGATGGTAGTAAGGTTAAGATATACAATGTTCTTTGGCGTGAGCATGAAGCAGAAAATGGCGTCGATTCCGTTTATATGTTTTTTGATTTGCATGAAGGAAGCGGGTATGGTGAGCTTACACTTCGCACTGATTATTTTTACACTGAAATAGGAACTACGTTACCAGAAGAAGAAGACCTTATTAATTTGGGGATAACACCTTTGAAAAAGAAGTTCGGCCCCCTTGAGATGGTTCTTGATTTATCACCATTTTCAACCAAAAGGCATGACGGGAAGATGGAAGCATACCTACGTGCAAAATTTCGTTATTATTTAGATGAAATGGGATTTAGATTAAGTGGAAGGACAGAGCAGACTTTAAGTGGTGGATATTTCAGTGTAAAAGGTGGTATTGCTCTGGAGAAGATCTTACGGAAACCTTCGAAGTATCTGGAAAAAATCTTAGGCGGCGAAATCTGGATAGGAGTTATGTTCGGTCGTTACAAAGGAGAAAGGGGTAGCAAAAATTCATTTTCGATCGTATTTGAAATAAACCAGTGATATTACTTCCTCAGAACAATCTCTATTATATCCCCATTCTTCACTTCGTAATCCGCCCCGAGCTTTCTTTTGGTCTCGAAATCGACTCCTCCAATGAACTTGTCCGCCATCTCGGTGTGAACCTTACCGGCGAATTCCTTGAGGTTTGTCCCTTTCGGAACGAGGATCGCATCAGGGAGGACGTTACCTTTGCTGTCAGTTAATTTGTTTATATTCGCTACAGGGTAGGCAACTATGTAGTCGAGAAGATCAAAAACCGCCCTGTCCAGGCATTCCTGGACGCCTGTTGATCTTAACTTCGCAAGCAAGGCATTCACGAATTCGAGCGCTTGCTTCTGTTTTTCATTAAGTTCGTTTTCTTTCAGGATCTCGAACTCCTTTTCGCCTGGTGTGTATTTTATTAGTTCGTGTTTGTCCGCCTCTTTCAGGGCAAGCTCGCTCTCCGCAGAACAGGGGATTATGCTGTAGTTAGGAAACTCCTTCTTCAGTCTTTCAAGATTCGCTTCTGAACCAGGGATATCGATCTTGTTAGCTGCTATTATCATCCTTTTCGAGAGCTTCCGCAGTTCAAACGCAAACTTTTTCAAATCGTCGTCCGACCATTGTGCTGGCGTTTCCTTAGGAAGGCCGGTCGTTTCCAAGGCTTTCTTTATCTGAGATTCCGTGACCTTCAGACCAGAGAACTGTTTCACGAGCGAGTCGATCAGATCGCGCTTCTGCATCTCGACCTCTTTCGAAAACTTCTCCCAGTTCTTTTTCATTAAACCGAAGAACCAATAGCCAATCTCCTCTTCAAGAAAGCGTATATCATTTGCAGGGTCATACGAGCCCTTCTCAACCGGTTCTCCGTTTTCATTGGATGATCCAGAAATATCAATGACGTGTATGAAGGCATCGGCCTGTCTCAGATCATCCAAAAACTGGTTGCCCAGACCCTTGCCTTCGTGCGCTCCAGGAACCAGACCAGCGACATCCAAGAGCTCGACAGGAATGAACCTCACCCCTTCCTTACAGTATCCGTGATTGGGTTTACATTGGGTTTTCGCTTTCTCCTCTGGGCAGTCAGCCTTAACGAACCCCACGGCATGGTTGGGCTTGATCGTGGTGAATACTCTGTCCGAGATTTCAACATCCGCCAACGTTAAGGCCTTGAACAACGCGCTCTTACCCACGTTCGTCTTTCCCACAATTCCTATCAACATCAGCTCACCCTACCTTCTATATCCCTATCCATGAATATCTCACCCTTCTCAGTCCGAAGGGTTTTGTCTCTGTAGTAAACCTTCCCCTTCTTCACTTCAATACCCAGTTTAAGGAAGTCTTTGATATCTATCTCCCTTTTCGGTTTCCTTTCAACACCTTCAGCCAACACATCCGATCCTTCCTTATCCTTGCTGACCAACAGTCCGATCTTCCCCTTTCTTTCGACAGCCAGCAACATGCCCTTGGATTCGATCCCCCGCAGTTTCGCGGGCTTGAGGTTCGAGACAACAACTATTCTCTTCCCCTCGAGTTCCCCTTTCGAATAATAACCCTTCAAACCAGCCACGATCGTTCTTTTCTCAGTTCCCAGATTGATTTTCAAAACATATAATTTGTCCGCCTCAGGATGGTCTTCCACCCGTTCGATTTTCGCTACTTTTAGATCGAGCGAGGAGAAGGGATCTTCCTGAACAGGGGGGATCTTCTTGAATATTATTTCCGCCTTCCCTATCTTGTGGTTTTCTATCCTCCTCGAAAGATCTCTCCATTTCAGGTCCTTCACATTCAGTTGCTTTTCAAGCTTCTCTGAAAATTCCGGAAGTACGGGCTTCAGGAGGATTGCAAGATCCTTAACTATGTTGGCCGAGAACGCAAGGATACCTTTGCATTTCTCAGGATCTTTCTTGATCAGAACCCAGGGCTGGTTCTCCTGGAAGTAGCGGTTTCCTATATCGCCTATCTTAAGTATCTTTTTGATGGCCTCATGAAAGGCGTAGTTCTCGTAGGATTTTTCAATATCCTTTATCTCCCTTCCAATCTCTTTCAAAAGCCTCTTCTCCCATTCACCGCTAGCGCATTTCCCAATTCTTGATTCAGAGTAGTTGTTGATGAAGCTTAACGTTCGATAGCAGAGATTCGATATGTTCGCCACCAGCTCGTTGTTCACCCTGTCAACCAGATCTTTCGCTGAGAAATCCCCGTCCTCTCCCATAGGGATTTCCTTGGCGAAGAAATACCTTAAAGGATCAGATCCGTAATTCTTAACGATCTCGGCAGGATCTATCTGGGTCCCAAGGGACTTGCTTATCTTCTGGCCATTTACGGTAAGGTAGCCGTGAACGAGGATGGTTCCCGGAGGTTTTATACCGGCTGATATCAATATTGCAGGCCAGATCACGGAGTGGAACCAGTTAATCCCCTTCCCGATAATATGAGCATCCGCCGGCCAGAATTCCTTGAACTTCCTCCCGTGAGGATAGTCTAGGGCAGAAACGTAGTTTATCAGGGCGTCAAACCAGACATAGATCTTATGATTCTTGTCAACAGGAATATCTATCCCCCAGTCCAAGCCCTTCCTGCTTACACACAGATCCTTCAGCTCATCAGACTTTATCCTTGAAAGCATCTCGTTCCTCTTCTCCTTTGGAATTACGAAGTCAGGGGATTCCAGAAGCTTGATAATCTGATCCCTGTACTTGCTCAGGCGAAAGAAATACGCTTCTTCCTTGAGGGGTTTCGGAGGCTTCTGGTGTTCCGGACACTTCCCGTCAACAAGATCCTTTTCAGTCAGGTAGCTCTCGCAGCCCTCGCAGTATAAACCCTCGTAAAATCCCTTGTATATGTCTCCCTTGTCGAAAACCTTCTTGAATATGTTCTGGGAAACCTTTATGTGACCCTCCTCTGTGGTTCTTATGAAATGATCATTGGTTAGATTCAGAATCCCGATAAGATCTTTGAAATACCTCACGTTTTTGTCCACAAATTTCTTAGTCGGTATGCCCGCCTCCTTTGCTGCCTGTGAATTCTTCTGCGCATTCTCATCCGTTCCTGTCAGGTAGAAAACCTTCTCTCCCCTCAGCCTCCGGAATCTCGCTATAATATCGGCTATCACTTTCTCATAGGCATGCCCTATATGGGGCTTTGCATTCACGTAATCTATCGCTGTCGTGACGTAGAACTNNTCCCAATTTAAATAAATGAGTATTATCATGGGTTATAATTATTAATCTTAAAGACAATATATAGTGGTAAACATGATCGAGGAATTACAGAAAATGATCAAGGAAGCGAAGAGGGCGAAGGAATGGATCAGAGAAACGAAAGACCAAATACGAATAGTTTCACATTACGATGCGGACGGTATCACCTCCGCGACAATCATGGTCAAGACCCTTATGAGGGAGGGAAAGGATTTCCACCTTTCACTGGTCAAACAACTAAACGACAGCGTACTGAAAGAGCTGGCAGAGGAGGAGAGAAAGCTCTTCGTGTTCTTGGACATGGGTTCCGGGCAGATTGAGAAAATAAGGGATTCGCTTCCCTCGAAGGTGATAATATGCGATCACCACCAGCCAACAGGAAAGGCAAACGAGAATATAGTGCACATAAATTCAGTGGTTTCAGGCATACCTGACAACATTTCGGGATCAGGCGTTACTTATATCCTTTCAAGAACGATCAATCCCAAAAACATAGATCTTTCCTCGCTGGCGATAATAGGGGCGATAGGAGATTCACAGATAGATGCAGTAGGACCTGACTGGGGTGTGAACGGTCTGAACAAGGAAATACTGAAAGACGCGGAATCAGAGAAAAAGATCAAAATTTCAAAAGGCCTCCGTTTGTGGGGAAGGTATACAAGACCCATACACAAGGCGTTGGAGTATTCTGTGGATCCTTACATACCGGAGATATCAGGATCCGAGTCCGCCAGCGTCCAGTTCCTCCAAGAACTCGGAATATCCGTGAAAAAGGAGGATGGAGGCTGGCGAACGATTTCGGACCTAAATATCGAAGAGCAGAGGAAGCTGGCGACAGGAATTATA
>JABAOH010001375.1_pt1 | contig 89388 bp, 77 predicted proteins | sample 7062181 | NCBI WGS metagenome assembly JABAOH01 (sample SAMN14538630, study PRJNA623070) | marine sediment metagenome | biome: marine biome [ENVO:00000428]; feature: marine pelagic biome [ENVO:01000023]; material: deep marine sediment [ENVO:00002113]; isolation source: pool of 5 deep marine... | reverse complement strand
GCCTGTGCTACAGCACGATGGAGCGGTTCGTGTGGGACGGGGACCAGGTGCTGTACGAGCTGCGCTATCCGGGTGGGGACGATCTCTCGCCTGCGGCGCTGGACTGGAAGCCGCCCCGCAGTGCGAGCCCCTATGTGCAGCACGGCACGGTGGGCTACAGCCATGGGCCCGGCATCGATCGCCCGCTGGACCTGATCCGGCAGGACTACTATGGGGCCGACCTCACGCTGCTGCCCCACGTCAACTGGCGGGGCCACTTCGACTTCGGCACCGACACGGTGGGCTACCAGACCACGGCCGACGTGGACTGGCCGGCGCCGTATCGGCGGACGTATCACGATGAGACGGTGTATCGCCGGCCGCCGGAGTGGTACGGCAGCCTGGTGCAGGATAAGAAGGATGGGACGGGGTTGATGTACATGCGGAACCGGTACTATGATCCGCAGACCGGGCAGTTTACGCAGGAAGACCCGATCGGGTTGGCGGGAGGAATGAATCTCTACGGGTTTGCCGACGGGGATCCGATTAACTTCAGTGACCCGTTTGGGCTCTTAGCTGACACTGTGAAGTTCGAAGGCGATGACCGTGCGGCACTCGAAACGGCGTGCGTGCGCCTATCGGGTGAGCATAACCGATGCCGTAGCCGCGGAACTCGCCCTCCTGACGGTAGGCGTCGTTGGTGCGTGCGAAGGTGCTGGTGAGAATCGTGAACATCCCGCTATTCGGACCGCGCTGGGCCAGGTACGAGACCGCGCCGAACGAGAGCTCACGCAACCGCCTCCCCGCCCCGTCCTGTACTGCACGTACACGCCTCCTTGGGCCCATCCGGTGACGGGTCTCCTATACCGCAGACGGATTACCGGCCCGCTGAAGGAGGATCGATCGCCAAAGTAGAGGCCTGCCGTCGCATCGACCGCCGCTCCTGCCGGTGGTTGTTGGCCCTCCACACCGGATCCTGTGACCGCAGTGGCGCACAGCCCTGCCGCCAGCAGGATGGCGCGCCGCGCTCGGCCGTGCCCGGTGCGCCCCGTCAGAACTTTGAGAAACGCCAGCACCGGCGTCCCTGGCGTCATGGTTCACACGCTACTCGAACCCCACTCGGGGCAGCACGCGAAACAGACCCGCCGCCGCGGCCGAGACGACGATGAGACAGACAACGCCATAGGCCGGGTTGCCGTACAGGAACGCCCCCGTTCCAAACAACGCTCCGTACACCACCACACAACCGAGAAACCAGCAGAGGAACGCCGGGCCGAGGCCGCCGACTTCCCCGGCTCCTGTGTCGACGGCAGCCCGCCAGCCCCGGCCGAACGGGCGGATCTTGTCGTAGAACGCTTGCAGCGTCTTCCCGCTGGCTGGCGGCGTCAGCATGGTGATGGTCAACCATCCCACCGTGGTGATGGCGACGCCGAGCACGAGCCTGACCGAGGGGTGGAGCGGTGTGAAGCCCACCGCTTCGTGGACGAACTGGAAGTACACCGCGACCAAGAATGAGATGATCATCGCGGCCAGCTCGCTCCACGCGTTGATGCGCCACCAGAACCAGCGCAGCAGGAAGATCAGCCCCGTACCGGCGCCGATCTGCAGCAGGATCTGGAACGCCTGCAGCGCGTTCTCCAGCCACAGCGAGACGGCGCACGCCAGCACGATGAGCACCACCGTCGAGAGCCTGCCGACCCGCACGTAGTGGTGCTCGTCGCGATCGCGAACCACGAACCTGCGGTAGACGTCGTCGACGATGTAGGAGGCACCCCAGTTGAGGTGTGTGCTGATGGTGGACATGTAGGCGGCGGCGAGGGACGCCACCACGAGGCCCAGCAGCCCGTGCGGCAGGAAGACCAGCATGGCGGGGTACGCCAGGTCGTGTCGCACGATAGAGGGGTCCAGGTGCGGGAAGCGTGCCGTTATCGCATCGAGGCTGGGATAGACCACCAGCGAGCAGAGCGCCACGATGATCCATGGCCAGGGCCGCAAGGCATAGTGAGCGATGTTGAACCATAGCGTCGCCAACATCGACTCATTCTCGTTCCGGGCCGCCAGCATGCGTTGGGCCACGTAACCGCCGCCGCCTGGCTCGGCACCGGGATACCAGGTGCTCCACCACTGGACGGCGATGGGGATGAGCAGCACCGTCGCGGCGGTTCCCCAGTGACTGAAGTCCGGAAGCAGCGACAGCTTGCCCTCGAGCGCCGGGTGAGCGACGAGACCCGCCAACCCGCCGACCTCGGGTTGCTGAAGGGCGTAGTACGCCGCCGCCAGTGATCCCACCATGGCGATGACGAAGAGCAACAGGTCGGTGACTACCACGCCCCACAGTCCCGCGGTGGCGGAGTAGAGCACGGTGGCGGTACCCGCAATGAGGACCGTGGTGTACTTGTCGAGGCCCAGCAGCACTCCGGCGATCTTGATGGCCGCCAGAGTGACGGAGGCCATGATCATGACGTTGAAGAACACTCCGAGATAGACGGCGCGGAAACCTCGCAGGAACGCGGCGGGCTTGCCGGAGTAGCGCAGCTCGTAGAATCCGATGTCGGTGAACGCCCCGGACCGGCGCCACAGCTTGGCGTAGAAGAACACGGTGCACATCCCGGTGATCAGGAACGCCCACCACAGCCAGTTCTGGCTCACCCCCCCGGTGCGCACCAGGTCGGTGACGAGATTCGGGGTATCGGTGGAGAAGGTGGTCGCCACCATGGATGTGCCGAGCAGCCACCATGGGGCCATGCGGCCGGAGAGGAAGAACTCGTGCGTGCCCTTGCCGGCCCGCCGGGCGAAGGTGAGGCCGACCAGCACGACGGCGACCCCGTATAGCAGAACGACGAGCCAGTCGCCGCTTGTTAGCTGCATTGGCTATGGACTCCCCGGCAGCGCTCGGAGTCCGGCGGCGAGGTTCTCAGGGTAGATCCCTTGCCGAACGAACTCCCTGATTCGCTCCGTCACATGCTGCGTGTCCTCGGGGTGCGTCATGCCGAGCCACTCGTCCGGCGACGGCAGCACCTTGATCCGCACCTGTTTTTTCGCGACCTGCTCGGTCAACGCGGCGCCGATGAGAAACTCTGCATCAGGGTCTCCGCCGCTCCGGCGCAGGAACGCCGTGAACTCTCGCTCGATGATGGGAAAGACCGCCGGGGTGAACCCCCAGAGGTTGGTGGAGATCGTCTCGTTGCCGGTGAGCAGACATGGCTCCCCCGCCGCCGTGACTCCACTGATCCGATCGCCCACCGCCTTGATCTGCCTGACTTCGGCGGCGGAGGTGAGTAAGCCCTCCTCGTCATATGTACAGATGCCGCGGGACACGCCGCCTGACGGTGAGAGCGTGTCCCTGAGGGTGTAGCTCACCAGCGCAAAGACGACCTCGTCGGTCGTTCCGATGTGGCACAGCTGATCGTACAGCAGCCTGTACGATGACGCCCCGTAGAAGTCGTCGGCGTTGCAGACGGCGAAGGGTCCGCTGATCCTGGGCTGTGCAGTGAGTATTGCGTGCGCTGTTCCCCAGGGCTTCCGTCGTCCGCGTGGGACCTGGAAGCCCGCTGGAAGAGCCTCCAGTTCCTGAAAGACGTAAGAGACCTCGACCGTGCCCTGAAACCACCGACCGATGTGGTCACGAAAGGCGTGCTCGAGCTCCTGGCGGATGATGAGCACCGCTCTCGAGAACCCGGCGCGTACCGCATCGTAGATCGCATAGTCCAGGAGCGCCTCACCGCTCGGGCCCACGGCCTCGAGCTGCTTGACTCTGCCGTAACGGGTGGACAGGCCAGCGGCAAGTATCACCAGTGCGAGATCCATCGTGCCGTGGAGATACCGCGCGTTGACCATTGTGGCAAGGCTGGATGGCGTATCGCCGGCTGCCGAGGGATGCGCGAGGCCGGCGCGCAAAGCCCTTGGATCCAGGACCCGGCAGCTCCTAATCCGACGGCCGCCGCGTGAATCGCAGGTTCTTCACACGTCCCGCGTCGAGCAGGAATCCCGTGACGCCGTTGTTGCGGTCGCGCTGGAATCGCAGAGTGAGAAACCTCCGTTCCAGCGTGTCTGGCGCCACCGGCTGGAGCGCGCCATCGAGGAAGTTGCCCACGGTGAGCCTCAGCGTGTCGTCTTCCACGCGGATCTGGTAGACGACGTCGAGCTCCTCGCTGTAGTAGTCGCCGACGTACTGTGCGCGTTGACTCCCCGACAGGTGGAACGGCTCGGCCTCCTGGGGTTCGTCCTGCCTTCGCTCAGGGGTTTCCTCCTCTTCAGCGGGCCCGAGCAGGTCCTCCAGGTAGACATCGGCGACCCGCAATGCGAGGCGAGACGGATTGGCCGAGCTGAGGTTGCACAGGCAGATGACCGAAAAGCGCTGCTCGGGAAAGCGCAGCAGCTGTGCCCGGAAGCCGACGAAGGCACCTCCGTGGCTGACGGTCTTGAGGCCGCGATACTCTCCGTGGACCAGGCCGCGCGCGTAATCGAGCGTGTCGCCGGAATTGAGCACCCCACGCTCGAGCATCTCGTGCCAGAACCGTTCGCCGCCGATCTGACGCCTGTAGAAGTGCCGATCCCAGCGGAGCAGGTCTTCCACCGTCGTGAAGACGCCGCCGTCCCCCACCATGTCCAGGTTCGTCATGCTGATGCGAAACCCGCCGCCCTGGACAGGTGCATACCCGCTTGCCCGGTTTGACACGACCTCGCGGTGGTCGTCGTGGAAATGTGTGTGTGTCATGGCGAGGGGTCGGAAGATCTTCTCGTCGGCATACTGCCGCAGCGACTTCCCGCTGGCGCCCCTGACGACTCGGGAGAGGAGGAAGTAGCCGGAGTTGCTGTAGAGGTACTCCTCGCCGGGCGCGAAGTTCAACTCGTTCTGCCTGGCCAGCATCCCCACTACGTCGTCGTCGGTGTAGAAGTCATCGCTCTGCCTGCCGGCGAGCGTCATCAGGGTGAGGTAGTCCCGAACACCGCTCGTGTGGTGCAGCAAGTGACGAATGGTGACGGGCGGATAGCGCTCACGTAGCTCGGGGACGTATCGCCGAACGTTGTCGTCCAGGGACAGCTTTCCCTCCTCGGCAAGGAGGAGGATCGCGGCGGCGGTGAACTGCTTCGACGTGGAGCCGATCCGAAACACGCTCGTGGGAGTCAGCGCGATCCCATACTCCAGGTTCGCCATGCCGTAACCGCGCTTGAGGACGAACGCCCCATCCCGGATCACACCGAGAGCGCAGCCGGGCGAGCGTGTATGGTCGTACCGGGCGAAGATGCTGTCGACACGGGCTTCCAGGTCGCCTTGTTGCGCGGCTGCCGGCGCGAACGGAACCACGGTGACCACTGCTGCCATCAGTGCGCGCAGCCGTGGAAGTGAGCGTATCTGGTTCAGCCTCATGGTCTACTCCGTCTCATCAGGTTCCCGGCGTCGGAGGACCTGGCCGGGGAGAGCGCCGGTGGGTTCACCCTCCGCGAAGACTTTGACACCGTTGACCCAGACGCCCACGACACCGGTCGAGGGCAACCGTGGCTCCTCTGGGGTGGCTCGGTCGATGACGCGGTCGGGATCGAACAGCACCAAATCTGCATGGGCACCAGGCCGTATCACACCTCGGTCGCGGATGCCCACGTGATCGGCTGCGAGGCTCGTCATCTTTCGCACGGCGTTCTCTAAGGTCAGAGCCTGCCGCTCGCGAACGTAGCGACCGAGGATACGGGTAAAGGAGCCGAATCCACGGGGATGTCGGCCGTCCAGCTCGCCGTCCGAGCACACGTTCGAATGAGGCCAAGCGATGAGCTCAACCACATCATCCGGATCCATGCTCGTACCGATTACGCTCTCGGCTGGCCGTCCGGTTTCCTGCTCGACGGCCTGTGCCTCGGCAATCAGCGCCATGTATGTGGTGACCGGATCCGTTTCCCGGAGCTGGGCGATCTCCGCCACCGTCTTGCCGACGTAACTGGAATCCGGGTCGAACCTCGCGATCAGGAGTCCTTCCGGAGGTGCCAGCTCGTCGAGGGCAAACGCGGCACTCTCCCGATTGTCGAAGTCGCGCTGGGGGAACAGGACGGTCATGGTCGACTGCCAGTACACGTAGGGGTAGACGTCAGCCGTGATGTCGATCCCGGCAGCCCGGGCCTCCTCCAGGCGGGCGAGGAGCCGGCCGGCCTGTCCCCACAGACTCCGCATGGCGAGCTTCATGTGCGATATCTGAGCCGGCAATCGGGCTTCACGCCCGATCCGGATCACTTCCTCCACCGCCGGCCACAGGTCACGGTCCTCGCTACGAATGTGGCTGACGTACCGTCCGCCTGCGGCTGCGGCCTCCTGTGCCAGGGCAAGCACCTCTTCCGTGGCAGAGTAGATGCCCGGGTCGTATTCCAGACCGGTTGAGAGCCCGAGGGCTCCGGCGGCAAGCTCTCCTCGCAGCAGCCGCCGCATTTCGTCGATCTCGGCCGGCGTAGCAGTCCGCCGAAAATCGTCCCCCAGCACTTGGCGGCGCAGCGTGTTGTGTCCCGCGTAGGATGCGAGGTTCACCGCCGCCGGCTCGGCCTCCAACCGGGCGAAGTACTGCGCCAGCGGAGAGCGCGAGCCTCCGTCCTGTCCCACCACGATCGTGGTGACCCCCTGGCTCACCAGGGCCAGGGCCTCCGGGTGCTGCAACAGGCCACGGTCGTGGTGGCTGTGGGTGTCGATGAAACCAGGTGCCAGTGCCAGCCCGCCGCCGTCCACCACAGCATCTTCGGCCTGAGGCTCGAGCTGGCCAACCTCCACTATCCGGTCCCCGCGAACGCGGACCGCTGCTGGCCGGCTTGGGGTCCCCGTGCCGTCCAGCAGGCGAACGTTCGTGATCAGTGTGGTTTTGGGCTGCTGCTGCGGCGATACCGGTACCGGTAGAGCGGTAGTCGCAAGGAGGACGGTCGCTATGGTGCGCCCTGCGGGCAGCGACCACCGGGAGCGGCTGTGCCGTCGCACGCTCTCGGACAGCTGCGGGGCGACTATTCGTCGGCGACCAAGTCGGGGAGTCGTGAACATAGTGATCACCCAGGCGTAGCTGGCCCTGTAAGGATGAGCGAGGCGTGCGGTGTCGGCTAGTGGATCGTACTTAACGTGGTGAGTCAGGGATTCGTCGGAGAGCACACCCACCGAGCAGTCCTTCCGCGCGGTGGCGGCCGCGGATGACCATCTGAACGCGGATTAGTCTCGGCGAAAGAGTCACCTCCCTCATCAACAGATCGGTCCGCGTTCACAGAGTCATTCGCGGCACATTGCGGGGTCGGGAACCCGCGCTGTAGCTTGGTTCAGGAGTTGCGGGGAATGACCCGTGCGCACCACCACACAGCTTCTGTCGCCGGCGATCGTCTGTGCCATCCTCCTCGGCGCTAGTGCGAACTTCGCACGGTCGCAGCAGGCGCCGTCTCCCCCTGGCGTTACCGACTCGTCGATTGCCCGGGGGAAGAAAGTGTTCCGCGGCGCGCCGAAGTGTGATACTTGTCACGGCTCCGGCGGGCAGGGGACTGAGTACGGTCCCAATCTCACCGACGACGAGTGGATTCGCGGCTCCGGTACCTACGACGAGATCCTGCAGCGCATCCTGCACGGCGTGACCAAGAGGGAGTCGAAGTCGGGACTACCCATGCCGATGCGGGGTTGGGGCGGTGCTACTGACGCGGAGGTCCGAGCCGTCGCCGCCTACGTGTGGTCGCTGAGCCACGAGCGCAAGCGGGAGCCGTAGGCGAACGTACGAGGTTCGAGGTGCGCTGCGGGACTACTTGGCGCGTGGTCTTGGTCACACACCTCTCACTCGCCACACTGCGGGCGCACTATGCTGCGCCCCAACCTGATGCCACTCAGTGCGTGACCCGCGCCCCGCCGTTGGCGATATAGGCTGATCCCAAGTAGAACTCCGCGACCGTCACATCCTCGAGGTACCTCTGCATCGACTCCCAGGGGCGCCGGTCGGCCATGTCGAGAGTGACGCCGAAGGGGCGGATGAACGGCAGGGCGACAGGAGCGAGGTGCCGTATCCAGCCAGTGGGAAGCTTTAGCTCGGCAACCACCCACTGCTTGCCCGGTGACAACGCCGCGGCACCTCGCCGAATGACGTCGTCGAACTGCGGCACATGCGCCAGCGCAAACGTGGAGATGACCCCGCCAACGGCAGGCGGGAACTCGTAGCTCGCCGCGTCAGACTGTACCAGCTCGACGTTCGACCAGCCACGCTCCACGATCCGTTGCTTCGCCTGGTAGAGCATCGCGTCGGTCATGTCGACGCCGATGATCTTACCGCTCGGTCCGACGGCTTCGTGCAGCAGAGAGAAGTTCAGCCCGGTACCGCACCCGATCTCGACAACGGTGTCGCCAGGCCGTACTCGCAGCGCGGCAACGGCCTTCTTGCGGAACGCCCCCATCCTGAACCCGACGAGGTAGTACAGGTTCGAAGTGAAGTCGTAACGCTTGGCGCGCTTCCGATAGAGGGCGCGCAGCTCGTGCCGCGTCAAAGGCATCGGCACTCGGACCCGCATTCAGCCCACCGCTGTGCACGCTGGCTAGGCCAGGGACAAGGCATCGGACTGGAAAAGCACGTCGCGCTCATCGGTCACGTCAAGGGATCAGGCTGGAGGGCGGCTCAGAGGTGAAGTGTCCGGGAGGAGCCGGCGGGGTGCCGGTGCTGAGTCTGAGGGCAACATGAATTCGAGTTCACCCGACCCCGGAGGTGGGGCGTCGGGTCCCAGCAGGTGGCGGGCGATGATCCGGGTTACCAGTGGTGCCACGTCGGACCCGTGCCCGGCAAACTCCACGATCGCTCCGACTACCACGGCTGGACGATCGGCTGGGGCGAAGCCCAGGAACCAGCCGTGAGCCGGCCCTCGGGCGTTTTGGGCGGTCCCCGTCTTGCCGGCGATCTCGAGTTCGGCGATCCGAGCACCGGCGGCGGTTCCCGTCCGGACTACCTGCACGAGGGCGTCCTGCAGTTCCGCGAGTGCCGCTGGTGACATGTGTAATGAGCGTAGCGGGACGCTCTCCTCGGCGACCAGGCGGGGTGCCGGTGCGGCCCCCGTCGGGCTCGCGAGCATCGCGTAGAACCTTACCATGTTGCTGAGACTCTGTGAGTTCTCTCCCTGTCCGATCGCCAGGTTCAGCGTGACTGCATTGGTCCATCCACCGCGCCCATACTGTTCGTCGTAGTACTTGTTCGATCTGGGAAACAAAGGCAGCTGCTCGCCAGGCAAATCGATGCCGGACCGTTCGCCGAACCCCATGTCGACCGCGTCGCGCAGCAGATTGTCAAGCGTGAGCTTTAGCCCCAACTGGTAGAAATAGACATCGCAGGAGAACTGTATGGCCTCTCGGAGCGAGAGGTCTCCGTGCTCCTTCCAGCACCGGAAATATCGGTTGCCATACAGCAGCCCTCCCCTACAGGGGATCTCCATGTGGCTGTCGAGTCCCGCCGCTCCCCTCTTCAAGGCGCTAACAGCAACCGCCAGCTTCCAGGGTGAAGCCGGTGGATACAGCCCGCCGATCGCGCGATTGAACAGAGGTTGGTCCTCGGAGTGCGAGAGGGCGTGCCACTCGTCTGGATCCATCCCGCCAACGAAGGCGTTTGGATCGAAACCTGGCGACGAATAGAGTGCCAACACTTCTCCAGTGCGTGGATCCATTGCCATCACGGCGCCCCGCTGTCCCCGTGGGAAGACCTCGGCTATGAAGTGCTGAAGCTCGATATCCAGCGACGTACGGAGTGTGTCGCCTCGCTGCGGTTTGAGCGTCGTTGCTTCCACGGCCTCTCGGACGGTCCGGCCAAGCGCATCGACTTCGACAAACCGCACTCCGTCTCTTCCCCGCAGACGCACGTCGTACTGCCGCTCGAGGCCGTCGCGGCCCATCAGCATCCCGCGATGCGCACCTGGCAGGAGTCCAGAGGTCAATTCCTCTTCTGAGATCTCTCCGACATACCCGACGACGTGGGCGGCGATCTCGCCATGCGGATACGACCGCTTAGGCTCGGTTTGGATCAGCAACTCTGGGATGACCACTCGCTGCTCCTCAAGCGCCGCTACAAGTTCGAAGCTCGCGTCTTGGCGCAACACCAATGGTTCGTGGGGCGTGCGCTGAAACCGTTGCAGTAATCCCTCGATGCGAGCCGAGTCCAGGTTCGCTATGGGCGCAATTGTGTGCAGCGTGGACCGCAGCGAATCAAGTGCCGACGCCAAGACCGCGACGGAGTATCCGGGGACGTTGTCCGCCAGCACCACGCCGTTTCGGTCCGTGATCACTCCCCGCGCTGCCGGCAGCCACACCGGGCGCAGTCGGTTCTGTTCCGACTGCAGCCGATACCTACGAGTGCTAAGGACCTGGGCGCGGAAGAACGCCAGCGCGAGGATACCGAAGACGGTAACAGTGATGACGCGGACGGCTGCGGCTCGGCGTCGCACGCTATGCGGATGGTACCAGCTCATGCGCTCGTTCGATGGTGAGCCATCTTGGCAAGAGAGGAGAACCACGGCACTCGCAGGGGCGGCAGTCGGACCGTTCGCCGTTCGAGGACTGCCTTTGCGGAAGACAGGCGCGGGGAGGCGCGCGGTGCCACTATGATGCCATTACCTACGGTCAACGCGGGTCCCCGGAAAGTAGGTGGCTAGGATGGTGTGAGCACTCTGGCCGGCGCGTGCGCGCCCGACGGCTCCCCACTGACACATCCCGACGCCGTGGCCCCAGCCTGTCCCCTCTACTCTGAAGCGTTCGACGCGACCGGCGTCTTTGGTGGTCGAGACTTCGATTGCCGTGCTACCCAGTGGTTGGCCCTCCGGTGTGGCCAGCACCTGTCGCAAGTCCGGGCCGAACACTGGGATGGCACCACGACTGACCTCCACCCAGAGTTCGACGACGCGTCCCGAGGGGCCCCTCCTCCGCACGTGGATGTTACGGATCTCGTCGACCATCTCCTGCTCGATCCCCAGGACCGATGGGATGGTGCGTCGGAGAATATCCCGCAGTTCCGAGCCCTCCCACTCGACGGTCCAGCGAAAACGCGGCGAGATGTCGGAGTAGTAGCCGCCGGCCGGGCGGCGGTCGGAGACGGGCCTGAGGTAGGGTGCGGGCCCTACTGCCCGGAATGCTTCGTTCGGAGCCGCGGTCGAGTAACCGCACGTGGAGTGAAAGAACGGGGCTATCAACTCGCCCTCGTAGGTGAGTACCAGTCCAGCAGTACGCCGGACCGCCTCCACTCCCAGCGGCGTCTCCCGTTCCACACCGAGGTAGGCCTGGTCCGAAACACTGGCTCGGATGTCGTATCCCTCCTCCCGGAACCGTCCACGGTTCTTGAGGGCGTAGGTGCGTGAGGCAATAGCCTGTGCCTCTAGGGCTGCGAGTTCGTTCCTGGAGCCGGAGCCCATCTCGCTTGTGACCACGCCGCGCAGGTATGCTTCCAGGCCGACGACGTTTACCGCGGTCACCGTTCCCCCACGAGCGTAAGCCTCCACCGATCCCCGGTACGGCTTGTCGTTCACCATGACGAACCGAGCGCGATCGAGGGTGCTGAACGAGATCCGCTCTGATCGAGAGCCCGAATAGCTCTGCAAACGGACACGGTTCTGGTCCGGGATCACCCGGACCTCCTGGCCCGGAGCCACGAGGGTTCTTGTAGAGCCTTCTGCAGCCACACGCCCTTGCCCCCGAATGCGCAGCTGTCTAGCACCTATCGTAATGGCAACTCGCAGTTGGGGCTCCGCCGCCCACGGGCGCTCGCCCTTGGGAGCTGCGCACTCTGCGAGGAGGATGGCAAGGAGGGCGATGGCAGGCTTGAAGCACGCAAGAGCAGGCAATTGCGGCGAGGTCCCCGCGGGGAGGCGCGACCGCTCACCGGCTCCCTGGGGCCTGGAACTCGTAGTCCTGATTTCCCTTGACGGCGACATGCAGGAGATCCGCAGCCTGAGCCGAACCTTCCCGCGCAGCGGTCTTCACGGGCTGCCTGCTGGGACTGTATCGACACCCCCAGCAGTCACGGCCGACTCCTCGCAAAGCCCGCATTGTGGCGCATCGGCTGCTGGGACGCCTCCCTCCAAGCCCAGAAGCCGCCGGAAGTAGGCAACTTGGGCGGGGACATCCCACTCCCGGGCGCCGATTTCCTTCTTTACGAGCGCTCCATGGCGGTCGATGACGAAACTCTCCGGTACTCCCGTGGTCTGGTACAGGTTTTCGATTCGGCCTTGGCGATCATGCAGGACGTCAAAGGTAAGGTCGCGCTCCTGCACCCACCTGAGCACCTCCTGCGAGCTGGCTTTGTCGATGCTCACCGCTACGATCCTGAGTCCGCTGGGAGCGAGTTGCTCGTGCAGTCGCTGCATTGAGGGCATTTCCTCTTCGCAGGCGCGACACCAGGTGGCCCAGATGTTCAGAAGGACGACATCGCCCCGATAGTCGGCCAGCGTAGCCGGGTCCCCCGTGGCTATGTTGACGGCCTCAAAATCGGGAGCTGCACTGCCCGGCCCGACGAGGGGAATGTCCGACGTAGCCGCGATGGCCGCGCCCAGCACGGCCACTAGCCCGGCGAGTAAGCCGCCCACCGTGATCCACTGCTTTCTTGGCGTCAAAGCGCTTCGCCCGTCGTTCGAGTCGCACTTCCTTTCCAGAGCAAGTTAGGTGCCCCCTGGTGTCGTGGGTGCAACGGCGTCTGACACAAGGAGTTGGAGCATGCTGCGGACGACGTCGCGTTCCGCCGCACGGGGCGCTAGCCTCAGCATACGGGGCAAATCACCCGGGTGGCGTGCGGAGGGAGGTACCGGCGAGCATGTTCCACCCGCGGGAGCCACTAGATCAGCGCCTCGGCGCCCTCCACTCCTGTGCGAATCTTGACAACCCGATCCACAGGTGTCACGAAAACTACTCCATCACCAGCAGTTCCCGTCTGACCGTGCTTCGTGATGGTCCCGACCAGATACTCGACGCGCCTGGCGTCGCAAACGAACTGGACCAACGCCTTTTCCGTGTAGCCCGTGCCCAGCTCCAGGGAGAACTTGGTGTTCTTGGGGTCGACGCCGCTCCCGACCGAGCGGACATGGGTGACCGTCAGCCTCGGCACGCCCGCCTCTTTGAGCGCCGTAACAACTTGCTCGGTCAACTCGATTCTGACGACGGCTTTGATCTCTGTGAGCATGGTGTTCACCTTCCCGGCCTCATTCGGTGCCCACCGGCGAGTATGCCGGTGTGGCAATGGCGGCCGCCTCATCCCCGAGGGCCTCGTGGGTGATCGCCTCCGCCGGGCGCCTCCGGAGTTGCCACTCGCGCCACAGGCTGTAGAGCACTGGGATGACTAAGAGTGTGAGCAGGGTGGCTGACAACATTCCCCCCACCATGGGTGCGGCGATGCGCTTCATCACTGAGGCACCGGTGCCGTGGCTCCAGAGAATCGGCAACAGGCCGCCGACGATGGCGGTGACCGTCATGATCACCGAGCGGACGCGCCCGCCGGCACCTTCACGGATCGCCTCGAATAGCGAGGCGCGGGTCACCGGCTTCCCGTGGATGGCGCGCCGGTGGTACGCCTCGTCCAGATAGACCAACATCACAACCCCGATCTCCACGGCGACACCGGCCAGTGCAATGAAGCCGACTCCCACTGCAATGCTCATGTTGTACCCCAGGAGCCACATCAGCCAAACTCCTCCCACCAGTGCGAACGGGAGCGAGACCATCACCATGAGGCTCTGCGTGACGTTTCTGAAGTGCAGGAACAGCAGCAGGAAGATGAGGCCCAGGGTCACCGGCACGACGACCCGCAGCCGCTCGTTAGCGCGCTGCATGTACTCGTATTGACCCGACCATTGGAGGAAGTAGCCCGGCGGGACCTGGACCTCTCGCGACACGACCTGCTGCGCTTCCTGGACGTAGGACCCGATGTCCCGACCTTCGACATCCACGAACACCCATGCCGTCGGCAACGCGTTTTCCGTCTTAATGACCGGCGGTCCAGAGGCCAGCCGGAGATTGGCGAGCTGACCGAGTGGGATCTGCGGCCCCAAAGGTGTCGGGACGAGCACGGCGGCTAGATCCTCTGGTGTATCCCGCAGCTCGGGAGCGTAGCGCACGTTGATGGTATAGCGCTCGAGGCCTTCCACCGTCTGCGTGAGTGCCATGCCGCCAATCGCCGTCATGACCACCTGTTGCACGTCGCCCACGGTGAGCCCGTAGCGTGCGGACTCGGCACGGTCGATCTCGATGTCCAGGTAGTTCCCGCCCAGGGACCGGTCGGCGATGGCGCTCCGCGTGCCCGGCACCTGCAGCACCACGCGTTCGATCTCCGTGCCGACCTTTTCCAACGTGGCCAGGTCGGGGCCGAAGATCTTGATCCCAACGGGTGTGCGAATCCCGGTGGCGAGCATGTCGATGCGACCCTTGATCGGCATGGTCCACGAGTTCGTGACCCCGGGAAGGCGCACTGCCCGATCCATCTCGGCCTCGAGGGCCTCGTAGGTCAACCCGGGCCGCCATTCAGACTCCGGTTTCAGGGTGAGCACCGTCTCGATCATCGAGAGTGGCGCGGGGTCGGTCGCGGTGCGCGCGCGCCCCACCTTGCCGAAGACGGAGGCGACTTCCGGGAAGGTGCCGAGGATGGAATCCTGCAGCTGCATGATCTTGCGGGCTTCCGTGATCGAGACGCCGGGAAGCGTGGTTGGCATGAACATGACCGTCCCCTCCCGCAGGGGCGGCATGAACTCGCTGCCCAGGCGTTTCCACGGGATCGCGGTGACCGCCAAGATCGCGCCGGCACCCGCCAGGATCCACCAGCGGCGACGCAGCGCGAAGGCGAGTACCGGGCGGTAGCCGCGGGTGAGCGCACGGTTGACCGGGTTCTCGTGCTCTCGGCGGATCTTGCCTCGAACCAGCATCCCCATTGCGACCGGCACGAGCGTCACCGCGAGCAGGGCGGAGGCCGCCATGACGAAGGTCTTAGTGTACGCGAGCGGCTTGAATAGGCGGCCCTCCTGTGCCTCCAGCGCAAAGACAGGGAGGAACGAGATCGTAATGATCAAGAGCGAGTAGAACAGTGCCGGCCCGACCTCGCGGGTGCTGTCGAGCACCAGCTCCCAATGGGGGCGCCGTGGTCGGCCGTCCTGTCCGTTGCGCTCGATGTGTTTGTGAAGGTTCTCGATCATCGGAACCGCCGCCGCGATCATGGCACCGATGGCGATGGCGATCCCGCCGAGGCTCATGATGTTGGCATTGATCCCCAGGTAGAACATGACGATGAACGACATGAGGATCCCCACCGGGAGCGTGAGGATCGCGACGAGCGCCGATCGGAAGTGGAGCAGGAAGAGGAGGGCGACCAGGGCTACGACGATCGACTCCTCCAGCAACTTCTCCTTCAAAGTGTCGATCGCCCGTTTGATGAGGTTGGTTCGATCGTAGACAGGCACGATCGACACACCCTCCGGCAATCCCGGTGCGATCTCGTCGAGCTTCGCCTTGACGCGGTCGATCACCTCAAGAGCGTTCTCGCCAAACCGCATCACGACGATGCCACCCACCGCCTCGCCCTTCCCGTTCCATTCGGCGGCGCCGCGACGGATCTCGGGACCCAATTGTACCGTTGCGACATCGGCGATCCTGATGGGCGTGCCCGCCGGCGTGGTGCCCAACGGGATGGCCTCTATGTCCGCCATGTCCTCGACGTAGCCCAGCCCACGGATCATGAACTCGCGACCGCCCAGCTCCAGCAGGCGGCCCCCGACATCCTGATTCGACATCCTGATGGCGGCGAGGACCTTCTTCAGCGGGATTCCATAGCCACGGAGCCGCTCGGGATCGAGCAGCACCTGATACTGTTTCTCGAAGCCACCCACGGAGGCGACCTCGGCAACGCCCGGTACGCTGGTCAGCTGATACCGGACGTACCAATCCTGGATGGTGCGTAACTGCTGGAGGCTGTGGCCCTCGCCGGTGACGACGTACTCGAACGCCCAGCCGACACCGGTCGCATCCGGCCCAAGCTGCGGCCGCACGCCTTCCGGTAACTGGCCGGCGACGTAGTTCAGGTACTCGAGCACACGGGAGCGCGCCCAGTACAGGTCAACGTCGTCCTCAAAGATGATGTAGACGAACGAAAGGCCGAACATCGAATAGCCACGCACGACTCGCGCGCCCGGAACCGCGAGCATGGCGGTAGTCAGTGGGTAGGTGACCTGATCCTCAACGATCTGGGGAGCTTGGCCCTTGTACTCGGTGAAGACGATGACCTGGATGTCCGACAGGTCCGGGACGGCGTCCACAGGCGTCCGCAGCGTCGCCCACAGGCCCCAACCGACAACGGCGACGGTGAAGAAGGCGACGAGGAACCGGTTGTTGACTGACCATTCGATAATGCGTCTCAGCACTTGAAGCCCTTTCTCACTTGCTGCCGCGCTCCGAAGCTTCGGCTGGTGCACTACTGCCATGCCCCGCGTGGCCAGCCATGGCCGTGAGGGCCGCGCCGAGGTTCGATTCGGAATCGATGAGGAACGTCGCGCTGCTGACCACCCGCTCCCCCGCCTCCAGACCGGCGAGGACCTCCGCCCACTCCGAGGTGCGCAGACCCAATCGCACCTGGCGTGGCTCCAGCATGCCGTCGGGACGTACCACGAACACCATCTCTCGCTCGCCCGTCTGGACGATCGCCGAGCCGGGGATCGCGAGCGCGCTGTCGGCCACATTCGCCGTCAACTTGACGGTCGCGTAGAGTCCCGGCTTCAGCCGGTTGCGGGTGTTCCTCACTGCGATGCGTGCCTTCAGTGTTCGCGTCTTCTGCTCCAGCGTGGGGTAGACATACTCGAGGCGCCCCGCGAAGCTCTCCCCGGGGTACGCCGTCACGCTGACTTCGACCAGCTGCCCTTCGGAGATGAGAGCCAGGTCTGCCTCGTAGAACTCGGTCTCGATCCAGACCTCAGAGAGGTCCGCGATCATGTAGAGTGGCTGGCCTGGCTTTATCGCACTTCCGCTCAGGACGTTCTTCTCCATGACGATGCCCGACCAGGGCGATTTCAGTGTCAGCGTTCTCCGCACGCGTCCCGTTTCCTCGACCTCTCTGATCTGTTCTTCCGAGATGTCCCAGTAATCCAACCGCTGGCGGGCGGAGTTGAGCAGCGTGTCCGCGGCGCCCCGCACCTCTGGAATGGAGCTGGACGCGAGGGACCGCTGGAGATTGCGCGCCAGAATCAGCTCCTCCTGAGCCGTAACGAGTTCCGGCGAGTAGATCTCGATCAGTGGTTGACCCTCACGGACCCAATCGCCGGTGAAATCCACGTAGAGCTTCTCGATCCAACCGCCGATCTTGGGTGCGATCCAGTGCATCCGTGGCTCCGCGGCCGTGACGAATCCGACTGTACGGATCGTCTTGTCCAGCGAGCGCACCTCGGCATGACCGAAGGCGACGCCAAGTCGCCTCGCATCGTCGTCCGAGAGATGGACCATCTGCGGTCCTCCCGATGGTGCGGCGGCGCCGGCGGCATGAGCACTGTGGTCCTGTTCGCTGGCGGCGGCTTGGGGGGTGGCACCCGATGACGACCCGCAGCCCGCAGCCACTGCGACCGCCGCCGCTAACGCTAACGGCCACCTCCACCTGAACTTGCCTGGTGCATTCATTGCGAAAAGATCTCCCTTCCAACAGTCCACTCGATGTCCGCGGCCGTGCGCAGGAACGACGCAAGTAGCCTGTGATACTCGAGCTCGTAGCGATAGAGGGTTGCCTCACTGTTCACCAGGGTGAGGAAGTCGACCCTCCCCACCTGATAGGCCGAAGTAGCTGACTGGAGCGCCGCTGTCGCCTGAGGCACGATGCCGTCGCGGTAGAGAATCAACTGCTCGCCGAGCCTAACCAGGTGGGCCCGCAAGTCGGCGAGACGGGCGGCGATTCGGTTCACCGCTGCTTGGTAGGCTGCCTCCGCACGGACTTCTCCTGCCTTGGCTGCGTCGATCAGCTGGTTCTGCTTGCGGCCGGCGAAGATCGGCAGGCTGAACCCGATGTTCGCGCTCAAGAGATCCGCGAGGCCGGCGCCGCGGAGCCCGTATCCCAGTGAGACCGTGAGGTTGGGCCATAGATTCTTCCGCGCCAGATCGATTGCATGTTGTTGCCGCTCAATCGCGCTGCGATGGGCAGCCAGCAGCGGCCGCTGCGCGATCGCCGAGTCGACTAGCGCGGACAGTGATGGGATTGGCGGCTCTTGTTCCACAGAGCGAGCAAATCGCACGCCGGCCGTGTCCCTCGGGGCGAAGGCCAGTCGCACCAGACTCGAAGGAAGCGCGGGCGCGGCGACTGGCGCTTCTGGTCGTCGGTTCACGAGCGCGTTGAGTCGCGCTGCGGCCGCCTCCCGTTGGGCAAGTTGTTGCAATAGCCGCTCCCTGACTCGGCCCTGCTCCACGTTGGCCTTGAGCACGTCTTGCTGCAGGCCGGACCCGACGGTATAGCGGGCATTGGCGACGCGAACGAAGTCCTGGAGCAGCGCCTCATGGCGCTGCGTAATCTCCAGGCTGCGTTCCAGGGTGTAGAGGTCATAATACGCTGCCCGAACCGCGCTTACGATCGCGAACCGCTTGTCCGTCGCCTCTGCCAAGACTGTCTCGTACTCGGCGACTGCAATGTCCTCGCGGAGCCCTTGCTTGCCCGGAAAGAAGATGGTCTGTCGCAGCTGGACCGTCGCTGCCTGTGTCATGGGCGTGCCGTCGAAATCGAAACTCGGCAGTGGCAGGTTCATGAATCCGACCATGAGTTGCGGGTCATCCCACGCGCCCGCCGGGCCGATCCGGGCCTCGAACACCGCCGCCCGTGCCTCCATCGCCTTGAGGTCGGGGTTGGCTTGAACGGCGAGCTGGATGAGACTGTCGAGTGGGGTGTTGTCACTCACCAGTTGCGAGTGAAGCGCCGCCGGTGCCGAGGCGGCGAGCGCGACCCACAGTGCGGTGACCCGCCCGAGTGACCGCAATGCCATCACTATCACTGTCTCCTCTGTGTGATGATCCCAGCCGATGGCGTGTGCGAACCGGCTGGCTTGCCTGGCTCGCACTGCCGCAGGAGTCAGGCCATACCTGGTGACTCCATCTAACCCGTTGAACAGTGGATGATTAGCGAACCGATAATTCTGCTCGGGTTTTGGCAGACTGCGCGAAACTACGCACACACTGGGTCAGATGCCCCGGAGGCGAGACACACCATACCACCTCCTGCCTCCCGCCGCGTGTTGGGGAGCACGACGTCGGGCGCCCTATGGGAGACGCGGAACGAGCCGGCCTGACCCTCAGTCGCGGCACCGTGGACGGCGCCGCGAGTGGCCGACCGGGGGCACTTGGCCCGCGTCCCCCATATCCATCACTCCACGACGATGCGTCCCCGGAGAACCCCCAGGTGACAGGTGAACACGAACTCACCACGCTCCATGGGGACGAACTCGATGGGCACCTCTTCCCCTTCCGGTAGCAGCGCGCCGCAGTCGAAGGCGGGCAAGACTACCCGCTCGCTGCATGGCGCAGACTCCTCGCGCCGGAACACCAGCCGCGTCGGACGACTACGCTCGAGGACGATGGTGTCGGGGGTGTAGCCCCCCTTGACCACGATGAGTGCGCTCTGCACCCCGTGGGCCACGTTGGCCCGAACACCCTGTCTTCTGGACAGCCAGAAGTACCATACGACGGCGCTGATACTGGCGAGCCCGAGCGCGTCAACCAGAACGGTGTCAGTAACCACGGGTCACGCTTCCCTTGGTGCAAAGCGGCGTAGCCGGTTCGCATTCGCGACAACCAGGACCGAGCTGAAGGCCATCGCCACGGCCGCGATCAAGGGTGACAGCAGGATGCCGAATGCGGGATACAGAATGCCAGCGGCGATCGGGAGACCGACGGCGTTATAGAGGAATACGCCCGTCAAGTTCTGCTTGATGTTGCGCATGGTGGCGCGACTCAGCTGCAGCGCCGCCACTGCATGCTGGAGTCGCCGCCCCAGGAGTGTGATGTCGGCGCCCTCAGTGGTGACATCGTACGCCGCTCCGATGGCGATCCCCACGTCCGCCTGAGCGAGGGCCGCTGCATTACGGATTCCGTCCCCGACGATCGCCACCCGCTTGCCCTCCGCCTGGAGGCGGCGGACTTCCTCGGGCGTGACCTCGGGATGGGCCGCCGCCAGCACCTGGTCGACGCCCACCCGCCGCGCGATCGCTCTCGTGGCATCCTCGTCATCGCTCCACAGGGCCACCTCCAGTCCCAGGCGCCTGAGTGCCGCAATCGCGGCTGCGGCATTGGGCTGCACCACATCCGTCACCGACGGCCCGTCCTGGGTCACGATGCTGGCCGCCCGCACGATGATCACCTCCACTTCGTCCGCTGCCTCCACGGCGTGCCCCGTCCGCATCAAGATGCCGTGCTTGGCACCCGTTCCAATGCCCACCACCAGCGATGCCGGCGTTGCCAGCGCGAGGGCGCCAGGACATGCGATGATCACCACCGTGACGAAGGCCGAGACTGCGTACAGCACTGCCGGATCGGGCCCGAAGGTGTACCACAGCATGAACGCCAGGATGGCCAGGATGATCACGGTCGGGGTGAAGTAACTCGCCACCGCATCCACCGGGCGCTGGATCGGCGCCTTCGATCCCTGTGCGTCGCGTACCGCGCGGATGATCTGGCTCGGCAAGGTGTCTTTTCCGACCTTCGTTGCTCGGTACGCCAGTCGCGCCGTCCGGTTCACGCTGCCGCCCACGAGGGCGTCGCTCGGGCCCTTGGCTACCGTAGGGGACTCCCCAATGACCATCGATTCGTCCACCACCGATACACCCTCAAGGACCTCCCCGTCCACTGGAAAGCGCTCTCCTGGGTTCGCGACCACGACATCACCCACCACGACTTCCTGTACCGGAATCACCCGCTCATGCCCATCTTGCATGACCCGCGCCGTCGTTGGCTGCAGGTCAGTGAGCCTCTTGAACACGTCCGCCGACGGTCGCTTCGCCCGGGTCTCCAATGCCTGTCCTAGCGCCACCAATGCCACGACCACCACCACGACGTCGTAGAACACCGGCGTGAGGTCCCCCGGCACGAAGAGGGACGGCGCGAGCACCGCGGCGGTGGAAGAAAGCCATGCCACAGTGATGCCGAGGGCAATCAGTGTGTTCATGTCCGCACTACGGTGCTTCAGCGCCGTCCAGAGACCGTGGTAGAACTGGGCGCCCGAGTAGAGCATTACCGGGAGCGTGAGCAGGCCGAGGGCGAGCCACACCGCCCGGCGCGTGGCACTACCGGGGGGCATGAGCTCGCCCAGCCCGAACACGTCGGGACGGGACAGAAGCACGGTCGGAACTGCAATAGCCGCCGTGAACCAGAATCTCCGCATGAGCAGCCGGAACGCGCCCTGGTTCTCGGTGTCGCGTGCGTCGTTGTCGGTGAACTGCTGCGCCGACGGGGCCGGCCCGATGTCGAAGCCGGTGGACACCACCGCGTCCCGCACCGCGGCGACGTCGGTTCGCCGCGGACTGTACTCGACCGTGAGGCTGTCAGCAGCGGGGTTGACGATGGCGGCGTGCACGCCCGGCACCGCTTCCACCGCCTGCTCCAGGCGACGCACCCGGCTTGCACACCTCAGCCCACCGAGGTGCAGGCGCCACCGAGCCATGCTCCGGCCGACCTCTACGCCCTCTGCCTCGACGGCCCGCACCAATTCCTCGACTCCGGTCACGCCGGGATCGAACACCACCACCGCGCGCTCCGTCACCGGGTTCACGACCGCGTCACGCACGCCCGGGACGCGCTCAATGCGAGCGGCGAGCGGCGCGGCCGATCCGGCGCAGGGCAGACCGCTGATCGGCAGCTCGACGCGCTGGAGTTGCAGGCGCTGCGTCCCCGGTGCGACTCGCTCTGCCGGGGTCGGCAACACGGGGTTCCCTAGCTCACCAGTGCGGTGGGTTGTGCTCGCCATTGCCCGTCTCGTTCGGTGTCTCTAGCCCACGTGTGCAAAGCCCGGGCCACCGGGGTGAACCAGGCTGGATAGGCAGGTGGAATGGGTGTTTGCCCGGCTCGTCGCATCAGGCTTCCTGCCCCTCGTTGCTGGATCTCACCGGCCGAACGGGGCAGATGCCCCGTCGCCATCGCAGGCCCGGCTGCAGCCGTGTCAGGTGGTATGGGTGGACAGCCGGGTCGTGTCCCGCCGTTAGGGCCGGGTCGGGACCCGGCGTTCACCCCGATGATGCTGCTGAGAGTCGGGGTCGTCGGCTCTGCTCGACATGGGGTGCCGTCCCCGAGGACCCTACATCCGCTCCATGCCGCAGGACATCGCCGGGACCTTGTCCCGCTGTTCCTCTGAGAGGACTCCTCGTGCTGCTGCGGCATCGGCCAGCATTTGCGCATGCCACGCTGCGTGCTGCTGAAACAGCCGTTCGGCAGCCACTCGGACCGCTGCCGTATCGGGCCGCTCGGTACGGAATGCATCCTCCAGGTTCCTCAGCTCGGCGCCTGAGGTGACCGGCTTCTCCTGGTGTCCCTGTCGGTGTGCACTGGGCAGTGCCTCCAGCTGCGCAACCTGCTCCGGCGTGAGGGCGAGTTGCTCCTGTAGGGCCACGAGATGAGCAGGGTGGAACCGCATCGCCCGCATGATCACGCTCCCCGCGGGCATCCCCATCGTCATCCCGGGACCCATCATGCCGCCGGACATCATGCCCGACTGCATCATCCGCCCCATTGCGCATGGTGGTGACGCGGCGGGGGCGGCACTGTCCGCCTGCTCCTGCGCCCTGGCTGCGAGCGGGAAGAGGACCAGTGCGGCGAGCGTGCCGAGCTGCCCCACACGGCGTCTGATCTTGTGACATTTCATTGTGTTCTCCCCTTCGGATTGCCCGGGTCCTGAGTTTGGCTCTCGACGCGTCACTCCGGGCCCGGGGCTTGCACTTTTTGACCAACCGATTGCAACTTCGAAGCCACGAGCCACAATGATCCAGGTGCAAGTGTTACAAGCAGTTACCGAACGTGGCCTGAGCGGGGACCGACGGGTGCTGCACGCGAATTCGCCCAACCGCTGGGGGAGATGCCCCGGCATGGGCTGCCCAGACTGACCATGAGCCCTCGGCATCCACGGCTGCGCCTCGGCACCCAGCTTCTAGTGCTCCTGTTGGCCTTTGGGGCGATTCCCCTCGCGGCCGCCATCACGATCGGTTACATGGTGAGTCGCAGCATCATCACCAGGCAGGCGGAAGGCGCGTTGCGGGAGCTCGGGCGGCAGCAGGCTGTTCATTTGTCCACCGAGCTCAGGCGCCAGCGTCTGCTTCTGCGCACCATTACCGGTCAACTGGCGAGTATCGACCTGTTCGGGTCGCTGCCACCTGCCGGCCTGGCGCGGCTCCTGGAGCAGAGTCTGCCGGAGGACGGTGTGTTCGATGGGCTACGTCTGGTCACCGATGGCGGTCGCGTCCTGGCAAGCGTCCAGCTGCGCAATACCGCGCCAGATTGGCCGCAGCAAGCACCCGCCGCTGCGTGGACAGAGCGGAACGTGATGGTGCACTGGCGCGGCGAGGAGGCCGTGGCGTACATGATCGCCGTGCCACTCGACGAACGACCTGGCGCGCCGTGGCTCGAGGGACACGTGCGCTCTGAGGATTTCAGTCGCCTGTTTTCGGTGCCCACGCACTTGATGGGCGACGTCGAGTCGGCGCTCCTGAGCGAAGCGGGTCGCCCGATTCTCGTCGCTCATGAACACACCGCGCGGGATTTCGCGACGGCCTTTGGTCGTGCCGAGGCCGATGCAGTGACTGTCGGACAACGGGAGATTGCCGGTACGCCGTCGCTGGTGGTGACTAGTCGGGTGGCTGACACTGACTGGGTTTTCGCAGCCGGGCTGCCGCTGGAATCCGCCCTGGCGCCACTAGCGGGGTTCAGGAATGCCGCCCTTCTCGCTGCCACGATGTTGGCCCTGCTGATCGCCGTGACCGGCATTCTGGTTGCGCGTTCCATCAGCACGCCCCTCGGCGAGCTCGCGGCGGCGGCGCGCCGGTTCGGCCGAGGTGAAGCCTACCGTCCTATCCGGGGTTCCGGTGCCGAAGAGGTGGGCCTGCTGGTCGATGCCTTCAACGAGATGGCGGACGATTTGCGGGATTCCCGTGCCGAGATCGTGCGACTCCACGATCAAGAAATGGAGCGGGCGCAGCAGCTGGCGACGGTGGGTGAGTTGGCCAGCGGCATCGCGCACGAAATCCGTAACCCGCTGACGGGTGTCCTGGGCGCGCTCGAGCTCGCGCTCAAGGACCTGGCGTCGCCTGACGCGGCACGCCCGCTCCTCGAAGAGGCGCAGGAGCAGCTGCGGCGCATCGAGGCTACCACTACCCAACTGTTGCGCTATGCCCGCCCCCCCGAGCTGCGCGAAGTGCCGGTTGACCCCAACAGCCTGGTCGAGCGGGCCGCGCGCATCGTGGAGCCGCAAGCGAGATCCGCAGGGGTCAAGCTCGCGCTCGAACTGTCGGAGGTGGAGTCGGTGGTGCGGGTCGATCCTGAGCTGATGGTACAGGTGCTGGTCAACCTCATGTTGAACGGCAGTGACGCGATGGGGGAAGGTGGGCAGCTGACGGTCTGGGTCGCGCGCCACCCGCCGGACGTGTGGATCGGCGTGCGGGATACCGGATCGGGCGTACCCTCCGGTATTCGGGCCGACATCTTTCGACCGTTCTACACGACGAAGCATCAGGGGACAGGTCTCGGGCTGCCCATCTCCAGCCAGATTGTCGAGCGGCACGCTGGCCGGCTCTGGTTGGAAGACACGCCGGGCGGTGGCGCGACGTTCATCGTTGCGCTGCCGCTCGTGAGCGAGGAGGATGTGACAAGTGGCTAAACCGATTGTCCTGGTTGTCGACGACGAGAAATTGATTCGCGTGTGGCTGGAGGCGCACCTCGGCGATGCCGGCTATGAGGTGCTGCTGGCGGAAGACGCCCAGTCGGCGCGCGAGACCTTCCAGGACTCACCCCCGGACGCAGCACTCTTGGATCTCAAGCTACCGGATGGGAATGGCATGGATCTCCTCCGAGAATTCCTCGAGACCGATGAGCGTTTGGTGGCAATGATGCTCACCGCCCACGGTGACATCACCAAGGCTGTCGAGGCCGTGAAACTCGGGGCGTACCATTTCCTCGAAAAGCCACCGAAGCTGGAGGACTTGCTCATCACTCTCGAGAAGGGTCTCGAGGCGCGCGCTCTCAAACGCACGGTATCGGCGCTGCGGCGGCAGGCCGGTTGGCAGTTCGCCGGCGTGGCGATCGTGGGGCGCTCCGGGGCAATGCAGCGAGTCGTGGAGCTGGTTGGCAAGGTTGCCGCCAGCGAGGGTACGACGGTGCTCTTGCGTGGTGAGAGTGGTGCGGGGAAAGAGGTCGTCGCGCGTGCCATCCACGCCCGGAGCGCTAGGGCGGACTCTCCTTTTCTGGAGATCAACTGTACAGCGCTGCCCGAGACACTCCTCGAGTCGGAGCTCTTCGGTCACGAGAAAGGGGCGTTCACGGATGCGCGGGAGCGCAAGCAAGGGCTCCTGGAACTGGCCGATCGGGGAACAGTGCTGTTGGACGAGATCGGGGATCTGCCGGCCGGCGCCCAAGCCAAGCTGCTCCGCTTCATTGAGACGCGGACATTCAAGCGCGTAGGTGGTGTGCGCGATATCAGTGTGGATGTTCGGATTGTGGCCTCTACTAATCGTGACCTGGACGCGGCGGTTCGCGATGGCTCGTTCCGGCGTGACCTGTTCTATCGCTTGAACGTGGTACCGATCGTCATCCCGCCGCTACGGGAGCGGTCCGAGGATGTTGACCCTCTCGCGAAGTTTTTCCTGGAGAAGATGACGACGACCATGCGGCGGCCCGCGCGGACGATTTCCAAAGAGGCGCTGCGAATGCTCGAGCGGTACGCCTGGCCGGGCAACGTGCGGGAGCTGCGTAATGTGGTCGAACGTGCTGTAATTCTGGAGGAGAGTTCCGTCATCTTGCCGGAGCACTTGCCTGATGAGCTGCGACTAGGGAGCCGAGCGGCCGATCTCTTTCCCGGCTACAAGTTGCCGCCCGGCGGTGTGGATCTCGAGCGGCTCGAGAAGGACCTGATCGGGCAGGCGCTGCAACAGACGCAGGGTAACAAGACGCGCGCTGCGGCCCTGCTCGGACTGACACGGGATACCTTGCGCTACCGGCTAGAGAAGTACGAGCTCACAGGCGAGCGGTCCTGAAGCCGCCCGGTGCTGTCGTCGTCCCCCCGGCGGACCTCGCCCGGAGCGAGCCACAGCTTGGGCAGTCGTGCGGCACCGGCCCCAGTCACAGGGTGAGAGCACCCACCTCTCGCCGCCCGCTCATCCACTAGCCCCACGCCACTGCCCAGCGAAAAGCTGCCCTTCCGCCGGCACGAATGCTGCGTCACTGGGCTCTTGGAGCCGCGCCGCGGCATCCAGCCACCTCGCAGCCCGAGGGGCGCGCCGGATCGAGGTCGCCCCTCGAGCTCAGTCGAGCTGCGGAGGCGAAACACCAGTCCCAGCAAACGCCACTGGCTGACCGCGGCCGCGGGTACAGGAGGGAGGTTCGTGGTGGCCGAGCAGCCGCGAGGTAGCAATCGTTCACGCAGGGGATTCCTCAATCGCTTGCTTGGGACCAGCGTTGGCGGGCTCGTCCTTGCGGCGCTGTACCCGGCGATCCGGTACGTGATTCCGCCCGGAGCCGGGGAATCCACAGCGGCGGCAGTAACGCTCTCGCTCAAACCCCAGGAGGTGGCGCCGAACACTGGACAGCTCTTCAAGTTCGGTAGCCGGCCCGGGATCCTGATCCGGACACCGTCGGGAGAACTGCGAGCCTTCTCGGCGGTCTGCACCCACCTCGGTTGCATCGTCCAGTACCGTGCCGATCTCGGTCACATCTGGTGCGCATGTCACAACGGGCACTTCGACCTGAACGGGATAAATGTGGGCGGCCCTCCCCCCAGGCCGCTGGAACCCTACGTTGTCAACCCTCGAGGGGACCAGATCGTCGTGAGTAAGGCGAGCTGAGGATAGTCACCTGTGGGGGTGCGCAACGGGTGATCGGGCGGTCTGCGGCGCCCACACAGGCTATCTTGCTGTATCGGGCCCGGTGTTTGCTGGTCCGAACTGAAACCTCCACAGATAAGCAACCAGCGCCCAGGTCTCGGCGTCGGTTAAGATCGGTCCCCAGTTTGGCATACCGGTGCCCATGCCTCCCCGAATGATCTTTCCCTGCAACAACGCCGGAGTGGCACCGAGCATCTGCACCGCGTCGGTAAAATTGGCCGGGGACGGGTCGCGATCTTCGAGTCTGGCCGCGGCGCCGTTCGCCAACGCCCGCGCCATCACGCCATCGCCGGCACCGCGTTCCCCGTGGCAAGCGGCGCAATTACTGGCGTAGAGCCGGCCGCCTTCTTCGATGGCGGAGGGGGTCGCGTTAGACGCCCACACCAGTGCGACCAGGTCCCACACTTCTTCGTCTGTCAGCTGGTGTGCCGCCGCCTCCGCGCGCAGGGAGTGCCACGTCTCGCCCGGGCTGTGGGCCCGATAGTACGCTGCCGTCAAGAAGCGATCGGGAATGGGCACGCCGAGATTCGCTCCTCGATGTGAGGACGGAGGGTCGTCGGGGGGGGCGACGTCGGCGGGATGGGGCGCCTCCAGGTCAATGCCGAGTGACTGGTAGAGAGGAGACATAGCCGTATCCGGTTCGCTGGTCTCCCCGCGGACGTCGATGGTCCCCCGCATGCGCCAATGGTTCACGCCACACCAGCGTGTGCAGTAGAAGACGTACCTGCCTGGTTGCTCAAGAGTGACGGTGGCCTGGGTGACCTCCCCCGGCATTACGTCCACGGCCTCGAAGTTGCTCTGACCGATTGCAAAGCCGTGCACCACGTCATCGGACGTCAACCGCAGATGCAGCACCTCGCCCACATCGACGGTGATCTCGTCGGGCGTCCAGCCGCCGTCATCTGACATCCTGCCGTGGATTTCAATCCATTCACCGCCTTGCCGAGGGATCCCCGCCCATCGCGTCAGTAGCACGCCGAGTGGCAGCGCCAGGGCCAGCGCGAACACCAGCACGCGGGCAGTGCGTTCCGGATTCATCCCACCAGGAGTCCCAGCAACCCCAGCGTGATCACCAGGCAGAATGCCATCACCGGCAAGGTCAGCGGGAAGACGGGGTGCTGTGACCGCCCCTCCAGAGCGATGCGCCGGACCGTCACGCCGCTCCAAAGCAATCCGCCCAGGAGCACACCGGTCTGTAGCGCGGGGACCACTTGGGTGAGGTACGGGGTCCAGGAGTCTCCAGCAGTTCCCACCAGATCCCAGCCCCAGCCCATGGGGTCGGAAAGCACGGGCCACACATATGAAAGGTTCGCGAAGACGAACGAGAGGGTGAACGCGACCCAGGCAGCCAGGCCGAGAGGGATCAGGGCATAGGCGAAGTGGACGAAGGCCCTCCGGAGGGGGACCGCTGACCTGGCGAGCTTCCGCCCGGCGTGCACCGTGAAAAGAAACGCGCCTGGCAGCACTACGAAGACGAAAGCAAGGAAGCCCAGCGCGTAGATCAGCCAGGTTCCGGACCCGATGTTGTAAGCGGCGGATTTCAGGGTACCCCACGGTCCCAGCATCACCGCGGCATACACGATGGCGCTGCCGAGCATGATGAGCGCTTTGAACGCTTCGTCCAGTCTCCGGCCTCTCGGCTGCAACAGGTCTGCGCCCACGCTGCGCCAGTTCACCGCAATGTTGTCGTGCGGGCAGGTTCGCAGGCACTCGAGACACAGACCGCAGTAGGTGTTCTTCTCCAGTGCGCCGGGGTACACCAGCCAGGGGCATCCGCAGCCTGCCGCGTTCCCGGTGTAGCAGCTCTTTTGACGGTCCGCCGCGCAAACGGCCCTGTCCTTCACTCGGAGCTCTACGGGCGCCAGTTGGGAATACAGACCGACGAACCCACCGACCGGACACAGGTAGCGACAGAAGGCGCGCCGCTCGAAAATCAGGCTAGCGCCAACAGCCAGGAAGAGGAGTGCCAGCAACACGACTGCCGTGACGATGGGCTGCGTGAGGATGACCACGCTGAAGAGCGCGAGAACGGCAAACGCGGCGTTCTGCAGCCACATGTTTCGCGTCGCCCGGGGCCAGCGGCGTCCCAGCCCAAGCCCACGGGTCGCCGGTTGGAGGAGCGCACCGCGTTGCAGCCAATCTCCGGGGGCGGGGATCGGACAGATACTGCACCAACCGCGGCCGAAGAGCGGGACCGCTACGAGCATCAACACCGCCCACCATGCGATCCACACCGCGACGATCCCGAAGTTGCGGCTGCCCACCGGCGTTCCGGCCAGGCCGGACACGATCGCCAGTACGAACCCACCAAGCGCGAGCGCGGTCAGGGCGAACTGCGGCCCCCGGCGGTGCAGCACGGTCTTGATGAGCCGGAAATGCGTGAGATCCCGGCGTGTCACTGCCGAAACCCTACTACTCCCGCCATGGCTGCCAGGAGCGCGAGCGCCACCGCTCGCCACAGCAGCCAGTTGGTGCCGACCTTCAACTTGCCAATCATGAAGGGATGCAGCGGACCGCACGGAACGGAACAGCGGATCCGGAACGTCCCTTGTCGGTCGGCGACGAAAGTGAGGCGCTGCGTCTGCCCGGGATCGGCAGTGACGGAGAGATCGTAGCCGTCGACGTGCAGGCCGTGCACGACATCGGTGGCAACCAATTCGATGGTGATGTGATCGCCCTGGGCGACGGCAATCAGGGCGGGCTTGTAGGCAAAACTGCTAGCCTCAATGCGGATGATCCGTTCCGATGGCTCAGCCGAACCGGACGGCGTTGGTGCCAGGAGGACCACCAGTGCCGGCAGGCCGAACAATGCGATGCGGCCGATGACACTCGTCTGCATCGGAGTTCAGCGGCCCGGCTCCCGGTCCACTGCTGAGACTCGTGTCTCATACAGCGGCGGGACCCCCCAGCCGTATCGGGTCATCAGAAGCGTCTCCTGGGAACTGGGATTCGTGTTGTCCCAGGTCCGTACCGGCTGTACTCGCGGTGGATCTTGGCCCGGATCTCGTTCACATCCTTGCCCTTGCGAAGCATCTGCATCACGTCACGCGTGATGTCGACGCAGATCCCTCAGCCCAACGCGTGGTTGTCGAACACGATTGAGCCGTCCGCCCGGAATTCTTTGACGTAGCAATCCAGGTTACTGGTGTGTCCCATGCCCCCGCAGCCGCAGTAGCATGGAATGGTGTTCAACGCCTCGGGGTTGGCGATGGCGAAGCGGTACGCTTCCACCACCACCGGCGGTGCGCTGCGTACGACGTTTGGCAGTGCTGCCGGCGGGGCGAGCACGAGTTCCTGCTGTTGTCCATCGCCACAGCCAGCGGAAGCTGCGGCAGCGGCGATTAAAGCGAGCAGGCTCAGGGGATACGATGCTCGTTTCATTCTTCGTCACTCCAATCCGCTGGGTTGAGAATGCCGGGATCTTCGTTGGTGATGATATAGAACGTTCCTGTTAAAGCTTGCTTTCTCCGAGCCTTAAGAAACCCTTAGGCAGTGTTCCCGTTGCCAGTGTCACCGCCCGCGGTCGTTCTCATGCCTCGACCGATGCCGTGCTGGCGTCGCGTGTGGGCCATTTGACGCGGTAAGTGCGTGGTATCACCCGGCATGTGTGCAAGGTGTGTCCGGCGGTCGACGGAGTTCACAGCCAGTCTGCAGCCACGTGGCAGTACGGGGCCTGTCACGGCGCATGCATCTCGTTGCTGAACGCATTCTCTCGTGGTGCAAGTGCTGTGCCGAAGAATGCCAGAGGAGTCGTCCCCTGGAGATGGCGACGAGGATCGCGACTAGTAGGTGGAAGGGGCAGGGCGATCGCCCTGCAACACGCCTTATCGCACCGAGCCGGCTACTGCGATCCTGCGGCCCACGCCGCCCGCGGCTCCAACCAGAATACCCACACCAGCGCCCCAGCGAGTGCCACGGCGAGGAAGAGCTGGCTCAATATGGTCTGCGTTGTGGGAAAGATGCCGAGCAGGGGTACTGAGGGAAGCCAGTCGAGCGGAGTGATAGAGATCAATCCTGCCTCCTGCAATTCGGCTACACCCTGTCCCGCGAACGAGAACGCCATCACGTAGAGTAACGCACTTGTGACGGCAAAGAATGGCTTGAGCGGCAGCCGCACACCGTAGTGTTGCATCGCGAAGTACACGACGGCGAGGGCTGCGAGGCCGACGACGATCCCAGCAACAATGCCACTCAATGCGGAGGCGCTGCCGTCCGATGTGGTAAAGAGGGCCGCATAGAACAGTACCGTTTCGAAGCCCTCACGGTACACAGCCAAGAACGCGACGGCGGCGAGTGCCCACGTGCGTTTGCTGCTCAGCGCCTTCTGCGTTTGCGCCCCGACAAACCGCTGCCATTTGCGAACTTCGATCTTCGAAACCAGCCAGTATGACACCCAGAACAGGACGGCGGTGGCGACCAACATCGTCAGACCCTCGAGGATTTCCTGGTACGCGGTCGCCGTGTGAAACAAAGTGGCGAAGCCGACAGCGGTAAGCAGGCTCGCACCGAGCGCTGCCAGCACACCGATCCCAATCTCCCGTTTGCGTCCCCCCGCTCCGGCCTTGCTCAATACCGCGACGAGCGCGCCGATGATCAGGATCGCCTCGAGCCCCTCCCGCACCATGATGACCAGGGACTGGCCCAACAGGATCGTGGCGGATGCCTTGGTGGTCACACGTGCCACGGCGGCATCCAGGGCAAGCTCTACCGCGCGCTGCGACGCGCTCAGCGCGGCGTGGGTAGGTGCCTGCTGGACCGCCACCCGAAAACGCGCAAAGGCCTCCTCGACCCGTCGCGCCGCGCCGGCATCCCGCGCCTTAATCGCGCTCTCGATCCGTTCGAATACCAGATACGCATCAAGCGCCCGCTGCCCCGCGAGCTTTCGATCACCACTGTCAGCGGCCGCCACCGCTTCCCACAGCACGCCCTTGACCCGACGTGCGGTCCGAACTGCCTCGAGCTTCCTGTCGCCGCCCAGTTCCTCGACCGCCCCGGCCGCTCGCGCATACGCCACCATCGCTCCAATGGTCGAGTCGTCCACGCCGGCTCCAGCATGTGCGCGCAACACGGTCACGAGCGAATCGTCGCTGAGCACGGCCGTCGCGCTGAAGTCGCTTACCATGACGGCGCAGTCCGCACAGCGTCGGCTCAACTCTCGTGAGCCCAGGTTCCTGAGACCTGAGGGAAACCGGAGGGTCGCCGCGTACAGCGCCACGGCCCAGCGATCGTCCACGTCGAGTTGCTCGGCGAAGGGTGGCATCGCTGTCCCCGCCACGCCGACACTGATCTTGCGGAAGAACTCGACCAGCGGGACTGAGCGGAGAGCGGCAGGATCGGTCAGGTCACCGGGCGGGGGAGTCAACTGCCGCGCCAGGACCCCGTCCCCTATTCCTGTACCGCCGTGACACTGGCTGCAGTACCGCTCATACAGCGATGCTCCCCGGGCCAGCGACGGCGCTCCGTTCGGCATGGGATCGAGCGGTGCACCAACGGCGAGCCCCAGCACCCGCCTCAGCTTTGCCAACTCTCCGCGAAGCTCAGCCTCGGGCTTGAGTTCGGCAACACCGGTAATGAGTCGCTGAACGTACGGGAGAGCCGCATTCTGCACGGCTGGGCTGAGCTCGCCGGCCGTTCTGCGTGCATGCTCGAGGAACAGCCGCGCCTCGTCCAACTCGTGCGGCAGCACGATCTGCCCGCCGACCACGCCCTCGGCGTACTCAGCCAGTGCGATGGAAGCCACAGCCGCGAGTCGTCGGGCGGCTGCGACCTCGTCCTGCTGTGCTGTGGCCGGTGCCCCTGCGAGCGTGGCAAGCACGGAGCCGAGGGTCAGAAGGCTCACCCAGCGGAAACGGAGATTGAGAATCATTCTCATGTAGCGCGGCCTGGCAATGTAGACCGACAATGTCGGAACTGCAACGGGCGCGGGAACTCCCGCACCTGGTGGGGCAGATGCCGCATAGGGAATGCGGCTCCAGCGAGCGCTCGGGGGCGCAAGTCCGCACGAATCAGCAGAGTGGAGGCTCGCACGTCCTGGTATGGCCCGTGCAAGACCAGGGCTGTCGTGAGAAACGATGACCGCATCCATGTGCGCATTGCGTCATGAGTGAAGGACAGGGCCTCGCCCGTCTCCAACTGAGGTGTGAAGGCCCGGGTGCGCTAGCCACCTGCCAGGTACCGTTCTGGCAGAGCGTATGTCGGAAGTGATTGCCTTCGCGCCCGGATCGTCGCTGCAATCGACTCGCAGCCGACGTGTTGCGAGGGTAGGATGAGTACGCCGCTCCCGACGTCTGAGCTCATCAGTGTGCTGGTGGGCAATCACCGGCGGTTTCGCGCATTCCTCCAGCGGCGTGTGGGAGACGCCTCGGACGCCGAGGACATTCTGCAGGCGGCTTTCCTCAAGAGTGTCGAGAGGGGCGACACAGTCCGTGATGGTGAAACCGTCGTGGCATGGTTCTACCGTCTGCTGCGGAACGCGCTCATCGACTACTACCGGCAGCGGGACGCAGAGCGCAGGGCGCTAGGTCGGATCGCGGGCCTGCGCATCGATACCGCCGAACCCGAGCATGCGGTCGAGCGAGCGATCTGCCTGTGCGTACACGACCTGCTTCCAACGATTAACCAGGACTACGCCGCGCTGCTCCGGCGTGTGGACCTCGACGGCGTGAGCATCGCGGACGTGGCCGCCGAAGCCGGCATGACGCCGAACAACGTTCGAGTGAAGCTCCACCGCGCACGCGCGGCCCTGCGCAAGAAGCTCGAGCTCAGCTGCGGCACGTGCACCGAGCACGGGTGCCTCGACTGCTCCTGCGCCCGCTCTCCACGCCAACACGACTGATTCACGCAGGCATCGATCGCAGGGTGTAATGGGATCGGACGCCGCCCGTCTGCCCGGGTGAGGCGGCCAAAAGGCTAATGTGACGTTGCGACACTCCTGCGAAGCGAGGCCCGCGCCATGAAGCATGTCTGCAAACCGGATACGGATCCTGGACGGCATTCGAGTCCTCGCGTGGCTGCGGTCCGCGCCGTTTCTAGCGGCGTGGAACGCTCCCCGACTCTACTCGTTCGGCCCGGGCCAGCCGTGGGGTGCTTGCCCCACCACCCGGGCGATTTCCCGCTGGGTCCGGCCCTGGCCAGCTCTGCTCCAGGCGTAACCGCAATCGTCGCGGTGAGATGGAATCGTCCGGCTGCTGGTACGCCCGTTGCCACGTCGCAGGACAGGGCGGGTGGGCCGACCAGTCCAAGAGGGGATGGCGATCATGCTGCGGGGCTACACACGGCAACTACGAAGCGGTTGAGCCCGAGGCTGCCGAAACGGTGGAAAGACCGGCAGTGGAGATGAACCATGCGATTCTTTGAGATCGTCTTGAAATATCCCAAGACCGTCATCGGCGTGGTCCTGCTGGTCACATTGTTCTTCGGCTGGCACATGCGGAAGGTGGAGTTGAACAACTCCATTGAGGAGCTGCTGCCGGAAGACCATCCGTCGGTCCTGCAGGACAAGGAACTCAAGCACGTGTTCAACAGCCGAGAGATGATCCTCATCGGGGTGGTCTCCGACGACGGGATCTTCAATCCCACCACCTTGCGAAAGGTGAAAGAGCTGACCGAACTGGCCTGGCAAGTCACAGTGACCGAGCCCAGCGACGTGCGCGAGCTCGAGAGGTGGGGGGAAGAGCTCGGTGGCCGCTACCAGCAGAACATTCGGAACGTCGTGTCCGATGGTCTCACGGTCACGGATCGTGGGCCGGTGAACAATCTGCTCATTGAGGCAAAGAGCGACGCTGGCCTTGAGCCGCGCTTCGTTTCGTTTCTCGAGGTTCTGCAGCTCAAGCTCTCGCCCTTGAGCGATGTGATCAGCCTTGCGGAAGTGGACAACATTACCAGTTCCGAATTTGGCCTGAACGTCGAGCCACCCATGGAAGCGGTGCCGCAGACCGACGAGGGCTTGACCCAGCTCGCGGCGACGATGTTCAGCAACGAAATGTTCGTCAACCTGCTGGTGTCACCGGACAGCACGGGCGCGCTGATCCTGGCCGAGCTGTCCTTCTACTACGACGACCACCTGGACATAGCGGAACAGGTGTTCGCCCAGCTGGAAGCGCTGGCCGGACCTTATCGGGGCCCGGAGAAGATTCAGTTGGCTGGCGTGCCGATGGTCAACGTCTACACCACGAGCTATATGAGCGGCGACATGGCCAAGCTCACGCCACTCGTGATCGTGCTGGTCATGGTCGTGATGTACTTGTCGTTCCGGATGCTCAAGGGGGTGTTCATACCGTTGTCAGTGGTGCTGGTGGCCTTGGTTTGGACCCTCGGGGTCATGGGACTACTCGGCCGACCGATCACGCTGATCGTTGCCTTCATGCCCGTCATGCTCATCGCCATCGGCATTGCCGACGGCATTCACCTGATCACCGAATACAAGCTCCTGTGGGCCAAGTACCACGACCGACACCGCGCCGTCATCGGCACGATGCACGCGCTCGCCCGGCCGGTGATCCTGACCTCCCTGACTACTATGGCCGGCTTCGCTGCGCTCGCCACCTCGAGCCTGCAATCGATCAAGGATTTCGGGATCTTCACTTCGGTGGGAGTGTTCGCCGCCATGGTCGTCTCGCTGACCTTGGTACCAGCCGCCCTGGGGCTAATGAAACCTCCGAAAGCTCGTGCCGGCACTGTGGCAGATCAGCGCACCCGGCTCACCCTCGGCCTCGAGTTACTCGGCAACTTCGCGATTAATCGCCGGCGTTGGGTATATGTCGGCACGCTGGCGCTGGCGTTATTGAGCGGCCTGGCCATGACCCGGATCGAGGTCGGGAGCACCATGGTGGGGCTTTTCAAGCAGGACAGCGAGATCACCCACGCCAGCGACATGATCAAGGACAAGTTCGGGGGCATCGAAGTGATGAACATTGTCGTCGACACCAAGATCAAAGACGGACTCAAGGATCCTGAGGTGTTGGAGAGCATAGCCGCGCTGCAGGATACGTTGGAGTCCCTCGGCATCGTCGGCTACACAGTGTCGCTGGCCGACTACGTGAAGCGTACCAACCTCGTAATGAACGGCAATGATCCCTCGTTCAACCGTCTGCCACGCGGCACCGAGGTGGTGATGGAAACGGAGTGGGTCGAGCAGGGCGGTAGGGAAGTGGAGGTCGAACGTCCGATTGAGGTGAGCGGGCGAGATCTCATTGGGCAGTATGTGCTGCTGTACGAGAACGCCGGTGGGGACGACCTTGAGAAACTAGCCGATTTCGACTACAGCAAAGCCAACATCGTCGTGATGATCCGTGAGGATTACACGCCGATACTGAAGAATGTCATGCAGACGGCCCAGGCGTTCACTACTGTCCACTTTGGCACTGACATTGACGTGACGTACGCTGGCTGCTCGACACTCTGTGTCGTTGCGGACGATCTGCTCATTTCCGGCCAACTCAAGAGCCTCGGTGCTGCGTTCGTTGCGGTGCTCATCCTGCTGACACTGATCTTTCGCTCAGTCAGGTACGGGCTCGTCGGGTTACTGCCAATGGTCCTCACTGTCCTGCTGGTTTTCATGTTGTTGAGCACCTCGGGCCTGCGGCTAGATGCCGGGAGCGCGCTCGTTGCCAGCATTGTGCTCGGGATCGGAGTGGACTACAGTGTGCATTTCCTATCACGCTATCGGTCGCTGCGCCGCGCCGGACTAGACTTCCGCGACGCCGTTCGGGAGGCAATGGCCACTACGGGCCGCGCCATCGTGTTCAACTCTTTGGCGGTGGCGATCGGCTTCCTCGTGCTACTGCTGTCCAGCTTCTGGCCAGTCATACACATGGGTTGGCTGGTGGCGGTGAACATGATCTTCAGCGCGATTCTGGCCATGGTGCTGTTGCCAGCGGTGATGGGGTCGTGGAAAGGCGAAGCGGAACCGGTTGCTGCGCAGCTTGAACCTCGCATCGATGTCCCAGTCACGGCCTGACAGGCCCAGCCGAACGGGCGGCTGGCCAGCATACTGCAATGCAGGGGGAGGTTGTAAATGAACATCCCGAACCGAATCTCTAATCTGGCGTTGCTGGGCCTCCTCACCGGTTCGCTCTGGGCCCAGCAGCCGACAGGCCGTGAGATCATGGAGCGCTACAAGGCGCAGGACCGCACACAGGACCTGTCGGCAGAGCAGACGATGACGCTGACCAACAGCCGCGGCGGTGAGCGGGAGCGCCGGCTCACGTACGTGACACGAACCGATGCTGACGGCAACCGCAGGATGCTGGTCCGATTTCTGGCACCGGCCGACGTTGCGAGGACCGGATTCCTCTCCATTGAGCGCAGCGACCGTGACGACGACAGGTGGCTCTATCTCCCGGCGCTCCGCAAGACGCGGCGCATCGCGGGTAGCGACAAGACCGACAAGTTCGTCGGCTCCGAATTCACATACGAGGATCTCGATTCCGAGAAACTGGATCTTCACGAGTACACGCTGATTGGCTCGGAGACTGTGGACGGAGTAGATGCCTGGGTCATCGAAGCCGTGGCAACCGACCCCGAGAGACTCGAGGAGACCGGCTACAGCAAGCGCGAGCTGTGGATTAGCAAGGTCCATTACCTCGTGATTCAGGCGAAGTACTACGACGGGTCCGGTGGTTACGTGAAGCTGTTTAGGGCTACTGACATCCGCCAGATACCCAACTCGGAGAAATGGCGGGCCTACCACATGACGATGGAAGACGTCCGGAAAGGCAACAAGACCACGCTTCAGGTCTTGGAGTATGAGATCGATCAGGGAATCCCCGACCGATACTTCTCTGAACGGTACCTGAAACGCGGCGGGTAGAGGCACCGTGCGGACGACGCCGATATTGCTGCTCCATCTTCTGTCAGGGGCCGGTCCGCTCATTGCACAGGCCCAGCTCAGCGGGTTTGTCGAGTACGACAACATCACCTACCTCAAGAAGGGCAATGCGGCCAAGATCAACAGCCGCAACCAAGGCATTCTGCAGTTGGAGCTACGTCATCGGGCGAGCGGCGTTGCCGAGGCGTTCGGATCGGTGGAAATCCGAGCTGACCAGGCCGATCCCGCACGGAACCGAGTGTTTCTCGACGAAGCCTACATCAGCCTTTACATCGGCGACGCTGACATCCGAGTCGGCAAGCAGATCTACGCCTGGGGGCGGGCGGACGCACTCAACCCGACCGACAATCTCACGGTGTGGGATTTTTCCGATATCCTCGACACGGACGACGAGAAGATCGGCGCGCTGTCCGCCCGAGTGGAGTACTACTTCGGCGATTGGATGGTGGAAGGCGTGCTCGTGCCCTCGTTCACGGCGAGCGTGCTACCCGGGGTGGACTCGCGCTGGTGGCCGGAGCTTCCTGCGACCATACCCAATCCTGCCTACCCTCGGCTGGGTGGGCCGACGCTGGCGGCCTCGTATACCAGTGCAGAATCCGTGCTCCCCGACGAGGGGGTCGAGAGCACGCAATACGCAGTGAGGCTCAGCGGTCTAGCGACGGGTTGGGACTTCTCCATCAGTTGGTTTGATGGTTTCGACGATCTTCCCGCGATCCATACGAGCACCGTCATCGATTCGACAACCGCCACCGCCGAGATAGTGTTGCAGCAGAGGTATCATCGACGGCGGGCCATCGGCATGGACTTCGCCACCACCATGGGGCGGCTTGGTGTTCGTGGTGAGGCGGCGTACTATCTGACCGAAGACTGGCGGGGCGTGGATCCCGCGATTGATGATCCCTACCTGCAATACACCCTCGGTCTCGACTACACGTTCAGTGATGTGTGGCCGGACAAAGATCTCTTTGTTCTGGTTGAGTGGGTACAGGAAGTGCAGGTTCCCAACCGGAACACCGTCACCGGCGGGATCACCGATCTGAACCATGTCTTCCGAAAGTCGCTATTCGGCAAGGTGGACTTGAGCTTCGGAGAGTTCACCAAGCTGACGCTCGAAGGCGTCGTCAACCTCGATTCTGAGGACTGGTGGGTTCGGCCCGGATTTCAGTGGTCCGTGACTGACGGTGTTCAGGTCAAGGCCGAGGCGGACTTGCTCGGCGGCCCCGAAGACTCCTTCTTCGGTCTCTTCCGCGACAATCGCCGGCTCCATCTACGGCTCAAGTACAGCTTCTGACCCGCATCGAGCTGGGGCCGCGGTACCACGTCGCGCCAAATACCCAACTCGGACCGCGCACCGGACGTCGCCCGCTGTCCTGGACCCTCGTCGCTGCTCGACACTGCGGGTGATATCGCGCAACCGCCGGCTGATTTGGCAGAGCGGGTCACGAACCTCCTGCCGGCGAGAGCCGCGTATGTCACCGTACCATAGCTCGTTACAGAATGCCGCACTGCGGCGCACTCCGTGCATCAACCGTGGAGCGTCGGTTGGCTCGCCCACACTGGTTCGCCTCGTTAACGGCTGGTAACGGGCCGGCCGACAAGGACTGTGTGTGAAGGGAGGTGTCCGTGTCGATACGGGATCCCGTATGTGGGAAGCGGATCAACCGCAACAAGGCGCACATCACCATCGCGTATCGTGGTGAGGCGTACTATCTGTGCTGCCCCCAGTGCCAATCGATGTTCGAGCGTGATCCAGAGCGGTACGTGCGGGCGCCTGCAAAGCCGCCCCGCACACGGAGGGCGGGTGAGCCGTCGGGAGGCTGACTTGGCCGAGCCGAAGGAGTGTGGGTGCCATGTGCGCCCGCTGGAGCCGAAGGCGGTTCCGCCCGATCGGGCGACCGTGACCGCGTGCCTCGCCGTCTGGGGGATGGGCTGTCCCAACTGCGCGACGCGGGTGCGAAACGCGCTGGTCGGCCTGCAGGGAGTCGCGGCGACCTACGTGAGCCTCGCGCCGCCGATCGCCAGCGTGCGGTACGATCCTGCTTCGGTGACGGAATCGGACCTGATCGCCGCCGTCGCCGGTGCCGCAGCCGGCACCAGCCACGAGTACTGGGCCAGGATCCTGCTGTGACAGTGCGCGCGAATCAGCGGCCCGCGAGGTTGCCTTCGCGCGCTACCTGCTCTCCGCACACCCTGTGAGGCACGCTGCCGATGAAGAGACAGGAGTCGGCGGAAGAGGTCGTACGCGGGTCCCACTGCGGGCACGCCGGTGCTTCTGCGATCCGGATCAGACGCACGACACCGGGACATGATCTCCTGCGAGGCCTCTGGCGTGAAAACCCGGTCTTTCGCCAGCTCCTCGGCCTCTGCCCGGCCCTGGCCGTCACCAATACCGTGGCCAACAGCCTCGCCATGGGTACCGCCACGTTCTCCGTGCTCGTGGGGTCGAGCCTGCTGGTCTCCAGCTTCAAGCGCGTGATCCCGGAAGCGATCCGACTCTCGACCTACATCCTGATCATCGCGACCTGGGTGACCATCGCCGACATGGTGATGGAGGCGACAGTCCCCCAGGTGCACAAGGCACTCGGTGCGTTCGTGTATCTCATAGTGGTCAACTGCATGATCCTGAGTCGCCAGGAGGCGTTCGCCTCCAGACGGCCCGTGGGACGGTCACTGTTGGATGCCATCGGGACCGGTTCGGGCTTCATCCTCGCTTTGTTCCTCATGGGTGCGGTGCGCGAGGTGATCGGCTATGGGAGTTTCCTGGGTCACGGCCTCTTCGGGGCGTCCTACCAGCCGTGGACCGTCATGATCCTGCCGCCGGGCGGTTTCCTGGCTATCGGCTTCCTCCTCCTTGCGTTCGGCTGGATCGGTCTCCGACGAGAGGCCCGCCGAAAGGCCCGTGAGTGGAGCCGACTGGCGGTAGTCAAGAGGGCCGCGTGATGGAGAACGTCGTCTGGATTTTCGTCTCGGCGATGGTGGTGAACAACTTCACGTTGTTCTACTTCCTCGGTCTCTGCCCCTTCATGGGCGTCTCAGCCAGGGTGTCCACCGCGCTGCGGATGGGTGCGGCGGACATCTTCGTCCTCGTGGTGACGTCTGTCTGCACCTGGATCCTCAATACCTTCGTGCTTGCGTATGCCCCGTACCTCCGCCTCATCTCCTTCATCGTGGTGATCGCCTCGGTGGTGCAGATCGTCGAGATGGTGATCAAGAAGGTCAGCCCTCGGCTGTTTCGCGAGCTGGGCATGTTCCTCCCCCTCATCACCACCAACTGTGCCATCCTCTATCTCGCGATCTTCCAGACGAACCGCGGATACGGGTTCTTCGAGGGCCTCGCCTTCGCCGTCGGCGCCGGCGCTGGCCTGACCCTCGCCCTGGTCCTCATGGCGTCGATTCGGCAGGAGACCGAGTTCTCCAGCATCCCTGCCGTCGCGAGGGGCGCAGCTCTCGTGTTCATCATCGCTGGGGCACTGTCCCTGGCCTTCATGGGCTTCGCCGGATTGCTGAGTGCGACATGAGTGCGGTGATCAGTGTTCTCGTGCTGGTGGGGCTCTTCGCGCTGTTCGGTCTCACCTGGCGTGGAGACAACTCTTCGTCACCGTGTTACGGCTGCCCTGACGCGGCGGACCCCGCTGCCTGTGATGAGTGTCCCCTCTCCGAGGTAAGGCACGGAGACGGCACGCACCTGCGGCTCGAACGATGATGAGGCTCCAGTATCCCGGATCGCGCAACCGTAGAACTGCTGCTGCAGAGGAGCGTGGCAAGTCGGGCGAACGTGAATCAGGAGCGTCATAATGCTTCCGACCCTGTTCCGAATCGGCCACTTCTCGGTGTCCACGTACGGTGTCCTGGTAGCGGCGGCGGCCCTCGTGGCCGGCTGGGTTGCGGCCCGCGGCTTCCGCGAGCATGGCCTCGGCAGCGACGCTGCGTGGCGCCTGTTCGTCTACGCTCTCATCGGCGGGTTCGCCGGTGGGAGGCTCTACTACGTCCTGCTATACGGAGATCCGGGTGCGCTCCTGGCCCGAGGAGGCTTCGTGTGGTACGGCGGGCTGATCGGCGGTGCCGCTGCCGTCTGGTTTGCGATACGCCGCAAACGGCTGCCGCTGGGCGTCGCGGCGGACGCCTTCGCACCCGCCCTCGCCCTGGGGCAAGGGATCGGCCGTATCGGCTGCTTCTTTTCGGGCGACAGCTATGGACTTCCCTCGGACCTCCCGTGGGCCGTAGCGTTCCCGCGGGGCGCCCCGCCATCTACGGCGGGCGTGCTGCGGTCTGAGTTCGGCGTGATGTTGCCGAGCGATATCCCTGATAGCACGCTCGTCGCCGTTCACCCCACGATGCTCTATTCCGCGCTTGCACTGTCCTTGATCTTCACGGTGTTGTGGGCGCTACGCCGGCGCTCGGTGCCGGCCGGATGGCTCTTCGCGCTATACCTGGTCCTGACCGGCATCGAGCGGTTCTTCGTCGAGTTCGTCCGCGCGAAGGACGACCGATTGCTGTGGGGATTTACCACCGCCCAGGCCATCGCTGCCGTCGCCATCGTGGGCGGGAGCACGCTGTTGTTGCTGCTGGCCCTCCGTGCTCGGCGCGGCATGCGCCCGGTGGTGGCCGGGGCCGGCTGATGGCGCAGAACCAGATGCCTTGGAGTGCCATGCCGGACCCGGCCGTTGGGCTCGGCGATGTCGGAGGCGTCACTTGACGGGTTACACCATCATTGAACGCGATTTCAGCGGAGGGATTCAAGATGTCTAGACGCAAGTGGGCGGTCGCCGGCCCCTGGGCAGCGTTCGTCTTCTACCTGGCCGTTGCCCTCGAGGTGATCGTCATGATCACGCCGTTCACGGCCTACTTCTATTCCATCTATGCTCCGATCCTGCAGTTCCTCGAAGCCCGTCCGGCGACTGCCTGGCTGACCGCCTTCTTCCTGCCCCACATCAGCGACAGCAGTGACCCGGTCTTGACCGGACTCACGTACCTGGGGCCGATCCTCTTTGGCGTCGGGCTCGTGATCTTCCTGATCTGCGCCTTCCAGGTGTATTCGGCGAAGCTCTTCAAACGCGGAGTGGTGTCCCGCGGTCTCTACGCCCGAATTCGCCACCCCCAGTATCTGGGTCTTGCTGTGGCCGGCTTGGGACTGCTGCTGTACTGGCCCCGCTTCATCATCCTCGTGCTGTACGTGGCGATGCTGTTCCTGTACTACGTGCTGGCGCGGGATGAAGAGCGCCGCATGACGCGACGGTATGGAGCGTGGTACCGCTCGTACGCGCGGTCAATGCCGATGTTCGTCCCGGGAGAGCCAGGTGGCCGGATGCTGGCGCGCGTGACCGGCGGCCGGCCCGTAGGAGCATCGACGTTGGCGCTGCTCTTCGGAATCAGTCTCGTCGCTTCCCTGGGGGCGGCGGCGGCCTTGCGAAGCTACTCGAAGGCGCAGCTCACCACCGTGCGTGAGGGCAACATCGTGGCAGTGTCGATGACGGCCGGGGATAAGGAGACGCTCCGCGAGCGACTAGGGACGGCCCTGGCGGATCCTCAAGTGCTGGAGCGCGTGTCGGCGCACGAGAGAGATCACACGCTCGTCGCCTACGTTCTGCCACAAGATTACATGATGCAGCACCTGATCGCCGACCTAGCGGAGCACGAGTCGCATCACGGAGGCGAAGGGAGCTCCGGCCTGTTCGCGACCGTCAGGCACCTGGCAGAGATGTACGCGCTGAAGCCGCTGCGCCAGCTGCGTGCCGGCGCGGACTCCCCTAGACAACGGGTGATCTTCACCGAGGCCCAGACTTCGGCGGGGCGGCCGGTACCCGCGAATCGCGCCCTCGCAGTGGGGGTGCTGCGCTTTCCACTGTTCTTCTCCGACCTCGAGAACGCTAGGGTGGTCATGACGATGGATATGCCTCCGCGGCACACCTGGGGCACCATCCCGGTACCGGCGTTCTGACTACAGCGGTACCATGCGGCACCACGGAACTCGTGAACGACTGTGTTCAAAGGAGAGAACCATGGGAACGGCAAACAGGCTTCTATGGATGATTGTGCTCGGCAGCGGAGCCCTGGCGGCGTGCGGGCAAGGTGATGACCGAAGGGACGGGGAACGAGTTGGGGAGGCGGTCGAGCGGGTAGCGCCGGGGACCGAGGCCCCGCAGAGTGTGGCTCCAGCTGCCTACACGGAAATTACGCCCGACCAGCTGAACGAGATGATGCGCGAGCGGGGCTTCGTGCTCGTGAATGTCCACGTGCCACATGCCGGCGACATCCCCGGCACCGATTTGAGCATCCCGTTTGACCAGGTCCCGGCCAACCTCGACCAGTTGCCCGACGACAAGGGTGCGAAGATCGTGGTATACTGCCGAAGGGGGAGCATGAGCGCTGCTGCGTCGTCTGCCCTTGCCTTCCTGGGCTATACGAACGTGTACAACCTGACCGGTGGGATGCGGGCGTGGACCGAGGCGGGGTACGCGCTCGAAGGAGCTGGGGAAGGCACCTGATCCCGTAGCGCCTCTCACCCGTTCGCCTCCCACGCGGCAAGAGGACCGAGCGCAAGACCTGCCCTTAGCGTCCCGCCGAGGCCCGGCGTCTCAGGGATGTTCGCCTTTCGCCGGTGCGTGGCAACCAGGCGGATACTAGGGCTTTCGCGTCACCAGCCGGCCACTTCAACAGCCGTAGCGGCACGTCCGGCACGTCCCGAATCTCGATCGCGAAACTGGTGGGGCGCTCGGCGAGGTGGAATACCAGCTTCGCTGTGGCGTGGTGCCCGCTGAGGGACCCGGCCTCCACTGGCGTTACCGACGTGTCGTCGACGACGAGGCGCGCCACCTCGCGCAGGTTGATCCCACTCAGGTCCACCGAATGCGTGTTGGCTCGTACCTCGACCACGAGGACGCTGTCTTCCCACCGGGGCTCAAGCTCCAGCGTGACCTCGCCTTCGCTGATCTGCGTCGCGTAGGCAGTATCCTGTGAGCTGTGGGCAACGGCGCCCGTCATAGCGGGCGGGATCGCGGAGCTCGCGGTCTCGAGGGGAGCTGCCAAACTCAGCAAGGCGCCGCCACCCACGAGCAACTTGGTGATCATGACTGTTTCCTCCTCCGTGCGATTCGGATCAGGTATCGGGTCATTGTCCCCTGGACTTCGTTACCGAGTCGTCTCTCTGACGTCCAGGCACCCATCTCGACGGGCCATAGCGCGGGCGAGCGGCCAGAGAACTCGGTGGAGCGGAGTGAGCGAATACACCCGGCGCGCCCGCTGGCGGACGTCGCCTCCCCGGTGCATCCACCGGATGAACCAGCGGTACCCGCGGTCGCCGAGTTGATTGTAGAGCAGGCGGTTTACGAACCCGGCGCGGAAGTGCTCGCGCAGGCACCGACTCACGGGGCCGGCGTACGGTTCACCCGTCAGCAGGGACCGGGCAGCTAGGTGGCCCGAGAGGAGTGCGTAGCGCAAGCCGAACCCGAGGAGGTAATCCTGAAGCCCAGCGGCCTCGCCTACGTAGAGACGGCGTGCCTGCACCAGCTGGCGCCGGAGGCAGATGTTGGCTCGACCGCCGAATCGGTGCTCATGGTGAAACTCCGAAAGGCCGAGGATCGCGAACGCCGCACGCGCCCGCTCGAAGCACTGCCATGCTGAGTGAAACTCCCGGGCGAGCGCCGCGGCGAGGGTGGCGCGGCCGCGCCAGACGATGCAGTAGGCGTAGCACTTTGGTGCGAGGGAGTCCCGCGCGATGACGACCAGCTGGTCGGGGTGCGAAGTCTCGGCCACGATGCCGGCCACCACCGCCTGGGTCCCTCGCGGGCCGGTCGCCACAATCACCGGCTCTGGCAGGTCGCCCGGGTCGACGCGCCTCCCGAACTCAAAGCGCACGCCTGCCGTTTCGGCCTGAACCCGGAGGCACGAGTCGAGGGAGTCGGCGTCCGAACCGCGCTTGACCAGGTACAGGAGGGGACGGTCTGCCCGGACCTGTGCCGGCACCAGCGCGGGATCTACGAGGGTCACCTCGTGGGTCGGCCGGTAGCGGCAGTCCAACGCGATCCCCAATCCGGCGAGCCACGACAGGACATCCTCCTCGCTTGTCCAGTTCTCGAGACCCTGGAAGTCGCCGTGGAACCGCACCCCCACGTCCCGGTGCTGCTCGTACACGGTGACCGGAATGTCCTGCCGCGCCAGCGCGATGGCGGCCGCGAGCCCGGACGGGCCCCCGCGCACGACCGAGACGAGCCCCGGGGTCACCACGGCTGCATCCCTCAGGCGAACGCCCGCGCCCGAACGAACAGCGACCGGTGCCGTTCGAGCACGCCAGCGATGTCGGGGAGCGCCGCCTCAGCTGCGCGCTCTCCGCCGGTGATGCAGATGCAGTTCGCCATTGCTTCAGCCTCCCATTCTCCACGCCTTGCGCACGGCGCGTGCCTCCGTTCGGCGCAGTTTATCTCACCATCCCGCCCGAAGTTACGCACGCAGGCGCTGGTGCCGAGAGACCGGCGCCTGGGGCAGTTCCCCGGCAACATGGGTCGGTTGACGCAGCCGGGCGTCGGACGGCGGGGGTGAAATCACGCAATTGGTGGCTCAATCGGCCCACAGGTATGGCGACCCAAGCTTGGGCATGCATCTGCTATCCCCGGTGGTCGCAGCTCGTTAGGCCACGCATCCCCGCGGCGCGCTCTATGCAACGCTGTAGAGGGGCACGACCGGGCCGACGCGCTGGGCCAGTGCAGTGAGGGGACCGGGCGCCGGGGGGTGCGTCCGGAATGCCCGTCCCCACCGCCACGCCAGCCGGAGCAGTGTGCTCGCGGTCAGAAAGGCGCCGTTGGCGCCCGGAGGTGACCGGACGGGAGGTCGGAATGGCAGCGGACAGAACGGAGTGTGACTGCGACATACATCCGGTGGAGCTCGAGACGGGGGCGGTGAGCCACGGCACGGTGGAAGCACGCCTCGTCATCAGCGGTATGCATTGCGATACGTGTGCGCGCCGGGTGTGCAACGCCCTGGTCCGCGTGGGGGGCGTCGCGAGCGCCGCGGTGAGACTCCATCCACCGGTCGCCCACGTGGTGTACGATCCGGACCAGGTGACTGCGGCGGTGCTCTGCGGCGCGGTCGCCCGCGCCGGCCGGGGTACACGGCATACGTACCGCGCGGGGACATTGTTGTAGCACGACGGTGGGGGCGGCGCCCGGTTCCCCGCTGATGATGCACCTGCAGTGCGCCATAGGGTTAGTCCGTCCCGCTGACCCCTCCGTGCACGGCTCGTGCCCTGCCGCCGAGCGGGGTGCACCGGCGACCACGTCGGACTGCTGAGTCTCGCTCGTCGCGCCCGCCCCGGATGCGGGCTATTCCACCCGAGCACCGGGGCTCTCAACCCGCCCTGCCTACCCCCAGCTTGCTGCCGAGCAACACGGAACGCGTTGCGCGGCTTGGCATTATCTCACAACAAACTGCTGCGGCATTCCTCTTGCTCACTAACGCGTTGGAAGCACTAGCACGGCTTCTACAGGAAGGCGCGATGACGACTCAACAGCCGTACGACTACGGCCTCTGGTCGCTGGTAGTGATGCACGTGCTCGTGTTCGGCGGGTTCGTGATCGCGTTTCTGCGACCCCGCCGCAAGATCGAGTGGCGAACCCTCGGCGTGTTCTCGGCATTCATCGTCGCGCTGTTCGTCGAGATGTACGGTTTCCCGCTCACGATCTATGTGTTGAGCGGGCTGCTCGCGACCAAGCTGGGAAGCAGCCCGTCATTCGGACACCTCGAGGGCCATCTCCTGGCGACGGTCTTGGGCCTCCCCGCCTGGGCTGCACTGATCGTGTGCCAGATTGGTGGACTGATCATGGCCGTCGGGTTGTGGATCATGTGGCGCGGGTGGCGGCAGGTCCACGCCGCGCAGGGGGCACTCGTCACCGACGGTATCTACACCCGGCTGCGCCATCCCCAGTACGCCGGGCTCTTCCTCATTACCATCGGCATGCTCATCCAGTGGCCCACGCTGCTCACCCTCGCGATGTGGCCGGTGCTGACAGGGGCGTACTACCGCCTGGCTATGCGGGAGGAGCGGGAGATGATCGCGCAATTCGGCGAAGCGTACCTGAGGTATCGGTCCCTGGTGCCGGCCTTCGTGCCGCGTCTCGGGCACCGGCCGGCCGGACAGGTGGCATAAACCGACAGGAGCAAGACGATGGACTGGCTACGGGAGAACTGGTTATGGCTGGCGATCGCCGTGGGGTTCTTCTGGATGCATGCGAAGATGCACGGCGGGCACGGCCGACACGGCAGCCATAGCGGGCACGGCGGCCACGGCGGGTGCTGCGGCCCCTCGCACGGTGAGCACACACACGAGGAGGCGGGCCAGGGAGACGGGGATGAGCACAATGCTCGACATTAAGGTGGTCACCTGGTCCCTGGGCATCTTCGGGGCGGTGACCTTCGTGGTGTGCGTGGTCTAGGGGTTGATCGTCCCCGAGCCGCTGCACATGGCGCAGGGGTTGGAGATCGCGCTGCCCGGGTTCAAGTGGCTCACGCTGACCGGCTTCTTGATCGGGCTCGTGGAATCCTTTCTGTATGGGATCTATGCAGGGCTGGTGTTCGTCCCGATCTACAATGCGTTGTGGAAGCGGGCACGGCGTGGGTAGGTCACCCAGCGCACTGGGTGTGCGCTGTTCGACATCGTTATCAAGCGAGTGTCAGGTGGTCTTAGATCTGGCCCTCGGGACACGGATGGTGGATGGCGGCCCAGGGACCGGCCTGCATCTCCGTAACCGATGCCGTGTCGTCGCCGCGCGATGAGACACCGGACAAGCGCCCGCGCTGACTGACAACGCCTGAACCAAGGGAGGCAGCCATGGAAGTACGTGACCCTGTGTGTGGGATGCGCTTCGACGCGGAGCAGGCCGCCGCGACGGCCGAGTACAGGGGCGGTACGTACTACTTCTGCACGGAGCACTGCAGGACGGCGTTTGAGGAGGACCCCGAGCGATACGTGGAGTGCGAAGGGGAGGTCTGACGTGTTTCGAAGGCTTAGGGAATTGGATGGGACGCAGTGACCACTGCCACGACGTGTCCCCTTTCTGGGACCGATACGGGAATCGTCCGGGAGATCGACCCCGAACTCGGGTCGCTCTCAGTGGACGAACTCGAGACGCTTGCGCGCAATGAGTGGCGCCGTCGCCTGGGCAAGAACGCTTACCACCGGTGCCATTCTCGGGACTTCGTCCGCGCCCTGGTCGTATTTGCCCTAGCGCCCGAGAGCCCCGTACGGGCTCTGGTGGTTGAACGGCTGCTCTGGAGGGAACTCTCAGTGTGGGGGGCGTTCGGGCTGAACCGGCAGGACATTCGGCGGGAGCTGCGCCACCTGTCCGAGGCGATCCGCGATGTCCTGGCGACACAGACCCAGGACGGACATCGTGCTCTGAGCTTGGCGGACCGCATCGACGCGAGACTTCGGGAACTCGTGGCGTGGCCGCCATACCGGGGCTCGGCCAGCGCTTCCATGGCATCGCAGAGGGGCGCGATGCGCTGGTAGCAAGTAGACTGGCAACTTCGAGGTTTGGCGGGCGGGGACGGGGGGTGCCACGCGCATGCGCCGACACAAGCTTCGGCCGGGCGGGGGGGTGCCGCGCTCTTGGCCCAGACCTGCCTGCGGCTCACGTCCCGGTCTGTAGCCGTGCCAGCGGCGCAGCGCTCTGGGCGACCGCCAGGGACGCGCCCATGTCGCCCACCACGAGCGGGAGGAGCGGCGAGACGGCTCCCCTGATGGCGCCAGGCGCTATAGGGGTGCTCCATCGGTCCGCCGCGCGAGGATCAGCTTGAAGATGTCGCCGGCACCGAGGTCCTCGACGCTGTCCACCACGAGACCGGCCCGCCGCACGTTTTCCACCGTCGGGCGGTTGATGTTGGCGCCCACGAGGCGGACCACGATCGGGTTCAGCAGGTCCATGAGTCGGCCCAGCAGCGGCCGGGCGGAGCGCACGTGCTCGAGCAGTAGGATGCGGCCATGCGGCTTGACAACCCGCCTCAACTCCCGGAAACCGAGTACGGGATCGGGCACCGAGCAGAAGACGAAGGTCGCCACGGCCGTGTCGAAGCTCGCGTCAGGGAAATCGAGCTCTTGGACATCGCCCAGGCGCAGGTTCACAGCCAGCCCTAGCTCGACTGCCCGCGCCCGGGCTCGGTGCAGCATCGCCGGCGTGAGGTCCACGCCGGTGATCTCCACGCCAGCGGGATAGAACGGCATATTCTTGCCCGTCCCGACGCCGACCTCAAGGATCGTCGGTCCCTCCACCAGCGACCAGAGCCGACGGCGCCAGGGGCGGTAACGCCGCTCGGCCAGGGCTTCCATGGCATCATAGAGAGGCGCGATGCGGTGGTAGCGGGCCCGTGTCCGCGCCGTCGCCCGGGGATCAAGTCGGTTCATGGCTGTCGGTTCATGGCTGTAGTATGCTAGCAGGTTCATGGTGGATTACCACGTTGGACGCTTGGCAGAGGGAGGGGTGGAGCGATGCGTGACTGCGACCTGCGCTCCGCCGCAGCGTTGGGGGCCGGCGCGACTCGCGCGCCCGCAGGACTCATCCAGCCGCCCTCGCGCGATGTCGGGCCGCGTGGCCGCTTCTCATGCTTGCCCTTTCCGTCGCTCTGCTATCGGCTGAGTGCGGCCGGGAGGGAGCGGCGTTCTGGATGGGTGACCCGAACAGGGAGCTACCGGCTGGCAACCGGGCGACGGGACTCCCGGAGCCCGAGTCGCGCGCTGCGCACGTCCTGGCCAGTACTGTACTCGGCGCTGCGGGGTCCCCTCGACGGTCGCCCGGGGATCGGGTCGGCTCAAGGGCCGCAGAAACGCGTGAGGCATGACTGACCTCACCACACGATCTCGTCGAGGAAACCGGTCTGGCGGCTACGGCTACCAGAAAGCCATTCGATGACTTCCCCGCGACGCGTTGCCTTGGTGGTGGTCCTGGCGGGTGTGTACGCGGTTTGCTACACCGCGATCAAGGCAGGCCTCGCATTTGCTCCGCCACTTCGATTCGCCGGATTGCGGGCGGTGATTGGCGGCACTGTGCTCTCGCTCATGCTCTTGATCATAGGTCAACCCTTGTTCCCTCCACGTCGATTCATCCTTGGGACTTTAGCCCTCGCAGCTATAGGTACGTTGTTTGCTTACGGGGGCATGTTTCTCAGCCCCGGTCGGACCGGCGCCGGTATCGCTTCCGTTATCGGGAACACCGGCCCCCTTATCGTCATCGTTCTGGCAGCAGTATTCCTGCACGAACGGGTCACGAGCGGCAAGGCCGCCGCGATGAGTCTCGGGTTCATCGGCGTGGGTCTGATATCCTATCCAACGGTCACTGACCCAGCTCAATCCGGTGCGTGGGCTGCGGTCCTACCCCTCACTGCCGCCGCCGGATTTGCCGGGGCGAGCGTCCTGATCAAGCGCCTGGATGTCGGCGGCGCGTTCCTGCGTGTTGCTGCGTGGCAGCTGCTCGTCGGCGGAATCGCGCTGCTCGCCCTCGCAGCCTGGCTCGAGCGCGACGCGGCCGTCGTCTGGAACGGCCGCTTTGTCGTGTTGCTGCTCTTTCTCGCGTTCGTAGGGACGGCGTTCGCCACAGCGGTCTGGTACTGGCTCCTACAGCGCGATGAGGTTGGACGCCTGAGCCTTCTGTTGTTTTTGGTCCCGGTGTTCGGTCTTGGTCTGGCCGTCACCTTCTTCCGCGAAAGCCTCGGTGTCCTGGAGGGGCTAGGTGTCCTTGTGACGATCGTAGGGCTCGGTGTCGTTGCTTGGGAGTCCCGAACGAACGAAGGTCGTACTCCTCCGTAGAGTGGTGGCGGAGTGATACGAGAGGGCGGGAGACAACACTTGGTCGCAAGCGAGCTCACAGCGGGATACGTACCACCCGGAGTACCGGAGGTCGCAGCTCGCGTACACCCGCGAGAATAGACGTGTCTCACCCCCCAGCCTGGGTTCTCAATCCCGAACACGGGTGGTACGTCGTGTATGGTGAGTGACCGGCTGCATCCGATTGACCACAGGCACCTCGCCGAGGGCTTCTCTCAAGCGGTGCCATGTTCGGCACTTTGTCCCGCCGACGTTGTGCCCCTGGCGATCGCGGGAGTCCCTCGGTTGGCGGGTAAGCTCGGTTCATCGGTGGGTCAAACAGCACGGTCCGTGGTTCAACTGCCCCACGGCCGGGAACCGTGCCGCTGATGGACGGTGTCCTATGTCTTAATGCCGCAATGTGTTACAAGCCAACCGCTGGCGGCGCGTGTCCTGCAAATTGTGGGCGGTAGTGCGGTTCACGCATTCATTACACTGCTGGGCGCAGCGCCGTGGGGAAACTGAACGTAGAGAGGACGAGTTGCACGTCGCGAAGTACGATTCCGTCTGCGGCAACTGGCGTTCTAGGTTGCTTTGGGCCGCTCGCATGCACCCGACGGAGGCGGCTGTAATGTCGCCATTGGGACCACGCCGTGCCACAGACTGCTAAACCTGCCCCACTGAACTCTCAGAGTTCTGACCCCTGTGGCGCTGTCTCGGAAGAGCAGGATGCAGCCTTGGGACGCAATCTGCTGCATCGGGTTGACCCGAGTCGTAGCGAAGATTCACTGCGTCGTTTCCAAGTCCGCAAGACCCTTCTCCACGCCACCGTCGGACTAGGGTTCGGACTCCTGGTCCTCCACCCGGTGTCGATGGCCGTGTTCGGGTGGCTCGGAGTTCATCCGGGAGGCGGCTCGGTATCTCTGGGCATAAGTCTGCTGTGGAGGTCCTTCACCATCGACATGTTCCCGATGGGTGTGGTCTTCGGCCTGTTCGGGATGGTGATCGGCGCGATGGATGGCTACCACCGCTCGGTGCTGCAGTTTCAGCGAAACCGGCTAGCGCGGCAACTGGCCCTCAATGAGGAGCTGAGGAGGGAGCTGGAAGGCCACAACCAACGCCTGCGGGAGCTGGAGATGGCGAAGCGGCGCTCGACGTACTTCCTGGTGCACGACCTCAAGACCCACCTGGGGTGCGTGCTCGGATTCGCGGAGCTGCTCCTGAAGCGGGCAACAAAAGAACGACGACATCGCGATCGGGAGGCCCTTGAGCGAATCGTCCGCCAGGGGCGCCAGATGCTGAGTGCGGTCATCGACCTGCTGGACCTGGCCCGCCTAGAGGAGGTGCCCGGCCTGGATCTGGATTGGGCGGACGTTCCCTCCATGCTCCTTGAGGCGCTTGAGAACGTTGACGCACCCGGGGTCGATGGCAGGGTGCAGATCGGCCACCGGCACGCCCACTGCCCGGTGGTGTGGAGTGACAGAAGGCTCGTGGTCCGAGTACTCGCCAACCTGATCACCAATGCTCTCAAACACAATCCGGATGGGGTGAATGTGATAATCGACGCCGCACCCGCTGACGGCGACGTGGTTTTCTCGTGCCATGACGACGGGCCAGGAATCCCCGCCGAGCTGGTTCCGAGGCTGTTCGACGAGTTCGTGACCGAGAGCGAGCAGACTCTCGGTCATGCCTCCGGCCTCGGATTGGCATTTTGCCGGGCCGCGGTGGAAGCCCACGGCGGGAGGATCTGGTGCGAGAGCGGACTCGGCCGGGGCACCACCTTCCAGTTTACCCTGCCCGTTCGATCGGAGATAACCTGAGGCGGTGCCGTACAGGGGCTGTGCGGCGCCTCGAGACCAAGAGCGCGTGCATCGTGCACGCTGAGCGTCAGCAAGGAGTTGTTGACATGGGAGAGACGAAGAAAACCCTCGGCTCGGTGCTGGTGGTGGAGGACGAGCAGGACTACGCCGCCCTGCTAGCCGCCATGTTGCGGGACGGTGGGTACGAGGTACAGCTGGCGTATGACGGCATGGAAGCGCTGGAGAAAATGCAGGAGCGGGTCCCGGACCTGATCACACTCGACATCCGGATGCCGCGCAAGGCCGGCATCCGGTTCTTCCGCGAGATAAAGTCGCAGCCGAGATTCCGCGACGTGCCGCTGGTGGTGGTTACCGGCCTGACCGTTGGCGACCGAGATATGGAGACGTACATCCGTTGCTTTCTCGAGGTCGAGCACCTGCCCAGGCCTGACGCATACCTGGAAAAGCCGGTCGAGGCCGACCAGTTGCTCGCAGTGGTGGGGCGCGCCATTCGGAGGCGTGGCGAAGGCGACACCACCCCGGCTCCACTCCAGGGCACGTCACATACGCCCTTGTGGGGTGTGGTCACTGAGCGTCCGAACGAGGGATCGATTGTGGCAGCGGCGGGCGATGCGTTTCCACGGGCGTCCAATGGGGCTTGAGTTGGACACGCGCACAGACGGAAGGAACGAGACGGTGAGACAGCAGGGAGGGTAGCATGCATTCGGCAGACGCACATCATGATCATGGAGCACGCTCGCCGTCGGTTCCTGGGCCTCGTGAGGTCATCGACCCCGTCTGCGGCATGACCGTGGATGCGGACGGCGAGCTGCGCCACGAGCACGCCGGGGCGACCTACGTATTCTGCAGCGCACACTGCCTGGAGAGATTCCGCCGAGAACCCCACATGTTCCTCAGTGAATCTGCCGCCCTGGAACCTGAGCCGGCTCCACCGGGCGCCACATACGCCTGCCCGATGGATCCCGAGGTCCGGCAGGAGGGCCCGGGAAGCTGTCCCAAGTGCGGCATGGCGCTGGAGCCGGAGGTCCTCGAAGCCCCCGCGACGCGCACCGAATACGTCTGCCCGATGCATCCGGAGATCGTCCGGGAGGAGCCGGGATCGTGCCCCATCTGCGGGATGGCGCTCGAACCCCGGACCGTGACCGTGGAGGAGGAGGAGAACCCCGAACTCGTCGACATGCGCCGGCGTTTTTGGGTCAGCGCGGTTCTGACATTGCCTGTCGTGGTGATCGCGATGGGCGACTTTCTGCTCGGGGATCTCTTGCAGCGACTGGCCACACCAGCGATATGGTCGTGGGCAGAGCTTGTCCTTGCGACGCCAATTGTCCTGTGGGGCGGCTGGCCATTCTTCGTGCGCGGCTGGAAGTCCGTGGTGACATGGAATCTGAACATGTTCACCCTGATCGGGTTGGGCGTGGCGGTCGCGTACGTGTACAGTGTGATCGCGCACCTGTTGCCGGGAATCTTTCCGGCGTCGTTCCGGAATGAGGCCGGGGAGGTTGGCGTCTACTTCGAGGCGGCCGCGGTTATTGTGACCCTCGTGCTGCTCGGACAGGTCCTGGAACTCAAAGCGCGGAGCCGCACCAGTGCGGCGATCAAGGCCCTGTTGGGGTTGGCCCCGAAGACCGCCCGGCGGCTGAGCGACGATGGCACTGAAGAGGATGTGCCGTTGGACCAGGTGCAGCCGGGAGACCGGCTTCGCGTGCGGCCGGGTGAGAAGGTTCCCGTCGACGGTACGGTGCTCGAGGGCGTGAGTGCCGTGGACGAGGCGATGATTACGGGCGAGCCGATTCCGGTGGAGAAGACCGCGGGTGACCGAGTAATTGGGGCCACGGTGAACGGCACCGGCTCCCTTGTGATGCGGGCCGAGCGCGTGGGTGCCGACACGCTGCTGTCCCAGATCGTTCGCATGGTCGCCGAGGCCCAGCGGAGCCGCGCCCCGATCCAGAAACTGGCCGACGTGGTCGCGTCGTACTTCGTGCCCACGGTCGTCGCCATTGCGATCGTCACCTTTATGGTGTGGGGTGTCTGGGGACCCGAGCCGGCCATGGCCTACGCGCTGATCAACGCCGTCGCGGTCCTCATCATCGCCTGCCCATGCGCACTCGGTCTCGCGACGCCGATGTCCATCATGGTCGCGACGGGCAAGGGAGCCACGCTGGGCGTCCTGTTCAAGAACGCCGAGGCGATCGAGGTGCTCCGCAAGGTGGACACGCTCGTCGTGGACAAGACGGGGACGCTCACCGTGGGCAAGCCGAGGCTCGTGAGCGTTGTGTCGGCGGAGGGATGGAGTGAAGAGGAGCTCCTGCGGTTCGCCGCAGGCATCGAGCGTGGCAGCGAGCATCCGCTGGCTGCCGCCATAGTCGAAGGCGCAAACGAGCGAAACGTGTCGCTCACTGACGCCGAGTCGTTCGAGTCGGTGACGGGCAAAGGGGTGAAGGGAACCGTCGGGGGCCGCAGCGTGGCCCTTGGCAACGTCAAGCTGATGGGCGAGATCGGCATCCAGGTCGGGGCGCTTGCAGAGCGTGCTGAGTCGATGCGCGCGGACGGCCAGACAGTAATGTTCCTGTCGGTCGACGGGAAACCCGCCGGGCTCCTCGGTGTGGCCGACCCCATTAAGGACACGACGCCGCAAGCGATCGAGCACCTACACCGCGAGGGCGTCCAGATCACCATGCTCACCGGCGACAGCCGGACGACGGCCGAAGCCGTGGCTGAGAAACTACGGATCGATCAGGTCGTCGCCGAGGTCTTGCCCGATCAGAAGGCGGAGATCGTCAAACGCCTTCAGGGCGAAGGCCGCGTCGTGGCCATGGCCGGTGACGGCATTAATGATGCTCCGGCGCTCGCCCAAGCGGAGGTGGGGATCGCAATGGGGACCGGAACCGATGTCGCGATGGAGAGTGCCGGGGTGACACTAGTGAAGGGGGATCTGCGCGGCATCGTGCGGGCCCGCCGCCTGAGCCGAGCGACAATGCGGAACATTCGGCAGAACCTGTTCTTTGCGTTCATTTACAACAGCCTGGGCGTCCCGATTGCCGCCGGGGTCCTCTACCCGTTCTTCGGGATTCTCTTGAGTCCCATCATCGCTGCGGCCGCCATGAGCTTCAGCTCCGTGTCGGTCGTCGGCAATGCCTTGAGACTGCGACAGGTGCAGGCGTAGGGCCGCGAGCGCTTCAGGGACTGGCTGGCCTAAGGGGGGCGGAGTGGTACGAGTAAGAATGGTACGAGCGCCTGAGTGCACCACGATGGGCGTGTGGGGTGTGGCGGTCGCCGTCGCGCTAGTGGCGGCCTGTGCGAAGCAAGAGTCGGCGGCCCCGCTCCCGCCAGAGCTCAGCGGGATGAAGCTGGTCAGAGTGACCACAGGACAAGGCGCTGCGGCGATGATCGCGCGTCTCCACGGCAAAGACGTCGCCCCTGCGGAGAGTCATATCGGCTATTACGGCGGCGGTGCGATGCAGGCGGTGCTGTATGTCAGCCGCTTCGCGTCCGACGAAGAGGCACGATCGCAGCTTGCCGCCATGTCAGACCGGATCGGTGCAGGAAGTAGCGGCTTCGGTCACCACGCGCAGTTCACCATCGACGCCAGAGAGATTCACCTCGTCCTCGGTCAGGGGCAGGTGCACTACTTCTTCACCGAGGGGTCAGACCTCTCCTGGCTGGCGATGCGCCCCGACCTGGCTCGGGCCGGCTTGGCTGAGTTGCTGGATGTGGAGCTCGAAAGGGTTCCCTCCCTGGAGCAGCTGTTGGTTGGGGTGGGGTAGCCGTCGCGTCTCGGCGGCAACGCCGCGTTGCGTAGGGCAGCGGAGCGACTTGGCTGCCGCACCACCGACTCAGCAACAAGCCACCGCACCCAGCGCCGCTGCCCGATCACTGGCTCAGAGCCCACGTCGGCCAAATGCTGTGACACCATTCCGGCGCGCTGCGTCACGTGGCATTTGCCCCATTCGGCGGGGGTGCTCACGCACGCCTCGACCAGCTCGTCTCTGTCACTCACCCCTAACATCAATCGGTACAACGTGTTTTGTGTTGGAGCCTTGCGGTGCGCCTCGTGCAAGAGAACTGCCGTGAGCGCGCTCCGAGCCGCTGGGGTCGCTGGCTGACGTAGCAATCGTCCAACCGCCGGCACAGCAGTATGGGGCGTGTGACACACAGGAAGGGGAGGGTGCGCGGGGATGACCTACCACAAGACCGCACGCTGTACCGCCCACCGTTTCGCCGTGCACCGTCCCTGGGATGCGGCATCTTGCTAGTCCTTCTCGGCGAGGCGACCGCCCAGACTCCTGGTCCGCCGCCCACCTCAGGGAACGTGGTCACGATCGTATTGGGACTGACCGCGTTCTCATTGATCGTCATTTACGCGGGGTTCTGGATGATCCGTGCCCTGCGGGTCCATTCGGCAAGCGCTCGCCTGTGCTGTATGGATGAGGCATTGGCTGGTGCCTCGTCGGGAGCAGAATGCGGCCAATGCGGTGGGGCCGTGCGGGCCGGTGGTCGCGTCTGTCCCCTGTGTGGGGCGGAACTCGTAGAGCCAGCGCAATGAGCATGAACGCTTGCTTGGACTCGGCCGGGCAGGGAGAGTGACGATGCCAGAGATCGGAACCTTCGCATTGATCTTTGCATTTGCGGTGGGCGTATACGGCACGCTGGCCGCGTTTCGCGGCGGGAGTAGCCGCACTATCGCTCTGCTCCGCAGTGCCGAGAACAGCATGCTGGTCAATTTCGCCCTGCTCAGCGTCGCGGTGGCTGCATTGCTGCATGCCTTCTTGACCCGGGATTTCAGCGTCGAGTACGTGGCCGGCTATTCGAGTCGCGACCTTCCCATCTTCTACACCATATCGGCGTTATGGGCGGGGCAGAAAGGCAGCCTGCTCTTCTGGGCGTGGGTGCTGGCGCTTCTCACCAGCCTGGTCGTGCTGCAAAACCGGTGGAAGCATCGCGAGCTCATGCCGTACGCAGTCGGCGTCCTCGGGGTCGTACTGGTCTTTTTCGAGGCCTTGCTGGTGTTCGTGACGCCGCCCCTGGAGCGGCTGGCCTTCGTTCCGCCCGATGGGCAGGGTCTGAACCCCATGCTTCAGAATCCGGGGATGATCTTTCATCCGACGACCCTGTACCTGGGCTACGTCGGATTCACGATCCCGTTTGCCTTCGCACTCGCCGCCCTCATCACTGGACGGCTGGGGGACCAGTGGATTCGCACCACGCGGCGCTGGACCCTGTTTGCGTGGTTCTTCCTCACCTGGGGCAATCTCTTCGGCGCACAGTGGGCCTACGTCGAGCTGGGCTGGGGTGGTTTTTGGATGTGGGATCCGGTCGAAAGCGCGTCGCTCATGCCATGGCTGACGGGCACGGCCTTCTTGCATTCGGTGATGATCCAAGAGAAGAAGAACATGCTGAAGGTGTGGAACATGCTGCTGATCATCATCACCTTCGCGCTGACGATCTTTGGGACGTTCTTGACGCGCAGTGGCATCCTCTCATCGGTGCACACATTCAGCCAGTCGACGCTGGGGCCGATCTTCCTCGGGTTTATCGGTGCCGTGCTGGTCTTCGCGTTCGGACTCCTGGCTCACCGCTTGCCGCAGTTGCGCAGCAAGAACGAGCTCGACTCAATCGTCTCCCGTGAGTCGAGCTTTCTCTTCAACAACCTCTTGTTTGTGGGGGCAGCGTTCGCGGTGCTGTGGGGTACGGTTTTCCCGTTGATCTCCGAGGCCGTGCGAGGCGTGAAGATCACCGTGGGGGCGCCTTTCTTCAACCAGGTTAGCATCCCCATCTTCTTGGCGCTGCTGGCGCTGACGGGCATTTGTCCGCTGATCGCGTGGCGCAAGGCGTCTGCCAGCAATCTCAGACGCAACTTCGTTCGACCCGGCGCCGCCGCCGTGGTTGTTGCCCTAGTGCTCGTTACGCTCGGGCTTCGGCATGTGTATGCCCTGGTGTCCTTTAGTCTCGCCGGGTTCGTGCTGGCGACGATCGTGTACGAGTTCTATCGGGGTACGCGAGCCCGGCGCCAGATCTCCGGCAAGAGTTGGCCAAGCGCCCTGGGTGATCTGGTTGCACGCAATCGTCGGCGCTACGGTGGGTACGTGGTGCATTTTGGCGTTGTGCTCTTCTTCATCGGTGCTACCGGTAAGGCCTTCGTCCAAGAGAACGAAGTTACCCTCGCCCGCGACGAGACCGCTCAGATCGGGGACTACACCCTGACCTACCGTGGCAACTCCACGTACCGCGATCGGAATCGCTTCGTCGTGGCCGCGCAGCTGGAGGTACACAAGGCGGGCAGGCTCATCGGCAGCCTTGCGCCCCAGAAGCGGCTATACGGGAGCTCGGACCAACCGACCACGGAACCTGCGATTCGCTCGACGTTGAAGGAAGACCTCTATGTCATCTTGGCAGCGTATGATCAGGACCAGGCAAGCTTCAAGTTCATCATCAACCCGCTAACCATGTGGCTGTGGATCAGCGGAGTAGTGATCACAGCAGGAACCGTTATAGCGATCTTGCCGGACACGCGAGTGCCGAGCCGTCCACTGGTGAAACCCGTTCGGAAGCAGGAGGTGGAGGCGTATGTCGAGGTGGGGTAGTCAGCGGCGAGTCCGGGTTGCCGTGCTCGGCCTCTTGCTGGTCCAGCTTGGGTCCGGCCGGGTGTTGCAGGCCCAGGGAACAGTCGACGACGTGGCCAGCCACCTGATCTGCCTCTGCGGCTGTAACAAGCTGCTGAACGTGTGCGAGATGGACACCGCGCAGCAAATGAAGGCGATCATCAGTGAAAAGCTGGCTGGCGGGTGGGATAAACGGAAGATCATTGAGTACATGACAGCGACCTACGGTGAGCAGGTTCTGGCGGCGCCCACCAAGCGAGGGTTCAATCTGACAGCATGGATCACACCCTTCGGGTTGATCCTTCTCGGTAGCGTGGTGCTTTGGGTCGTCCTTGCAGCCTGGGTGCAACACCGGCGGACCAGCCAGGCGGAAGAGGCTGCCACTGTGCTTTCCGAGGACCTGGAATCGAGATACGGCACGATGTTGGAGAGCGAATTGCGAGATTTCGACGGGTGAACATATGGAGATTGCAGTGTATTCCGTGCTCGTGCTGGGGGGATTGACGTTCGTCGCCTATCCGTTCTTCCGTACCCCAGCACTCCCACCGGCGGGGCCTCGTGCAGCGGTCACACGCCGCAGCCGGGTCCTGAAGGAGAAAGACGCCGTCTATGCCGCCATCAAGGATCTGGATTTTGAGTACCAGACCGGCAAGCTCTCCGAGGAGGACTACCTGGAGCTCAGGAGGGGTTATCGAGCGAGGGCACTCACATTGCTGAGGGAACTCGACGAAGTGCAAGACGAGCCTGCCGTCACTGACGTCGCGGATGGGTCGCAAGGCTCAGTAGATCAGCCTCGGTGTCCCAAGTGTGCGCACGTGAACCCGCGTATGAGCCACTTCTGCGAGCTGTGCGGCATTGCCCTCGGTGCCGGGCCCGCGTGTGCCAATTGCCGAGCGGTGTACGGGCCCAGCGACCAGTTCTGCGGCGTCTGTGGGAGTCCCCTCTGACCGGCGGCGTGGCAGTGGGACATGTCCGGCCCCCGGGGGCCGGACAGCAGTGAACATCTGAAAACAACGGGCCGAGCTTTGGGGGCCCGCAAGTGAGGGTGGGACATGAAGCAGACAGTATTGGCTCAGGCTATCGCCGTCGCGTTGGCTACGCCACTGGCCGTCGCTCTCGATCCAGCCGCGGCCTCGTCGTCACCACAAGACAGCGCGATCACGCGCGTCGCGTCCATGGAGATCGACATCTGGCCGGAATATGATGACCCCAGGGTGTTACTGATCTACCAGGGGAAGCTCGAACCGGGGGTCCAGGTCCCTCGCAAGTTCACGTTCCTCATCCCCCGAGGGGCGCAGATCCACATGGCGGGTGCTATTGGCGACAGGGGTGAGCACTTGCACGCGCTGTTTGAGACACGCCCGCTAGGGGAGACCCTCACCGAGGTGAGCTACCAGCTTGCGACACCCAACTTCTACATGGAATTCTACTACGACCCGCTCACCGAAGGTGTCGCCAGGGAGTTTCGCTATCCCGTGGTGTCCCCCCATGCCGTCGCCCGGCTATCGGTGCGGGTGCAGCGACCGCTCAGGGCAGAGGCGTTCCGTACGTCACCCGCAGCGCTCGACGTCGTCGAAGACGCCAAGGGATTCAACTACCATCGGTTCATCTTTGAGAACCTCCCTCCGAACGAGGAGCGTACGGTCGCTGTCTCCTATCGGAAACCGGATCGCACGCCGTCAGTATCGAATGCTGCCGCGAACGGCCCCACCGGCGGCAGCGCCATGAAGAACATCCTCATCGTCAGCGGCATCTTGCTGGTGGGCGTCGTGGGATATGGGGTGTTCGCCGGGTCCAGGAAGGGCAGGGTGGCGCCCGTGCGGACCAGCAGCCCGGAGGCCGGGCGGCACGAATCGGTGTCGTCGCCCGACGCTAGCTTGGCGCAGCGGCAATACTGCACACAATGTGGCAGTCCCGTGGCGCGGACCGACAAGTTCTGCTCCGGGTGTGGCGCTCGGGCCCGGCGGTGACCCCGCCTGGGCGCAGCCGTTCGGTGAGATCGGGTTGCGGGGAACGGCTCCGCCCCCAAGCGATGAGCGCAGGGGCGGCCGTGCCTACCAGTCAGCGCCGCGCATACACGGTGGTGGTGCCTTCCCTGTCGAATGCGAGGACCTCGTAGGCTTCGTGGCGGTCCCCCTCCATTCCCGGTGATCCCTGAGGCATTCCGGGAACGGCGATGCCAGCAACCTCAGGTCGTTCCTCAAGCAGTCGCTCAATTACCTCGGCGGGAACGTGGCCCTCGACGACGTAGCCCTCTACGAACGCGGTATGGCAAGACGTGAGCTCCGAGCCGATGCCGTGGCTCACCTTGAGCTGGGTGAGGTCCGACACCAACTCCATGGTGACATCGAACCCGTTGGCCCGCAGATGGTCACCCCATTTAGTGCAGCAGCCGCAAGTGGGCGTGGCGTATACCGTGATAGCAGCACCGCCGGCCTCCTGCGTAACAGCCCAGGACGCCGTGGTGATGGCCAGCACCACCACTGCGCTTCCTGCTGCGAGCTTCGTCCAGTGCTTGTAGTCACGCATTAGCATCTCCTCTTGCATGAGGTGGACGGTCGCGAGCATTACCATGCCGCCCGCGCACCCTGACCGCCTCGTATCCAGTTCAGTGAATGGCGACCGAGGCCCTGTTCAGCCGTATGGTCGCTGGCGTAACCGGCCCGTGTCGCGTCCCGGGCACGGGGGCGTGCAGCCACATGCTGCCGTGGATGCGGCTGCGGGGGCCGGCTACCTGTTGTCTGAGGGGGCTACGCCTTGGGAGGCGGCGCGGGTGGCGGACGGAGGCCGCCTGAGATGAACCGCTCCGGAGGGAGCGTGATCTCCCCGTGCGACGACAGCGCCGAGACGTCACCGGAGCCGTCGGCTGCCAGGGCCACAGGTGCCACGATGCAGCAACTCATATCGTGGTGGTCCCCTGTCTCGCCTCGGGCTGTCGACGCCTGGCCGCTGTGCGCGTCCGCACACTGATGGCATTGCGCCGCGCGACTCGCAAGCTCACACGCCACGGGCGCCGTGAATGGGACCGCTAGCGCAGCGGCCACCACGGCGGCCATAATCGGATGTCTCAAGTGGCGCAGACGCATGTTGGCGTAAACTGCTTGAGCCATGCTATCCCGGTGCTAAAGCGACTATTAAGTTCCCTTTAGGCTGCCGTAAGTTAGCGACTTCAGGGGGCGTTATGAACTGCTGCCAGTGCCAGGGTTTTGAGCAAGTCTTCAGCGGCAAATGCGTCGCCCGGGAGCTTCGGCAATATCGCCGGAAGGGTCCAGGCAAGACCACTCGCATGCTGCTCGATGCCCTGAAGGGCGACCACATCAGGGGTAAGACCCTGCTCGACATTGGCGGTGGGGTCGGGATCATCCAGCACGAGCTGTTGGACGCCGGGGTCGTCCGGGCCCATGCGGTGGAGGCCTCGTCGGCCTACCTCGAGGTCGCCGAGGCCGAGGCGAGAAAGCGAGGCTACGGGGACCGGGTGCAGTTCTCGCACGGCAATTTCGTGGATCGGGCTCCGGAGCTTCCGGATGCCGACATCGTGACGCTGGACCGCGTGATCTGTTGCTATCACGACATGCCGACACTGGTCAAGCTCTCCGCGGCACGAGCCCGGCACCTCTACGGCCTGGTGTATCCCCGCGACACCTGGCTTACGCGAGCTTCCTTCCGGATCATGAACTTCGGGCTCTGGCTGTGGCGCAACCCGTTCCGTGTTTTCGTCCACGCTAGCGATGCCGTTGACGAGGTGGTTCGACGCAGCGGGCTGGAGCGTCGCTTCTATCGCAAGACGCCCATGTGGCAGGTAGTGGTCTACGAGCGCAGCGTCGCTGAGTGACTCCGTGGTGGCTTCCGGCCGGCCGCAGTCTCATCCCGCCGGCTCATGCTCTGATCATCGTCAAGATCATCTTGAATCGCTCTACGGCCTGCACGGCGTGCGGCTGGTTGGCGGGCATGATGATGACGTCACCTTGCTTCAGGCGGGATGCCTCTCCGGCGATGGTGATCTCCGCTTCTCCATCGAGGAGAACGACCAGCGCGTCGTAAGGAACGGTGTGCTCACCTAGGCCTTGGAACTTGTCGAACGCGAAGACGGTTACACTCCCAGCGTCGCCCTTCATTACAGTCCTGCTCACGACCGAGCCTTCCTGGTAGCTCACGAGGTCGGCCAGGTGGCTCACCGTGCCGATCAGATGGCGGTCGGCTGCTTGCGTCTTGTTTGGCTCCATGGCGATGGACCTCGGTCAGGTCTCTGTAGTCATCGCGTGATTTGGCAGCTTAACGTATCCACCGCGCCTGTCCAATGTTCACGCTGTTGTGGGACGGGCACAATCCCAGTGGTGGACGAGGCGGACGGGGTCCGGAATGTAGGGAGAGTGACCCATGAAGATCGCCATCATCGGGACTGGTAATGTCGGCGCCACGTTGGGGAAGCAGTGGGCCGCCCAACACGAGATTCGGTTTGGGACGCGGGATCCCGGCTCCTCAAAGGTGAAGGATCTGCTTGCGGCGGCCGAGGAGATCGCAGGCTGGGCCAAGGGTGCAAGAGTGGTCAAGGCGTTCAATACGCTCGGGGCGCAGAACTTCTTGAATCCGCGGTTCGGCGGTCAAGTGGCGAACATGTTCATCTGTGGGGATGACGTCGCGGCGAAGTCCACCGTGGGGAAGCTCGTGGAGGAGTTGGGGTTCGATCTGGTCGACGCCGGTCCCCTGACCAGTGCCCGGCTGCTGGAGCCACTGGCAATGCTGTGGATACGACTAGCCTACGCGGAGGGGCTGGGTCCCGAGATAGCGTTCAAGCTACTCCGCAGATGAGAGACGAGCCCGGCCAGCGGCGCTGCTGGCGCAGGCGGCGGGCGCGTCGTACAATCCGGTGATCCCCAGCTCAGGAGCCCGAAGGATGGCTACGGTTCAAGACATTCTGGGGCGGAAGGGGAGTGATGTGGTGTCCATGGTTGCTGGCGAGTCCGTGCTGAACGCGGCCCGACTGATGAATGAGCGCGGCGTCGGCGGTGTAGTCGTCACAGATGGTGGCGAGGTCGTCGGCGTTTTCACGGAGCGGGACATCCTGCGGCGCGTGGTGGCCGAGCAGCTCGACCCGGCCGCCACCACCCTACAGGAAGTCATGACGTCGCCGGTCATCACCTGTCGGCCGGAGGCGGAGCTGGAAGAGTGCGTCGGACTCATGACGGTCAAACGCGTCCGGCACTTGCCCGTAGTCGATGATTCGGGGCTCCGCGGCGTCATCACCAGCGGTGACATTCTCGCCCATCAGGTGCAGGAGCAGAAGGACACCATTGAGTACCTGAATAGTTACGTCTTCGACATTCGCAGGTAGTAGAACTCTCCTCGAGGATCCCCCCATGGCCCGTAGCACTGCGATCGGTAAGCTCCTCGCGACGCTTGTCCTGGGAGCGACGTCCCTTGCCACGGCACAGGAGACCCCTCCCGGTGCCGTCGCACTCGACTTGGCGGACACGCTCCCTGTCGATCCCCAGGTGAGCGTCGGCATCCTGGATAACGGACTCCGCTACTATGTGCGGGCCAACCAGCGGCCGGAGCAGCGTGCCGAGCTGCGGCTCGTGGTGAATGCCGGTTCCGTGCTTGAGGACGAGGACCAACGGGGGCTGGCTCACTTTCTGGAACACATGGCCTTCAACGGCACACGCAACTTCCCCAAGCAAGATCTGGTGGACTACCTCGAAGGCATCGGGATGCGGTTCGGGCCCGACATCAATGCGTACACGAGCTTCGATGAGACCGTGTACATGCTCACTGTGCCGACTGACAGTGCTCACTTGTTGGCAACGGCCTTTCAGATCTTGGAGGACTGGGCCCGTTATCAGGTATTCGACCCGGAGGAGATCGAGAAGGAGCGAGGTGTCGTGCTGGAGGAGTGGCGGCTGGGGCGTGGTGCCGCTGCGCGCATGCAGGACAAGCAGTTCCCTATTCTGTTCCAGGGATCACGCTATGCCGAACGCCTCCCGATCGGTGAGAGGGAGATCATCGAGACGTTTGAACACGAGATTCTCAAGCGCTACTACGCCGACTGGTACCGGCCGGATCTCATGGCGGTGATCGCAGTCGGCGATTTCGACCCGCCTGCCATTGAAGAGCTCATCCGCAAGCACTTTGCAGGTCTTGCGGCGCCCACCTCCCCGCGGCAGCGACCGATGTTCGCGGTGCCGGACCACGACGAGGTCTTGTTCGCGCTGGCGACGGATGAGGAAGCCACCTATTCCCAGGTGTCCGTCTATTTCAAGCAGCCGCTGCGCCCGATGGAGACTGTGGCTGCCTATCGACAGATGCTGGTCGAGCGACTGTACAACCGAATCCTGAACTCACGGTTGTTCGAGCTGACTCAGACTCCTGACGCCCCGTTCATTGGCGCGTACTCGGGCCAGGGTCGCTTTGTGCGGTCCAAGGAAGTGTACGTTCTTGGCGCGCTGGTGCCGGACGGTGGCATCAATACTGGTCTTGAAGCCGTAATGACCGAGGCCGAACGGGTGGCGCGCCATGGCTTCACGGCCTCCGAGCTGGAACGGAACAAGCGCGAGCTGCTGCGGGACATGGAGCAGGCGTATGCGGAGCGGGAGAAGACTGAGTCGGCTGCCTACGCCAGCGAGTACACGCGGCACTTCCTCGTGGGCGAGCCGATTCCCGGCATCGCGCTGGAATTCGACATGGCGCGGCGGTTCGTTCCGTTGATCACGCTCGATGAGGTCAACCAACTCGCCCGAACTTGGATCTCGGACCGCAATCGGGTGGTGCTGGCCAATGCACCTGAGAAGGAAGGCGTGGAGGTGCCGAGCGAGGAGGAGCTCGGAGCGGTCTTCGGGACGGTGCTGGCGAAGGAGATCGCACCGTACGAGGACGCAGTACCGGACGCACCGCTGGTGGCTGAGATACCGGAGCCGGCTCCCGTCGTCAGCGAGGAACTGATCGAGGAGGTGGGTGTCACGGTTTGGGTGCTTGCCAACGGCGTCCGGCTGATTGTCAAGCCCACCGACTTCAAGGATGACGAGATTCTCGTCAGTGGGTGGAGCGCCGGCGGGACCTCGCTGGTACCGGATGAGGACTACGTGCCGGCGATGACGGCCGCCAGCGCGGTCTCGGCTGGAGGCGTCGGGCAGTTCAGCCTGATCGAACTGGACAAAGCGCTCGCCGGGAAGGCGGTGCGGGTCAGTCCGTACGTCAGCTCCCTGTACGAAGGCGTTTCCGGAAGCGGCTCGCCGCAAGATCTGGAGACGCTGTTTCAGCTGATCTATCTGTACTTCACGGCACCGCGACGAGACAGCACAGCGTTCCTTGCCTACCAGACCCGGATGAAGGCCAATCTGGAGAATATCAGCGCCAGTCCTGAGGCGGAGTTCTGGGACACAGTACAGGTGACGATGACGCAGCATCACCCTCGCGCTCGTCCCATCACCAGCGAGCTGTACGACCAGATGGACCTCACCAAGTCCTTCGCCTTCTATCAGGATCGCTTTGCGGACGCGGGAGACTTCAGCTTCGTGATCGTTGGCAGCTTCGATCCCGATTCCCTCAGACCGCTGGCTCAGACGTACCTCGGCGCGTTGCCGTCCACGGGGCGGGAGGAGACCTGGCGGGACGTGGGGATCGATCCGCCTGTAGGTGTGATCCGAAAGACGGTCCACAGAGGCGTGGAGCCCAAGAGCACGACCGTGATTGCCTTCACGGGGGAATTCGAGGACTCGCGACAGCACCGCCATGCACTCAGGTCGCTGGGCGATGTGATGCAGATCCGGCTGCGGGAGCGGCTGCGGGAGGATCTAGGTGGTACGTACGGGGTGAGCGTGAGCGCCAGCAGCTCACTGTATCCTGACCCGGAATACTCGATACGGATCACCTTTGGTTCGGCGCCGGAGCGGGTTGATGAGCTGGTGGGTGTCGTGTTCCAGCAGATCGACAGCCTCAAGACTGTTGGTCCCACTGACGTCGAGATTGGCAAGGTCCAGGAAATGCAGCGGCGAGGCAGGGAGACGAGCCTCAAGCAGAACGGCTACTGGAGGGGACAGCTGGTGGGCTACGACCGCCAGGGGCTGGATTTCCGCGACATCCTGACGTATGAGAACCTGATCGATGCCTTGGAGGTGAGCACCGTCCGCAGCGCCGCTCATCGCTGGCTTCGGACGGATAACTACGTACAGGTAACGCTGTATCCTGAGAACACGAACTAGATGAGCCTGGGGTGACGGCCTGGTACCGCCGTCCTTCCTTCTGGAGATTCGAGCCATGACTCTGGGTACCCGTGACAGGCGCCGCCCCGCCGTGGCGGGCATGTTCTATCCGGCCCACCCCGATGAGCTGCGCGCATTGGTTCAGGACATGCTCGCCGAAGTTGGCGAGCCGCTACAGCGAGCTCGTGCGGCCATCGTGCCGCACGCCGGTCTGATCTACTCAGGGCGCTGTGCCGCCCAGGTCTGGGGGCGCCTGGCAATCCCACCCGTCGTTGTGCTGATCGCGCCCAACCACACGGGACTCCTGGACAACCCAGGCGGTGCCAGTGCCTGGAGCAGGGGTGTATTTGAGACCCCGCTGGGCGAGACGCCGGTGGCGGAAGATCTTCTTGCGCGTCTGGAGGAGGCCTGCTCGCTGCTTCGTCACGACCGTGCCGCGCACCTGCGGGAGCATGCCATCGAGGTCGAGCTACCGTTCCTGCGGCTACTCGCGCCGGAAACGAAGCTGGCCCCGATCATTCTCGCCTGGGACGAATGGGAGCCATGCAAGCAACTGTCCGACGCCATCGCCCGGGTGGTCGCCGAGTGGCCCCAAGATGTGTTGCTGGTCGCCTCGTCGGACATGACGCACTACGAGCCTGCCGAGCGAGCTGCGCAGAAGGATCGCCAGGCCCTGTCGGCGGTGGAGCGGCTTGATGGCCGAGAGCTGCTCGCCATCTGTCACAGGGAGAACGTCACGATGTGTGGTCGGGCACCCTCAGCGGTGGTGTTGGAAGCCGCCCGGCAGTTGGGCGCGACCCGGGCGGAGGTCGTGGACTACCGGCACAGCGGTTGGGTAACGGGTGACGATTCGGGGGTTGTCGCCTACGCCGGCGTCGTGATCTCGTGACGGCATTCCGGCCCGGCGTGCCTCCTCGCCGGTGACCGCCCACCTGCCCCACTTATCTTTTCTTGGCTAGGCTCCGTCTCAGTAGGCCACGCCGCAGATCTACGAGTCCGCAATGAACGATCGAAAGAAGACCAAGCAGCAGCTCATCGAGGAACTGGTTGTCCTCCGACAGCGTGTTGTCGAGCTGGAGGGAGTGGAAAAGCAGCGTCGGCGGGCGGAAGAAGCGCTGCGACTGGAGAAAGCCTACCTCGACGAGTTGTTCGAGGCTTCACCAGAGGCAGTCGTGCTGGTTGACAACGAGAGCCACATCTTGCGGGTCAACCCGTACTTCGAGACGCTGTTCGGTTACACCGAGGCCGAAGTCCTAGGGCAGTCTATCGACGAGCTGCTGGCGCCCCGCGAGTTGCGGCAGGAGGCGACGGCGATCACGCAGCGTGTGGCACAAGGGGAGCACATTGCGGTGGAGTCAGTGCGGCAGCACAAGGACGGAACGCCGGTCCACGTCTCGATCCTCGGCGCGCCGGTTCGTATGGGTGAGGGTCAAGTCGCCGTGTACGGCATCTACCGTGACATTACTGAGCGTAAACAGGCCGAGCAGGCACTGCAGGAGAGCGAGTCCAAGTACCGCAGCTTGTTTGAGAGCGCGCCCATTGGGCTGGGCGTCGCCGATGTCGAGGGCAACCTGCTGGCGTTCAATGACAGCATGCTGGAGCCCGGCGGCTACACGCGGGAGGACATCGCAGCGATCGGGAATGTTGCTCAGCTGTACGCTGATCCCCGTGAGCGAGAGGAAGTCCTCGCCATCGCCAGGGAACAGGGGTTCGTGCGACAGCATGAAGTGCGATTCAAGCGAAAAGACGGGACTAGCTACGACGCACTCCTTAGCCTGACAGGGGTGAGTGTCGACGGCGCGCCGGGCTGGCAGGCCATGGTGGAGGACGTCACCGAGCGGAAGCGGGCGCAGGAGGTGTTGCTCAGGGAAAAGGACTTCTCCGATACGGCGATCGACAGCCTTCCGGGAGTGTTCTATCTGGTCGACGATCAGCGGAGGTTCGTGAGGTGGAACAAGAACGTGCCGCGCGTCACGGGATACACGGACGCCGAGATTGCCGACATGCATCCGTTGGACTTCTTCGCCAGCGAGAACAAGCAGCTCATCGGTCAGCGGATTCAGGAAGTCTTCACCCGGGGCCATGCCACGGTTGAAGCTGAGCTCCTCACCAAGGACGGGAGCAAGATTCCTTACTTCTTCACCGGTCTCCGTGTTACCCTGGGCGACAAGACCTGCCTCCTGGGCACGGGTATCGACATCACTGAGCGCAAACGGGCAGAGGAGGAACTGCGCCGCTCGGAAGCCAAGTATCGTGCGCTGTTCGAGCACGCCACCTACGGTATCTACCGATCGAGTCCCGACGGGCAGTTCATCTCCGCCAATCCCGCTTTGGTCGAGATGCTGGGCTACTCGTCAGAACGAGAACTCCTCGCAGTCGACCCGACCCGGGACGTCTACGCAGATTCCTCGGAGCGAGACCGGTTGATCGCACAGTACCGAAACGCGCAGCGGGTGGGCGGACTCGAAGTGGAATGGAAGCGCAAGAACGGGAGTCGTGTTACGGTGCGCTTGAGCGGTAGACCTGTGCGTGGCGACCGCGGGGAGCTCGAAGGCTTCGAGATGATTGCAGAGGATGTATCGGAGCGGCGGGCTCTCGAGGCGCAGCTTCGGCAGGCGCAGAAGATGGAGGCCATCGGGCAGCTGACCGGCGGCATTGCCCATGATTTCAACAATGTCCTGACCGTCATTCTCGCGAACGCCGACCTGATCGGCACCGCTCTGCCGCGGGGGATGACGGACACCCGCGCCGACCTGGATGATCTTCAGAACGCGGCGCGGCGCGGGACCGCGCTCATAAGGAAGCTGCTCGGTTTCAGCCGTCGGGAACGACTCGAGCTGCAGTTGATTGACCTCTCCAAGTTGGTCACCGAGCTGTCGGGGGTGCTGCGCCGAGTCGTGCCGGAGAACATCGAGATCCAGCTCCGCGTCGGTGAACACGATTCCAGGGTGCTGGCCGACCCCGGCGCGGTGGAGCAAGTCGTGCTCAACCTCGCCACCAACGCCCGCGACGCGATGCCGGGCGGCGGCATTCTCAGAATCGAGACGGCTCGCAGCTGGCTGGACGAAGGCTACCGCATCGTTCATCCGTGGGCGGAACCGGGCGAGTACGTGTGCCTCACATGCACGGATACCGGCATAGGGATGGACGAGGGAACCAAGGAGCGAATCTTCGAGCCCTTCTTTACCACGAAGCCGACTGCCGAAGGGACCGGACTCGGCATGGCGATGGTCTACGGCCTGGTCAAGCAGCATGGCGGATACGTCTACATCCATAGCGAGGTAGGGCAGGGCACGGCAGTCAAGGTGTACGTGCCGGCCGCCTCTGAAGCCGCCGAAGCCACGGCGGTGACACCGTCCGTGGAGGAGCTCCGGGCCGGCACCGAGACGATTCTGCTGGTGGAGGACGAGCCAGGGATTCGCCGGGCCACGAAGCGAGCGCTGGAAAGCCGTGGCTATACCGTGTGGCTCGCTGCGGACGGTCAGGAAGCACTGGACATCTACCGCGAGCACGAAGGCCTGGTGGATCTGGTGATCTCGGATCTCGTGATGCCCAGGCTCGGCGGACGGCAGCTGCACGAAGCCCTGAAGAAGGAAGGCAAGCCGGTGAAGATCCTGCTCACCAGCGGCTACTCGGCGGAAGACGTGAAGGAGGGCTCGGAAGTCGATCCCGCAGTGCCGTTCCTCCACAAGCCCTGGACCCTCACGGACCTTCTGGTTCGGGTGCGGCGGATGCTGGACGAGGGGGCGGTGGCAGGAGGTGCTGAGAAGTAGTCCGTTACCGTTCCGCCCGGACCTCAACGAACGTTGTGGGATTTGCTGGGTAATTCCAGCGCGACAGGGAGTGTACGGTTCGGGCGCCATCTCGTTCGCCGACCACCATCAGACTCAAGCGGGCCCGATCACGACCCTGTCGAGGGAGGGCCATCTCCCCCTGATATCCCTCGGCGGTTCGGTGCACCCGGTAGATGAAGCCGCCAGCTATCTCAGCCACCGGCGGTGCGGGCGGGGTGCCGAACGTCGATAGCAAGAATTCCGAGAACCGCAGGGCTCGATTGTCGGCAAGGAACTTGGCCATGAACCCGCGCAAGTCCATTGACACCGTGAGTGGGGCTGGCGGCCCGGTTGGGGATGGCGGCGGCAGCAGGACCACCAGATCCTCCGGCGTGAGGAAGTTGCGCCCTGGGTCGAGGTCATGCTGCAGCACGAGTGCCACATGGTGGCCCGCTCCGATGCGCTGACCCGGTTCCACCCGAATGTCAGCGGCCGGCACCCGTAGCGCCACGTAGAAGTAGTCAGGGTCCTGGAGGATCGCCGCGCGCGGACCCGCGGTGGGACCACCCTCCGGGCCGTGGATCGCGCGCCAGTCGGCAGCGTCCCACTCCCCGAGGTCGCCGTCAACCGCCACGGGGGAGCGTGTCTTCCCTGCGATCAGCCGGCCGAGCTCTGCACGAAACACCAACTGGCCGTCGCGCTGCTCGTACGCAGGATCGTTCCGTAGCTCGTGGAACCGCTCGGCGGTCTGTGCCACGAACGGCGTCAGCTCCTGCACCAGCGCTCGCAACCGGCGCTCTCCCACGGCAGCGGAGTCGAGTTGCCGCAGTGCATCGTCTAGCCGGGCCAGGCCTGCCTCCACCGCTGCCAGGTCGATAGGTGGGCCGGGGATGAACAGGGGCTCGAAGAGGTTCGCGTTCCACCCGTAGTCGCCGTAGATCTCCACAAACGGCCAGAGCAATTCCGCGGCCGCCCGGCCGTGAAGTCGTTCCACCGCGCCCCGGAGCGACCGTTCGGGATCGTAGCCGCCGGGGTCCCGGGCGTAGTCGGCGAGCGTCGCGAGGGGGATCATTGAAGCGTGAGCTTCGTTCATGGGGTTGGCCAGGATCCCGGCGACATGACCGCCGAGATCGCGGGCCCGCCCACGAACGGGCCCGAGGAACGGTCGCCACCGCGCGTAGTCGTTTACCGGATAGTTATCCCAGATGAGCGGTGATCGAGCGATGAGCTCCCCCCACTCCTGGGCCTGTTGGGCCGTGATCTCCGGCGCGGCGACGTCCACGCCGGTCCAGAAGAACGGCACCTGCGGGACCACACCCTGGCCCAGTCGTCTCAAGTACTCTCGGTCTCCCCAGGCATTGGTGTACGTCGTGGGTGTGACCGCCAACTCGGCCCCCCTTGCGCTCAGGTCCTCGTACAGTCGGTTGGTCAGGTGGGAGTGGGCGTCCGCCAGCGTGGTGAACTGTTGGCGGTCTCGCTCGTGCTGCAGCGTGGGCAGCACGTCGTCGAGAAACAGGGCAAAGTGGGTGACACCGACCGCGGCCATGGCATTCAGCTTGGCATGGAGTAGGGCATAATCACCGGAGTCGGCGTAGACCATGCTTCCGCCCGGACTGATAGCGTAGTAGAAGGTGACGCCGTTCTCCTGCGCGGTTTGCACCAGTTCCTCGAGCTGCTCGAACTGCGGTGCAGGGTAGGGCTCCCGCCAACGCTCCCGATGATACGGGTCATCCTTGGGGGCGTAGAAGTAGGTGGTCAATCCCACCTGGCCCATGAATTGGAGCACGTCCAGCCGATCTTGGTGTGACCACGGCGGTCCGTAGAATCCTTCGACGATCCCAGACACCGGGATGGACGGGTGTGCTGCGGGCGTACCGGGGGGACCGCAGCCCAGTGCCAGGGCCGCTGTGATTGCGGTGTAACAGAGCGGTATCGAGTGGGATCGATAGCGTATCGCCATGACGTCAACGTCGTGCCGTCGGTGAGGGCGCCGCATGCAGCGCCATGTTGACTCTCCTATCTCCTACTCGCCACGATAGCAAGCCGATCCCCCTGCGGACTCACTGCGAGTCGACTGATGCTCTCGATACCGGCACTGCCGAGGTCGACTATCTCGTGCCAGGCCTGGTCGGTGCCAGGGCGCCACCTATAGAGCTTCGCTCCTTCTCCCATGAGTATCGCCCCGTCCGGCGTCCATGCATAGAACTCGTTCTCGCCCACCGGCCGTACGAGTGGTCGGATCGCTCGGGTTGCCACGTCAACTTCCTTGATCCACACCTCCGTGTCGGACTCCCGGTGCACGAAGCTCACCGCCTGGCGCCCCGGCACGGTATGGAGTGACCGGCCGATGTCGTGGGCCAGGGTGGTGGTGTCGCCGCTGCGGATATCGGCCAGTACCAGCGTGGGGGGAGTCCCCAACACGAAGAGGCCGACGACGTGCTCACTGCCCCACGCGTGGTAGCCGACCGGCGCTACGTGTTCCAGGAGCAGTCGTGGGTCGGAGCCGTCCAGTGCGAACTGCCAGAGGCGCTGTGCCGAGTCGGCTTCGACCCTGACGGTTGAGAACGTCTTCCCCTCGGGCGTGACTGTCGGGGAGTACTCGCTCTCGGTTGTTCTGGTGAGTCGGGTCGTCCTCCCGGATGCAATGTCGTAGCGGTACGTGTCGGCCTGGCCGTCGCCCCGGATCGAGGTGTAGAGAATCGCTCCCCCGTCCGGTGTGAACGTTGGTTGGTTGTCGTAGCCCGGCCGGTCCGTCAGGTTGGCCAGCGTGCCGAGCCGGATCTGGTTGCCGCGCTGTGAGATCGTGGCGAAGTAGATGTCAGTGGCAGGCGGGCCTTGAGCGGAAAGCTCAGGTGGTCCAACGGGAATCCCCAGGAGTGCCAGGAGCACGAATCTACGCGGCTGGAACCTCACGACGATTTCCCTCTCAGTTCATTCCCCGAACTGCTTCAAATGATGGTCCAGGTGCCTATAGGCCAACACCGCCCACTGGTTGCTCGACAGCTTGCCGAACGCGGGGTTTGACGGCCAGTCCGTCTGGTCCTTGCGCTCGGCGAATGCATGAATGTTGGCCCTGAGCGCCGAACGGTCGCGCTCGAAGTCTGCTGGGTTGGTTGCCTTGAACTCCGGCAATGTGCGGATGTTCCTCGGCCATGGCAGGGGCAGGTAGATGGCAATCCAGCGCCCCAGTGCCCGGGTAATGGTGTTGCCAATCGGCTTGGCGGTCACCCTTCCCAGAGCGACATCGAAGTAGTCGTTCAGATGACACACCATCTCACCAACGGACATGCGACCCCAGCGCGGGCCGTGCTGCGGCGTCAGGCGGTCGATACGCTGGGTGACCTTGCGATTGGCAGTCGGCTCGAACAGTGACGTCACTCGATGATCTCCGCCGCCGCGTGGGGCGTTTGGTGATAGATTATGCCCTTAAGTTGCACAGTGGCTCACCGAGCCACTAGTGGACCGTAGCCGAACTGACGCGAAGGTTGGCGGGCCGCGCCGGCAATTCGCGATTTGCAATTCGCAGTTAGCTATTCGTGGTGTACAGGTGCAGCGGCCAGAGTGCGAAACCACGAACTGCGAGCCGCAAGTTGCTGGTTGCTGCTGATGGATGCGGGCTCATGGCTACTACACGAACTCCGGAGGCGCTACGATCTCATGAACAGGGATCCGACGAGTCCAGCCATTCTCCTTCATGTTGAAGGAGCAGCCGTGCTGGTTGTTTCCCTCCTCCTCTATCGGGAGGTCGGCGCCAGCTGGTGGATGTTCGTGCTCCTGATCCTCGCTCCTGATCTCTCGATACTGGGTTATCTAGCGGGGAGCCGAGTCGGCGCGGTGACGTACAACGTGGTACACACGTACGCACTTCCCGCCGTCCTGTTTGCCGCGGGGTTTATCACCGAGGCGGGACTCATGATGGGCATCGCCCTCATTTGGGGGGCGCACATTGGGGTTGACCGGCTCCTCGGCTTCGGACTCAAGTACCCAGCCGGATTCCGCCCCACCCATCTGCAGAGGGTGATCGATAGCAATTAGCAATTAGCACAGCCATCAGCCATCAGCCGTCAGCCATCAGCCTGCTATGCTCTGGGCTGATGGCTGAAAGCTGAAGGCTGACACGACCGCTAGGACTGCGACCAGACGTTATTCTCCCGGTCAACGTCCGGGAATACGCTGTCCGCATCGATCACGACCCGCACCACCGGCGAATCCGTCCGCACCACTACTTCGGCGGTCCAGCTACCCGAGAGCCAGACGTCCACCGGGACTTCGCGGAACAGGATGTCGCCGTTGGCGAGGGTGATCGTGAGTCGCGCGGGCATGGGCGCGAGTCCCCGGTCCTCGACCACGATCCTGGTACCGCCGTTCCCAACTGTGACCTCGGCCACGGCGTGGTCCAGCGTCCACGTCTCGTAGTACCAAGCGCGCCAGAACCAGTCCAGGTTCTGCCCGCTCACGGAATTGAACGTGTTGAAGAAATCCCACGGCTTGGGATGCTTGAAAGCCCAGTTCCCAATGTACTTCCGGAACGCTTGGACGAAGGTTTCCTCGCCCAGAAGGCCGCGGAGCGTGGCGAGAAGCGTCGCCGGTTTGGCGTACGACGCTATTCCGTACGCGGGTCCTGCGTAGTGGAAGTCGGACCAGCGCATGATCTCACCCTCCAGGCCGGCGCGCGCGACCTGTAGGTAACCCCCTCGGTTGCCGATGTCCCAGTTTCTTCCGGGGTAGAACTCCTTCATCGCCTGGCTGCCGTTGAACGACGTGGTCCCCTCGTCCATCCATGAGCGGCGCCGTTCGTCGGTACCGACAATCATCGGGACCCACATGTGAGCTAACTCGTGCGCTGTGACGCCGTACAGCCCCGTGTCACTCGACTGGCTGTAGTCGCCCATGATGGTCATCATGGGGAACTCCATGCCACCGCCGATGATGTCGGCACCCTCCACCGCCGTCATGTGCGGCCAGGGGTAGGAGTAACTTGTCCAGCGCGACAGGAAGTCGATGGAATGCTGCACGTAGCGCCACGCATGCTGCCACCGCGGGGCGGTTTCGCGGTAGATCGCGTCGGCCCGGGCATAGTCGGTCTGACCGTCACCATCTCGGTCGCCCAGCGGGATCCGGGCGGCGTCCCACAGTGACTCGCTGGTGGCGCTGAAGGCGACGTCTCGCACCGAATCCGCGATGAAGTGCCACGATAGGTAGCCGGTCTCTGAGCGGCGGGTCGCCTTCCCAGGTCCAAAGTCTTCGGCGGTTATGAGGTGGACGACCGTGTCGCTCTCTTCGGCCCGCCGCAGGCGCTGGAGAATCGGATCGGGCAGCACCTCCTCGGCGTTCACGAGACGGCCGGTTGCCCGCACCAGCCAGCCCTCAGGCGCCTCGACTGTCAGGTCGTAGTTGCCGTACCCCATGTAGAACTCGGCATTGCCCAGGAACTGGTCTCGCTGCCAGCCGACGACATCGTCATAGACGGCCATTTGGGGATACCAGTAGGCGATGTAGAACAGGTTGTCCCGGCTCCACCCCATGCGACCGCTGCCGCGCTGGGGGACAGCGAATCCCCAGTCGATCTCGATCTCGAGGGACTCCCCCGAGGCCACCGGGCGAGAGAGACGGAGGCCTAACGTCGTCCCGAACTCCAGGTAGCCGGCCCGGCTCCGCGGGGAACCCGGTTCGAGCTCCTCACCCTGCGCTACCACCCTCTTGATCTCCATGCCAGGCGTCGTCTCCTGAGGTCGAGACCGCATGGCACCCTCTTTGTGCACGTTCTGAAGAAGATGGAGCCAGACGATGGGGAGCGGCTGGGGAGATCGGTTGTAGTACACGATGCGAACGGTTCCGTCGATCCGCTTGGCCTCCGTGTCCAGCCGGGCGTTGATGGTGTAGTCCGCCCACTGTTGCCAGTAGGTGGGACCAGGCTCACCCGTTGGACTCCGGGTGCCCCGCTCCACCGCCTGCTGGAAGTTGGAGGGCACCGTGACGGGGTAGGGGATCGGTCGCCGATCCGCGGTCGTTCCACCTTGGGTCTGGGCAAAGCCCTGGCTCGTGGCTGCGGCGAATAGCACCAGGGTCGAGGCTATCACACTGACATGTCGCGACATGCGGCTCTCTCTCCGTCTAGCTGGTTGGGGTCGGCAATTGGGGTGACGTGCTCCACATAGAGATCGCGTTCTTTCCGCTCTACTCCATACGTTCAACCGGCCGCAGTTGGTTTCCGATCGGCAGCAGCTTAATCCCGACGTACACCGTTCGGAATGTGCTGGTCCGCCCGGCGGATCGCAGCCCTTGACGGGCGGCCCTGTGCTGCTAATATTTTAGCAGCGTGCTGCTTTTCTAGCATCTCACTGGCCGATGTGACACCAATCGCGGGTTCGCCGCGTCTATAAGGAAAGGGTGAGTCCATGGCTCCGGAATCCCAGGCCCAACTGAGCCGCCGTGAGCGGCAGATCATGGACGTGATCTACCGTCTCGGCAAAGCGACGGCGCAGGAAGTGAGGGGAAACCTCCCGGATCCGCCGAGTTACTCGGCGGTGCGGGCGCTCTTGCGGGTGCTGGAAGAGAAGGGGCACGTGCGGCACCGCCAGGAGGGTCCCAGGTACCTCTACCTGCCGACCGTTGCACGGGACAAGGCCCGGAGGTCCGCCCTGAAGCAGCTGCTCCGGACCTTCTTCGACGGCTCCGCCGAGGCGGCGGTAGCTGCGCTCCTGGACATGTCGGTTGACGAGTTGTCGGACGAAGAGCTGGAACGACTCGCCGAGTTGATTGAACGCACCAGACAGGAGGGACGGTAGTCATGGCACTCCCATTCACTCCCTTCGAGGTCGGTGTCGGGGCGGATGGAGCCATCTCCGTCCTGGCGGAGCTCACCCTCAAGAGTTCGGTGCTGCTGTTGGTGACCGGGTGCGCCGCGTTGTTGTTGCGTCGTGCCCCGGCGGCAGTGCGACACCTGGTGTGGTCCCTCGGCCTTGCCGGCGCCCTGGCTCTGCCGGTCCTGTGGGCGGTGGCGCCTCAGTGGCAGCTCCCGGGGCTCTCCGGCGTTCTGCCAGAACCGGTAACAGCGGAAGCGGTGGTTGTTGAGCAGCCGGTTTCGGCCCCGATCGTCGCGTCGACCGGCACTGGTCACGTCAGTGCCGTAGAGGTCCCGCCTACGGGTGCCGAGCCGGCACCGTTCGACGGTGAAGTGTGGGCTGACGGGGGCACGGTGCGGGTCGACCGTGAGCCGGTGCCCGCGGGCCGCCCCGACATGGGGGTGCGGCTCGACTTCCCGTGGTACGTCTGGGTGGTCGCGATCTGGGCGCTGGGTGCCGTTGGACTGGTTGCGGTCGTGATCCTGGGGATCGTGCGGGTGGCGCGGCTCGGTGCCACGGCCGCGCCGGTGACCGGAGGCCACCTCGCTCGCTGCGCCCGCCAACTGGTCGGCCGCTTCAACATCGGCCGGCCGGTGCGGTTCCTCACGAGCCGGGTGTCTCCAGTGCCGATGACCTGGGGCGTTGTGCATCCCACGGTGCTCCTGCCGCGGGAAGCCGAGGACTGGACGGAAGACCGCTTGCGGGCGGTGTTGCTCCACGAGCTCGCCCACGTCAAGCGCAACGACTACCTGACTCAGTTGATCGCCCGGTTTGCCTGCGCGATCTACTGGTTCAACCCGTTGGTCTGGCTCGCGACGCATCGGCTGCGAATCGAGCGTGAGCTGGCGTGTGACGATGCCGTGCTGCGTGCGGGCTCGAAGGCGTCCGCGTACGCGGGCCACCTCCTGGAGATCGCGCGCTCGTTGCGGGTGGAGCCCATGACATCGGTGGCCAGCGTGGCCATGGCGCGCCCATCGCAGCTGAGTGGAAGGCTCCTGGCCGTGCTCGACGCGCGCCGGGCCCGGGCGGGGGTGACGGCGAAGCTTGCCGTGCCCGCAGCGCTGATGGCTGCGCTGGTCGTTATCCCCCTTGCCGGTGCCAGTGCTTCCAGCGAGGCGGACTCGAGTGCGGATGTGTCAGTTGGAGGGGAGCAAGCATCATCGATCACTCGGGGCTCGGCTGATGTGTCGCTGACGGCGAAGCACACCGCCCGACCGCCTGGCCGCCAGACCGCCCCAGCTGCGACCAGCGATCCGTCCGAACGCCCGACCATCCGACGGCCTCCCCGTCGTTCCGCCGTTCCGTCGTTCCGTCCGACGGCGCCTGACCTCCTGACCGCCGCACTGCAGGGCTGCGACTGGGATAGGCTAGAGCGGACGTCGAGCTCGATGAACATCGACGACGAGCGGATGCGGATTCGCATTCGGGCGGGAGACTGCGAGCTCGACATCGATGCGGACGGTGAGATCGAGTTCAGCGAGGACGACACGGACGTCGTGAGTATCTCACGTCGCGGGTACCTGGATATCGAGGAGAAAGTAGGCCGGACGGTGCGGCGCCTGGAGATCGAGCCCGCCGCCGACGGCACCCTGGTGCGTCGTTGGAGGGTGAATGGCGAGACGCGCCCCTACGACGATGAGGCTCGTGCCTGGCTCGCGCGCATTCTCCCCATGCTGTTCCGTGCAACGGGGATTGGGGCGGAGCAGCGGGCGGAGCGAATCTTGGCTCGTGGTGGCGTGGATGCCTTGATGCAGGAGATCTCCCTGATAACCAGCGACTACGTCGCCCGGAGGTACTTCGCGATCCTCCTGGAAAGGGTCGACCTGGATCCGGCCACCGTTGGGCGTGTGGTTCGGCAAGCCGGGCAAGAGATCGGCTCCGATTTCGAGCTGGCGCGGCTGCTCGTCACGGTGGCCGAAAACCAGCCGTTGGATGAGACGGTGCGTGCGGCATACGTCGAGGCTGCCGGCAGCATCGAGTCGGACTTCGAGCATCGTCGCGTGCTCACGGCCATCCTCCAGCGGGAAGGCCTGAGCCGCGAGGTGGCCGACGCGATGCTCCGGTCGGCCAGGGACATCGAGTCGGACTTCGAGCTGGCACGGCTCCTCATCGAGCTGGTGGAAGCTCGCCCTCTCGACGAGACGTTGACACCCGCATTCTTCGACGCAGCGAACAGCATCGACTCCGATTTCGAGCACCGCCGCGTGCTGGCCGCCGTCGTGTCAAAGGGAACGCCGAGTATCGAGGTGTTGGATCGCACACTGGAGTCTGCCATCACCATCAGTTCTGACTTCGAGTTGGGCCGGTTGTTGGCACAGGTGGCGGAGGTCTATCCGGTCGATCGGGCGCTGCCTGCCTCCTACCTTACGGCTGCGAAGACGATCTCCTCCGGCCACGAAGCTGGACGGGTGCTGCACTACCTCATCGGCCGAGCCCGACTGAGTCCCGAGGCGCTGAATGGGGTGCTCGAGATCGCCGAGACTGTGGAGGAGGATTTCGAGCTGGGGCGCGTCCTGACCGCGGTGGTAAAGGAACACACTCTCACTGACGCCACCCGCCCGGCGTTCTTCCGTGCCGCCGGTGAGATCGGGTCGGACTTCGAACTCGGCCAGGTGCTGCGTGCCGTCGTCGACCAGGAGTCCCTGACCGCACCCACGGTAGCGGCGGTGTTGGCAGCCGCCCTCGAGATCGAGTCCGATTTTGAGCTGGCTCGGCTGCTGGTTCGGGTCGCCGAAGCGTTTCCAATTGATGACGATCTACGACCCGCCTTCATGAGGGCCCTTGATACTATCGACTCCAGGCATGAGCGAGAGCGGGTCCTCTCTGCGCTGTATCCGAGGGGACGACCGGCGGATCAATGAGGGAGTGAGGTGTCAGGGTCGCGGAGTGGCACCGGGACCCTGACACCTCGCCGACGCCGAAGCCCGACTCCCTAGCCAGCACAAGCCCGAGGGCGAGAGCGGCGAGTGCACTTCGCATGCATCCGCCGTTGAGAAGGAACACCCTATGTACGCGTAATGGCCATGGAAGGTTAGTAGCAATGCGCGCTGGCTATTGCGGTGTCGCGGAATCGGGGAAGATTGGTTGCCCGACGCCCCCCGGGAGCAACCGTGAGAGTGCCCCTCCAGCTCGCTTTGCTGGCCGCCCCACTGGTTCTGGCCGCGTGCGCCGCGGCGACCCAGTGGGGCGATTCGCTTCGGGATCCGAACCGCCTGACTGCAATCGAGATCCAAGCCGTGAGCGCGCATAGCGCTTTGGAAGCCGTGCGCCAGCTCCGGGCCGTCTGGCTGCAGGGCCGACGCAGCAGTGGCGTTTACCCAGTGGTGTACGTCGACAATATCCGGATGGGCGGTCCGGCGGTGCTGGAAAGGATCTGGGTACAGAACATATTTGAGCTGCGATTCATGAGCGGTCTCGATGCCACGACGCGCTACGGCACGGGACACACCGGCGGCGCGATTCTGGTGTTCACTCGGCATTCCACTTAGTTGTCGGGTGTAAGGCTTCAGCAGGCGGGTGCAAGAGGCTGGCACCAGCACCCCGACACTCAACCTACCCTGAAACCCGACACCCGAAACCCCGACACCTCGGGTGCCAGGCTCCCCCCGCTCGACTGCCCACGGCAGCGCCGGTCAATATGCTCTTGCGACCTCCCCGTACTGCCAGCGATTCTTTGGCGAGGCCGATGCTCGGGAGGATAACGTGAGAGTACGTGCGCAGCTCGCCATGCTCGCCGGCCTGCTCGTCCTGTCGGCGTGTGCCGCCTCGTCTCAGGCTGGCGGTCCAGCCAGAGATCGAAACCGGATCACCGCGGCGGAGATGGAGGCGGTGAATGCTCGGACTGCGATGGATGCAGTGAGGCGTCTGCGGTCGTCCTGGCTCCGGGGTGTGGGTGGTGCGCGACCGGTCGTCTACGTCGACAACATCCGCATGGGGGGCCTGGAGGTGCTGGAGAGGATGGCGGTCGAGGACATCTCGGAGCTCCGCTTCATGAGTGGGCCGGATGCCACGACGCGATACGGTACCGGGCACATGGGCGGTGCCATCCTGGTGTCTACCAAGCGCTGATACGCGATCGGGATCTTTCGAGGCTTACTGCCTCCCGTCTCCACAGCCAGTCTGCGGCGCGCCGCAGCGCGGCGTCGCTAAGCGAGTCCGAGTTGCTATCTGGTCCCTCGGCACAGGCGTCGGCGAGACTGTCAGCTGCCTCGCCCGTGACTAGATGGAGCCGCCGGGTGGGAACTCGAGGCATGGGCGGGCGTGTTGCACGATGAGGCTGGCGCGTCGGTCGCTACGGCAGTCTCGGCCATCGGACTCGAGCGAGGCACTGCGCACTCCTGGGAAGGGGAGCATGAGGAAAGGCGAGTGATGGTGATCAGTCGTCGTGCTGCCACCTTGCTGGGAATCGTTGCTGCAGCGACCGTACTCCTCTCGGTAGGCTACGCCGTCGGCGGCGCTCCGGACCATGAGTCTCAGACGCAACCCACCGTCGTCCTTGTCGGGGTGGACGGCTTCGGGTGGCACTTCCGGGACAAGGCGTCTACTGCCAACCTCGACCGGAGCCTGGACTCGGTGCGGGCGGTCCTGCGTAAGGAGTGAGGAGTAAGGAGTAAGGGGTATTCCTCAGTCCGTACCCCTCACTCCTCACTCCTCACTGGTCGTCCACCGCCGCTCTCACCCTCGCGATCAGCATACCGACCGCCACCCGATTGTGCCCGCCCTCGGGTATGATCACGTGGGCGTAGCGCTTGCTGGGCTCGACGAACTCCAGATGCATGGGCCGAACGGTCTCCATGTACTGCTGCACCACTGACTCCAGGGAGCGGCCGCGCTCCGTGAGATCACGGTCCATGCGGCGGAGGATCCGCAGGTCGGCGTCTGTGTCCACGAACACCCTGATGTCCATGAGTTCACGGAGCTCACGATCGGCGAGGATCAGGATTCCCTCCACAATGACGGCGTTTCGAGACGAGATGGTGAGGGTCTCATTCGTGCGGGTATGCTGGGTGAAGTCATAGACCGGCACTTCGATCGCGCGGCCCGCTTTGAGCTCCTTGAGGTGCCGCACCAGCAATGAGGTTTCTAATGCGTCCGGATGGTCATAGTTCAAGCGTGACCGCTCCTCAGGGGGCACGCTGGAGCGGTCGTAGTAGTAGGAATCGTGCTGGATGAAGCTGACCTGGTCGGCACCCAGGCTCTTGATGATCTCTTGGACGACGGTGGTCTTGCCGGAGCCGGACCCCCCGGCGACGCCGATGATTGTGGGGTTCACACCCTGAATGCTGTCCCCTGCCGCCCAGCCACGCAAGCTGGCGGTAGGATGGAACGACGGAACGAGGGAACTACGGAACCGCGGGAAAACGAGACCGACCTGCGGGATCATCCACAGGTGTGCGGTGAGCGGTGCGCGGAGTTGTCTGCTTTTCGTGGCCCTTCCGCCCTACCGTCGCCGCCGCTCCTGCCGCCACTGCCCCTCCTGCCCCTCCTGTCCCATCTCCCCCTCCTCCCTGGGGTGGAGGGAGTAGTGAGGAGCAGCCCTACTCGTAGCGCAGCGACTCCACCGGATCGACTGCTGCGGCCCGTCGGGCCGGTAGAATCCCCGCCGCCAACCCGATGAGCACCAGGATCGAGACGCACGTCAGCGCGATGGGCCACGACAGGATGGGATTCGCCAGATATGTCATGGCCGGGTTGTCGGTGGGAATCGCGTTCACCAGCACCACCACGAGGCCCGAAAAGGCGAGGCCCGCGCCACCACCCGTCAGGGCGATGAGCAGCGCCTCGAAGATGAACTGGGCCATTATGTGGACCCTGCGCGCCCCCACCGCCAGCTTCACGCCGATTTCCTTGGTCCGCTCCCTCACCACGACGTACATGATGTTTGCCACGCCCACGCCGGCCACGAGCAGGGTGAAGCTGCCCACGAGCCCCAGAAAGATCTGGATGCCCAACCCGATGGCGGTGACCATCTTGGTGTCCTCGATGAAGTCCCACATGAAGAGTGCCCGCTCGTCGGTGGGGTCGAACTGGTAGCGACGCCCGAGAACTCGGAATAGTTCCTGCCTCACGAACGGAGCCCGGCGGACCTCCCGGGGCCGCACAATCAGGTGGTTCACGTAGCGACGGCCATAGATCGTCTTCAGGGTTGACGCCGGGATGATCGCCCGATCCTCATCAGGGCCGTTGTTGCTGGAGTCCTGGAACTTCTTCTGCATCACCCCGATCACGGTGAACGGGAGGCCGTCGAGCATGACCGTCTGGCCAATCGGATCCGTCTGGCCGAAGATTCGCTCCGCGATGTCGTTGCCCAGGAAGAGCACGCGCCGCCGTCGGTCGAGGTCTTCCTGGTTGATGAACCGCCCGCCCGCCGCCGGGAACATCCGGCGCAACTCGGAGAACTCGGGGTAGACACCTTCCATGTACGTAGTGGTCCTGCTGTCGCCCCATTTGAGGCTGGTGCCCCAGCGGCCGTAGGAGGGGCTGCCAAACTCGATCTCCTGAATCGACCGCCGCAGGAGATCGAGATCGTCTTCGGTGAGCCGGATTCGCCGACCGGTGGGGAGGCCCTCGAAGATCTTGCTGGTCTCGCCGCCGTACACCATGAAGATCCGATCGCCCGCGTTCATGAGTCCGTTGATGATTGCCACCTTCAAGCCCTCGCCGAAGGCGAGGAGCAAGACGACCGCGATCGTTCCCCATGTGATGGCGAACATGGTGAGGAACGCCCGGAGCTTCTGGATCTTCAGATCGCCAATGAACTCCTCGAGCAGGATCTTCCACATGGTCAGTACCGGAGACACTCAACCGGGTCTAGGTTCGCTGCCTTGCGGGCCGGGAAGAGACCCGCCATGAACGCAATGGCGGCGAGAAGGAGCAGCGTTACCGTCGCCACCACCGGCGAGATCGTAGGGGTTCCCACGAACTCCTGCATCGGCACGAACCCCAGCAGCCAGACCACGCCCCAGGAGCACAAGAAGCCGAACACGGCGCCGAGCCCGACGATCATGAACGTCTCGGTGATGAACTGCAACAGGATGTCGCGCTTCGTCGCGCCGACGGAGCGCTTGATCCCGATTTCCCGCGTGCGTTCGCGAACCACGATGTACATGATGTTGGCTACGCCAATGCCGCCGACGGTGAGCGTGAAGCAACCCACAAGCGCAAAGAACGCATGGAAGCCGAGGAACAGGTACTTGAACAGCTTCTCAAACTCGGCTGTGTCCCAGACGGCAAGGGCGTCTTCGTCGTTGGGATCGAAGGTGTAGCGACGCCCCAGAACCTCGTACACCCGCTCTTCGACCTGCTTCGTCAAGTCGGGGTCGGCCGTGCGGTAAACGAAATTGCCGACGTAGCGGTTGCCGAAGACCGCGGTGTGGGTGCTGGCAGGAATGAAGACCCGGTCCTTGTCGCGGCCGTTGTACGAAGAGTTCTGCAGCTTGGGGCGCATCACGCCCACCACCGTGAACGGCACCTGGCCGATGAACACCTGTTGTCCCACCGGTTCCTCGTCGTCGAACAGCAACTCCGCCAACTCATCGCCCAGTACCGCTACGCGGCGCCGCTCCGCCTGATCGTTACTGTTGATGAAGCGACCGCCTGTTTCCGGGATGATGTTCCGCATCTCACCGTAGATCGGATAGATGCCGGTGATGTTCGGGTTGGCGGTCGCCACGCCTCGCCGGACGCGAGTGCCCCACTGGTTGTACTCCGGGCTAAGTGACACGATGTCGGGAATCTCCCGCTGGAGCAGTGGGCCGTCGTCCTCGTGGAGTCGGATGTAGCGGCCCTCCGGGAAGCCCTGGAAGGTCACGGTCGTGCGCCCGCCCCAGAGGATGACGATGCGGTCGCCCAAGCCGTGTGCTCGCTTGCGGGTCTGCCGTTCCAGGCCCACCCCGAACGCGAGGAGCACGACGACGGCGACGGTGCCCCAGGTGATGCCCAGCACGGTGAGGGTCGTGCGCAGGCGCTGCGCCTTTAGGTCGGTGACAAACTCCCGCAGGGTGTTCGCGACCCGCATAGGGGCTACGTGATCTCCCTGGGCGGCGGCTCGACGACCTTCTCGCCCTCCCGCAGGCCGGAGAGCACTTCGACATTGATCGCGTCGCTCAGTCCGGTTTCGATCACCCGGTCCTCGATCGTTCCGTCCGGTAGCTGTACTCTGACCCGTGCAGTGTCCCCGCTGAACGTGACCAGACGCTCGGGAATCACTATCACACTGTCACGTCGATCGATGAAGACGTCGGCATTGGCGGAATACCCGGCCCGCAACACCGAGCTATGGGTCTCGGTGAGTGTGATCTCAACCGGGAACACCGTGGAATTGTCTTCGGTCCGCGCTTTGAGGGAGATCTTGGTGAGGCGGCCCTCGACCCGGGCGTCGGGAAGGGCGCCGATCTTGATCTCAACGGGCATGCCTTCCCGGAGCTTGCCGACGTCGATCTCGTCCACCGTCCCACGGAACACCAGCTTGTTCATCTCTGCCATCGTCATCAGCACCGTGCCTTCCTGATAGGTGCTGAGGGGCACCACCGGGTCGCCGATGTCCACCATCTTTTCGAGGATGAAACCATCGATGGGCGACCGGACGACTGTTTCCACCTCGTCATCGGCGGCGGTGAGCTTGCCCTCCTCGAGGAGGGCCAGCCGCTCCCGTGCCATCTCGAGCTTGATCTGCTGGCCGGCGTATTGTTGCTCGGTGAGTTGGAACTCCCGATCGGAGAGGAGGCCTTGCTCCTTGAGGGCCCGCTGGCGCTCGAGATCCCGCTTGAGGTTGTCGAGTTCGATCTGGCGCAGCTCCAGTTGGCGCCGCGCGTCGGCGAGCTCGAGGGGTGTGGGGTTGGGTTTGATCTCGAGGAGGGGTGCGCCGGACCGCACGAAGTCACCCTCGTCCGCCAGGAGTCTACCGACGACGCCCGAGATCTGAGACTTGACGCTGACCTCGATCTCGGGCTCGATCCGGCCCACGGCGAGGGCCTTGTCCACGATGGTGTCCCGGGTCACGGTGACGGTGGTGACGTCGTTGCCTCGACCGCTGCCCCGAGACGAGCCGACGACAACGGCCAGGCCCCCGACCACGACCAAGCCAACTGCGCCGAAGACGACCTTAGTGCGACGCTTCATACTGCCGATCCTTGCTGCAAATCCCGGATTGGCGCGGAGTGGTGGATGTTGGGGATCCTCCGCGACGTAGGGTTCGATGGTCTGTGTTCCCTACGGTGGGTGGGTAGGGAAGTTTCACACGTGGGAGGAGGGAGGGGGGAGCGGCAGGAGCGGCAGAAGGGTTAAGGACTCTCCACTAGCTGACCCCGGGCGAAAGCCCGGGGATCACGAAAGGACTAGACCAAGGCAAGGCTGACACCAGACGGGAGCCTGGGGTTCAAGGAGCCGGGATGTAGGCGGCAGGAACGGCAGTGGCGGCAGGAGGGCAGGAGCGGGAGCAGCGGCAGAAGCGGCAGGGGGAGACGGGGGAGCAGACGAGCCCATAAGCGGAGGGGCGCAACACCGGTCGGCCACTAATTGCGAACTGCGAATTGCGAACTGCAGTCAGTTAGCACGCTGACGGCTGACGGCCTACGTATATTCCGTCTCATGAGTCACCCACCGCGTGTCGTAATCGGTGTGGCGCGGGCTGGGGAGTTTCCAGCTGTGCGGGATCTGCTGCGGCAGGCTCAGCTCCCGCCGGACGGACTGGAGGCGCACCTCGAGACGCTGCTGGTGGCGCGAGCCGGTGATGAGGTGATCGGCTGTGCCGCGCTGGAGCTCTACGGTGAGGACGCCTTGCTTCGATCCGTCGCCGTCGACGCATCACTTCGGGGACAGGGGCTGGGTGTAGACTTGACGGAGCGGGCCCTCGACCTGGCTCGTCGATGTGGGGTGCGCAGCATCTACCTGCTGACCGACACCGCTGTCGGGTTCTTCCCCCGGTTCGGTTTCCACAGCGTATCGCGGTCGGCGGTGGCGGCAGGCGTCAAGCAGTCGGTGGAATTCACCTCGGTCTGTCCGGAGACCGCCGAGGTGATGGTGCTCGAGCTCGCCGAGGAAAGTGAGTAGCACCCGTCACACCATCTACACCCTGGGCCACTCGACACGGTCGGCTGATGAGTTCCTCGGGTTGCTCAAGCAGTTCGGTATAGAGGTCCTGGTGGACGTGCGGCGCTACCCCACCTCGCGCCGCCACCCCCACTTCGTACAGGCCATCCTACAGCGATCCCTCGCGGGTGCCGCTATCACGTATGTCCACGAGCCCGACCTCGGCGGCCGGCGGACGGCGAGGCGTGACTCGCCCAACCGGGCCTGGGAAAGACCGGGGTTCCGTGGCTACGCCGATCACGCCGCAACGCAGCCGTTTGGCGCCGCGCTCAGCCGGGTGATGGAGCGGGCCGCGGCGGCGCCAACCGCCATCATGTGCGCCGAAGCCGTGCCATGGCGATGTCATCGCCAGCTGATCGCCGACTACCTGGTGGTACGTGGGTGGGAGGTGCAGCATGTGATGGGACCGGGACAGTGTACGCCCCACACACTCCATCCGGCAGCTCATCCGCA